>Ga0208646_1000090_pt1 | contig 64625 bp, 71 predicted proteins | sample AntAceMetag02UK8_FD_184762 | JGI IMG/M metagenome (GOLD analysis project Ga0208646, IMG submission 184762) | Saline lake microbial communities from Ace Lake, Antarctica - Antarctic Ace Lake Metagenome 02UK8 (SPAdes) (version 2) | ecosystem: Environmental > Aquatic > Non-marine Saline and... | reverse complement strand
AGCTATTTCTTCTGAGCTAAAGCCAGCTTTCTTCATCTTTTCAATGCAGAAACGTTCTTCTTTTAATAGATGTTCTCGTTTATTTTTCATACCTTATTGTATGACTGTATTTAAAGGTTGGGAAGCACAGGAAGCATTTACAAATCTAGTTATATGTAGTATAAAAATAACTTACATGAAAACGGAACCAAATACGAAAGTGCTAAAAAATTTGTTGTCCGATAGTCTTTTTTCGCTACGTGCTGCATACTATCGCTTTTGCAAGGTCGAGAGCTTGCTAAACAATATTTACACTCCACTTGAAGATGCTGTACTGGAAATTGAGAAGCGAAAAAATGATCCTGAACTAAAGAATAAGATTTCCAAGTATCTACAACATGATATACCGGTACATTTCCAAGGAGATGAACCTATTTTTTATCTCTCTAGGTTCCTGGCCACACCAAACCTTGAAACACTTCATGTGTATGAAATTTCACAGAAATACCCCTACTCGCTTGTCATCGGTGAAGACACAAAAGGACTACTAACTCCAGCAAACGAATTGAAACGAGCTTTAGCAAAGCTGCCTGTGAGCAAGGGGGTGTCAAAGAACAATAGTGAAATATTTGAATATTTCACTATTGTTGATTTTACAGCCAGTCAGGGGAAAGCCTTTGATACAATCGAAACTACGTTTAACGAAAGTTTAATTGAATTTCATAACTCGCTTTTCAAAAAAGCTAAACTACATAACGTCATACGAGCTGACGAAACGGACTGGGTCGACAGGAATTTTAGAGGTGACATCTTTCAGCAATACAAGCGTATGCTGGCACTACTGTGTGTTCATGGCATTATGCTTGAATCGTATCCCGCTTCTGAACACTCCTTCCTAAGAGAGATAGTATATCCGGCGTTTATTGAGATAGAAAAAGAATTTGGTGTAAGGCCACTTATGGTCGAACACATTACTGAAGAACAAGAAGAGGAACGAAATTGGAACTCGTATCCCAGTGAATTCTACGAATTCATCAAACATAAATTTTCTGATAATAAGCAACAACTATGACCTGGTTCTATATAGCACTCATTGGTCCATTTTTATATGCAATAACTAACCATATTGATAAGATTCTTCTTGAGAAATATTTCAAAGAAGGGGGAGTTGGCACACTCCTACTATTCTCTTCACTCTTATCCGTTCTAGCTCTCCCTGTCTTATATTTGATTGAACCAGACATACTTAATGTCAGTGTATTCAATGGGGGCATCCTAATACTCATTGGAGTATTAGATATGCTGGTTCTTTTTTGCTACTTTATGGCACTCAAAGACGACGAGGCTTCCATCATTGTAGTATTCTACCAACTCGTTCCCATCATGGGGCTTGCTCTTGGGTATATTATCCTTGGTGAAACACTCACTCAAATGCAATTAATTGCCATGGGTATCATAATCTTGGGCACTTCAATCATCGCCTTTGAGGTTGACATAGAAAACAACTTTAAGTTACGGAAAAAAACAATCGGATACATGCTTGCAGCTGGTTTCTTCTGGGCCCTTGAGGCAACAGTATTCAAAATGGTTGCACTTGAAGAAGATGTATTACAGAGTCTTTTCTGGAACAGCGTCGTTCTGGTACTGATTGGCATACTATTGTTTACCTTCGTTACAAAATATCGAGAACATTTTATTGATGCTCTTCAGAAAAATACCAAAAAAATTCTATCAGCCAATGTAGTGAACGAAGTGTTGTATATGCTTGGCAATACTGCGTTAGCTTTTGCAGCATTAATGGTACCTATCGCGTTAATTCTTCTGATGGAGTCTTTCCAGTCTTTCTTTGTGCTTGTCATTGGTATCTTACTGACATTATTCTTTCCTAACGTCAGCCAGGAAGATATCAGACTTAAAAATATTATTCAAAAACTGCTGGCTATAATCATTACTGGCATCGGTACGTACCTACTGTTGAGTGTGACGTAATGCTGTGCATAAGAATAAAACTAATATCTACACAATATTGCTATACTAAAACCAATGAGTAGCTTTTGTAAAAATTACTTTTTCTCGAGTATAACAATCATTCTGTTATTGTTACTTGTGGGAGCAAGTTATGTGCGCTTTATACACCTACAAGACTACCTTGTCTCATACGAAGGTACGTGTGATCCATACTCAGAGAGCTGCTTCGAGGAGTGTGACAACCCGGAATGTACTGAAACTTATTTCTATACCCTAATTGAACGACACGCAACTGAACTGTATCAATTTTGTGGACCAGATGTTTCTGAGTGTGATACAGCGTATGAATGTCAAGAAAACGCAGGAGTCTGCTCCATTACATACTGTGATCCAGAAATAGATGGGGAAGATACCTGTGTCAGTTTAACTGAAGAATTATGATTTGTTATTATTTTGATGCCCCCACATATTTCTTATTTGCATCAGACCTTCCTGAGCTTCTCTACTATTCACATATACCAGTAATGGCAGTTGCCCTTATTGTAGGTTTTTTTGTTTTCTTCAATGGACGGAATGTACTTCTAAACAAGCTTTTGCTACTCATTTCTCTTTGTTTTGCACTATGGACATTTTTTAACTTAATAACTTGGACAAACATTGATACAACACTCATTCTCTTTGTTTGGTCTCTTATGGGTCCACTTCAGGCAATACTATCAATTCTCTGCATTTATTTTATACATGTATTTCTGACCAAGAAAGATCTTCCGAAAAAGATAAAGGCACTTTTACTGGTACTTATTTCGCCGGTACTTATATTTGCACCAACTAACCTTGCCTTACAGGGCTTTGACATCACTTGGTGTGATGCGTTTTCATATGAAAACCAAACTTTTGTTCTGTACTATACAGCCCTTGGTCTCTTGGCGATGATTTGGATTGGAGTAATGCTTGTAAAGTATTACCGGGTTGCAACTGGACAAGCTCGCAGGCAAATTCTATTTATGGGTGTTGGTATAGAGTTATTTCTACTTTTCTTTTTTGCACTCGTATACCTGGCTGGGCTTCTGACAAATATTGGTGTTTTCCAGGATTCACGATGGGAAATGTATGGCCTCTTTGGAATGGCAATATTTATGACCATCATGGGATTTATGATTGTCCGATTTAAAACGTTTGCTATAGCGACGCAGGCTTCTCAGGTTCTTGTAGTAGCGCTTCTGGTTCTAGTGGCTTCACAGTTCACCTTTGTTACCACAACAACATCAACTATACTGACCTCAGTTACGCTTCTACTAACTTCATTTGCCGGACTTATTATCGTTAGAAGTGTAAAAAAAGAAGTACGCCAACGTGAAGAGATTGAGGAGCTGGCAGTAAGTTTAAAGAAGGCAAATAAACGACTGAAGGAACTTGATCAAAGGAAGTCTGAATTTGTATCTATTGCTTCCCACCAACTTCGAAGTCCACTAACCTCAATCCGGGGATATGCATCTATGCTCCTTGAATGCTCGTATGGAAAGCTTTCCAAAAAAGCAACCGAGGCTGTCAGTCGCATTGCAGACTCCAGCACCCACATGACTTCTTCTATTGAGGACTATTTGAACGTATCGCGAATTGAAGCCGGAAACATGAAATATGAACTTTCAGACTTTAACCTCAAGGTTGAAACTGAGCACGTTGCGGATGACAAACGAAAGGAGGCCATAAAGGAAGGTTTACTCGTAACGTTCAAGTCTAATCTTACTAAACAGGGAATTGTAAATGCGGACATAGGGAAAACGCGTCAGATTATTCACAATCTAGTCAATAACTCTATCAAGTACACACCACGAGGAACGATAACTATTTATGTGCACGATGACACCAAGAAGAAGAAAGTCTATGTAGATATTATTGATAGTGGTATTGGTATACAATCTGATGAAATTGACGATATATTTGGTAAGTTTGAACGAGCTCATAATGCAAACCAAACAAACGTAACTGGGACAGGGCTAGGATTATTTGTAGCTCGTAAGATGGCCAGAAAAATGAACGGGGATGTTACCGCTGAGTCAAAGGGAGTTGGACATGGTTCAACGTTCCGACTGGAGATGCCTTTAGTAAAGTAGGTTCCTGATATACAAACTCAGCACAATACAGTGCCTTCTACTACAATTAGTTAGTACACCGCCTTTAATAACCATCACTTATTTGCTATTATTTCAGACATGATAAAAAAACGACTATTTACTGGACTCCAACCATCAGGAGCTTTACATATCGGGAATTACTTTGGGGCACTTAAACCTTTCATCGATACCTATGAAGATTTTGATAGCCACCTGTGTGTGGTCGACTTCCATGCCCTTACAACAGTACGAGATCCTAAGGTGCTCAAACGGAATATTCTTGACATCACCAAGGCATATATTGCTGCGGGGGTTGATCCAGAAAAAACAATTCTTTTTAAACAGTCCGATGTACTAGAACACACGGAACTGGCGTGGATTTTTGAATGTCTGGTGACAGTACCATTCCTGATGCAAGCTCATTCGTACAAAGACAAAGTCGCCAAGGGCTTAGAAGCAAATGCAGGCCTTTTCAACTACCCAATGCTTATGGCCGCTGATATCCTTTTGTATGATGCTGAAGTAGTTCCAGTCGGGAGTGATCAACGACAACATGTTGAATACACTCGAGAAGCTGCCCATAAATTTAATCTTGCATTTGGAGAGACCTTTGTTGCACCACAAGAAAAGATACTTGATTCAGTAGGGGTCGTACCTGGGGTTGATGGGCAGAAGATGAGTAAGAGTTATGGAAATACGATTCCATTATTTGGAACCAAGGAAGAAGTAGAGCAGGCGGTCATGAGTATCGTAACTGATTCTGCTGGTGACCATCCTGAGCACGTATACGCAATTCACAAGCTATTTAGAACTGAAGAAGAACTAGCATCAGTCTATGCAGATAACAAAGGGCGGTATGGAGACCTTAAGAAGATACTTTTAGCTGACATTGAAGCAGTTATTGCACCTATGCGAGAGAAATATAATTCAATCTCCGACGATGAAGTACGCGCTGTACTACTAGAAGGTGGTAACAAAGCTCGCGAGCGGGCAATGATTAAAATGACACACATAAAAGCAGCTATAGGAGTTACTTTATAATAGTCGCCTTTGACAAATTCTACCCAGAAGCGTATTATTTTTATAATCCTGTGACGCAGCTGACACTGCTGAGGTGATGTATCCAAAGAAAACAAGGGTCTCATACTGAGACTGAAATAGGGTGGCACCGCGACTGACTCTAGCGAGTCGAAATCGCCCCTATAAATTTATTATGTACTTAATATATTTATAGGGGCGATTATTCGTTTCTGTATACTTACACTATGTTTTTTAAAAAAAGAGAATCCTTCACATCAGGAGCTGAAGTATTTCATGGCATTAGCTCATCGACAATAAATGATATTCATGCGTACCTCGACGAGACCTTTGACATCGTTGCTGATGAACTGTTAGATGGAGGTAATACTCAGTTCAATATTGACGACATTCCCAAAGAACAGATCCCAGAAGCGGTTGCAGAAATTCAAAATATCGTTGGGGAGAATTTTCAAGTAGAGAGTGTAACAGCAAGTAACGAAGATGTGGAAATAAATGCCATAATCATCTCCCATAAATAATATGAAACGAATACTCACTAGAGACTTAGTAGAACATATTGAAAAAGAAGTAACTATCAACGCGATTGTTGATGTAGCACGACAACAAGGGAAGATGGCTTTCTTTGACTTTCGTGACTACACAGGAAAAGTTCAAGGAGTGGTGTTTGGCAAACCAGAAGTACTTGAGATTGCAAAAGAACTCGGGCAAGAATATGCAGTAGCAATTACTGGAGTAGTGAATAAACGGCCTGAAAAAATGATTAACGCCGATGTCCAAAATGGTGATATTGAACTAGAAATTACAGCTATTGAAATTCTCAACCCGTCAGAAGGGTTACCGTTTGACATGGAGGACGAATTTTCACTTGATACACTCTTTGACAACCGTCCGCTTACGCTCCGAAGAAAAGAAGATCAAGCAATCTTTACCGTACAAGCGGAAATTGTACGAGCTTATGGAGAATTCCTTCGGAATGAAGGATTTACTGAGTTCCAAGCGCCAAAACTTGTAGGAGGAGATGCGGAAGGAGGAGCTGAAGTATTTAAGGTACCTTACTTTAAAGAGAAGACGGCGTATCTCTCTTCAAGTCCGCAGCTGTACAAGCAAATAATGGTAGGTGTATTTGAGCGAGTCTTCTCTTTTGCTACCGCTTTTCGGGCAGAAAAAAGTGCAACCAGTCGCCACTTAAGTGAGTACACATCACTTGATATGGAGATGGGATTCATAACAGACCATACTGACGTCATGCGCGTTGAAACCGCACTCATGAAGCATCTTGTGGTACACCTAAGAGAACACGCAGCAGAAGCACTCACAACCCTTAAGGTAGAGCTTCCTGCAATTCCTGATAGTGACATATTCCCATATATGAAACTCCGTGAAGCCCAAGAGCTTATCAAGAAAGAAACTGGCGAAGACAAAACTAATGAACCTGATCTTGAGCCTGAAGATGAACGATGGCTTTGCCAATACGCTAAGGAAAACTTAGGAAGTGACTTTATTTTCATTACCCACTATCCTGTCTCAAAACGACCATTTTACACAATGGAAGATGAGCATGACCTAGGATTCACCAAGAGCTTTGACCTCTTATTCCGAGGTATTGAAATTACTACCGGTGGCCAGCGTGTCCATAATCTAGAAACACTTAAGGAGAAAATTGTCGCCAAAGGCCTTTCTCCAGAAAGTTTCTCGTTTTACCTGCAAGCCTTCAAGTACGGCATCCCACCACATGGCGGTTGGGGGATGGGACTCGAGCGACTCACTGCTAAGTTCTGTGGTGTGAAGAACGTAAAGGAAGCGACACTCTTCCCTCGAGACATCAACCGAATCGATACCCTTCTTTCAAAAGAAGAGACTCAAGAAGAAGCGACGGAACAGCCTGACTAGGGATAGCGATTCAAAAAATACAACAACCACAGGTTGTTGTATTTTTTGCTATACTATGAGGATAAACCTTATATATGACAAAAATCAGTCAAACTAACAAAGATATCACTGCCGTAGCACAGAAATACTGCAAGCTGGTAATTACCGAAGACGCTGCCAACTGGCATCGTTTAGTTGAGTGTGTTGATGGCACACTTGAGTATCGTATAGGGGCGGGGAAGTGGAACGACATGAGCGCACGAAAGTTTATTACGTTTGTTCGCACAGTCGTACAAGCTGCCAAGAGTCACCAGATAGAACACCTTGCGTTGCAGGCTCCTGTGGCAATGTTACCTGCAATTCTCAAGGAACACGACAGTGCTTGGATTCTTTCCACCCTCGCAGAAAACCTGACTCTAGCTGCCTACGAATTTACAAAATATAAAAGTACCAAGTCCAAAAGAAAGAAACTTCTGGAAATAGTAGTCTGCGGTGGGTTAACTCCTGCTGAAAAGAAAGCGTTCAAACGAGGAATTATTGTAGGGCAGGCAGCAAACATTTCACGAGACATCGCCAACACTACAGCACAGGACATGACCCCTATAAAGCTAGGAAACGCAGCAAAGAAACTTGTTTCTGGAACTAAGGTATCTGTAAAGGTTCTAGGCGAAAAAGAGCTTCAGAAGCTCAAAATGGGACTCCTACTGGCAGTTGGAGCTGGTACTAAACATGAGTCACAACTGATTGTTATGGAATACTGGGGTGCGGGAAAACCAAAGAAAGGCGACATATCAAAAGTAAACCGCCCAATTGTATATGTCGGGAAAGGCATTACTTTTGACACTGGTGGTTTAAATATTAAACCTACTGGACATATGCACGAAGAACATATGGATCTGTGTGGAGGTGCAACAGTGATAGGTGCCATTCAGGCCATAGCGAAACTTGGTCTCAAAAAGAACGTCGTTGGGATAATTGCAACAGCAGAAAACAGTATCTCGGACACGGCAATGCGACCAAGTGACATCTATACTGCAATGAACGGGAAAACTGTTGAGATTATGCATACTGATGCAGAAGGAAGGCTTGCGCTGGCAGATGGAATGACATACGCAGAACGTTTTAATCCAAAAGTAATGATTGACATAGCTGGTCTGACAGGGGCGTCACTTATTGCACTTGGAACACATGCATCAGCAATCATGACTCAAGACAGACTCCTCCAAGACACTATCGAAAAATTAGGAGAGTCAGCTGGTGACTATATGGCACCTTTGCCACTATGGGACGAGTACAAACCTTATATCCGGAGTACTCGTGCTGATATAGCAAATATAGCACCTAGTTTTAGCAAACTGGGTGGAACAATCGAAGGAGGTATTTTTCTTTCATTCTTTGCTCCGAAAAATGTCCCCTGGGCGCATTTAGATATAGCACCACGACGAAGTTCTTCAAAATCCGATAAACTTTCACCTGGGTTCACTGGTGAACCAGTACGTCTATTAGTACGCTTTGCTGAAACATATTAATATGGATACTTTTACTAGAGAAAAGGTGCTTGAAGAAGTTGAGAAACTACAGTTTTTCTACGGTCTTAAACGTGAAATACGCTATGGTGAATCACGCAGTGACGTGACAAATCCTGAGTCTGTTGCAGAACATATTTATGGTATGCACGTACTGTTTGATTATTTTTTGCCACTTGAGGACCCGGAAGGGAAGTTGGACAAGGAGAAAATCCGGAAGATGATTACATTCCATGATGTTGATGAGGTCATTACTGGTGATATCGTCGGGTATTTAAAAACTGAAGATGATAAAGAGGCTGAACGAAAAGCCACTATTATGGTACTCAAGGGAGCACCTGATTCTATGCGACAAACTCTCACTGACACCCTAGAAGAGTATGAGAAACGGGAATCAATTGAGTCTCGGTTTGTAAAAGCGATTGATAAAATGGACCCAGTTATTCATATCTTTAATCAGGACGGAAAAGAGCTTCTCAACCGAATGAAGACTACCCGCGATCAGCACGACAGTATAAAAAAACCCTACTTCGTTGGGTTCCCAACAATGGATCGTTTTTACTCAGTCCTTATAGAGGAGATGGATACAGAAGGTTTCTTTATTACAAAGTAAGATAGTTCCTATCTGGTGCGTGCTACTATTACTTGAATGAACGAGACTGTAGATACAGAGACATTTGAAATAAAAACAGAGGCCTTTGAAGGGCCGCTAGAGCTTTTGTTGGACCTAGTGGAAAAAAGGAAGCTCCTCATCAATGACATCTCATTGGCAGAAGTAACTGATGAATACATGCGACAGGTCTCCATTATGCAGGAACTCTCCTTACCAAACACGGCCCAATTCATCAATCTGGCAGCCACACTGTTACTTATTAAATCAAAATCACTACTGCCAATACTTGACCTCACCACTGAAGAAGAAGAGGGGATAGATGACCTTGAACTGCGACTTCGTCGGTACCAGATGTATCGTGATATCGCGCAAGACATAGCGAACAACTTCGGAAAAACTAGCACGTATGGACGACAATACGTGTCGGATGCAAACCCATTATTTGTCACTGATGCATTTACGACACTTGATGGACTGCAAGAATCCATCGGTTCAGTGCTGGTATGCTTACCGGTAAAAGACATCAAACCAAAAGTTAAGGTGAGGAAAGTAATTTCCCTTGAAGACATGATGACCCGCCTGCATGACAGAGTTGAAAGACAGATGAAGATTACCTTTAGTGAGCTCCATGAGGGTAGTTCTGAAAAGACAAACGTAGTAGTGGCGTTTTTAGCGATTCTTGAGTCAGTCAAGCAGGGAAGTATCCTTGCTGAACAGATGCATCGGTTTGAAGAAATTGAAATTGAGCAAGACAAAGCTCAGACACCACGGTACATATAATACTATTGTCAATAGCTGTACAAGAAAAATGCGTGCCAGGCTATAAATTGTTATACTGAATCCGCTAATAGCATATTATGTATGGAGCTTTCACAACAAATTGAAGGGTTACTTTTTTACAAAGCAGCACCAGTAAAAGTAGTACAACTGGCCAAGATTTTTGAGGTGGAAGATACACTGGTCCAAGCAGCCATTGATACACTTCAAGAACGCTTGCAAGTTGGAGCAGTTCGTCTGGCACGCACTGAAACTGAAGTACAGCTGGTAACTGCTCCTGAGCTAAGTACGTTCATTGAGAGTGTCCGAAAGGATGAACTTAAACGAGACATCGGGAAGGCTGGAGCTGAAACATTGGCTATCGTACTTTACAAAGGACCGGTTAGCCGCGTTGAGATAGATCGTATACGGGGTGTGAATTCTGCGTTTATTTTACGAAACCTCATGGTTCGAGGCTTGGTTGAACGAGGCATAGAATCAAAAAGTCACACCTTTTCAATCACACCAACGTTGCTTGCACATCTAGGTATCACGCACAAAACTGAACTACAAAACTATGCAACTGTGCTTGACCAGCTTGAGAGATTTGAACAGGAACAGGACGAATCTGAAAATATGTAGCTATACATTATATGGAAAATGAAAACGAAACTGATATGACTGAACAAGAATTTCCTGACACTACTACCAGGGAGGATGTTGTTTCGTTTACCCCCCTAAGTGTTACTGGTGCTGAGCACAATGATGATGAACCCCCTAAAATACCAGTACTACCACAACTGGCTATATTGTCTGTAATGTTATTGTTACTTCTTGGTGGTTCGTTTACACCTAGAATCATTGCGTTATTTCAAGACACAGCCCAAACCGCCCCAGCGTCACCCGGGTATATTCAAGGAGCAGAATCAGGAGGCCTGAACGTCCCTAGTGAGGCAGTGATTAAGCCGTTTAGTGAAGTACGTATTGTCGGGAAAGCTGCCTACGTCTGGGATGTACAAGCACAGCGGGCACTCTACAAGAAAGATTCTTCAGAACAGCTGCCTCTGGCATCAGTCACCAAACTGATGACGGCACTGGTAGCCCATGAGCTACTAGCAGAACAATCAGACATCACCATTAGTGATCAGGCTATACGCCAAGATGGTGATAGTGGGTTACTCCAAGGAGAAACATTTACTAGGGCCACACTCTCTGAACTCGTTCTTATGTCATCTTCAAATGATGGAGCTTATGCGATAGCGGCTGCTGCAGGAAGCCTTCTGCAAGAGGATGATACTGCCAATGCGTTTGTGAACGCGATGAATATCAGAGCTGAGGAATTAAATCTACACGATACCTACTTTAGGAACCCAACTGGTTTAGACAACTCTACAACTGAAGGTGGGGCATATGGCTCTGCCAAAGACATTGCATTTTTAATGGAATACATCGTCGTGCATCAGCCTGACTTGCTAGCCTCCACCCAAGAAGACCAAACTCGTGTCTACAGTGAGGAGGGCATCTACCACGATGCAGTCAACACAAACTACTATATTGACGAGATTCCAGGTATCATTGGTTCGAAAACCGGGTATACCGATCTAGCTGGGGGCAATCTAGTGGTTGCGTTCGATGCTGGATTGAATAGACCAATTATCATCTCTGTACTCGGCTCTACCCGGCAAGCCCGGTTTACCGATGTAATGACGCTACTGACAGAAGTACAACACTACGTAACACAACAATAGTATGGAATCACCAATCATAAAAATTTTAATCCCTGCAGCCCTTGCCTTTATCATTGGTATTGTTATTACACCACTGATTAGCCACTATTTATACAAATATAAGGTATGGAAAAAAACCGGAGGAAAGAAAGCTCTCAATGGTAGTGTGGCAGAAGAATTCAATCGTCTTAAAGGAGATGGTGAAACTAAAACTCCCCGGATGGGTGGCATTGTCATATGGGGAAGTGTCCTACTAACCGTTGGGCTACTTGCTATATTAGGAGCTATTTTTGATACTTCTATTTTTTCTGAGCTTGATTTCTTTAGTCGTTCTCAAACCTGGATTCCTATCATGACAATGATTCTTGGTGCTACGTTTGGCTTAGTGGATGATTATTACGAAGTCACACACGGAAAAGACGGGGTACGTCTACGAGTCCGTATCGCTCTTATTTCTCTTGTCGCGAGTGTTATCGGCTGGTGGTTTTACTCAAAACTTGGTGTCGACAGCATTAACATTCCGTTTCTTGGAACCCTATTCATTGGCTGGCTTATCATTCCATTTTTTATCCTGCTTACAAACGCTCTCTATGCCAGTGGGGTAATAGACGGTATCGACGGATTATCTGGTGGTGTATTCGCATCAGTATTCATCTCATATGCAGGTGTTGCAGTACTACAATCACAGCTGGATATTGCTGCCCTGTGCGCCACTATAGCTGGTGCCATTCTCGCATTTCTCTGGTTTAACATTCCACCCGCACGATTTTGGATGACTGAAACTGGTAGTATGTCTCTGACCCTGACACTTGCAGTTATTGTTTTGATGACTGATAGCCTTGGAGACGGTCATGGCATCTCTCTGCTGTTTATTATCGGTCTACCACTGATTGCAACTGTTGGATCAATCGTGCTCCAGGTAATGTATCGTAAGCTCACTGGTAAAAAGTTATTCCGTATCGCACCATTACATCATCACTTCGAAGCAATTGGGTGGCCTTCGCATAAAGTTACTATGCGGTACTGGGTGATAAGTATTATCTGTGCAATTATGGGCATTATTGTAACTGCTATCATACGTTCATAGCGTTATAACCGTATGCAAAAAAGTGTCGATAGAACTCTACTTATTATTGTCATTACCTTGGTGGTGATTGGTTTTCTTATATTCTCCTCGGCATCACTTGGTCTTCTTGCCCGAGAAGGAGCTCGTTTTTCGTCAGTGGCTTTTAGTCAAATAGTCTTCGGTATTATAGGTGGTGGTATTGGTATGTTTCTGACTAGTCAGATCTATTATCGCAATTGGAGAAAGTTTGCGTTCTATATTTTTATGGGGACATGCGTACTTACACTGGCCGTTTTTATACCAGGCATTGGACAAGAATATGGTGGTGCCCAACGCTGGATTCAGATTGCAGGCTTCTCGTTTCAGCCGGCTGAATTACTGAAAATTGGATTTGTTATCTACATGGCAACCTGGCTATCAGGCATGCAAAAACAGGTACGTACACTAAAATACGGAACACTGCCGTTTATTGGCATCATCATACTGGTTGGTGGAATTCTGTTGGCACAACCTGACACAGACACATTTCTACTAATGGGTACCGCTGGACTAGCAATGTTCATCACCGCTGGAGGCAGATGGCGTGACGTTGGACTTATGTTCCTAGCGGGAATACTCTTGCTCGTGGTGCTCGCGATGACACGTCCCTACATCATGGACCGCTTTACCACATTCCTAGACCCCTCGGTAGATCCACAGGGTAAAAGCTATCAGATACAGCAATCGTTAATCGCAATCGGTTCTGGTGGTTTTGCTGGGCGTGGTTTCGGTCAAAGTATTCAGAAGTTTGAATACCTTCCCGAACCAATTGGTGACTCTGTGTTTGCTGTATTTGCGGAAGAATTTGGGTTTCTCGGGAGCGTACTACTCATTGCACTATTTGCATTTTTCACGTTTCGAGGCTACAAGATAGCTACCCATGCAGCAGACTTATTTGGAATGCTGCTAGTTGTAGGGTTTATGACGCTTATTGTGATACAAGCATTTTTAAATATTGCTGCCATGCTTTCTCTTGCACCACTGATGGGGCTGCCGCTTCCGTTTGTCAGCCACGGAGGTACTGCACTACTGACAACACTCACTGCTGTGGGAATTGTACTCAATGTGTCTAAGTATCAAAAGAAAGTGATATAACACATGTTAGTATAGTAGATATGAAACGGATTGTTCTGGTTGGTGGGGGAAGTGGTGGTCATTTTTACCCGCTTATTGCGGTTGCAGAACGGCTAAACGACCTGAAGGCACAAGGACTAGACCTTGAGCTGTATTACATGGGCCCAGAGAAATACAACGAGAGTGAGTTAGCCCGCAACAATTTGCAGTTTGTAAAAATCCCTACGGGAAAGCGTCGTAAGTATTTTTCTGTACTCAATTTCTTTGACACCTTTAAGATATTTTTTGGTTTTTTCTTTGCAGTTGTAAAACTATATACAATCTATCCAGACGCAGTCTTCAGCAAGGGAGGGTACACGAGCGTCCCAGTGGTCTTGGCTGCCTGGGTGCTCCGTATCCCAATTATGATTCATGAGTCAGACACAAAGGCTGGCAGTGCCAACAGGCTTGGTGCCCGTCTGGCAAGGTATATTGCTATTAGTTTTGATGATGCAGCTAAATTTTTTCCAGCCCACAAAACTGCCCTTACAGGTATTCCACTTCGGAAAGAATTTTTAGAGCCAGCGGTAAATCCTATGTTGCAACTTGGACTACCGTCGGACAAGCCACTACTGTTTGTTACCGGTGGATCTCTTGGTTCACAACGCATTAATAACCTCATCCTCGAATCATTAGACGACCTGCTTCCACACTTTGCTATTTTTCACCAAACTGGTGCCCAGAATGAAGAAACAGTCCGCCAGAGCTCAGCCCAGCTCATTACTGATACCAGCCTACTGGCACACTATTTTGTAAAAGGCACCCTGAGTGGTCATGAGATGCATCTTGCACAGAGTGCGGCAGCGATTATCATTTCTCGGGCTGGCACGGGAACCATCTTTGAAATTGCCCACAAAGGGAAGCCTTCGATTATTATCCCTATCCCCGAAGATGTAAGTCATGACCAACGCACCAATGCCTACGCCTATGCACGAAGTGGAGCAGCCTCAGTACTAGAGGAAGCCAACCTAACTGATAGTTTGCTAACGTCAGAAATAAACCGTATTATGGACGACACTGACACCTATACAGCCATGAGTACTGCAGCAACCACCTTTGCAAAAGATGACGCAGGAGTCACTATTGCTAATACGTTAATCGGTATCACTAACGAACATACTTAGAAATTTAATACTATTCAGCCATGAATAAGGTAGTCACACGATACGCACCATCACCAACAGGTTTTCAACATATTGGCGGAATACGAACTGCGCTTTTTGCGTATCTCTATGCAAAAAAAGCAGGCGGGGATTTTATTCTTCGGATTGAAGACACCGACAAATCACGGGAAGTAGCAGGAGCCATCGAACACACACAAGAAGCCCTACAGTGGCTGGGGATTAATTGGGATTATGGTCCAGACAAACCAGGAGCGTTCACATCGTGTCTTCAGTCAGATCGGTTAGAGCTGTATATACGCTACGCACAAAAACTCATAGACAAAGGACTGGCCTATCCTGACCCCTATACACAAGAAGAACTTGAAGCTTTTCGAGAAACAGCAAAGGCAGAAAAGCGTCCCTTTCTTTTTCGTGACCACCGACCCGACACCTTCCTGGAATGGGATGGGACTAAGCCATTACGCTTTTTAGTGACGGATGTAAAACGACATCACTGGCATGATGAAGTCCGTGGAGACCTCGAGGCGGGTGAGGAAATGCTTGATGATATTATTATTATCAAAGCGGATGGCTACCCAACCTACAACTTTGCTCACATTGTAGACGACAACGAGATGGGGGTAACGCACATTATGCGTGGCGAAGAGTTTATTGCGAGTACGCCAAGGTTTCTTAGCCTGTACGACGCACTTGAGATTCAGTATCCGATTTTTGTCACCATGCCACCAATTATGGCAGCTGACGGTAAAAAGAAACTTGGTAAGCGTGATGGTGCAAAAGATATATTAGAATACAGAACTGAAGGATATCTACCAGAAGCAATGATAAATTTCCTGGCGCTGATTGGCTGGAATCCAGGCACTGACCAGGAAATATTTTCTATGGAAGAATTAATTGAGACATTTACTCTCAGTAAAATTCAAAAGTCAGGAGGAGCTTTTAACGAAGAAAAGTTACTATGGATGAATAAGGAGTATATCCACAAAATGGAAACTGATGCTTTTACAACATATATAATCAACGCCTTACCTAAGGAGACTAAGGCACTCCCTCAATACAGTGAGGCTACAGCATACAAACTAGCGCCCACTATCCAAGAACGTGTCCACACCGCACACGAAATTACTACAGCAGCCCAAGCAGGGGAGTATGACTTTGCGTTTATGACTCCTACAGTTAGTGCCGCGAGTATCAAGTGGAAAAAAGACGAACAGGCACGGGATGCACTACCACGATTAGAACAAGCAGCCACGCTGCTCGCTGAAGCTGACTTTACCTCTCCAGAGGCTATCAAGAACGCTCTATGGGACTACGCTGAGGAAGTAGGTAGAGGTGACTTACTCTGGCCATTACGTGTCTCACTGACTGGAATGGAGCGTTCTCCAGACCCTTTTATGTGTGCGTACATCATCGGAAAAGACGAAACAATACTACGTATACACAATGCAATTGAAACACTTACAGCAGACTAATGACAATGTGATAAAATATGTACACATATGTACACCCGTAATCTAGTAGCTTTTTTTGTCGGCATTCTGCTTATACCAGTACTTTCAACTGGTACCAATTTTGCGTTCGCCCAAAGTGAAATCCAGAAACTCCAGGGAGATATCAACGATAGGACAGATAAGCTCTCGGACATCGAGATTGAAATCAGGGAGTACGAAGCGGCTCTGCGCGTAGTTGGGGCAGAGAGAAGCACCCTACAAAGTACCATCAACCGTCTGAGCTTAGAGCGAAAAAAGGTACTGGCTGAACTTAACTTTACAGACAACAGAATTTCATCCACAGACCTTGAGATAGACAAACTAACACTAGAGATATACCAAGCTGAGAAAGGGATTCAGCAAAACGAAGACGCTATTAAAGCAATCCTTCGTAAATTCGACAGGTTCAGTAACGAATCCTTTATAGAGGTCTTTCTGCGACAAGAAAACCTGTCTGACTTCTGGAATGAGTTTGAAGCACTTGAACGAGTAAAGGATGACATGTTTAGTAAAATTACCCTTCTAGACACCTCAAAGAATGCCCTGGAAAACAAACGGAGTGAAAACACTACGCAGCGAAGTAGTCTAGTTTTTCTTAAAGACCAGTATGATGACCAGCAAAGTATTTTAGCGACCAACCAGGCAAGTGAAGCTGAACTACTTTCAGCAACCAAGAATGAAGAGGCAGCATTCCAGTCCCTACTAGAAACCAGAAAACAAGCTCGTGACAGGCTAGTGGCGGAAGTACGAGACATTGAATCACAAATTCAGTTTATTCTTGATCCAAACACAATCCCAAAAGCAGGTACCGCGGTGTTCCGGTGGCCAATTTCTAATCCGTTTATAACCCAATACTTTGGATACACCCAGTTTGCATTGTCTGGTGCATATGGTGGAAGTCGCCACAACGGAATGGACCTTGGTACACCAACTGGAACCCAACTGATGGCACCGCTAAGTGGTACGGTTCGAATGATTGGAAACACTGACCTCGTGCCGGGGTGCTACTCATGGGGTAAATGGGTCCTGATTGACCACCCCAATGGTCTCTCAACCATGTTTGCACACTTAAGTGAATTCGCTGCCACTCCGGGCCAAAAAGTCACAACGGGGCAGCTGGTTGGCTATAGTGGTAACACCGGCTTTTCAACTGGTCCACACCTACACTACACTCTCTATGTAACTGAAGGAGTACAAGTCAGACAGTTCAATCAGTTTAAACAAGTGACTGGTTGTGGCTCAGCTCTGTCACCATTCGCTGCTATTGAGGCCTACCTTGACCCATTAGACTACTTACCACAACTCTAAGGACATACCTCTAGCAGAGTAGGGAAGTAATACTGCAGTGAGCTTGTATCCTAAGCTACTTATAACATTTTTCACATGAATGAAACATTGCCAACACAAATTATAATCCTTGGTGGTAGTGGTGATCTCGCAAAGAGAAAACTCATACCTGCGTTGATTGACCTCTATACCCACAACAAGCTTCCTGAAGTTTTTTCTATCGTCGGTCTGGCACGTACACCACGCACCGACGAGGAATACCAAGCTTTCGTTGCAGAATCGTTACAGGCTCACGAGCACGGACACTCAGATGAACAAATAACCGCTTTTTGTAAGCACTTTTCATATGTCTCAGGTTCATTTGATGAGCAAGCAAGCTATACTGCCCTGGCACAGACTATTGCCGACTTTGAGGGAACACGGGCGGTGTGTACTAATAAATTATTCTATCTTGCAGTGCCGCCAGAATATTATGAAACCATCTTCCAGAGTATCCACTCATCAGGTCTGACAAAGGTCTGTAGTGATGACAGCTGGTCTCGTATCCTGGTGGAAAAACCCTTTGGTAGCAATCTAGCAACCGCCCAAAAACTCGACAAGACGCTTGGTGCATTATTTAACGAAGACCAAATTTTTCGGATTGATCACTACCTTGCAAAAGAAGCAGTCCAAAACATTCTTTCATTTCGATTTGCAAACGTATTGCTTCGGTCTCCTTGGAATAAGGAACATATTAAGGAAGTATCCATTAAGATGCACGAGTCAATCGACATACAAAATCGTGGTAATTTTTATGATGGTATAGGTGCTCTGCGGGACGTTGGGCAAAATCATTTACTACAACTCCTGGCACTAGTTGCAATGGACGAACCTAAAACATTTACTGCTACTGATATACGTACAGAACGTGTAAAGGTACTGAAAAATTTACTCCCAATTACCAAGAAAACTGTCACAACCCAGGTAACGCGTGGGCAGTATGCGGGATACCTCGACACACCAGGAGTCAAAGAAGACTCAACTACTGAAACTTTCTTTAGATTTACGGCCTACCTAAAAAGTAAGAACTGGAAAGGAATACCCTTTCACGTAGAAGCAGGGAAGAGCATGTCCAAGCGAAGTGTAACTATAGAGATACTCTTTAAGGACGTAGCATCAGGCCCTTTTGACACCCAGAGTTGCAATACAGTAGAGAACAAAGTGACCCTCACCCTGTCCCCAGAACAAGCAATGCACATAACACTCAATGCAAAAAAACCAGGACATACCTACCAGCTTGAGTCACAAACACTCTCTTTTACCTGTACAAATGAGAAAAATGGTATTGATGCGTATGAAAAAGTATTGCTTGACTGTATAGAGGGCGACCAAACACTCTTTACACAAACTGAAGAAGTACATGCTTCTTGGAAATTCATTACTTCAATTCTTGATAACTGGGACACTATCCCACTGCACAACTACCAGCAGGGAAGTGATGATGCTGTACAATCAAATGACTAACTAACATATCTTAGTATGACTACACAAATAGCTTTTATTGGACTAGGTCGAATGGGTGCAGCTATGGCAGCCCGACTTGCTGAGCAAGACTATGAAGTGCACGGCTATGATACAACGCAAGCTGCTCGAGATAGTGCAGTGCAAGATGGTGTACAAGTACATGCAACCCTAGCAGAAGCAGTGAATGCTCTGAGTACACCGCGACTCGTCTGGATGATGGTGCCTGCAAAGTATGTAGATGATGTACTAGAAGAGCTGTTACCACTCCTGACTGATGACGACACTATTATTGATGGAGGAAACAGTTTCTTTAAAGATACTATCACTCGGCATCAGAACCTGGTTGATGAGAATATTCACTATATTGATTGTGGGACTTCGGGAGGGGTTGTAGGTGCACGCAACGGTGCGTCACTTATGGTGGGAGGAAGTACCAGTATCGTTACGCGCTTTGAACATGTTTTTACAGACCTGGCTACAGAAAATGGCTATGGGCACGTTGGCGACACTGGAGCAGGGCACTTTGTAAAAATGGTACACAACGGTATTGAGTACGGCATGATGGGTGCAATTGCTGAAGGCATTAACGTCTTGCACGAACATAAAGACGGACTAGCAATTAACATCCCTCACGCACTCGCCCCATACCAGCACGGTAGTATCATCACCAGCAATCTAATGGATTGGCTGGCAGATGCCTACAATACTGACGGCTACCTTGAAAAAATTGCTGGCGAGGTACCAACGGGTGAAACAGAGATGGAAATGCAATACCTAATAGACAATGAAAATGTCCGCGTGCTTGATGCTGCGGTACTACAAAGAAAACTGACTCGAGTGGAACCATCATTTATTGGGACTCTTATTTCAGCAATGCGTAATCAGTTTGGAGGCCATAAAACTATCGAGAAATCTGACCTACAATAATCCCTATGACCATACACACATCACAAAAGCCGCTACAGGCCGCAGCTCAGGCTCTCTCGGAAGCCCTTGCAACATACAAAAATAATGACATCTTGCTTATTCTGGCTGGAGGTTCAGCGTTACAGGTACTTGATGAGGTGGACACAACCAACATCAATGACTACGTAACAGTCATGATGATGGATGAACGTTTTAGCGCTGTACCAACAGAAAATAATTTTCTACAGATGACCCAAACCCTGTTTTATACCAAGTTAACAAACAGCCAGTGTAATTTCTTACCATCAATACCTGAAGCAGGAGAGAGTCATGCAGATTTTTCTCATAGAATGGAACAACAGCTCAATACCTACCTACAAACACACCCAAACCGGACGGTACTGGCACTGTTTGGTATTGGGCCAGATGGACACACGGGAGCTATTTTTCCTATGGAGCAAGAACATTTTATTGATACATACGGTCAAGGGAATCTGTACACCCAGGTGGTCTACGACAAAAATCCGTTTGCGAAGCGAACAAGTATTACACCGAAGTTCATAAAAGGGTATGTCACCGAATCGTTTGTCTATGCAACAGGTGCAGACAAGTTACCAATACTAAGTACACTAGCAGACCCCTACGAACTCCATGAACTGCCGGCATATATACACAACCAAATAGATTCCAAGCTATTTACCGACCTGTCACTCTAACCACAGGGCAGGGCAGTCCAGTCGCCAGGGAAGGAAAATAATGTCCGCAATCCAAAATACACGTTTAGATACTTTGTTCGCACAATACATTAGTATAGGGAAGGCGCGGTAGGGCAGGTTAGACATACATACCACTGAAACTGAGTTCTGACATGATTTACTCTGTGACAACAGCATCACCTGAGAACCTGACAACGTGTTGAAATTTTAAAATTCAATTAAAAGCAACTAGTTGAGATTTTAATAAAAAATAATTTAAATATTTTTAGATTCTTTTTTATTTTTTTACAAAGAGGTACTAGAGTACCTCTTTGTAACATCCCAATCTGGGTCGACGGCCACATGATAGATACTGTCTTTTTCTGAGTAATAAAAGAGGTACCCTAGTACCTCTTTTATTACTGCATAATCCGTACACCAGGCCTAGTACCTTGAAGTAACCTGATTAGAGATACCAATACACCTTTTTACTATCTGCGCGGCTTAGAATCCATTCTGTGGCCTAAGAAGAAGCAACTATACGAGTGTAAACTAACTATATAGATACAGACACAATAACCACTAAAAGTGCAAAATACCCGATCTTACAAAGAGGTACTAGGGTACCTCTTTGTATAGTGTAGAACACAGGGGAGTCCACCGGGGATAAAGTGGATTGTACAGAGCGCTAGTATCTGGTATTTTATAGTAGTAACTGAGTATTAGAGATATTATACTCAGTTATAAGAAGAGGGTTTTTACATCGTTCCATCTGATAGTATTAGTGACAATGCACTTGCACAGCATCCTCAACCCCTCTTCTCTCTTCATCTATGACAAAAAATACATCACAACACGTTCTCCCAATTATCGATGATTTTTTACTACATATTCAAGCGAACAATTATTCTCCTGAAACGCTGTACAACTATGAGCGAGATTTACAAACATTTGAGAATTTTTTACATACTGAGCTAGGTGCCCTTCCCTTTCAGAAGATGACCAAAAAAACTATTGAACAATTCAAGGCCTACTTAAACTCCACCGACAGAAAAACAGCCTCCGGTGCGACGTCACAAAAGCGATTAGGAGCTGCGTCTATCAACCGAACTCTGACGTCACTGCGGAGGTACCTCAATTACCTGATTGATATGGATCATGAGGTACCGGTAGTCCCCCAGTCTATTAAGCTCGTACGGATGGGCAAAACACACGGACAGGTTGCGAAAATTGATGAACTGATCCAGCTCATCGAATCACCCATGAAATACGAAAAGAACAAAACTATTGCCCTTCGCAATCGTGCAATGCTTGAAACCCTCTTTGCTAGTGGTATGCGTATCTCCGAGCTTATTAGTCTCAAAAAAGTCCAACTTGATAAGTCTGGAAAAATATTTATTGAAGGAAAAGGTAAGAAACAACGCTTCATCTACCTCACTGACAGAGCACAAGGACACATCCATGCGTATCTCAAGACACGCGACGACGACTCCCCTTTCTTGTTCATCCCCAAGCGTGGTCTAAATGCTGCGGACAAAACGAAGCATATATCACCAAACTATCTCCAGATGAAGATTAAGTGGTACCGAGGCTTGCTTGGTATCAACATCCCCACCAGTGCCCACTCACTGCGTCATGGATACGCCACCTACTTAGCTGAGCAGGGTGCAAACCCGGTTGCACTGCAGGTACTACTAGGGCACGAGTCATTAGAGACCACCACTCGGTATGTTCATGCCTCAGACAAGTATGCAGAAGATACCCATAAGAAATTCCACCCCTTAAAGAAGTAGTATGAAAACACCTTGGACACAAGAACGTATCAACGCTGGGTTCAAAAAATTTAGTGATGAACACCAGCGGCTACCAACTGCAGGTGAGATAGATAGGTATGCACACCTCCCTTCGTCTCGGTATATTCAAAAGCGTTTTGGAGGACTAGAAAAATTACGGATAGAACTTAACTATACTGACGCTCACTTTGGTAAAGGATATTTCAGACGCACGATAGCCACCGAAGCTGGCGAGCGTAGCCGGATACTTAGAGAAGACCTACAGTTAGTGCTACAGGCACATTTCGGTGTAGATAACGTGGAGACTGAGAAAACGTTTCTAGGGAAATATCGAGTTAATTTCTATGTCCATACTCCTGTGGGTAATTTTGGTATTGATATCTTTTACGCAGAAACAATGCGTACTCTACAAAGCAGTGTAAATATTAAGATGAAGAAATACACCAATTTTACTGACCCCCTCTATCTGGTTGTTGCCAACGAATTACTACACCAAGGCGAGCTTGATACCTATGTAGCACGTAAAAAACATCCCTTTCCGGCAAATATTCGACTACTCACAATAGGTAGTATGCACAAAATAATATCAAATATGTCTTCGTATAATAAGGATGTACAGCCCTAAATACCCTATGATGATATCGTTACACAGAAAATAATAAATAGGGCCAGCAGATAGTGCTGGCCCATATTTTAATATTCTAGTGTTCGATGAGTAAAGTCCCCACAAAATGAAACGTATATTGAGAAATTACGTTTTGAGTTTCCAAGAATCCAGTCAGCTATATACTGCTTACGTAGATATTCCCTCAACATGAACCGTAAACGATAAGAGGTCCGATATTTCTGTACTTCATTCAGGCAAAAGTCTTTAGTGATAAAAACCTCACACGTTAATGTTGGCTGCATTGGAAATCTGTATTTGTACAAAAAATTTCTTTTCTGAGCACTCAGTGTATGATTTTCACCAACTATTAGTTCAGTCGAAATTTGCTCCAATTTTAGAAGTACATCATCTAAAAAAGCCTGATCATGTACCAAAGGATCTCCAGAAACTACAATTCCGAACATGATATTCCTCCATTCATGCGTCACGTCTAATCGTAGACTAGCATTAATAGTTCCGTGACGAAAGGAGTGAATCCATAAAAAAGCAAAACGCGCGCCATTTGAGGTGCTTAGGGGTTATTCAGATAAAAACTGTCCTTCTAGCAAGATGGAAATATGTTTGTCATAGTCGGCTCTATGTTCCGTCAGAAAGACAGTGCGCTCCCCTCCTCTTTGTAAAACAGACTCAATCTCAGGATGCTTTACTAGATAGTCAGCTAGTTTTTCGGGGATAATTTCAGTCTGACTAAATATTTGTAACGTACCCCCATAGGTCTCCCTGAGCTTTTCTGTCAGCAGTGCGTAGTGAGTGCAGCCAAGAATCAAACCGTCAACTTCCGTACCATGCTCCATGCGTTCATCAATGAGTGCTTGGGCTATAGCATTTCCGGCAGCTATATTCCCCACCTCTAATAATGGTACTAACTCAGGAGTGGCTACCGCCTCAATCTTAACCTGTAGCTCGTTACGCTTGCCAAGCTCAAGATGGTACTTCCCCGAGCTCACCGTTCGCTTGGTAGCAAACATAAGCACTCTGGTGCAGGTACTAGCAATCACCTCCTCAATAACTGGAATGATTACGCCCAGAATTTTCCTAGCAGGATAGTGCTCAGGCAAAAATTCATCCTGCAGACGTCGCAACGTCTCGGCTGACGCCGTATTGCACGCAATAACTACCAATACACAATCACGCTCAAACAAGTGTATAACACCAGCCTTGGTTAAATCATAAATCTCTTCTTCAGTACGATCACCATACGGCAGATGCTTCGTGTCCCCGTAGTACTCATACTCATAGTCAGGCAGACGCTTGGCCACTGCCTTAAGAACCAATAAGCCACCCAACCCAGAATCAAAAAATCCAATTTTCATATTATTTTCAGTAGTATACCAAAAAAAGTGCCTTATGCACTTTCCAGTTCTTCCACTTGAATTTTTCTAATCGATGAATCTCTGAGTAAGTCTTCTTCAGTAGGAGTTTCAAAGTTTTGGAAAAATTCGTTAATTTTAGTGAGGTCATCTACTTCGGTATTAAAATTACGTCGTTTTTCCATAGTGAGATGTAGTTAATATTTTCTAATTACACCGGTAACGATTGCAGCAATGCGCATCTCGTACTCGGGATAAATTGGTTTATAGTTCTTGTTGGCTGGCAGAAGCCATACTTTCTTTCCGTCTGTCTTGAAGTACTTTAGAGTCCATCCACCATCGACTTCTGCAATGACGATATCTCCATCTTTAGCTATCTGTGAGCGCTCAGCGATGACCATATCTCCTTCGTCAATATGTGCTTCAATCATGGAGTCCCCCTTTACCTCCAGTATAAATGTCTTTTCTTTCTTAGGGATGAGATACTCTTCAATACTCAAAGTGTCGAGTACCTGAGAGTCAGCAGTACTGGGAATACCAGCTTCAACCAACCCAAGCATCGGTATTTCGCCTACTCCCATGGCAGGAATTATTTTACCTTGGGCATCTTTATCAAGTACACCTGCATCAATAAGCTTGTGAACAAGCTTAGAGACTGCATTTTTTGATTTGAATCCAACTAGGGACATAATCTCAGCATAGCTAGGCATGCGTTTGTTTCGATTATAGAATTCGAAGATTTTATCTTGATGACTCATAATTATTATGTGGTGATACTTTTAGTGTACCTTATGCTCGGCTAAAGAAACTAAGCTTAAGTGGACTAAGTATTGCTCGCATACGTTCTTCTTTTCGTAGCTGTTGTAGTAATACTTTGTGCCGTCGCGCTTCTCGCTTATAGTCTGCGTGCTGCACAATCTTGCAATCGATGATTCCGTTTAGGTTCTGGATTTCTTTATTAAGGGCTTTTAGGTATTGTTTTTTGCTCATGGTATTTTCTTTATGTTTATAACTCCATCTCTTATAACCATAGTATAGGTGAACGTTCGTTCACCGTCAAGTAATTCTGTGTAACTACCTTTCTGTGCTAAATAATACCTATGTTTTTAGCCAAAACACTTTATTCTACTCATCACTTTTCTAGCTACGTCAATACTTTCTTCCTTAGTATGCATGGACTACTCTCGTTGTGCCTGATAAATTGCATTTACCGCCACTGCTGCAACCACACCAAGTAGGAATGACCATTCTATGGAAAACAGCATTGTTACAATAACCATTAGACCCAGAGCTATTGCCCGACCTATATGGGAAGCCATCTCGCGCATGACGGTAAACTCATCAACGTAGTTCCCTTGCTCTCCAGACATATCGTAGAGGATTGCACTGTACGGTGTCTTAATAAAGATTCTAGTTATATTGTGATACAACCCCACAAAGAATATCTGTCCAGCTGAGATAACAAAGATTTTAAATATCCACCCTACTCCGTACAATATACTTCCCCGCTTGAGGGTCTGTATTTTATTGTCAGTTTTTGCATCCATATATTTTCCTACGAAGAGCTGGACGACAATAGTCACTGCGACAATCACCGTTGAGAGTGCTCCAATTTCCAGCATATTTCCATCAAGCACGATGTAGAGGAAAATAGGCCAGGCAATCAGCGAGATGATAACCTCTGCACCATTGGCCATCTCCCCAACGAGAACGTTTCTAAATTTTGGTGAGAATAATTGTTGCAGTGTCTCTCTATAGGTCCACGTAAATTTCTCCTCAACGGCTGGCACAAATAAGTACGAAATCCCGGAAAGCGTCAAAAGTACCACAGCGATAGCGAACAACACATCGTACCCATTATTCTGTACGATGTACCCCGCCAGAATAGGCCCCAGCATCCCCATGAACGCAATAGTTGCAAACATGAGCGATACATCTCTCCCTCGCTCCCCACCTTTGGTGAAGGCAGTAAAGTCGACATGGTACGGAACCCAATGAAAGACACGATAGCCAACCATCAGGGCAACCAGTGGAAATAACATATACCAGATATTGGTTTGGTCTGTAAAGAAGAGGACACCAAACTGCACAACAGAAAAAATAATACCAAACGCCAGTGTTCTACTAAACCCAATTTTATTGGTAATAGTCATTCCGGGAACCAAGAACAATGCATATCCAATAGATACTGCAGCGTAGAACACCCCAACTATCCAGAACTCTTCACCAGTAGTTTCATAGAGGAAGATAGGGACAAACATGCCCATCATGGCTGTCGCCAGACCTTGTATCAGACGCTTAGAGACAAAAAGCTGTATGAAGCCATCTTTACGCTCCCCTCCGCGTCGCACGAGACGTCCAAGCACTATAGTTACTCGTTCCATATGTACCTATTGTACCGTACGTCCAAATGTAAAAGAGCATCTTACGCACCTGCCATTTTCACAATTCCATCATAGTGCTTCTTTGTAATCGGCATCACAGACAGCCTGTTACCTTTCTTTACCAGAGGCATAGTGGCAAACAGTGGATCAATCTTAATTTCCGCCAATGAAACTGTCCGAGGAAACTTACTTTTAAATTGCACATCAACACACAACCATCGAGGATTCTCAGGGTCAGACTTTGGGTCTGGATGGTCTGACTTGGGGTCAAATTGAGTTGGGTCAGGATAGGCATCGCTCACTACTTGCATAGTACCAACGACACCAATTACTTTGGTGTTGGAGTGGTAAAAAAGAACCATGTCACCTTTCTGTATATCGTCACGCATCATGTTGCGCACTTGATAGTTCCGAGTACCGTCCCAGTGCTCAACGTCGTCACGCTTAAGGTCGTCAATTGAATAACAATCAGGCTCACTTTTCATCAGCCAGCATTGTGTCTGAGTTGTCTTTTTTGTGGTCATAGATGCATTATACCGCATGGACTGAATGTATTCCTATTGGCACCTAACAAAAAGAGCACGCGACGCGTGCTCTTTTTGTTAGGTGTACCACAACTACGGAGCAAGGGTCGGAGTCCCTGGAAGCGTCGGCAGGTTACTGCCCGTGGTAGTACCAAATACTCCTTCTGCCACGATAGCCACAATGCCCCAGATGGAAACCATAAATACTAAGCCCACAATAGACCAAATGATCAGCTGTCGCCCTTTAGACCGATCTTCTTCATTTGCCTGCCCCCATACAAAGAAGCGGAACATTCCCCATACAAAAACCAGCAGTGCAAATGCAAAAATAAGTGGGATAAGTACATTTTCAATAAACCCTCCAAACCGAGTGAAGAGATCATCTACTTGTCCAAAATAAGGTCCAGCTGCTCCCACTGTCACCAGCGGTATCAGAAGCATACCTAGTGACGTTGTGACGGTTGTAAAAATTTTTTGAATCATAATTATTAACGCTCAAGAATTACCGGCATGGCTGGCGGTGTTGTGTCGCCAAAAACCCCTCCAGCAATAATATTTACAATACCCCAAATGGAAACCATGAGTACAAATCCAACAATGGACCAAATAATCAACTGCTTTCCTTTCGACCGATCTTCTTCATTTCCTCCTCCTAGGATAAAGAAACGGAACATTCCCCATATAAAGATAAGTAATGACAGTCCAAATATTAGTGGTATGAGTACGTTACCAATAAACGTGTTTAGGTTATTAAAAAAGGTATCTACTGCTCCTAGCTGCGCCAACGAGACAAGTGGCATCATCAGCAAAAAGCTACTTATTATTGCAATTTTTTTCATAGCTTTAGTATATAGCATTTTTTCAAGTGAAATAGACATATACACAAAAACCGCTCATACAATGAGCGGTTTTTGTGTATGTGTCAAACACATGCTTCCAATGGAGAATGTTAGAGTGACGCAAGCGTTTTGCCCCAACATGGTGCTGACGCACTCCATGGCTGTGTCCCTTGACGCTCATAGAGCTGTCGGGCATAGGCCATGTTATCGAAGATATCTTCTACATCAAGTCCAAGCTCTTCAGCATAGTCAGCATGGTATCCCAAGTTGATCTGCATCACTCCTGTATCTCGATCGTCTACAAATCCTCGCAGAATGGTTCCGTCAGCCAATGTGTGTCGAAAGGTCGATTCACATCGTGCAATCTGAATCATTATCGGTATGTCAGCAAAGTACTCTCGCACCACTGCTTCAGTATCAATAACGACTACCATCTGTACCTCTGCATCAGTAACGATGTTTCCGTACGTAGTATCAGTTTCTACAACCGCTACCGTTCCTGTAAGAGCCAAAATAGCTGCAATAACAGTGGATATAATAAGCCAAGTGTCTTATCTAACAATGAAACGTCGTGAGAGTCGCACAAGTCGTGAGACTTATCATCGCTAAGGAATTATATAAATGAAAGTTAACTTTCATTTATATAATTCTGTGTGATGTCAAAAGGATGTATATCCTTTTGTATGACCGAGCAAGTGCCATTGTATCGCCCTGTGCGATACAATGGCACCCGTCTCATCAATCGCTCCTGCATAACCGAGTGTTATACAAAGTATCTCTAAGTGAGACAACCGAGGAATCATAGCATGGTTCTCTGATGTATAAGACTATACCATGTTTTATATATATTGTCAATGTATATTGACTACTATCAATCAAAAAAGGTCTCTAATAAGCCCTTTTCAAATGATACAAATGCGTTGACAGCCCCTGAATTAGTGGCTGTATGTATTACTAGACTATTCTCTAGTCATTGATTTCATCAATCCATTAGCAGATTCTGCTGCTCGTAGCAGCTCAATTGGGACTGCAAATACCACGGTATTTGACTGATCTGAAGACAGGTCATTAAGTGACTGTAGCGTTCGCAAGTGGAGTGCACCAGGAGCAGCTGAAAGCATCGTGGCTGCTTTTGCCATATTTTCTGCCGCTGCAACCTCACCTTCTGCCTTAATGATGACCGACCGTCGTTCTCGCTCAGCTTCTGCTTGCTTACCAATAGTTCGCTCCATATCCTCAGGCAAGAAGAAGTCTTTAAGCTCTACGTTTTCGACGGTAATCCCCCACTCATCTGTTTCCTTATCTATAATCGACTGAATACGGGCTGAAAGCTCATCACGCTGAGAAAGCACCTCATCAAGCTCCGCACCTCCCACGATATTACGCATCGTTGTTTGTGCCAGTTGTGATACTGCATGGTAATAGTTTTCTACCTCAAGTGTAGCTTTAGCTGCGTCAGACACCTTGTAGTAAATCACCGCGTTAATACTCGCAGACACGTTATCCTTAGTAATTACCTTCTGATCAGGCACATCTACCGCCTTTATACGCATATCTACCTTCTGCATGTTCTGAAAAATCGGCACGATAATACTCCATCCTGGTTCTCGTACATCAGTAAACTTACCCATAGTAAGTACCACCCCTCGTTCATATTGCTTCACCTCGCGTAAAAATGCGAGAATCATCACTCCTATTCCAATCAGTAGATACCACATAGCCTTTAAATCTTAGATAATAAGTACCTACTATAATACTCCGAAACACTCTTTTACACAAAACTCCTAAGCATTTGAGCTTGTAGGGTTTCGTGTAGGTACTGGTGACGTTGGTGGTATGGGACGATGTCCAAACTTTAATATAGAAAAACCTGCCCACAAAATTTGCGGACAGGTCCAGGTTATTTTCTTCGCTTTTTGATGAATGTAATTACCGGAACATCACACAGATACGGCTCATGTTCACCACGAGTGACAGCAAACGCAACTTCGGAAGTACCTGGTTCATGTTTTCCACACTGCGAAATCCAAATTGGCTTCCCTTTCTGTTTGCCGGCGCACACCATGAAGTGATAGTCACTCAACCATCCACCATTTAACAGCTGCTTGATTTCGCCTGAGCAGAAAGATCGGTGGGTAATCCCAAGTACAGAAGAGCATACGAAGCTTTGCTTGTCATGATGGAGCTTCCTCACCTTGCGGTAATACGTTGAGAAACGATGACGTCTTGAGTTACCAAAACGTTGTTTTACATACATGATGCAAACCATGTCTCCAACATCCACACGGCTGGCCATTTCGTAAGGTCGCATTCCTTGCTCAATCACAAGTAAATCATCTGATTTACAAGCAATGAATTTACCAGTAGTCAGATAGTTCGCAAAGGCTGAACAATTGGTGAACTCGACACCATAATACTTATCCCAATAGTGATTAATTCTCTCGACCAAAACCTTGTCGGTTATTTGACCAAAAAGCCTTTCTTCACGATAATGTCCGGTATAGATAATAGGGTGCGGTCTATAGTCTTCACGACCAATGACAAGTCCATCATTTCGACGTATATAAGTTCCGTTTGTATGAAGTATCTGCCGATCACTTCTGATCCCAAGATTACTTACATCTGTCCAAAGAACTGGTACAGCTGGCTGGTACATATCCAGTCCTCCTGATTTGTTACAATTTAAATTTAAAATAACACATTTTTTTAATGTGTCAATTCATACTGACTGCATGGGACGATGTTCAAACTTTTACAAAACCTTAGCAAGTCCTATTGTCTATAACAAAAGTATTGATATGCCAGTACTTCACATCGCCTGTATACGTTGTTGCATACTGAAAAGCTTCTGAATGATGTCGCACTGACTCGGACTTAAACATAGACAGTACTTCATCATGAGACAATACATTCACCTTCCCTGCCCAGTCATCTTTTGGACCGAAACACGTAAATAGAAAAACACCAGAGATATTATTTAAATCCTCTATAACTTTTTTTGGATTGTCCAAAAGATGCATCACATGCCTAGCAATGACAATGTCATAGCTTTTATCATTTTTCACCAGAAAATCCTGTACTGAAATTTTCTCAAAATTGACACCTTTCATTTCTGATGAAGGTGTGTGTACATCAATAGCGTCTACTCGCATCCCTAATTCAACAAATTGTGCCGAAATGATACCGTCTCTTGCTCCAACATCAAGAACTGTCTTATTATCTTTGAGTAAGCCTAAATTTTTTAGTAAGTAAATTGGATTCATAGAAGAAGTATACCAAAATAAAACACCCAAAAGGGTGAATTACTTAGAGCTGACTATACAGGACAATATAAACGTCCCTATTTCTTTCTTTAACAGGTGTATCTACTCCTCCAATTCCTATTAGCTGCGAATTCTCCTCCTACATCTTCTGGTTGAGTAAAGACATTGCTCCATAGAGAACTCCTTCATCTCCTAACGTAGCATCTACAATCATTGGCGCTTCCATGACTTCACCGAGGGCTTGGTTGGTATGCGTTACGATAGTATCTAGCATAATCCGGGGGTCACCTACAATCATTGAGCCTCCCAGCACAATAACGTCTGGCGACCAGTAGAGAATTGAGTTTCGTAGACCATGCCCAAGATACATCGCCAGCTGGTCCCAAATGGCATCATCTTGAGGGATATCGTACGGCTTCATACCCATTCGCTTCTCTACGGCAGTACCAGAAATAAGATTCTCCAGTGTCGGGTCGACATCATCTCCTAGAATAGTATGGTCAATATCCAGTATTTGGTGACCAGGTTCAAAGCCGTGGCTATACTGGTCTATTATGCCATCTTCAATTTTTACCCCACCCACGCCAGTACTAACTGTGTGGTAGACCACAATCTCACTTCCTTTACCTGCACCATAGACAGCCTCACCCATCCCAGCTAATGCCGTATCATTTTCTAAGTACACTTCTGCCCCTAGTGCTTCCTTAAGTTGTGCTACCAATGGCTGGTCCACCCAGTTAGACAGATGGTCTCCTGGGTCACGGACAATAGTCCCTTTTTCATCATCAAGTACCCCCCGCATTCCACCAGCTATCGCCCGGATTGTATTGCCTTCAGTAAGTTTTTTTGCTTCAGCGACAATTTTTTGCACGCCATCAGAAAACTGCTTTGGGGTATCAAAACGGACATAACTTGCAACAGTCTTTAGATCTTCAGAAACCGCCACCCGTGTCTTACTCCCACCTATATCAAAAAGAACGTAACTCATAGTGTATATATTATATCAGCTTATCGCGTAAATCAGCCCAAACCTCTCCAAGTGAAGCACATTCGTTCAGGCGTGTGGCTACTAAAGAGTCCACTTCCTCAACAGTCATCCACATAATCTCCTTAACTTCATGTGGATCAAAAATAATTTCAATACTGTTAGGTACCACTACCTTATAAATAGTACTGAAGAAACCTATAGACCTATATGAAGCAACTACTTCTGTTAACAGATAACCAGTAACTCCAAGCTCTTCCTCGAGCTCTCTCACTGCAACCTCATAATATGTTTCCCCTTCATCTACATGCCCTGCAGCTGAATTATCCAATAATAGTGGTTTTGAAATATGTTCACTTCGACGTTGTATTAATACCTGTCCTGATTCATTAAACATAAATACACGAGAAGCTCTGCGGATACATCCCTTGTCAAGGGCATCATGATAATTTTCAACACCAACCAAATTGTCATTCTCATCAACTACTTGAATTTTGTTATATACTCGTTCAGTCATACTATTACTCAACAATAGGTGTAAGTGTCTGTCCAAATATCTCTGAGGCAGTTGCCGTATACGCCTCAATACCGTTTTTGAAGTACGGCGGGTTAGCCTTCTGTACATTCCCTACCACAAAGTAGCTCACCGCGAGCATTGCTCCATAGTCGGCATTGGCTGGAAGCGGAATGGCTAGTCGATTCTTTGGCAGACCGTAGTAGTTATTTTCAACCCCAAAGCTGATAAACAGCTCATCGCCAGAGGTCACTACGGTTTTTGCATGTTTTACCTCTTCATCAGTAAACACTCTACCGGTCAGCATCGGACCAAAGAGTTCATCAAACTTCGTACGAAGCATCGCTCGAGCATGTTCAAAGCGTGAGGGAATGAGAATGGTGAATGCACTATAGTCACCAAAATTACGAAGTAACTTTGGTGACACGTCCTTCATAATGAAGTCAGCAATAGCAGATGCATCTTCCCCTGTCTTACCTAGGATTGGGCTGAGGTAGGTAGAAGTATTATACGTATAGGGTTCACGATTCTTAGGAAATACGTGTACGAATTCTTCGCCCAGCGACTTTGAGGCTGGAGAACCTGGTGTATTGGTCACTAAGTGCACTTCAAGTCCTTCCTTGAGGAGGTCAGAAACCATAGCAACTGCATGCTTACTTCCCGACGCACTAAAAACCACTACACCATCAATGCCTTCAGTTTTTGCAAAGGTGTCTTTATAAGAACCTTCATCAGCAAAAACAGCGGTAGTATTGGCAAAAACAATCTGCGCTGTCATGTATGCATTTACACTACCCAGCACCAGTGGTTTTTTTAAGTGAGAAAAATCTAATGACGGAAGCTCTGCATCAGCCAACAGCTCAAGTGCACCGAGTACCACCACATCCAAATCAGGAATTGTAGTCAAGTCAAATGTGTCTAATGTGTCTCGATACTTTCCCATGATTATAGCTGTCGGGTACTTTTACTCTTAGACACTTTTACGATGTACTTATAGGCCTCATCGACAGAGTCAACCACATGGAATAAATCAAGATCATCCTTACTAATGGTCTTGTATTCCTTAAGCAGCGTTTTCTGAAAGAAATCTATCATTGGGTCCCAGAAATCTTTTCCATAGAGCACTATAGGAATTTTCTCAATTTTCTTGGTCTGGATAAGCGTCATCATTTCAAAGAGCTCATCGAGTGTCCCAAATCCTCCTGGGAAATACACGTAGACTTCTGAGGCATATGCGAGCATCACCTTTCGAGAAAAGAAGAAGTCAAAGTTTAATGATTCAGTCGTGTATGGATTAAGCTTTTGTTCAAATGGCAGCTGAATATTGAGCCCCACAGACTGTCCACCAACTTTAAATGCACCTACATTCCCCGCTTCCATAATTCCTGAACCCCCTCCAGTAATTACTGCAAAACCCTTCTTCTTGGCAAGTGTTGTCGCCAGTTCTTCAGCTTGTTTATAGTATGGCTCTCCAGGCTTTGTCCGAGCACTCCCGTAAAAAGTGACGGCCAGTCCTTGCTTACGCAATAATTCAAAGCCCATCACGAACTCTGACATAATACGAAACACGCGCCATGACTCAACCACATCCCCATTCATGTCCAATAGTTCAGTTACAACCCGACAGTTTTCAACCTTCTTTGCTTTTGAGGCAGTTTTTTTACGTAGCATATGTTTATATTTTATCATGCAGTGTCTCCAGAAAAATGCAGTTGCCCACTGGTATATACTTAGCACATGATTATATCCTTTATACAAAAATTCAAATACGCATTTTCAGGAATAGTAGTTGCACTAAGAACTGACAAGAGTTACCGGCTACAGTTTTACGGAGTCGCACTAGCTATCGCTATCTTTATATACTTCACACTTCCACTAGAGAAAGTAGATATTCTTTTTCTGGGTCTTGCCTATGCACTGATTCTTATCACTGAGTTACAGAACTCATCCTTTGAGGCAGCTTTGGATAAAATCCATCCAGAAAAACATGATGAGATTGGGAAAAGTAAAGACATGGCAGCCGGAGCAGTACTCACCGCAGGCTTCTTTCTGGTTTTTGTGATGGTGAGCATCGTTTTATTGTAACCAAGGGATTTCATGCTCTTCAAACTCTGGTAGTAACTTCTTGTCGTAGAGTAGGCGTGAGGTGACTTCAGCGTGGCAGAGGGCTCCGGTAAGGGCATTGTGTGGGTCTGGTTCACTCGGGACACCGCAGTAGCGTAGTACCGCGTTTAAGTCCAAGTTAGACCGCTTATGCTCTACATCTACTGGAGGCTTATTCCCCTTTTTCACAATGTGCATCCAGCACAGTGAATGCGTATCAATAGTTCTGTAGGCAAAGTTCCAGTTTAAGCCTGCTCGCTGAGCTCCTGCTCGCATAAAATCACGGTCGAAAGAAATGTTTTGTCCGGCCAAAGTTCTGTCAGCAAAGCTCTCTGACCAGTCTATAAACTTTTTTACTATGTCAGCTTCAGTTTGTTTGGATTCGTCAGTAATCTCCGCTTGGGTAAATCCGTTTACTTCAAGAGCGCCATCCATTACGTGTGCACCATCCCAAATCTTGCATTCCTCGTAAAACCGATTCTCCGGATTATCAAAATCCACCGCACCAATAGACACGATGGAGTGCTTCTGGCAATTAGTCCCTGATGCTTCTATATCTACGAGTATCATAGATAAATACTATCACGCTGTTGTATAGTTTTTGCTACAATATACGCCTATGCATGTGCACATTGAACCATCTTGGAAAAAGCTACTAGCTACTGAGTCTAACAAAGAGTATTTTCAAGCACTCTCAAAGAAAGTCAGTGCAGCCTACAACGCACCAGACACAAACATATTCCCACCCCAGGAGTGTATGTTTAATGCGTTTGCACACTGCCCTTTTGATGATGTGAAAGTGGTAATTCTGGGGCAAGACCCGTACCACAAAGCAGGTCAGGCACACGAACTCTCCTTCTCTGTTGCTGAAGGTGTGCCCATACCACCGTCACTGAAAAACATCTACGCAGAAATACAAAGTGACGTTGGCACTATACCTGTTCTTTCAGGGAATCTTGAGCGCTGGGCTGACCAAGGTGTGTTGTTACTTAACTCCACTCTCACTGTAGAGGAAGGCAAGCCTGGTTCACATCAGAAATTTGGCTGGGAAACCTTTACCGATGCAGTGATACAGAAAATCTCTCACGAGAAAGAGCATGTGGTATTTCTGCTCTGGGGCAAGCATGCTCAGGAAAAAGGCACAGCTATAGACACATCCAAACACCTCGTCCTCACCGCCCCACACCCTTCCCCATTATCTGCCTACAAAGGATTCCTCGGCTGTAAACACTTTAGTCAGACTAATGAATATCTACAAGGACACAACCTTGAAGAGATTGTTTGGTAGACATATTACTCAGCCTATGATTAAATTCAAATAGGGAAATAGGGAGATCAGGAGATGGGCAAGCGACCGACCAAGACAGTTCTCATACCAAAAGAGACGTCATTGTGTAGCTGCGATTATTCAAATGAGGACAATATAGTTTGTTTTGCTGGAGATGATCCTGGGATATGCTTCATGTGTGGAAAACATCCCTGGTGGCACGATTTAGACAATAATGCAAACCAGCTTTGAAGCAGGCCGAATTACATGACGTCCGAATGCAATGTTCGGGCGTCATTTTTACAATCCTTTAAAATTTGCAGTTGGCGGCGGGGGTATACCCCGCGGCTTGTGCCTGCGCTTCTGAAGCAAAATACACCTTATTCTCGTCGTTCATCTGGCTCGCGCCTGGGCAGGAACGTAAGTGATACTTCGTCCCTTTCTTAGAGGCAACTAGTGCACCAGATTCTTTACCTAGAGGCATGTCTACTGATGTATCTGGGTCAGAAGTTATGACAGACGCAGATTGTTCAGTCAGAACAATCTGGGGCTTGGCACTTGATTGCTCATCCTGCATAGAGAGTCTCCCTAAGCCAAAGGAAAGAATACTTACGAGTACAATCAACACTGTATAGAAGTATGCATCGTCCATTATGAAAGCCTTGAGTTTTTCCAACATATCTTGTATACTTTGGCCCATTATTAATCGATTATACCTTATATTGTATGTCAACAAAGAAAGCCGGCGGAACAGCTAAAAACCTACGCGATTCGCAACCAAAATATCTCGGCATTAAGAGTGCTGATGGACAGCCTGTAAAAGTCGGTCAAATCATCGTTCGACAACGAGGTACTAAGATTGAAGCAGGTAAGAACGTAAAAGTAGGAAAGGACCACACACTCTACGCAGTATCAGTAGGAAAGGTAGCTTTCCGAAACGTACGAAAAACACGATTCAATGGTCATACTCTGACTAAGAAAATGGTAGACGTAGTAGCTGCATAGCCTGCACAATACTCCACTATAAAAACCGCTTGGTAGTTACCAAGCGGTTTTTAGTATCTGTTGCGCAGACAAAAAAGAACGGCACCGTGAGTGCCGTTCTTTTCAATGTAATTACAAGCGTAGTACCTACTGTGTAGCCTTAATAACCACAGATTCAATCACTACATCCTCAACTGGAAGATCTCCAGGACCGGTTGCTACAGATGAGATAGTATCAATAATGTCCATTCCAGCCACAATCCGTCCAAACACTGGGTGCTTAGAGCTTAGTGGTTGCTGGTTGAAGTCTAGGTTGGTGTTATCAGCTGTATTAAGGAAGAATTGACTTCCTCCTGAGTTTGGCTGACCAGTATTTGCCATAGAAATAGTTCCACGGATATTTGTCAGTAATTCACCCTCTACAAACTCATCTTGGATAGTGTATCCCGGACCTCCTTGTCCGTATGATGCACGGTTATCTGTCTTTGTATTTGGATCACCACCTTGAATCATAAATCCATCAATGATGCGGTGAAATTTAATACCGTCGTAGTACCCTTCTTCAATGAGCTTGATAAAGTTTCCGGTGGTAATCGGCATCTGGTCTGCAAAGAGTTCTAATTCGAATACTCCCTGACTGGTTGTAAATAGTGCTACTGGATTCATAGTATTTGTTATAGCTAGCTTTTCATTTTCCATTGTTATTTCATCGAGTACTTCCGCGGTTAACGGCGGCAGACCTTCAATAGCAATTCCATCATCATCTTGTAGTAATTTTGGAGTAGACGACGAATCAAGCGTCGTCATGTATGTTAGCCCTCCTGCCAACAACAATGACCCCACAACCACCAAAATAATTTGTGTTACATTCGTCATGGCAATATTATTTAGCAGCGATTGTTATCGTCACTGGCACATGTGTATCACCAGAGACAAACTCAATAGTGTGCTCCCCTACTTCCTTAATAGGTGTTTTGATAACTACCTGTGATTCTTTTACATCTTTTGTAGTTGCTGTCTGTACAGCCTCAAGTACTGCAGAAACTTTAAGAGCCTGAAACATTCGGCCTTCCTCATTTGCTTCAACGGTAATAGTAATGGGATTCTCCTGAATAGCAGCCACTGCCACTGAGAATGCTTCATTTTCTGCTGCCCGTTCAGCCTCTGTGTTGGCTGACTGAGCATTGATAGCTTTCACGTTCTCAGGTGACGCCGGCTTTGCCATCCCTTGTGGAATAAGCTTATTCATTCCATAGCCGCTTGGTACCTCAACAATCTCAAATCGACGTCCAATTTTTGCAACGTCTTGTAGCAGAATTACTTTCATATATATCTATGTCTTACGATTAATTGTTGCGTACTATAGCATTTTTGTTGTTTTACTACTATAGGTACTAAGAATACCCGAGTACGGCACTGCATATAATACGCACTACTGAAAAAAGACACACCACATGTGGTGCGTCTTTTTTATTTATTGCACACTCAATTCCTCTGTACTCGTTGCTCTATATCCCAGAAGCTCCTTATCTCCATTGAGCCAGAGTACTGCCGCTTCCAACTGTGGGTCCTCATCAGCCATGACCTGCTCCGGCGTTCGGTTTACCTCAATATCTGGCGCAAGACCATCAACTGATATAGACGTTCCATCAGGAGTAAACCAGCGGGCTATAGTCACTTTCAAAGATGAACTGCTAGGTAAGTCTATCAGCTCCTGCACAGACCCTTTTCCAAAGGTTGTTTTTCCTATGAGGGTTGCAACCCCTTGCTGAGACAATGCTCCTGCCAGAATTTCAGACGCTGATGCTGAACCTCCGTCTGTTAACACCACCATTTCATCTGGTGCTGCTGCACCAAGAGTTTTACCAGATGATCGATACAACTCTTCTTCCGTACCGTCGCCAAAGTTTTCTCGCACAATAACCTCTCCAGAAGGGATGAAGTATGACCCAATTACTACTGCACTTTGCAGGAACCCGCCTGGGTTACCTCGTAGATCAAGCACAAGCTTCTTTGTGCCACTTTGTGCATATTCTTGCAGTGCCTCTGCCATTCCAGCCTCAGCTAAGGCATTAAAGCTATACAGAGAAATAATGAATACATCGTCTCGTTTTTCCGTTTTTATAGTGGGAATACTAATAGTGTCTCGCGTAACTGAAATCATGAGTAGTCCGGCCTCACCTTCTCGGAAGATTGTCAGAAGTACGTCAGTACCCTTTTCTCCTCGAATGAGTCGCACTGCCTCGCTAATACTCATACCCTCAGTTGAAGTATCATCAATTTTTACAATAATGTCTGCTGCAGCAATCCCTGCAGACGAAGCGGGAGTGTCCGGTAATGGAGCAATAACCGTAACTACTTGATCTCGAATACCTACTTCCATACCTACACCGCCGAAGTTTCCTGAAATAGTCTCATCAAATTCTGCTGCGACTGTGGGTGGGAGGAATACTGTATAGGGATCATCATAGCTTTGAACCAGACCAGCAATCGCACCCTCGATTCGTTTTTCTGGTGAAATAGAATAGGTAGAAGAGGAGGATACAAACTTTTCTTCCATGAGATTCCATACTCTCCAGAATTCAGCTAAATCTACATCTTCAGCTGGAGCTGGAGTACGCATAAATAATGAAAATAATCCGGCTTCAAGTTGCAACTCCTTTGTGTCACCTGTGGCGAGCTGCATGCCAGAGAAAAATGCTGCAGCTGCCAGCAGTAATGCAAGTCCTATTCCGAGTAAATTTTTGGTTGGTGTTTGCTGCGCAGGCTTCAGCTGCGAATCATTATTTTCATTCATGTCTGGCTATTATTACACAGATGTCGCACATAGTAAAAAGACATCGTGGTAGACTGTATACAATATAAAGTTCCTATGATTAATCGCTTTGAACATAAAAAAGTAACCTGGCTCGATGTGCACAATCCAACCCCTGAGGAAATCAGGGAGATTGCACAAGAAGCTTCTGTGCCCCTTGAATTTACAAACGACCTCACCACAATGGTTCCTACCAGTGAGACTTTTTATAAAAAAGGCGTCCTTAAAATCACCCTGGATTTCCCTGTAGTAAAGCGGACAGACATCAATCATCCACATGAAATTAAGTTTATTGTGACTAAAACGCATTTAGTGACAATACGCTTTGAAGATATTGAGTCAATACACCACTTTGGTAAAGAGTTTGAGGTTATGAGTTTGCTTAAAAATGAGCAAAGTATTTCGCCACCAAAAATGTTTTTAACCTTGCTCAACTACGTGTACGACGCAATGTACAAAAAACTAGATTATCTTGAGGTAAAGATGAAAGATATTGAAGAAGAAATTTTCAATGAGCATGAACGAGAAATGGTATTTGAAATCTCTACAGTCGGACGACGTATCATTAGTTTTAAGCAGACGTTAGCATCACACGAAAATGCACTGATTCGATTACGAACTGGCCTTGGCTTTGCATTTGGGAAATCACTGGAGGCACCTGTGGATAATCTTGAGCACCACTACCGCAATATTACCCGTCGTTCCCATGCACTATCACACCTGCTGGACGATCTGCGTGACACCAACATGGCGTTACTTTCAACCAAGCAAAATGAGACCATGAAGATTTTTACCATCCTCGCATTTATTACCTTCCCGCTGACACTCTTTACGTCTATGTTTGGAATGAACACCACCACAACACCCATTGTTGGACGTGAAGGAGACTTCTGGATTATTCTGGGAATTATGGCAGTAGTGTCAGTATTTTTCTTCGCTCTTTTCAAGTACAAGCGTTGGATATAAACTGCCTCAAGGCAGTTTATATCCGTTCCTGACGAGAGTCAGGAAGCCCGATATGAGCGGAGTGAAACAGGGCTAGGAGGGCCGAACTCTCAATAACGTACCTACGACCAGAACATGCTTGAGGCACTTTAGATAGCCCTGACCATAACCTACCCAAACACCTCGTACTTTTCTGTGTTTTTGGTACACTAGATTCATTATGTTTAATTTTTTTAAGAACAAAAACGAAACAGACTTATTCCCTGCAGTGACTATCTTCAATAGTGAGACTCGTGAAAAAGAAATTCTTGAGCCCCTCTCTAAAAAAGAAGTGAGTGTCTACACATGTGGCCCAACAGTCTATGATTATGTGCACATAGGTAACTTACGTGCGTATGTATTCCCTGACATTCTTAAGCGTGTACTTACGTATAACGGCTACAATATAAACCACACAATAAACCTTACGGACTTTGGGCAGCTCACCTCTGATGCCGATACTGGAGAAGACAAAATGATGAAAGGCCTGCGTCGAGAAAATATGGAGATTTCCCTTGAATCAATGCACTTACTTTCAGATAAGTTCATTGCTGCATTTAAGCAAGATATGGAATCTTTAAACATACTGCCCCCTACTCAGTTTGCCAGAGCCAGTGATTACGTAAAGGAACAAATCAATCTTATTACATCACTTGGAGAAAAAGGCTACACCTACAAAACGTCTGATGGGGTATATTTCGATATTTCAAAGTTCTCAACATACGGTCGTCTTGGAAAAATTGACATCAACGCACTTCAAGAAGGAGCTCGTGTAGAGGTAAACAGTGAAAAAAAACACCCGGCAGACTTTGCTGTCTGGAAAAATGGAGAGCTTGGTTGGGACAGTGTATGGGGTAAAGGATTTCCAGGGTGGCACATCGAATGTTCAGCTATGGCGTTCGCAACCCTTGGTAAACAAATCGATATCCACACTGGCGGAGTTGATCTAATGGGTACACACCATAATGGAGAAATCGCTCAATGTGAAGCAGCAACTGGTAAGAGGTTTTCACAGTACTGGATGCACAATGAACACATACAGATTGATGACGGAAAAATTGGCAAGTCTCTAGGTAATAGCATAATTCTGCAAGACCTCCTGGACAAAGGATATTCTGGAGATGACTACCGCTATTGGTTACTACAAAGTCACTACCGAACAAAAACAAACTTTAGCTACCAAGCCCTTGATGCTTCTAAACAAGCTCTGACACGCCTAAAACATCTCATGTTTGAACAGTACAGGGATGTACGAGGCAAGCTCCCTGCAGCGAAGCAACTGGCATTGGTTACAGCAATTAACAACGACCTTGATACACCAAAAGTCATTGCCTTGATGCATGACTTTATCAAAGATGACACACTAAGCGACGGTGAGAAAAAGATGCTGCTACTAGAGTGCGACTCTCTACTTGGAATTGGTTTGGCTGATGACCCAGAAGCAGGCTTGGCAGCCCTGGGTCACGTAGCAGTAGACTCACTACCAGAACCCATCCAAGAACTACTCAACCAACGAGAAGCAGCTCGGATAGCCAAGAACTGGCCGGAAGCAGACAGAATCCGTGATGCAATCAGCCATGAGGGCTATATACTTGAAGATTCTTCAGAAGGACCAAAATTGACTAAGAAATAACACAAAACAGCTTGAGAAATCAAGTTGTTTTTACGATACCCTTATGCACATCTTGCCCACAAATGCGTTTTTATTTCTACATGGTAAACTGTAATACAATAAAATATGGCAGATTCAGCACCAGCATTAAACAGAAGTCTTCGTAAACCTCCTCATAACCTTGAGGCTGAAAAAGCGCTCCTGGGAGCAATTATGCTTAAGCCAGATGTGATGCACGACGTTTCGGTAAACATTTTTCCTGAAAGCTTTTATGCCGATAAGCATCGACAAATATTTCAGGCAATCATCACCATCTTTACCAACGGTGACCCTATCGACATGCTCTCAGTCACTACCCGACTCAAAAGTGCTAATCAGCTCGATCGGATAGGTGGAGCAACATATATCAATGAACTGGTAGACACCGTACCAGCTGCTGGTAATGCGCAGTACTATGCAGACCTCGTCCAAAGTAAAGCAATCCTACGAGGACTTATTCATGCTGCAGACGAAATCGCCGAGATGAGTTACCAAGACCCTGAGAACATCGATGAAACCCTCGATCAAGCTGAGAAAAAGGTATACGGTGTTACTAACTCAAGTGCTTCAGGCAAGTTTAAGACAATCGGTAGTTCTCTGAACGAGGCCTGGGAGCGATTTGAGTACCTCAGTGCTAACCAGAATGAAGTACGAGGTGTACCCACCGGCTTTCATGCGCTAGACAACGTACTAGCTGGGTTTCAAAAATCAGACCTCATCATTCTGGCCGCCCGACCTTCTATGGGTAAAACTACCTTTGCGCTGGACCTCGCCCGCAACGCGGCACTAGACCACGGTGCGTCAGTCGGTATCTTTTCCCTAGAGATGAGTGACCAACAGCTGGTAGATCGTATGCTAGCAGCTGATGCGGGAGTAGACTCTTGGAAGCTCCGTACTGGGAAACTCAGTACTGACGCCGAGTTTGAAGCTGTACAAGCTTCCATGGCACGACTTTCGGCAGCCCAAATCCATATCGATGATCAGCCAGGAACAAACATTCTAAAAATGCGGTCGGCAGCCCGTCGCTTGAAAAATGAACATGGACTAGACCTCCTTATCGTAGACTATCTCCAGCTGATGAACCCAACTAGTGCCAAAGCTAGTGATTCAATGACCCAGCAAGTTACTGAGATTTCACGAGCCCTTAAGCTCCTGGCTCGGGAGCTCGATGTGCCAGTGCTGGCACTGTCCCAGCTTTCTCGTGCGGTTGAGCAACGCGGTGGCAAGCCTCGACTGTCTGACCTTCGTGACTCAGGGTCTATCGAGCAAGATGCCGATGTGGTTATGTTTATTCACCGTGAAGACAAAGCTAATCGTGACCAAGAGTCAGAACGTCCAAACATTGCAGAAATCATGGTTGAAAAACACCGTAATGGTCCGGTTGGTTCCGCAGAACTCTACTTCGACGGAAAACACGTTCGCTTCCTTAACCTGGATACCCATCACACTAGTAACGCAGCAATGAACTCAAACGCAGCAGACGATGATTTTTAAGTACACCTCCAATCGTAAGGGTCGGACCCCAACGATTGGAAAAGATGGACTATGACTAACCTAGATAAATTAATTACATACTTCGAAGGCTTCCCTGGTATTGGAGGACGACAAGCCCGTCGTTTTGCCTTTCATGTATTACGGCTGGCTGAAAATGAGACCCAAGAACTAGCTGAGCTGATAACCAACCTGCAGTCATCAGTGATTGAATGTGGACGGTGCCATCGGTATTTCTCTAAAAATGGCGGTTCAGCCAGCATGTGTTCTATTTGCACTGACCAGAACCGAGACAGAACAAAGCTGATGGTGGTTGAGCGTGATACTGACGTACAGTCCATTGAACGCTCTGGGATTTATAATGGTCTTTATTTCATCCTTGGTGGTACTATCCCACTACTAAACACAAAAGAATCAAACAAGCTTCATGGTGGAGCCCTAAAGTCCTCTGTTGATGCACAACTCACTGAGGACCTGACTGAAATTATTCTTGGCTTTTCGGTAAACCCTGACGGTGAAAATACTTCACGCTACGTAGAGACACTTTTAAAAGAACATATTGAAACCAACAACTTGACCATCACCCAACTAGGACGAGGTCTATCCACAGGAAGTGAACTCGAATACGCAGACCCTGAAACAATCAAAAATGCCCTACGCAACCGAGCGTAATTTTTAGATAATTTCAGATGTTCTTTTGCCACAAAATAATCTTCAAAAGCTTAGAGCACTCAATTTTAATTAAAGAGGTTACAACTCGGAGCACATAGGAAAACAGACTTTTGTGGTTGTTAGAAAATATTCTAAGACCTGTTTACAAAGCATTATTTACGTTATATCATGCGGGCAGCAATGGGTCGTTCGTGACCCTATAAGTACCACCAACTGAGGAGCCTGGAAATGGATACAAAAAGCATACTCTACGCAGATGATACAGCAGAACGCAGAACATTCTTTGCTCGAGCTGCTAAACGCACTGGACACAACTGCATCATCGTCGATGATGCGGCTCGTGCATGGAAATTGATTGAGGGAGGTGTACACTTTGACCTCATTGTTTCCGATCATGACATGCCCAAGATGAAAGGTCTTGAGTTACTGGAAAAGGTGCGCGCCAATGATGCTACACAAGATACCCCTTTTGTACTCTTCACCGGCAACAATGACCCAGCACTAAAATCTGAAGCTATCAAGTTGGGAGCGGTTTTTGTAGACAAGGGGAACCTGGATTCCCTGGTCGACATCATCACCGACAACTTGCCCACTTGAAGAGCAGTACTCACGCCCCACGAAAGTAGTCCTTATGACTTCATATCGTGGGGACTTCTTTTTTATAACAAATTACCTACCCTCAAAGACTAGAACATTGCAATTTTAATTAAAGAGGTTACAACTTGGAGCATACTTCCTGATAAAAAAACCATCTTTGCTCAGCTATGTCCAAAATCAAAATACTACCTTAACTAGTAATATTTTTTATCAACTAGATTTACAGTATCCTTATCAACGATTGCTGCGGTGGCGTCAGTTCCACCAACAGTAACTGGATGAATCAGTACATCATCAATCATGATGAATACAGATGACCCACATGGAGAAGACATAAACGCCCCTGCATACTTTTCATCTATTACCTCTAAGTAATATCTTGTTACTACGCTTTGAGAGTTCTTGATAATACTTGTGTCTGAAATAAGTTTACATAATTTCCTAAATCCAAAATCATCAAAATCATCTTTTGGGGAAAAATTTGTTAACTCATATGATATATATGTATCCGCCTCTTGTTCAGAACCTCGAAATCTTTCTTTTAAGATTATATTTTTAATATATGATTCTAAATCTCTTATCTCTGACATTTTATGCAAACTGATAAGTTTGTTAGGTACGTATCCCTCTCCATAATCTAAAAGAATATCCCCCGAATCCTCATCAAACTTTAAGATATCAATGTAAAGCGATTCGTCACGAGCAGATCTTTGTGCCCCAATATCGAATCTTAGATATTTATCTGAGTATGAACCAATATCTATAGCAACCCCCTCAGTCACATGTCGCCAGACTAATTTCGAACCCGTAACAGTATTCTGTTCATGCCAAGCTGGAAATTCTTCTTGATTTGCTTCACTAGCATCATCCTGCGGTACAACATTATTCTCAACCTCTATCACCTTAACTGGTGCATAGGTATATCCAATCCAGCCACCAGCAAATGGCAAGCCAATAAGGAGTAGTAATGCCAAGTATTTTGAAAATGTTGTCACAGTTGTAAACTGCTTTTTTAAATTTTTGTTGGTAGCTTCGGGTTCAGGTGTGTGTTCTTCCATTTTTTAATACTACCACTGGCCCATTATAATCTTGTACTACTATCCCCTCTCATACCAAACACTCACATGGTCTTTTTAGTTCTGGAGCAACCTCAATAGCTCCTGTAAGGATAAAAAAGAACCAAGTGGGACCTAGGTCCAGCGAGGTTCTTTTTTCGTAGTATACCGAAGTAGACAGTGTGATTTCTAAGCTTTACGCCTTGGTGATTTCTACTCGTGAGTACTTCTGTCGGTGTCCAATCTTTCGGTCTCGGTTACTTTTCGCCTTGTAACGAATGATTGAAATCTTCTTTCCTTTCTTAGTTTCCTTAAATGTCGCTGTTACTTTTGCGCCATCTATGTATGGAGTACCAATAGCAGAGTCAGTCATGAGCACTTTGTCGAACTCAATTTTTGCTCCCTCTTCGTGCTCACCAAGAAGCTCTATATCAATAACATCACCGATAGAAACCATGTATTGTTTTCCACCTGTTTCAATTACTGAGAACTTTTCTGTTATTACTGATTCTGTTGTCATAATGGCGCATATAGTACTAGATATTCTTGATTATTGCAACCATACTAGTAGATACATTAAAGGGAGGGGCCAGGTCAGGCACCTCCCTTTCTTTGCAGGAAAATCACGGTAGCGCAGCAGCTTGAATGCCCAAGCACAAAATCTCAGCACTTTCTGCGGCACGAGCAATTGTGATTTGAGGATTTTGCAGCGTGTACGCTTTGGTCAGAAAGAGACTGCATCCAACACTGTCACCCAAATACTGCAAGGCTATTGCCATGAATTGCAAATGTACTGGCGAGTCCACAATCCTCTCAAAGAGAGCCCTCTCAAGCGTTATCTCATTAACATATACCTCTTCACCAGTAAGATGATCACTGAAGGTATAGCCATCTTGTTGTGCAGACGCTGCTGTCGGCAACCCTAAAGAGCAAACAATAACTAATATCACGATAGAAGGTTTCATGTTCGTATCCTTTAGTTTCTGTAGAAAAATAATGGCATAACTCAAATACTTTTGCAATCACTATTTTCTATCCTTGATTATTGCAATAGTAAATGTACTATCGAAATTCACAGAACACCAACCAGGTAGGTTTATATGCCTATGAAGAGAAAAGGGAGGGCACCAAGTCCGGGAAAAAGACACCGGCAGTTTATCAAAAAAAGGCAGGGAGAAAGAAGATACCTGAGAATATCAAAAATAACACCCTCACAAAACACAAGGGAACACGGCAACTTGGTGTTTCTACCCGATACGTCACATCATCGTCAACAAAGGCCTCCGGAAACCGGGGGCCTTCAACTTTTATTCTTCTGTCTTGGTTGGCTTATCAAGTGACATCACTTCAGCCCCAAAACCATCTCCAACAATCTTTGTCACGTCTCTATCAATCTTCCCGAGCTCCTTTGAGGCAGTATTGTAGTGATTGACGGTCGTGCCTAGGGTTGTTCCTATCTTCTCAAAGTACTCGTTGTACGCTGCGAGGTGTCGAGTAAGCTTCTCGACATTTTTCTGAATCTCCTTTGATGACTCTTCCACTTTAAACGCTCTGAAGCCATACAGTACTGACTGCAAGTAGGCCGCAAAGGTGGTTGGTGACACAATAATGACATTTCTGTCAGTATACGCGTAGTCAATGAGAGAACGAGTATTTACTTTTACTGAACCAACTTCGTTTACCAGTAGGTCATAATAAATTGCTTCAGCAGGGATATACATAAACGCAAATGGTAACGTCCCATCCTTCGGACGGATATACTTGGCTGTTTCGTCAATCCTCTTCTTTAGGTCGTTGGTAAACTCTTTTTCAAGTACTGCTCGTTGTACATCATCCTCCGCATCAACCAGTCTCCGATAGTTATCTAGTGAAAACTTTGCATCAACTGGAATGAGCCCATCCTTTGTCTTAATTACTGCGTCTACCGCTTCCCCACCCGGGAACATGAACTGTAACTCATAGGCAGTAGCGGGAAGAATATTTTCTAGTGCCAGATGCAGTGATGCTTCCCCTAAGTTTCCTCGTTGTTTTTGATGCTTAAGCACCTTCTCCAGGTTCTGTAGCTGCTCAGCGATTGTGAACACTTGTTTAGAGCTCTCAGACACCTCAGAAACGCCCTTCTGAACGTTTAAAAGCTTCGCCCCGACACTTTCCTGAATAGAGCGTATTTGTTCGTTTACATCGCGATTAATCTCTTGAATCAGTTCCTTGCTCTCTTTAAACTGAATTCGGGCATTTTGCTGCATTGTCTTACTACTCTCACCCATCTTGTCGTTCATGCTCCGAGTCAGCTCCTGCATCTGCTGCTGCATCAGCAACATGCTGGTGTCGTCCTTTTTCTTAGAGCCACTGCTAAAAAATGAGCTGTACACCAAGAGTATAAACACTGCTACCAGCAATACCACTATTGCAATCTGAATTATTTCCATAGTATGTTTATTTTATCATGGCTATACGAAAAAGAACGCTTCCTAGAATCACTCCAGAGGCGCTCGTTAGTAATTAGTCTCTGTTTTCGAAAAATAAATATTTACCAATTTCTATGATTACTAGTGACGCTGTAGAAGCTATCAGTACTAATGAAATAAGCTCAAATGGTACCGGCGTATAAGAAAGCAAGAACTGAAAGAATGGAACGGTCATCACCACAACGAGCATAGACGTACTCAACAGGAACGACCCCAAAAAGAACAAGTTCGTGCGTAATGGAATCTTCCAAATAGGAACAGTCAGTGAGCGGAATGCAAATGACAGGAATAAGGAGTCTGCCGAGATAGCTAAGAACATAACACTGCGTACTTCATTAATAGGTATTCCTAACTGCTTCACGTAGAGGTACAACGCGACGGTAAACATACTCAGTACCGTGATGACAAAGGCCATAAACCAGAGCATTTGTTTAGATATCAAGCCCTCTTCATGAATATCATGTGGCTTGCGCTTCATACTATTTTTATCACTCTTCTCAAAGGCAAACGCCACACTCATGAGCCCCTCTTCCATCATATTGGCCCAGAGAATCTGGGCTGGAAGAATTGGTACTGCCGATGACGTAAATAATGCTGTTGCAAACAGTGCAACTTCAGTCAGGCTCGTTGAAAGAAGATATGCCACAATCTTGCGTAAGTTGGAGGTAATACGTCTCCCTTCTTCAATAGCGGCATAAATAGTTTCAAAACTGTCATTAACTAACACTAAGTCAGAGGCTTCTTTTGCAACCTCAGTACCAGACCCGATAGCAATACCGATGTTTGCCTTACGCAACGCTGGTGCGTCATTAATACCATCACCAGTCATCGCCACCACCTCACCTTTCTTTTGTAGCACGGTGGCAATACGCATCTTCTGGTTTGGCAACACTCGGGCAAATACACTCACTTCCTGTAGCGCAATTAACAGCTCTTCATCAGACAAGGAAACAATATCATTCCCCGTAAGCGCTACATCATCCTTTTGGGCAATACCTACCTCTTGGGCGATGGAAAGTGCCGTCTGGGGATTATCGCCAGTAATAAGTACCACCCGGGCCCCAGCTGACTGTACTCCGGTGATTGCATTTGACACTCCACTACGTACGGGATCATCAATAATCAGAACTCCTGCCAGGACAAGGTCGTCTAGCAGTGATGGTTCAGTTTCTGGAATATCATCATACCCAACCTTCTTGTACCCGACGGCAATCAGACGCTTTCCTTGTTCTGTGCAACTGGCGATGGCTTGTGAGATATTCAGACGTGCTTCATCATGCAGAACCTCCTCTCGCCCATCACTGCGTACAATACTTTGTGCCTTGGCGAGTATAAACTCAGGAGCCCCATTAACACACAAGCGAAACAGACCCTCCTCTTCCTCAGCTAATCCAGCCGCAAAACGGTTCTCAGAGGTAAACGCGAGATAATCTATCCGCTCAGCCCGGAGACTCCCTTTACTTTCAAGGACACCGATGTGCGCAGCAGCTTTAAGAACTGCAATTTCAACCGAATCACCATGCACAACATTTCCAGTACTTTTTTCTTCAGTATAGGCATCAGCTGCAGTCAGTGACACATCAAACAGCTCACGCACCTGCTCAAAGTCACCAAAATCTTTAGCATCTACCAGCTCCCCTTCCTCAACGAGGACCCCAGTCACCGACATGATTGCCTGGGTAAGGGTTCCAGTTTTATCAGTCAGGACATAGGTAGTGGACCCAAGCGTCTCTGCTGCTAGGAGATTACGGACCAATCCACCTCGCTTAAGCAATGCATCCATACCAAGGGCAAGCACAATAGTCACTGCGGCGGGTAAGCCTTCAGGAATCGAAGCTACTGCGATAGCAATCGACATCAGCAACAGCTCCTGCAGCGGATGGTTTTGAATAATCCCCACCAGGAAAATCAATACCACAAGCACACCGACGATATATAACATTATTTTGGACAGGCGCTTCATCTCTACTTGCAATGGCGTATCTACCTCTTTGATATCTCGTACATTTTTTGCAAGCTGTCCAACCGCTGTCTGGTCACCGACAGCAATTACCACTCCCGTAGCGTACCCTTCAGCCACAAAAGTGCCCATCCAGGCCATAGAAGACTGGTCTGCAAATGGTGTTCCAACAGCCACAGCCCGGGCTGATTTTTTTACCGTCATCCACTCACCGGTAAGTGATGCTTCGTTTATGGATAATTGCTTGACGCGTACTAGCCGCACATCAGCTGGTATCTGCGTACCGGCCTGCATCACAATCATGTCTCCAACTACTAGTGCAGAGGCGTTAATCTCCTGCTTCTTCCCTTCACGTATCACCGTGGCTACCGCAACTTGCGATTTGGATAATTTTTCAAATGCCTGAGATGCCTTACCTTCTTGAAGTACACCAACAAATACAGCCACCATAAGTGCTAGGGCAATTACTCCAGAATCAAGGTACTCTCCTAGAACAAAGGTAAGTAAGAATGCCACAACAAGCACAAATGCAATTGGGCTACTGAGCTGTACTAACACTCTTTTTAAAAGGGTATCCGCCTTTTTTTGGGTAAATGAATTAGCACCATCTTTCTGTTGACGGGCTCTTACTTGGGTAGAAGTAAGACCATCTTCCGTAGAATCAACTACCGTAATTACCTCACGGTGGTCATGAGCATGGTATGAATAGGTTTTCTCTTGCACATCTTTAGCGTGTACAATCTTAAGAATAGGATCTTTTGAGGAACTCGACATAGCACCAGTATACATTGCACCACAAGCACGTAGGGTACCGTTTTAAAAAAAGTGTAGATAAACAAATGAACCCTCCAGCATTACAGCAGATTGAAATTAGGTTTAGTTGTCATGCTGTAAGTACGGGTAGGAAAATATCATGAATGCATAGAGATTCTTAACTCTAGACAAATTAGAATTTATATTGCAATTCACCTCATCGTATTGTTAGAGTGCGTACTAATTATTATAAATATCTAATAGTGCAAGAAAACAGAGAGGCAGTACTGTGCATAGACAACAAGTACCTAGGGAGGAATCACCCAAAATTGAGCTAAAGGTAAACCATGAATGCAATGGGTCGGTTCACATGACGGGATGGATTCCTGAAGAACTTCGAAGTCAAATACGATGCGCCATGAAAAACTCGAGGTATGACTACGAACTATCTGGGGAAGGAGTGTTCGTTCTTCACATCAGCAGGACTGCTGGCAAAACTGTTGAAGAGGTGGTCACTATCTTAAAACAGTGTATAGAAAGACTTGGAAGGAGAGCTGGCGTAAAAGTATCTTTCACACTCTAAGCTCAAGCAACACTAGAGAGGCCCGACTAATTATGTCGGGCCTTCTGTTACATCTTCAAAAAGACCTCCTTGAGTGCTACTATAGAAGAAATAACTATAATATATATGGCACTTCACGAAGACATTAAAGCATCCTTAAAAGAAGCAATGAAAGCTAAAGACGCGGTACGACTCCAAGTAATCCGAAGCCTTCTTACTGCGTTTATGAATGAAATGGTGGCAAACGGAAAAACACCCCAAGATACACTCAGTGACGAAGAAATACTTGCCGTCATTAAACGAGCTGCCAAACAGCGAAAAGAATCTATCACCCAGTATGAAGCTGCCGAACGACCTGAGCTAGCCGAGCCAGAAAAAGCCGAGCTGATTATCTTGGAAGAGTACCTTCCCCAACTGATGTCACAAGACGACATTCGACCGATTGCTGAAGCCAAGAAAGCAGAACTCGGTGTAGACGATAAAGCAAAAATGGGTATTCTCATCGGTGCAGTCATGAAAGAACTTGGCGGTACTGCAGACGGAGGTGATGTAAAGGAAGTAGTAGAATCACTTTTCTAAAAGATTAAATAAAACCTGCTCACACATGTCAGCGGGTTTTATTTTCAGTGGTAATCTTGTTTGTTATCTAAAATACCTTGTGCCTGATTAACGGCTGCTGTTGGAGAAAGCTCTCCAACCTCTAGTTTTTCACGAATGAGACGAAAGGCCTGGGGCTCATAGTCATTTGCACCCATTACATTGGCTGATTGTTCTATCCCCCCCTAACTGTGACATTGCTTGGGCTATGGTCATTTCTGGGTTTTTTTCTTTTTCTATAGACATGTGTTAAGTCTAACAAACTTAAGGCAATAGCCAAATAAAGAAAAGTACTGTATACATAGATAAGAAATAGTGTATTTTTCTTGAGATTTGCCATAGGAGGGCATCATAATGTACATCGATAGAACCGCTACAGCTTTCGTTTGCCACCCAGCAAATACGAAGAATCCTGAGATTAATCTCTCGCAAGATATTCTTACTACAATCCTGCATGAGGTTCATACACGGTATGGTCAAGATAGAGAGATGAATCCTAAAGCAGAAATTGATTTTCATGCACTCTGGCAACCTGCTGTCGAAAAGGTAATCCCTAATCTAGATCTCTTCCGAGATGAGGCAAGGGACAATGAGTACCGGTCAGCAATCTCGCGGTACTACGTGCTTCGTAAGGCTGAGAAAGCTGTGCAGACAACGAAGTCTAAAGACATCTCTGTTCTCACTGGAGATGCTGGGGGTATGCGTGCAAAGGTGTTTGTAAACAACGCTATATCAGTAACTTTCAGAACAACCGTTCCTATTTATAAAGGTAAGATTACAAAAGCACAACTCACAGAGGGTCCACGAATACTGCGGGCAAATATCCAAGGACAGCTTAATCCTCGCATTTATGCAGAAGCCCGCAGAAAAGCAGCGGCTGCCATGAACAAATTCCGAAAAAAGAAACGATAAAAAAAACCCTTGCCCCGACTCACTGTCGGGGCAAATTTGTTTTTATGTACAAATAATTACCATACGTTTGCATAGTACATGCATACACCGAAAGTATGTATAGGAAACTCTCAGTAAAGCATGTAAGGAATTTACTTTACTTTTATCCAAAATATGTTTTAATGTTTAAGCGTAACAACGCTCTGAAGCATTGAAAAAGGTGAACATATGATAGACGTAATCTTATCAGGCACCACGGGGAAGAGCCGTAACTTTACGGTACAATTCCCCGAAGAGACAAGCCCAGACTCAGTGATTGATATTGCAGGTGCAGTATTGAAACATGCTGGTGTTAACGGCATTCAACAGATTGGCTCTGCTAAAGAACCAACCTTTTGGTGCACAATGCACCCAGAGAGTCTTTACGACCGAGACCTTTTGGGACAACTATTGTTAAACCTGGGATTCCAGGCTCAAGAGTTGGCCATACAACCTTAAGTGGTCGACGAAGTTCGACCATAAGGCCCCCTGGTTTTTCCAGCGGGGCCTTGTCTATTGGAAAAGAAAACATACATAATCCAATCCTAGTAGCCTATGTTTTGTCCTGTGTGTCGACTGCATAAAGACAAGCCTAGAATCAAGCTCTCTGGCAATCTGGCGTGGGAGCTTTTAGTTGGTGAGTTCATCCAGGCTCTGTGCTTCTTTGATAGTAAACTCCCCTACCTTGGTGCGTCGTAGGTTTTGTAGCGTCGCTGGATAGCCAAGTCGCTTCCCGAGCTCTTCACCAAGAGAGCGAACGTATACACCACTAGCCACCGAGAATCGCACCACTACAACCATCCGATCGTGTTTATTTTCCTCACTATCATATATGATAGTGTTTTCTACCGCTACTACTTCTGCTTCATACACCACCATGTTCCGCATAGGGACATCAGTTACTACTTCCCCTTTCTTTTCCGCTTCGCGGGCACGTTTATACATTGGCTTGCCATCTATCTTAATTGCGCTGTAGGCTGATACAGGCAGTCGAAGTGTCCCCACCAAGCTTGCAACCGCAGCCTCTATTTCCTCAACAGGAATCGCTACTGCATTTTTCTCTGCAGTAATCTCTCCTTCCAGGTCGCCAGTAGTCCGGCTTTCTCCAATACGTACCTCAGCGATATATTCCTTATCAAGTTTTACCAGTTCAGTGAGCTTTTTTGTACCTTTACCGATACCGATTATCATAAGACCGGTAGCTAATGGATCCAGAGTCCCCGCATGTCCCACCTTCAATCGAACCCATGGAGCCGTACTCAACTTCGTTACTCCTGTCGCTGTGTCAGTCACCGTACTAGTCAGTACGTCTCCATCCACAGACTCCGTCGTGTCTAGCTGAGTATCGACTCCATGGGTTCGCTTTGATTCTGGGTTTTGTGGTTTTTTGGGAGGCTTTGGGTTGAGTGTTCGACGCACTTTATAGACCACGTCGAAAGACGTCATGCCAGCGGGCTTGTCTATGAGAAGTATTTCAGGATGTTCCATATCCGGCACTATAGCATGTATATAAAAAGAGACGCCAGTGCACATGCACTGGCGTCTCTTTTTAAAGGCTACAAGTAGTCTACCAACTTAAGCAGGAAGAACATGAAGAATATAATCATCATCATTCCCTCCCACCGCATTATCTGTCGTGCCAGACCACTCACAAAGAAGATGGCTGACGCTGCAATGAGGATAGGTACACCTACACTGGTCACTACTTCCGTTGCGGGTAGTGCAATAAATAAACCAGGTACACCTACTACCATAAGTATATTAAAGGCATTTGACCCAAAGATACTTCCAATTGCCATTTCGCCGTGTCCAGCTCGTACACTTTTAATAGCAACAAACAACTCAGGTAACGAGGTACCTAAAGCAATTGCAAAAATAGAAATCAGCTCAATAGGTACCGACAGAGCAGTACCGATGTTAATAACCATCTGAATTGAGTAATGCGCACCAACCGAGACAGCTGCCAGTCCTAACACAAGAAAGGCCAATGCATTTGCCTTTAGTTGTGGTCGACGTCCAGACCCTTTCACTAAATCAACCTTATCAACGTGCTCAGCTTCACCAAACAGGTACCAGATATAGGCGCCAAACGTCGCCACCAATAATATCGATTCTAAACGGTCAATCACCCCATCTTGAATCATGAGTACAAAATGTGCAGTAGCAATAAAGAATATCGGGAGCTCAGTCTTAATAAGATCCCTCTTAATCACTATCTTCCCTCCCATCAACACCACAAATCCAACCACTAGCAGAATATTAGTAATATTCGAACCAACTGCGTTGGCTACTACTAGCTCAGGTGAATTTTGTAAAATAGCAGCCACTGATGATGCAAGCTCTGGAAACGAGGTTCCAAACCCAACAATCAACACACCAATAGCGAAGGAGCTCATCCCGAGGCTTGCCCCTATGTCCTTTGCTCCCTCAACAAACATATCTGCTCCCCGTACGAGGACAAAAATTGCTGCTGCTAAATATACCGTCCAAATTATTATCTGTAACCAATCCATATGCGCATCATTGTACACCATAGAACACTATTACAAGAAAAAAGACGGAAGAACTAAAAGCTCTCTCGTCTTTACTAGCTATACGTGTCTGAGGTACTACTCAAACAGATATAAAAATTCACCATACCCTCCACTATCCATTTCATCCACTGGGACAAATCGTAGCGATGCTGAGTTCATGCAGTATCGGATACCACCAAGCTCTTGTGGTGCATCAGGGAAAATGTGTCCCAAGTGTGAGTCAGCAATCAGTGACCGTACTTCAGTCCGGGTTTGGAACAATCGGAAATCATCATGCTCCGTGACATACCCAACATCAATTGGTTGGGTAAATGATGGCCAGCCTGTTCCAGAATCAAATTTGTGAGTAGAAGAAAATAACGGCTCTCCTGAGACAATATCTACGTAGATACCAGCTTCGGCATTGTCCCAGTGCTCGTTACTAAACGCCCGCTCAGTTCCATCTTCCTGAGTCACATTGTATTGAATGGCTGTCAGTGACTCTTGTAGCTCTGCATCTGATGGCTTTTCAAAGCTTGACCAAAAACCAGTGCTTGCCGATACAGTCTCCGGTCTCCAAGAAAATGACGAAGCCGTGTCATCACCCCAATACTGCTCAATGAAAGCATCTCGCCCAGATGCAGTCCGGTAGTATTGATAGCGTACTGCACTTACCGTCCCCTTATAGTAATCCTGGTGAAAATCTTCCGCTGCCCAAAACATTGGTCGCTCTAGCACATCAATTGCCAGTGGTGCATCGTACGGCCCTTGCTCATCAACTTCAGCGATGAGATTGGCTATTATTTGTTTTTGGGTAGCAGTTTCATAATAAAAGGCTGTCGAATAATGATTCCCTCTATCTCCAAACGAACCGTCATCATCAGTCGGGTCAGTATGCTTGAGGACGTTAATCAGAATCTCTTCAAACGATACAACTGTCGGATTAAAAGTAACTTCTACCACCTCTCTATGTCCCCCACCAATGTAATTGTCGTAGGTTGGATTCTCAGTTACTCCTTCAGCATACCCAGACACCGCTTCAATCACCCCCGGCATTTTCTCCAGGTCCGACTCAACGCACCAGAAACAGCCACCAGCCACCAGCATAGTGCTTGTTTCTGTGCCAGCTTGAGTACCAGCTGCTTGCTCTGTTTGAGAGCCTGATTGCATACCTCTATCACCAGGCGAAACAAAGGCGTAATACCCTCCTGCGCCAAGCAGTATCGTCAACAAAAGTAAAAAAATGTATTTCATATAAATAATTATATAGTATTGTGAACTACTACGCCGGCGCTATCCTTTTCTTTCAGCTTCTCCAATCGGACCGCGGACAAACCGCCTTGTTCGATGGCTCGAAGTTCCTTAATGTGGGCTTTGTAGTCTGGTGCTTGTAGCTGAACTAGCGCCCAGAAATTTTGACCATGGTTCAACTCCTGTAAGTGACAGAGCTCGTGGATAATAATGTAATCCAGTAGATGACGAGGTAAAAACAACAACTTATAATTAAAGTTTAAATTTTTAAGTGACGAACAACTCCCCCAGCATCGCCGCTGGTTGCGAATCGCAACTCTGTTATAGTGAAAACCATAAAACTGATTCCAGTATTGGAGCTGTTGCTGTATGACTGCACGAGAAGTCTCTTTGTGGGCAACGTAGTGCTTTGTAACAGAGCTTACACGACTTCTTTTTCTACGCCTTATCCAATACATATATCTTATCGTACTAGAAAAGCCGTCGTACTAACGACAGCTTTCCTATTCACTTTGTTATAAATTCAGTTCTTTTTCCACATCATTTTCACGTAGATTCAGGAATCTAGCAATCTCTTTGACTATGTCATCTTCATCCGTATCCTCGTCAAAGGTAAACTTGATATCAAGGTCTGACTCAAAGTACACCCGTATCAGAAAATCTCCATTGGATGAACGAACGGAGTCAGTGATTCTTTCAATATCTCCATATTCAAACTCAACTAAGTCCTCAACAACATTTTCAGTCATATCCAGCTCATCAGCAATTTCTTCAATGATATCCTCCTGATTATCTTCGTCTACGCTAAATCTTTTATCGCTACCATTAGCATACTCAACAGTCACATCAGCCTCACCATCTTCTACCTCTACTTCAATAGAATCAATATCGTTGTTGCTTGAGCTACTATCCAGCTCATCAATCGCTTCCTCTGCTAGTTCTTCGGCTTTTTTAGCAAGATCGACTGCCTCATCGTACTCGTCATCTTGTAGGGCTGCTTTTGCATCTTTATAGTAATCACGGGCCTCATCGTAGAGTTCATCTGCATCATCAACATCATCGCCGTCATCTTTTGCATCGCTGATGTCGTCTTTTGCTTTGTCGATAACGTCATCAGCATCCTCAAGGGCATCTTCTGCATCATTCTTGTTTGCATCAGTACTTAATGAACTTGTGCTACCAAAATTCAGATCGCCATCGTCAATTAGGGATTCTACCTCAGACTCTGAAACTCCAAGCTTGTCAGCAATCATTTCAATGAGCTCCTGCTTGGTATCAGGAGACACAGTAAAGTCGCGGTTGCGGCTGCCATCTTTTGAATAACTTCGAACAAGGTACTCATCATCGTCTCTGGAAAGCAGTAACGACCTCAGTCCATTTCCTGAAGAAGTAACTATAGTGGATGTAGTCTGAGCTGATGCGACTGGTTGGGCCGTGGGTTTGGCTTGTTTTAGTAGGTCAGCTGGATACGTTTCGTCTGGGTAGGCAGCAAAGAACACTTCCAGTAGAGCTTTAGTGGAAGGACCAACCACACCGACAGTGTCTAAGTCAAAGCGAGCCTGAAAACTTCGGACGGCTTCTCGTGTCTTCGGTCCAAAAAATCCAGATGCTACACCGTAAGGGTAAATAGTAGAATCAGTAGCGAGAAATGCCTGAATCCTTCTGATGTCATCATTAGTAGAGCCAAACACTATGTCATTTCCAAGTATTCCTCCAGAGACAGAACCAAGCACAGCTGGCGTGGCTGTACGTATTCCTGAGGTAGTAACCAGGGTAGCAAACTCAGCTCGAAGTGACTGCATCTCTACAATAATTGCATCCATCCGTGTCAGTGCCGCGGAGATATCAATCGCGTGGGCTTGTGGTGTAGCAACCGAAAAACCAACACTAACTACCAACAACGTGAGAAATACTTGTTTGAACATACCGAAAAATTACCTAATACTTATTAGCCTAAGTATACCGTTTTGTATCAGAAAACAGTTTGAGTACTGCACACCTAAATAAACAGACCACACTTTTAGTCACCAGACAAAATGCACCTATTTCACTTCCCCGTTGCGTAGTACATACACCATTCTCGCCAGTCGTATCTGGTTGTAGTCGTATTGTTCATTTGCAGCTTCAAAGATAGGCTTCAGCATCTCTGTACCAACTTCGTCCATGATTGCTTGCAGGACTTCATATTCATCATTCCAGTCAGGGTAGCTAGCCATCAGCGGTGCTAGGTGAGTATCAAGTACATCCATATCATCAACCAGCTTCTCTAGGTGACCCCAGACCGTTGTTTCTCCAATCTTTCGCTCTTTTGCTATCTCTGGCACCGTCTTACCTTCTAGCAAGGCCGCTTTAGTCAGTGACTGAGTACTCTCTTTTTGCACCCGCTCGTACCCCTTTTTGGGGACAACTTTAATTTCACCAGACACGAACTGTCCACCACACGAGACCACAAAGTTTTTGTGCATCTGACCTATCTCGTCTTCTTCCATTTCTATAAAGGCATCTTCAGCCTGACCTGATTCACTACGAAAACGCTCGTCGATACTCACAATCTTGGGGTCAACTCGCAGTGCCGTAGGGCTCATACCGAGCATCTTCAGCCCGGCCAGGGTACGCACTCGTGATAGGGCTACGTACCCTTGTCCATAGACAAAGGCTCTTGAGAGGTCTATCTCTGCCGCATCAAGTGACATCCCCTGACTCTTATGGACCGTAATCGCCCACGCTAGTCGGAGCGGTATCTGAGTGACTTCTGCCAGCACTTTATTGTCTTCAGCTAAACTCCAGTTAGTTTCTTCCATCTTGATTCGCTTCCCTTCCGTAGTCTCAATCACGGGCATGCCGTCCTCACTATCAAACTCCACTACTCGCCCCAGAGTCCCGTTTACATACCCCATTTCAAAGTTGTTCTTGGTACACATCACCATTGCTTCTTCTTTAAGCTCTAAAAGCTCTGGAGAAAGACAATTCTTGGCCAGTCCGGCCTGCATTTGCTTACTGCCCTTGCCTGACATCTTGAAACTTCGTGATTTTCCCGGAAGACTTTTAAGCTTCCCCGCATTTACGTTATCGACGTCGGCGTTGTGAGTAAAGAGCTTGGTGGGCTCGATTCCTTCGTATGCAATCTCAGTTTGTTCTGACAGAAGCGTAAAGTGTTCTTCTTCCGTATCATTCTTACGAATAGACTGTAGTAGTCCAAGAAGCATTTCATCTTCCTGTCGGTACTGGTCAGTGAGATAGCACATCAGTGGTCGAGAATCATCCCATCCACGCGACTCAAACGCGTAGCGCATCATGTCACCTTGTCGAGTGACTGGCGGCAGCTGGAAAAAGTCCCCGACGAAAATCACCTGTATCCCGCCAAACGCCTCAGTACTTTCCCGAACGGTCTTGCAGATTATGTTCACCATATCTACCAACTTCCCGTCGAGCATGGAGATTTCATCAATCACCAACACCTGCGCTTTTTTCACTCGACGCATGATTTTTTCTTTGGTGGCAATGGCTTCTACGTCGTACGCAGACAACTGGTCACGCGCACCGACACCACTCCAGGCATGAATAGTCATCCCACCGATATGCGTGGCGGCAATACCAGTACTAGCAGTTACCGCTACCTGTACTCCACAGGCTTCAAGGTATGCGATGTATTGATTAATCACATACGTCTTCCCCGCACCAGGCTCTCCAGTGAGGAACACATTGCCTCCAGTTTTCAGTATCTCCAGTGCTCTATCTTGTGTCATATTGATGAAAGTATACCACCCTTTTTAGCTAGTCTGCGTCACCATTAAAAACTTGACTACACTCTATTTTTCACTAGTATAGGCACAGACACATGCATGCTTGAGGAGGACATACACTATGACAGCACTAAGTATAGTAAAAGTGCTTTGGGCAATCACCAGCGACATCGCAGGAATCGACTCAGTTATCGATCGACTTGAACATTCACCTGAGTTCAAAAAAGGTAGTATCTGTAAAGATGCCTTGAGAACACACATCGACCAACTCATCGACTATAGTCTTGTTGCCAAGACTCAATATAGAGATGAAGTTTGGTACAAAAAGAAACCCCATGCGAAAGAACGTCTTCAGGAAATTCTTGCCCATGAAGCCCTGAATACGTAGAAGCACCACTGATCGCCTCAGGAAACTGGGGCGATTCTCTTTTGTGGACACACCTATTTTTTAATACTGAAAGTTCGCTATACTAATAGTAATGAAAAAGAGCTCTTCGACTACAACTAAGAAAGTCACCAAAAAAGTGATTCCTAAAAAGTCTGTAAGTGTAAAAGTCGTAGCTCCAGCAACGACTCCAAAAGCACGCCAAGTTGCGATTACGAAAACTGGTAAAACCAGTACTACGTCTGTAACTCAAAAAAAGAAAATGTTGGCTACAGTAGTTACTACCAACCCTGCTACGCGCCAGCCTCTAGCCCACTTACTAGTTGAACAGATGCTCAAAGAAGCTGGGTTCCGGGGGGAGATTTCAACCAACAACGACGTACTAGAAAAGTACAGTACCGATGAGAGCATTTTTTCAGTACGACCACAGATTGTTATCCATCCCAAAGATCAAAATGATATCGAAATTGTAGTCCAAATAATTGCAAAAGAAGTGGGAAACTTTCCTTCTCTCTCACTAACCCCGCGTGCAGCTGGAACGGGACTTTCGGGCGGTTCACTTACCGACTCGATTGTCATTGATGTTACCACCCACATGCATACTATTGGTGAGACTGTGAAGAAAAAGGGGGCAATTACTTTTAGTTGTCAGCCTGGTGCGATGTGGAGAGATGTTGAAAAACAACTTAAAAAACACCACGTCTACCTTCCTTCCTACCCCGCTTCTAAAGATATTTGTTCTATGGGTGGTGCAGTTGGAAACAACGCTGCCGGTCCTGATTCTTTACGCTATGGCCATACCGCCAGCTGGGTCGCGTCACTTGACGTCACACTGCATGATGGTCACACCTACACCTTGAAGCCACTTACCTACAAAGAGTACAAAACCCTAATACAAAAGAAAAATGCCCACGCTGTTATTGCGAAGCAGGTCTTTTCGCTGCTTGAACAACATGAAAAGACCATCCAAAACGCCAAGCCTAAAACTAAAAAGAATTCAGCCGGGTATGCACTTTGGGACGTCATGAACCACTCGGTTGCAAGCTTCAAGCGTGGTACAGGCACGTTCGACCTAACTCGCGTGATTACCGGCAGTCAGGGCACTATTGGTGTGATCACTTCAATGACCATGCGTACTGAACCTATCTGCAATGACACTGAGCTTATTGTAGTGCCTGTATTTGACCTGCTTGATGCAGGGTCAGTGATTCTTAAAGCACTTGAATTCAACCCTATCAATGTAGAACTGTTTGATGGACTCACCTTTGACCTAGCACTTACGAACCCAGGGTTCTTCAAAGACCGGCTGGATAAAGTAAACTACTACAAAGTCCTGCTTTCGATGTACACCACGTACCATGTACGCTATGGTCGCAAGACACCTGACTTCACCCTGCTTATTACGCTAGACAAAGCCGGTTTAGGAACCCGAACTACCCAAGGAATTGTCAAGACGCTCAAAGCAAATCGAGGGAAACGAGCCCGGGTCATCACTAATGAAACCGAAAAAGAAATGTTCTGGCAAATTCGCCGAGCCAGCTACACTCTTTCCAAGTTCCAAGACGTCAATAAGCGACCTGCAGCCTTCCTCGAAGACATGGTGGTACCACCAGAAAACCTTTCTAAGTTCTTTGTGGAAATCAAGAAACTACTTAAGAAGTTCAACGTAACTGCAGCCGTTCATGGTCACGGAGGCAATGGTCACCTTCACTTCTATCCCCTCCTAGACTTCACAAATAAATCAACACCAGCCCTGGTAGAAAGAATGGCTGAAGAATTTTTTGCAACTGCCGTAAAGTACGGTGGCAACATCTGTGGTGAGCACAACGACGGCATCATCCGCACACCCCACCTATCCAAGGTATTCAACAAAAAGACCCTCGACATATTTAAAGACCTCGAGCATCTCTTCGACCCCCAAGACATCTTCAACCCCGGTAAAAAAGTAAATCCTCGCTTCAACGTAAAAGACTCGTTGCGGAAGAAAAATTAGTCACCCTAAAACCACAATGCTCTCCGGCATTGTGTTTTAGGTACAAAATTCTTTTATTGTTCTGGCGTAGGTATTTGTAGAAAGCTTTAATAGACTTCGATACCTACCTTCGTCAGCCTTATCAAGAGCACTTATGTACGCAGTTTTACTGCTATTTTTAAACAAAATAAATCCATATCCCTTTTCCATCAACATCCAGTTAAGAAGTAACCTACCAACACGCCCATTACCATCAGTAAATGGGTGAATGTGCTCAAACCGGTTGTGGAAAATGATTGCTCTCTCAAACGGGTGTAGCGTGGAAGAACTGCTTGTATACCACGTAAACAGCTTTGTAAGTTCTTGGCGCACTTCTTTTGGAGAGACAGTTTCTTTGTTATTTACAACAATAGCTTGCTTCTTAAAGCCAATAGGAATATCAAGACCTTCCACCAGCACAGCATGAAGGTTTTTTAAATGTTTTTGATTCAAGATGAAAGTTCCAGAGGATAACAGCTCAAAACAAGTAATAGAGTTCTGAACTTCTATAATCTCTTTAGGCGGTATACTTTTCTTGAGGTACTTATTTTCTACAATCGCAGCCACCTCAGTTTCAGCAAGCTTACTCCCTTCAATAGCATTAGACTCGTAGATAAAACGGACTGAAAATGTCCGTAGCAAAAGTTTTTGTTGCAGAGCACCTAATTGAGCATTGAAGTATTTCCACTGCACTTTAGACTTTTCAATCTTTTTAAGCCAGAACAGTTCTAAATGCTC
>Ga0208646_1000086_pt1 | contig 65603 bp, 29 predicted proteins | sample AntAceMetag02UK8_FD_184762 | JGI IMG/M metagenome (GOLD analysis project Ga0208646, IMG submission 184762) | Saline lake microbial communities from Ace Lake, Antarctica - Antarctic Ace Lake Metagenome 02UK8 (SPAdes) (version 2) | ecosystem: Environmental > Aquatic > Non-marine Saline and... | reverse complement strand
ATACCAAGTGTAGGTATATTCAGTTTCATCATCAGTTGGGGCAGTAACAGTAACAGCGAGTGCCCCATTAGGAGTCGTACCACCTACACAAATTGTTGCTGGTGTTTCGGTGATAGAGAATGTAGGCAAAACCGAAACATCCCCAATTATAAACTCTCGACTAGCGGATGAACATCCACTGGATCTTTCTTGAACTTCTACATTATAGATAGTTGCGGCTAGACCAGTTGTATCACCATCAAAAACGCCTAGTAAAACAGACGCATCGGCATTGTATAGCAAGAACCTGAATGAAGTGGATAAGTTGCTTGTATAATTTGTCGAAGTGCCACCAGCAGTAACGTCTATTTCAGAAAAAGATATTTCTCCATTTGTAGGTGTACAATTTGTTATATCCGTTTTTGAAGCAAATGAAGCAGTCGCTATGTTCACAATGGCCTCTACTACATTTATCGTCACTGTTGCGGTGCTTTCACAACCTGTATTGTTATTTCTTGCGAGCGCTGTATAAGTGCCAGCGGCTAAGCCAGTTGCCTGTTGGCTATCTGTTCCATCAATAGTAGTAGGGGTAATTGAAGTGGAAGTTCCTGGGCCAGAGTACCATGAAAAAGTATAGTCCTCAGAACCAACTGGCGTCACTGAAATAGTTGCAGCACCATTGCTTGTTCCATTACAAGAAGTTACTTCACTGTCTTTATTCAATGATACTGTTGGTAGAACTTCATTATTTCCAATAGTAAATTCTTGAGGATCAGACGGACAACCATTAGGTCCAGTTGTTAAAACCGTGTAAGTCCCTCCAATTAGGCCTGATATAGCTTCAGTTGCCTGACCTGTAGGGCTAGAACCATTAGCTGAACCTGAGGTAGTAATGTTTTGTCCTCCTATGCCACTTCCTTCATACCAAGTAAATGAATAGCCATTAGCAGATGGGGATGTCACCGTACTTCCATTAAAGATTACAGTAACAGAGATCTCCCCAGTTGTTGAAAAAGATGCTTCGTCACAAACACTGTTCTCAACGAGCGTTAGTGCAGTAGTCGATATTCTTGGTCTCGACGGAGTATAATCAATGGTAATGTTTTCTGCGGCGGAACAACCAGAATTGTTATTCGTCACTACCACGCTATAATCACCAGAGGCCAGTGTGGCAGGTGACGTAGAGTTTGAACCTACTGTATTATTGCTTGAATCAAACCATTCAAAGGTATAGTCTTCTGTTTCAATTTGTCCCGAACCATTATCATCAGTGACTGAAGCGCTAACCTGACCATCGGCAGTTCCTGAACATGTTGTTTGCGCTTGTTCTTGAACAACTGAAATATCTGGGTAAATAAGATCATCTGTTACCGTTCGGGTTGCAGATGTTGTTGAACAACCTGTTGATTTATTTTCAGCCACAACAGTGTACTGCCCGGCGGAAAGTCCTGTATAAGCAGCAGTAACGTTTGTTACCCCAACCACAGTGAAATCAGGACTGATTTTGGTGGCAGAACCATTATAGAATAAGAAGTTGTAATCTCCATTATCCCCATCTATATCTGCTGTAAATGTTCCGTTACTCGAGTTGCAACTAGAATTTACAAAAGCATTAGTTGACTGAAAGGCAGGTGTGACTGAACCTTCTCCAACTATTATATCTTCGAAAGTAGTACAAGCTATATCGTTGTTGGTTACACGTACTCTGTATATTCCATCTTCTAGTCCTGTGAATATATGGTCATAACTGCCATTATCTAATGAAACATTTACATTACTTTTCGCTGTGATCTCAGTTGAAAAACTGGCACCATCGAATATTTCAAGCAAGTAGGAGGTAGGCTCGTCCCCAATAGAACTAAGTCCAACGGAAATCTCTCCAGTCCCCGAAGTATTACAGGCCTGATCATCGATAATACTGTATGATATTGCGGGGGTATTTTCAACATCAGCGACAGAAACAGTGATAGGCGTGGTAATACAATCCGTATCCGTATTTTCTGCAGTTACGGTGTAAAAACCAGAACTTAAATTTTCAAAAACGCCTGTTGAATTGGTCGACGGAGTACTTGTTGTAGCAAACCCTTCATAAAGATTGAACTGGTAGTTTGTAGAGGAGACAGAAGGATTGATATATGAACTTAAATCTACAGTCCCGTTAGGGGCGCTAGGGTCACAGCTTGAATTAGCAGCTATGTCTCCACCATCAGAACATTGGATAGTCGCTTCATTAAACGTCGTAGTTCCGGTAGATCCGGAAATTGTTCCGTCATAGGTGTTTCCAGTAAGGGTAGCTCGATTTACTACTGTGTTTCCACTGATATTATCAAAATCATAATATATCAGTAGACCATCTTCACTACCCGCGACCTCTTGACATCTGGATGCCTCAATTTCCGTTTGCGTCAACGCACGATTATATATTCTAAATTCATCAATCTCTCCTGTAAATTTCCCCCGACCAGCGTTTCTATCACGACCGATATACATATTTTGTGTTATATTAATTATATCTCCGCTTCCAACAAAATTCGTATTTCCAATTAATACACCATTTGCATAAAGGTTCATATCACCAGATGTACCATCCCATGTACCTGTAAATTGCACCCAACCTGACGCTGAGTACCCAGAGTTAATTCTTCCACGTTCACCAGTGTTGGTTTTAATTATAAAAGCAATACCATCATGGTTGTCTGACCAAAGCAAGACTTGACCTTCTCCTGTCGCTCCTGAAGAAAATATACGATCATCTTCAGCGTAATTTGTTGGTGAAATATTCACCCAATATTGGATTGTAACAGCGGTTAAACCTGCCAACGCTTGTGGAACTTCAACGTATTGGCCAGTACTAGTATTACCAGTCATTACGATACTATTACCCGTTTCAACATCCGTAAAAAGATCAGTGAATTCAGGGGTGACATAGGCGTCATTTACGGTCACCTGCGTAGCTGTAGAACATCCATCTTTTGTAGCATTTACAGTGTAATTTCCAGCAGGTAAACCAGAAGCAGTTATACCATCAGCAGAAACGGAGGTACTGGCTAAAGCTCCTGGTAACTTATTATTTGCAACAATACCGGAACCAGCATACCATTCAAAGACAAAGCCGGTATTATCAGTACTAGCGTCTCCATCACCATCTACAGTAGCCACTCCGTTTGACGTATCACAGGACGAATTTTCTACGGTATTTGTAGCTACAGGAGTCGGGTCTGCAGAAAGATCTTGAAGAGTAAAAGTAACCGCATCTGAGACACATTGCGATGTTTGATCAGTTACTCTAAGCGTGTAATCGCCCGCTAATAAACCTGTAATATTCGCTGTGTTAAAGTCTTCTGTGGGTTTTAAAGAACTGCCGATGTACCATTCAAAATCAAAGCCAGCAGTTCCCCCATTCATTGTAGCCTCCATTGATCCAGTGCCATCGCAACTCATTATATCAGTTATATTAGCAGCAATCCCATTAAAATCGGGAAGGGAAAGTTTGGAGGTCACTGAGTTCGATCCACTAGATGTACACCCACTTAAGTCATGTGTGACTTCTACAGAATAACTTATCGCTTCTAAGTTTCTTATTGTATCTCCTGTGCCTATTGGGGTGACCCCTTCAGAGCTTATAAACCATTTAAATTGGTATCCCGAAGTAATCGTATCTAGCGGATCTCCACTTGCATCTATTTGTGTATATACAAATGCCCTAAGGATTCCATTTGGTGTAGAGCAGCTTGTCAAAGATTGTACGGTATCTACCTTTACATTGAAATTAACTCCTACAGAATCGATGGTAATTGAGACGGTATCCGAATAACAAAACGACTGTGGCGCATATCCTAAAACGTTATAAGTTCCACCAGCTAAAGAGGAGACCAAACTACCAGAGGCTACTGGATCTGAATAGTCTGTATCCGAATCGAAATACCAGTTAAATTCAAAGCCATCTGCATCGGTAAACTTTTTAGATAAAGGAGCACCGATTCCACGAACAACGATATTGTCTGCCCAGAATTTTTCATTGTTAGAGGTCGAGTGCATTTTGATAATGATTTGCAAGGTAGAACCCTCTGGAACATTGGCAGCAGCCTGTTGATAACTGAAATCACCATAGCCTTCTGATACTAAAACTCTACTTCCTCCATCTATCTTATAATATACACGCATTACATCTCGCCACTGCCCACTCGCTTCCAAAGCCCCGTCTGAGAGCATATCTAACGTGAAAGAAACATCGTCGTAATTTGTAATATCAATCCATTCGGACTTCCAAGTAATCGGTGTATTTTCATTTCTCGCACCTGAGTTAAACATTCCATATGCCAAACTCCCAGAAGTGTTGGTCACTCCCCAAAAGCTAGGATTTCCGTTAGTCTTCGTAGACCAAGCTGTTTCACCAATGTCTTCGTTATCGTTAATGTTCAAGTCTCCAAAGTCTTCAGCCCAAAATGCGCCATTTGTACCGCCGAGTGTTCCTTCAAAATAAGCCTCTGCTTGGCCATTATTTGGTTTTGAGGCAAGACACTTTTCATTATCCTTTAAGAAATTTGCTGATAGGCTAAAAGGCGTATACCCTACTTGCGTTGCTTGATAGTTGTCATTAACATCACATTCTGGAATTGTAGAGGCTCCTAATACAACAGGAGGGGTTTGTCCCAGATCATTAATCACTGTAAACAATGTGTAAGCACCACCTTGACCATCTACAGTCAAAGTGATGGTATCTGTATCACCAATATCAAAATTGCTTAATGTGGCCATTGTAGTACTCAAGTAGGAGCTAGACGGATCGTATAAATTCGTACTATCTTCAATTGCATAACCATTGTAAAACGAAACGGGTAATGTTCCTGATAAATCAGTATCCCCAGTATTTGTAATAACGAACTTTATTTCAAATGTAGTCTCAGGACAAGACGAAGGTGTGGTCTCAATTACTCCAACAAATTCTATATCGGGAGATACATATGATGGACAACCATTAGCTTCTACATATGGAGATTGGTTTAAGAATCCATTAAGGACTCTGTTATTTCCATCTATACTTTCGAGTTCTGGGCATTCACCTGAAGAAAATACTTTGGTATGATTTTGTTGTTCAATAGGAATAGTCAGATCGTCATTGACATTGACACTGAAATACCCATGTTGATTCCATACTTCACGCGATGGCTGCCAAGTTTCACCATCAGCTTCAAAAATTCTGATATGCGCAAATTTAGTATTCGAGTAGGGACCAAATGATGTAGCATCACTTGTGTAGCATGGAACGCATATTTCACTGGCACCATCACCATCAACATCGGCAATAACCGGGTATTCCTCTTGTGTTCTTGAAATACAGGTAAATTCTTGTCTTGTATCTCCGTTTTTTCCATCAATAATAATCAGAGAGCTTTCGCTTCTATATATGGTCTCGTAAGCTCCGTCACCATCAAAGTCAAATAGCGTGCATCCAGTAAATCCCGAAGTGCCTTCCTTAATATTTTTAGTCCAAAGTGTCCGAAGTTCTACTTGACCAGCAATTGTGTCTAATTGAAGTGAATATAATTTTTGATTTTGAACATAGTTCATATTTAAATTACCATCACCATCGACATCTGCTATATTGACGCGCCCCGTTCCTTTATTGAAATTGTTTCCAGCATCTTGATATACAGCCACGAAATTATTGGTTACATCCCAATAAAAAGTTGATGTTGTGCCAGTGTAATTTAATCCTAAAGCACCAGTAGTGACGACATCCATATGACCATCAAGGTTGACATCAGCTACGGAGATAGCGGTCCATTGATCATCCCATGAAGCATAATATTTCGGATGATAAGTCCCAACGTAACCCGAGATGGCGAGATCTACATTCATATCATGCAATAGGGTCAAAGTACCAGCAACTAAATCGACTCCATAAATTTCATTACCAGTAATAAGCTCAAGGCCTGGATTAGTCTCATCGATATCCACAGCGATCGGTCCGTGTACCCAGTCTTTGTCCCAGTTACCACTACCTGAGACCAACATCGTTCCGGTCAATGCGTCTCTTATTTCATTTTTATAATAAAGTTCAGCGACACCATCGTGGTTGAAATCTGCGACACTAGGCAAACCGATATTATCACCTGTTGACTGTGCAGTCCAAATAAGATTACCCTGACAATCATATACGGCGATATCATTTCCTTTATTTTCAACAACTATTATTTCCGCACAATCATCACCTTCCAAATTGGCTAAAACCAACCCGTTTTCAGGTTCAAAGGCAGTGTTTATCGTAAATTCGGTTGCTCCTGTAACACCATCTAAAATTGATACAGTTCTTGCTTGTCTATTCGAAACGACTACTTCAGGGGTACCATCTTGATCTATATCACCTACTGTTGGAGAAGCATGACTATTGGCCGTTTCATCAGCGGATGTCCAAGCTATTTTTAACTTAAATAAAGGATCAACCGTAGGTTCATCTTGGCAGACGACACTGTTACCAAAATAGAAATCAGTACAGCTTGGTCCACCTGCACAGTCTCTGTCATAGCAGTCTACAAAGCCATCACTATCATTGTCTATACCGTCAGAACATTCCGTCTCTGTTTGTGAAAAGGCAGGAGAGATTATTAAAAAAGTAAAGACAAGCGTAATGACATTTTTAATCTGGTTGCTTCTCATAAGCAGTATAGATGGTAGCTATATTTCTTGAATACTATTATTTGGCTTCAAGTAACCAATTGGAAAGTTAAGAAAACCCACTGAAAACCAAAACTATACTGTCCAATATCCACAGTTAAATTAATATTTCTTCATGGATAATCATAATATAAAATAGTACTGAGCCAAGATGAATCTCTTAGATGAGTATAAGAGCGTCTAGGAATTATGATAAATTGTAGAATCTACCTACCAAGTAAAACACTGCCTGTTTGGTCAAATTCATTGTTGTCACACTTCATTGCGAAGTAATAAATTCCTTCTGGAGCCTCGGTAGAGCCACCTTCAGCATTGCCATTCCACACACAATTGTCAGTGAATGGGCTATCTCCGACAAAAACATTCCTACCTCTACTATCAAAAACATAAACCTTGCAGTCTTGCAGATTGGTGGTGTTTAATATTTCCCAGCAATCATAACCCAGGCCGTCACCATTAGGGGAGAACGACTTCCGTGGAATAACTCCCTGATTGATAATTCTAACGGTTGCTGATTCTCGACAGTTATTTACATCTGTTGCTGTGACTATTACGTCATTGACTTGTCTACTTGGGAATATTCGAACTGTCTCGCCTTCTGTCGTGCTAAGTAGTTCTTCAGGGGACCAGAGGTAGTCATTACCACCTTCTACAATAGCTGTTACGTCAACAGATAATTGATCCTCATCGAGCTGGATCGAATCACCTTCTACAATAGCTTCTATTGAAGTAAACTCAATCCCAGAGTTTGGGAAATTACTCACCACTTGTGAGCTACTTACCGTACATCCAATGTCAGTAATCATAGTTGCATCAACATTCACTTCGTTTGCCACTCCAGAGGTTTTGGCATATGTAAAGAATTGCGTACCACCGGTACTCCATTGGTAGCTTTGGAATCCTTGAGGAAGCTCAAGTCTAATACTGTCACTTGGACATTTTGTCAAAGTATTGCTCGCGCTGGTAATCACTACATTTGGTATGGCAGAAACCGTAATTGTTTGAGTCATAGTTTGCGTGCAGTCATCTATCTCGTTGTATCCTGTAGTAAGGCTAACAGTATAATCTGTTGCAGTACTCCAGGACTTACTAAAAGTTTGTGATGTAGCACCAGAACCATCTCCAAACTCCCAGCTATAGTTTAGGGAGAATGCTGATTCTCCAGTGGAATTAGCGGTAACAGAAAGAGGTAAATCAACACACACTTCATCAATTGCGTCTATAATAGAATTAGGTAATGGAACTGCCTTTATCGTGTATGTCTTACTTGTGTAACTACAGCCGCTTTCATTCGATATTATGCTTGCCGAATAATCACTTGATTCATTTAAAGTCACCGTATTATTTGTTTTGCCCGTTAAAAGGCCATCAGCATTATTCCATTGATATGAAAACCCGGCATATGCGGGCACTTGGAGCTCAGTACTTCCACCCGCGATACAGAAGTTATCTAATCCATTATTTGTAATCCCAATAACTGGTGGTTCATTAACGACTAAAGTGAAGTAGCCTGGATCGGATATACAGTTGGTTCCCGATTGCGTACGCAATTCATATTCCCCACTATTTGCGGCAGTCACCTCGGTTAATTCAACATCTCGATTTTCGGAAGTTGAGCCATCAGGAAAAGTCCAGTAATAATTGTCCGCTGCGGGCCCAGATAGCGTGGAGTTACCTCCAGCACACAAAGGGCTACTGACATTAGAACTATTTATGGAGGGTGCAGATGGTGGGTTGCCATTGGTCATCCCCAGCACGATGTTCCTGGTTTCCGAACACTTACCATCATTAGAAGAGATGGTAACGCCTATAGTAACACTTGTTCCTGATGTGACGGTAATAGAAGCATTATCCCCGTTGTTAATTACTGTTCCATTATTACTAATTACTTGCCAATCATAACTGGCATTAAGTGTTTTGGTCGCTTCTAATGTAAACGGACTGTTCAGGCAAAAAGTAAGATTGGTAGGCCCTATCCGAGGAGCTAAGCAATGCCTGTTGGTCAACACTGATAAGTCTCCAATGGTATTTGAAATACTTCGATGGGTAAATGCCAAATCAACCTTACCATCGTTATTCAAATCTGAGACAATGATGTTTCTATTTCTGGAAGCAGTGGTGATGGATTCTGCGTTGGCCATTGAAATACCTGGTGATCCGCCATTATTTATTAAGAAAAACAATGCGTTATTCGTACTTGCTGAGACAATGTCTAAATTTCCATCACCATTAATGTCACCCATATTAAGACCCCAAACATCATCAGCCGTAAAAAATTGTTCATTTTCCAAAACTATTCGACCGTCATTTCCAGTAGTATTTTGGTGAATATATATTCTGCCAAGTTCACGATCAGTAGAGACGATATCTTGAAGACCATCATTATTCAAGTCACCAATGATAACATTTTGCCTATTGCCTTGACTAGCAAAAACAACATCTAAAAGCAATTTCACCTCACCCGGAGAACTTATGTTTCGTATGGCATATATTCTTTGTTGTGATCCTTCAAATGGAAGTGTTACGATATCTAATAAGCCATCATTATTCAAATCTCCGATATCCAAGGCACCAAGGTTAGAAATACCTTCTAAGAAAAACTTGTAAGGGGAGGTTTCGATATCGATCGCCTTTGGCGTTAGGTTTCGATAAACAAAAATGGCTGCTTCAAATTGACTACTCACAACAATGTCATTTATTCCATCCGCATCAATATCTCCAATTTTCATTCGCCTTGGATTATTTTTACCTGTCGCATCAGCCAAGTCAGGCAATAGAAACTGGTCTACTAGGGTCATATTTATCACATCGTTTGTGGAGGTATTCTTGTAGATAAATAAATGACTAATGGCTGTTGCGAGACTGGCTGAAAAAAGGAGTTCTGCTTTTCCATCACCATCCAAATCACCACAAGTTGTCACAGTCGTAGCGATATTGCCATTGTTAATAGAGATATTCGAAAAGGAGATCGTAGTTCCTGATGATGTATTTGTAAAAATATTTATCTGTGTATTGTCTTCATTAGAAATAGCAATATCATTTTTACCGTCACCATTGAAATCACACGAACATAAATCAGTGCTGAGCTGATTGTTTGTGGTGAAGTCGAGTCGATTGTCAAAGTTGTCGGTTGAAAAAGCACCACCACCAAAACTTAAGAAGAACTTTTTTACCGAGGTTCCCGAAAATCCTGAATTCGTATCTATTATTCGCACAACACCGTACGTCGCATTACTTGGAACAACTGCGGTAAGGAGTGTGGAAGAATTCAACGTGTATGTTGCTTCTCCTTCACCAAAATACACTTTACAGGTATTCGTAAAGCCTGAGCCAGCAATGGAGATGACGTCACCGACAGTCCCATTAGTTTTACTCAATGAATTAATAAAAGGTCTTTGTTGCGCTTGGGATACCAAGACTAGACAGACTGCTGCAATCGTTAATAAATATCTCATCGGTTAATTGACCTTTAAAATCCAAACTTTAGATAATCCTGATAAGTTGCTTATTCTGCTTCGTTGACGTTTCACAGAATCCATATTATCGGATTCGTAAATCACGACGTAATAGTAATCGCGCTCAGTGATGTATCCGACTCGTGTATCATGAAACCCTCTTTCAAACAGTTCGTCACTGTAATCTTCTGCATGATCAAATGATTTGAAAGCGCCAGCGATTAAATGATTTCCCTTTGGCAATTCTAATAAGTGATTTCCTCGCTTAACTTCCAAATGCTCTTCAGAAGAGGTAGGCTCTTCTTGGGTCTCATCATCAAGCTGCTTAACCACCGGTTGTTCTTCTGTTAGAGTATTAGGTAAATCTTCTACTGGATCATTATCGACGTTAACAGCTTCAGGCTCGGTATTTGTGATTTCAGGTACGCTTATCACTATTTTTGCATTTTCTAAAGACAATTTTTCAGTAGGATTATGGTCTATTTTATCTGCCTCTGTTTGAGAAAAAATTGGATCCCATACTATTAAGATTTCCGTTTGTCCATTATCTAAAGTTCTTATCCACTTAACACCAACTTCTTTTTCTCCGTTTGGCCGAGTTCTTTCTCGCGGCGCTTCGTTGGGATTTGCGATTTCATAGGTTTCTGTTGTAATGCCAGGAGGTGGGGGAGGAAGCCAGCTGAATACCACTTCGATTTCTCCTTCTTCATTGATCCGGTCAAATTTAACGCCCAGTTCTTTTTCTCCATTTTCATTAATCCTTTCGACTAGATTATCCTCTTTCTCATAATTCCATAAGTTTGGTTCCTTTTCCTTTTTTCCCGTTATCGTAAGCGCATCGTCATCGGATTCCTCTGCTTCGCGATTATCTTGAAGCGCTTGAAGGTTCCTTTGTCTTTCGAGCTCCGCATCTGCAGCACGTTCTTCTGCAGATTTCCTATGACTTTTTATGAAAGAAGAAACGTGCTCTGCGTGATCTTTTCTTGAGCCTAAATGATAACCTATGTGTAATTCGTGAGAAGGACCAAGAAGACCAGAAATGTTAGGGTTTCCCATCTCATAAGAATACCCAATACCTATTTTTTCTTTAAGCTTAATCCCTAGCAACCCTACAGCACCAGCATCTTGTCTATATGAACCACCTACCCATACAATATGCAAAACATGGAGGATCACTGCTGCTTCAATTTGATTTGGGAGGTATTTATTGTGTCGGTAGATTAAGTGAGGTTCAATGGCGATATTATCATTAAGGTGCCCTCTAAAATTCATTTTTAGAAGGATGTTGTCGGTTGGTTTGAATTGTGGGGCAGTAAAAGCTTGATCACTTATGAGGTCATGATTGAAAAGCTGAGGTAATGAAATACCAAAATTAAAATGACCGAAATGATAAGTAGCACCGACATCTCCGATTAGAAAGGCATTGCTGCCTAAATAATTTTGAAATACTGGATCGTTTGGTGAATCAAACTCATCAAGATTTAAGGATTGTGTTCCACCTCCTAATGACATTCCAAAACGCAGAAAATGTTCTCTATCCAAGGTGACCAAATATCCTAATGACATTTTTCCAGTACTTTCCGTGAATAATGACTCACTGTGATTTTCAACTAAGCCACCCAAAGATAGTCCTCCTTTCAAAGGCACATGGAAATTCGCATGCATCGATGTTGGCGCACCGTCAATATTTCCCCATTGGTTTTTATACATAAAAAACAAAACCGTATGTCCCTCAACTCCCGCATAGGCAGGATTATAGACGTAAGGGTTCATAAAAAATTGGTTGTATACTTTTGGCAATTGCTGTGAATACAAAGAGACAATTGAGCTCAAGAGCAAGCAAACACTAACTAATAATTTCATACACGCGATGATATTGAGTGACCGATTTAACATCTATCAAATGGTAATTTCATAAATCTTCGCTTAATTAAGAAACATATAATGACTTACTGGCTTAAAAGAGGTTTGGGCCTGTTCATTATACCAATCAATAGATTTTTGTATTCATTCAGTTTGCCTGAGCGATCTATTTTGTATTATTACATTCTTATTCCTATTTGAGATCAATGAAATATTCAATAACACTTTTTTTAATAATAATGAGTTTTGGCGTAGATGCTCAATATTGGTTTGGGCCAAAGGTTGGATTCCATCATGCCGATTTTAAGTTCGACGATCCGCAATACGAATCGGTTTTGTATGATGTAAAATCATCTTTTGGGTATCAATTTGGAGGAGTGCTGGTGTATGAGGCTACTTCCATGTATTCTATTCAGACAGAACTTCTTTATAAAAGAGTATTTAAAAAGGTTGAAAATGATTTAGCAACTTTTGCCAAATCCAACAGCACTTATAATTATTTAACAATTCCATTATTATTAAGGCTAAGTTTTGGTAAGGAGCCTGTTCACTATTTCATAGGTGGAGGACCTGAGCTTAATTTTTGGATAGGGGGAAAAGGGGATCTGAAAATTGATGAATTCGGCGAAGGTCCTACTGGAGTTTTGGATGAAACAGATGGATACTACAAGAAAAGTTATACTTTGACATTTTCAGAATCCAAGCGGACAGAAACGCGTTGGATTCCCTTTAGCCCGAACGTATTACAATATTCCTTAACTGCTGTGGCAGGTATCTATTTAGATTTACGCTCCAATGCCAGAATCTTAATAGAAGGAAGGTACATGTGGGGGCATTCGAACTTAGGCTTTAATAATCCTGATTTGGATGATTATGTAGATGATTTTAGCAATCAAGAGTATACAGAAAATTTTGAGCACCGTATAAATATGGCGAGTATATCCATCGCTTATTTGTTTCATTATGATTTCAGAGAAGCGACCAAAGGAATGAGTAATATACCAGAGAGCAAACGCGCACAATCTAAGGCTAAAAAGAAACAAAAAAAGAGCGAATAGTATATTATGATCAAGATCGCTTGGTCTGCGCGTTACGCCCACCCATTGCCGGAAAACCATAGGTTTCCCATGGAAAAGTACAATTTATTAAAACAGCAATTGTGTTTTGAAGGAATAGTGAACGAAGACAATTTTTTCGCTCCACCAACCTTTGGAATTGAACCAATTCTGAAAGTGCACAACGCTGATTATTTTCAGAAACTAATAAATCAAAAGTTATCCTATAGAGAGGCCAGAGCTACCGGGTTTCCTCAGTCAGAACAATTAATTCAGCGTGAAATGGAAATTGCTAATGGAACTATTCAATGTGCATTGTATGCATTGAAATATGGCTGTGCGTTCAACATAGCTGGAGGCACGCACCATGCTTTTACTGATCGAGGAGAAGGGTTTTGCTTACTCAATGATCAAGCCATTGCCGCACAATATTTGATTGATTATGGTTTGGCGAGCAAAATTTTAATTCTTGACCTTGATGTACATCAGGGTAATGGTACAGCTGAAATTTTTTCTAACTCCCTAAATATTATTACAGTAAGTGTTCATGGTAAGAATAATTATCCTTTAAGAAAAGAATTCTCACATTATGATGTGCCATTAGAAGATCATTCTGGTGATAAATTATATTTAACAAAACTCAGCGATCTTTTATCAACATTATCAAGGGATCACCTATTTGATTTCGTCTTTTACCAAGCAGGGGTTGATGTTTTAAAAACGGATAAATTAGGGCGTCTGGATTTGTCCATAGGTGCGTGCAAAGAAAGAGATCGCATGGTTTTCGATTTTTGTAAATCAAAAAACACACCAGTTGTCACATGTATGGGAGGAGGATATTCGAAAAGTATTAACCATATTCTCGACGCACATAGAAATACATTTGATGCTGCTTCTGAACGCATTTTTTGAGAAGAAATTAAGTTTTCCGAAGAATATTTTGAAATCGTTTTATTAAAAAAGTTATATTTTAAATGAAACCTAGCAAGGATATCACTATTTTTAATTCCTAAATATAAATTCACCGTGATTAAATCATTTCTTGCCTTTCTTGGCGGAGAACCTGGGGAAGAGAAGCCAATACTTCTCTTGTTAGGAATGGGCTTCTTTATGGGGGTCTTTATTTCTACTTACCAAATTGGTTCCGAGTCACTTTTTTTGAATGAGTTAGGAGATAACTATCTTGATAAAGCTTTTTTTACAGCTGGGGGGTTAGGAATCATTTCGACAGTCATCTTCGTATGGCTTCAAAAAAGGATCAACTACTCTACTTTGATCACAACAAATATGTTTTTAATCTTCCTCTTTATGGGAGTGATGAGAGCGGCTTTTACTCTTACGGGTTATGAAAGCCAGCCTGATGATGAATTTAAGCTGTTGCCATTTCTAATGTTTGTTATGATAGGTCCAATTACCGCTATAACACTATTAGGTTTCTGGGGACTGTTTGGTAGAATGTTTGACTTAAGGGCTTCTAAGAGGATTATAGGTGGGATTGATACTGGCGCATTGACATCAACGATCATCGCCTTTTTCTCTATTCCATTTATTACTCAATTGCCCTTTATAAATGAGACATATGATCTTTTGTTAGTCTCGGCAGTTTCTTCTTTCGGCGTTTTTATTTTTACCATCTGGATTGTCATGTCTTTCAATGTTGATAGAGTGACTAAAATAGATGTTAAAAAAGAGGATTCAGTAAAAGAGATTAATTTCTTTGACTTAATAAAAGATCCCTATTTGAGGTTAATGACTTTGTTTCTGATGTTCTCGATGGGTGCAAGTGTTTTTGTTGATTTCACTTTCTATTCTGCAACGGAGATCATGTATCCTGATGAGCAAGAGCTTACAAACTTCTTGTCCTTCTTTAGCGGAACGGTTATGTTGATGAGCTTTTTTATACAGTCGTTTTTAAATGATCTTATTATCGGGCGATTTGGGTTGAAAGTTGCGCTGATGACCATGCCGATCATTCTTATCTTATTTACGATAGGAGGAATTATATCAGGTCATATTTTTGGCTTTGAGGTCAAATCAGAAGAATTTATTCTTTTCTTCATGTTTACGGCAACAGCAAAAGCTTTTACGGCATCTCTAAAAGACGCTTTAGAAAGTCCAGCATTCAAATTATTTTTCCTTCCCATTGATATTAAAATTCGTTTCGATATACAGACTAGAATTGAAGGCGTTGCAAGCGAGTTTGCTACGTTGTTAGCAGGAGCGTTGCAAATTGGACTAGGGTTACTCGCATTTTTTAAGCTAATCCATTTTTCTTATTTCATTTTAGGTCTTGCAGGTATGATTGTTTGGCTGGTGGGCAAACTCTTATTTCAATACAAGGTGTATCTAAAAGATACTTTAGAACGGCAGAAAAAGGAATTAAAAGGTGATGGTAAGATAAATGAAGAAAATACGCTTAACATACTTAAAAGGGAAACTAAATCGAGAAATACCACTGAGGTAATTAATGGATTAAGACTTTTAGAAAATATTGACCCTATTCAATTTGAGTATGTTCTTTTAGATCTACTAGGTTATAAAAGGCCTGTTGTGAGAATATATGCCTACAATAAATTGAGAGAATATTTATCATTTCAAGCACTAGAGATTATTCAAAAAGAGGCGAAAACGGAAGGCGATGAAGAAGCTATTGAGGCAGCAAACAAATGCATAGCTGTACTACAGGAAGCTGACAGCTTTGTGCTAAATGATTTTAATATTCGAGAACTGATACGCTCTACTGACGCTCATAACAGAATCAAAGGAGCGAGGTTATTGAACAAAGTTACAGAGGATAGGTATTTGCCTTATGTTCTTGAGCTTTTAAGAGACATTAACCCTGAAGTAAGAGCTGCGGCAATGATGACTAGTGGGAAATTGAAAAGGCCAGAGTTATTATCTATTTTGGTTGAAAACATGCATAATCCAATATATGCCAATATATCCATGTCAGCGCTTGGCAATGTTGGAGAAAATGCATTTCACATTTTAGATACGTCTTTCTATAAAACTGGGCAGTTTAAACAAACGATGGTGCGTATTGTGCAGCTGATGGGACGAATTGGTGGACGAACCGCAACTGACTTATTGTGGAAGAAAATTGATTTCCCAGATAAGGCCATTGTTTCTCAAATACTACTTTCCTTTTCTTACATTGGACTTGAGGCAAGAGATTTCCAGTCTGCGCGCATAAAGATCATAATTGAATCTGAGATCGGAGATATCGCTTGGAATCTCAAAGCAGTTCAAGATATTCCGGAAGAAGAAAACGAGATAGACAAACTCATAAAAGAGGCGTTTAAAGAAGAGGACAATCAGAATTATGAGAATATTTTCATGCTGCTAAGTATGATTTATGATCCTCAAAATGTTCTTTTAGTAAAAGATAATATACAAAATGGCACTTCGAACAGTATCACTTTCGCAGTTGAAATGCTAGATATTTTTGTTGAAGATGAAATGAAGCCGAAGGTTATTCCAATCATGGATGATTTAAAGGCAGAAGAAAGGTTAGCTCGATTGAATAATAATTATCCTCCAGAAGATTTTGAGTCTTATAATGATCTTTTACTTCAAATTATAAATAGAGATTATAATAGGATAAATAGATACACAAAAGCGCTTTCGATTTACAGGGTTGCATCGTTACAAGGCTCTACTGTGTCAGACGATTTGATAGCCAACTTGTTTAATCCTGATCCTTTGCTTTTACAGACTGCTGCATGGGCGATCTACAAGCTAGACATAAATGCTTACCAAAGGCATTCCTCTAGATTAAAGCCATCGGTGAAAAAAGAACTCGATAAAGCCATTGTTCCCCCTATTTACAGGGATCAGGATGAAGACTATCATCAGAAAAAACTTTTGATTGAACGAGTCCTGTTTTTAAAGCAAGTAAAAGGAATCGAAAGAATACCTGGAGAATTGATTACTTATATGGGAGAGGCTTTAGAAGAAATAAGGGTGCCGGCTGGATCTGTTCTCATTGAAGAGTCTGGGACTGGTGATAGTCCTATTTATTTTATTCTAAATGGTAACGTAGATATCTACGTGGATGGTGCTAAGTCAAGTGAATTGGAGCCAAATGACATGTTTGGTTATGAATGTTTGCTTGCTTCTGAGAAATTTGGTTTTACTGCACTTGCAAAAGCGCAGTGTACTTTGCTTGTTTTAAAGAAGGCAAATCTTTTAGATTTACTATCCAGATACAAGGAAATAATGGAAGTTTTTGTAGATATACATAATGGAATTTTTGAAACAACAGAGATAGAGATTTCTGATATTTTGCTAGATGTATGATGTTGAGCAAATTCAAATGCTTTTTAAAGCAACTTTATAGCCTAATTAATTAATAATGAGTCTTAGAAAAGATATCGTACTTTGTTATGCTGAAGATGATAATCAACCAATAGAAGGTGGATTGAAAGGTTGGGTGTCTAACTTTTATAAATTCTTATCCACCCTTTTATCTCAGATTTCCAAAGATAACCCAACCATTAACATGGTCAATATTGATGATTGGAAATCTTACAATACGGAAAAAGTAGGTGTGCTGATACTCGTAACTTCTCCAAATCTAATCGTAGACAAGGAAGCAATGGGTATGATAAATGATTTTACCAAGACACTCAAAGCCAATAACGAATTGAGTGTGGGAAATCATTCAAGAATTTTTAAAGTTAACAAGGCCCCATTCGACGCTGATTTGCATCTTTCAGAATTGACGAATGATATCTCATATGATTTTTATCTTATTGATGCTTTGACAGGAGAAGCGCACGAATTTAAAAGATTCTTCGGGACGGAAGCTGAGCGTGGATTCTGGATGAAATTGGTAGATATGGCGTACGATATCAACCAAATCGTAACTACAAAAACTAAAGATCAAGGGTCATCCAAGGAGGAAGTTTCTAGGGATAAGACGGTTTATTTAGCTAGTTCTGGTGTTGATATGGTTATCCAGCGAGACGTCATAAAACGAGAACTTATCAGGCACGGGTATAGAGTATTGCCGCAAAAGTCTCTTCCTAAGGAAGTGAAGGCGCTTGAAGAAATGGTAAGGGAAGATCTTCATCACTGCTGTCTGTCAATTCATTTGGTGGGCGAGGATTATGGTTATAAACCCAAAGGATCAGAAATTTCTGTTGTTGACATACAAAACAGAATGGCTGCTAACCATACCTACGAGATACTCGAATTTAATGAGACTGCAAGAGAGATTAAGCCCTTTTCCAGATTGATTTGGGTTTCTCCAGATTTGAAAAATGTAACGGAAAGGCAAAAAATATTTATTGAAGATTTAAAAAGTGACGCGGCTACCTTAGAAGAGGCAGAAGTATTGCAAATCTCTATTCCAGAGCTCAAATCTATTATAAGAGAAGAGCTTGTGACAGGTGGGAGGTTCAAGACACATCGCGATATAGCAGGATTTGATCAAAAAGATGATGGGGATGCTAAAATAGTTTACCTTATTAATGATAAGTCTGACCAATCAAGCGCTGAGCCAATTAAAAAATATTTAGAGGAAAAGGGGTTGAAGGTTGTCCTTCCAAGTTTCGAAGGAGACTTAGTGGATATTCGATATATACATCAAGAAAATTTACGAAGGTGTGATGCTTCCTTGATCTACTTTGGACAAAGTACAGAGGCTTGGATTAAAACAAAACTCCAAGATTTATTAAAAGCCCCCGGGTTTGGTAGGCAAAAGAAGTTTTTGGCGAAAGCGGTCTACTTTGAAAGTGAAAAAGAGATTGATAAGCAACATTTTGAAAATAATAAGGCAATGATTCTTGGTGAAAATGGGGTATTCAAACCGGAGCACCTAGCGCCATTCATCGATAAACTGGACAACTAATGAGCGAAAAAGACATTAATCTCCAACAAGATCAAGATATCATTGATATCTCTGAATTGATCAACCCATTCCCGGGTTTAAGACCTTTCGGTGTTGAAGAGGGACACCTGTTTTTTGGCCGTGAAGGTCAAAGCGATGAGGTATTAGTCAAACTTCAAGAAAATAAGTTCATTGGAATACTAGGAGCTTCAGGAAGTGGTAAGTCGTCGTTCATGTATTGTGGTCTTGTGCCCAGTTTGAATGGTGGCTTTATGTCCGAGGCTGGGTCAAATTGGCGGGTAGTTGTCGCCAGGCCAGGTGGAGGACCAATTGATAATTTGGCCGAAGCTTTACTTATAAAAAATAAAGACTATAATAATCTGTCAGATGAAGACAAGCTGATCAAAAAGACCATTATTGGTACTGTGCTCAGAAGTAGTTCATTGGGTCTTGTTGAAGTTATTAGACAACTAAAAACAGATGATGGGCAAAACCTTCTAATTGTCATTGATCAGTTCGAGGAGCTTTTTAGATTTAGAAAACTAGAAGCTGCCACCTCTGATATGGATGAGTCTTCCGCTTTTGTAAATCTGTTACTAGAAGCTGTCCATCAATTTGATGAGCCAATATATGTGACTATCACGATGCGATCTGACTTTATTGGGGAATGCGCAAAATTCCCAGACCTCACCCAAATGATCAACGATTCTCATTATTTGATTCCTCAAATGACACGAGATCAAAAAAGAACAGCCATTGAAGGTCCTGTTGCAGTAGGAGGTGGTAAAATCGCCCCGCGATTAACGCAACAACTCTTAAATGATGTCGGGGATAATCCAGATCAGCTTCCAATTTTGCAACATGCGCTCATGAGAACATGGGCTTTTTGGGTGGAGAACAGAAAAATAGGTGAGCCAGTTGATTTAAGACATTATAACTCTATTGGTACTTTAAGGGAAGCACTTTCGCAACATGCAAATGAGGCCTATGATTCATTGTCAAAAAGAGAAAAGCAAATAGCGGAAGTGATGTTTAAATCACTCACCGAAAGGGGAAGTGAGAATCAAGGAATTAGACGTCCGACGAAGCTAGGAACCATATCTGCCATCGCAGGTGTGGCTGAAGATGAAGTTATACGTGTCGTAGATAAGTTTCGAGAGCCAGGGAGATCATTGCTTATGCCACCACACGGTGTAAGGTTAGAGTCCGAATCGGTCGTTGATATTTCTCATGAGAGTTTGATGAGGATTTGGGATAGATTGAAGCGCTGGTTGGATGAAGAATCTAAGGCTGCAGAAATGTATATTAAACTTTCGGAAGCGGCAGAAAGATTTCAAGAAGGTAAGGCTTCTCTTTGGAAAATGCCGGATTTACAGTTGGCATTAAACTGGAAAGAAGAAAATAGACCAACATTAATTTGGGGTCAAAGATATAATCCTGCATTTGAAAGGACATTGGTCTTTTTAGAAACTTCCGAAAAAGCCTATATCACCGAGCAGAGAAATAAGGAACTTCTTCAAAAAAGGGGGGTTAAAAGAATGCGAATAACGGCACTTGTTTTAGGAGCAGCAGCCGTTGTGTCGATTTTCTTAGTTGTGTTCTCTCAGATTAAAATGAAGGAGGCTGACAAAGCCACAGCAGACGCAAAAGTGAATCTAATTGCGGCAGAAGAGGCCGCTGAGAATGCAAAAATACAAGAGGGTAAAGCATCTAAAGAAGCAGCTCGTGCCGTAGAAGCAGAGACTGATGCAGAGCAAAAGGCTAAGCAAGCTACAGAGGCTGGACAAAGAGCAGAAGCTGCTGCAGCTGATGCGCTGAAGCAGAAAGATTTGGCTGACATACAGTCGGCGTTGGCTAAGGAAAGTGCAGCGGAGGCAGAGAAACAGACAGAGGAAGCCAAGAAAGCACAAGCGCAAGCACAAAATCAGCAGAAATTGGCTGAGGAAGCATCCGCAACGGCGCAAAAACTTCGGTTTCAATCTGTCGCATCATCAATGGCGATTAAGTCAACAAAAATCAACAATGACAAAGAGCTTAAGGCCGTAGTAGCTAAGCAAGCGTATGATTATTTTAATGACTACCGCGATGAAAGTAAGCAGCATAATGCAGATATTTATGCTGGAGTTTATGCTGGTTTGGCAGGGCTCTTAGCTCGTACGGATTTGGTGATCCGTAAGGAAAAGGGAGATACGCTTGAAATACCGAGAACGGGTAACTATGTGCTAAACCAGTTTGTAGGTCATCTACCAGAAATAAATCCAGAAACAGGCGAGGAAAGACAAGTGGCTGTTAGATCTGTTGCATTCAATAATGATGGCACGACCATGTATTCTGCAGGCAGTGATGGAAAGTTATTGAAATGGGACATGACAAAAGATGAGAGATTATCCAAAGTTATCTATAGCCAAGACCATGTCAATCGTGTGGTCGATTTGAGTCCCAATGAAAGGTATTTGGCTCTTGGAACGGATGACAAACATATCATGCTTATTGACTTAAAGAAAATCGATGAAGAACAAACAATCGTTTCAGGACATATAGGTGGAACTATATATGACTTGGTTTTTATTCCTGGTGGTACTAAAGAGTTCATAAGCGTGGGCGCTGATAATCGTATTTTATGGCATAAGAGTAACACAACAATCGAGATAACAAAGACAAAAGCTAAGACACTCGCAATATCACCAGATGCTCGTTTTCTTGCAGTGGGTAATGACGATGGTGATGTGAAGCTTTTTGACTTAACTGAACCTGAGTTTGATGAAAAATTTCTTTATATCGGCCTATCAAAGGAAGATAACACTAAGGGAGAAGAGATAAAGCAAAACCCGATCAATGCATTGACCTTTAACAATAGTGGAAATCGTTTGGCTTTCGGTGATACTAAGGGCAATCTTATTATTTGGGATGTGGAGAATAAAAAGCAGGATGGTTTTACATTGACAGGTTTTGAATCACCCATTACTGATGTGAAATTTAGTCCAAACGATAAACTGATAGCTGCTTCAAGTAGGGATAAAACGGTGAGAATGTGGGATAGAGATAATATTTACGATTTACCAACGGTCTTTGATGATCACGGCGATTGGGTATGGTCGATTGATTTCCATCCTGAAGGGAACTATTTTATTACAGGGGCTGCAGATGGTATTATTAGGAAGTTCAATGTATTGCCCGACGAATATGCGTCACAAATTTGTGGACTTATATCAGGAAACATGAATAATACCGAATGGCTTCAATATGTAGGCGAGGGGATTGATCTTGAAGAGACATGTGAAGGACTTGTGATGAGGGAAAATGCCAAGTAATCTGAAAGATTAAAATATGATGAAACAAAAATTCATACTATTTTTTGTGTTTTCATTGGTTTCATACTTGATGTATGCCCAGTGTACCCAAAAACTAAATCAGGCAGAAGATGACTATGAAGGTGGCCGCTTGCTTGGTATTCCAGAGAGTTTGAAACAATGTCTAGACGCTGGTTCATTCTCCAAAGAGGAAGCCAAAAGAGCAAAAAGGCTGTTGACATTAGTTTATATTTTTACTGATGACGAGCAAAAGTCTGAAAGGGCGTTGATCGAGTTGTTAAAAGCGGATCCTGAGCATCCGCTAGATCCACAAGTTGACCCTCGTGAGTTTTATTTTTTGTATAATCAGTTTCGAGTTGAACCAATATTTAGGGTTGGAGTAAAGGCGGGTGTTAATTTTTCTCAGGTCAAAGTAATTACGTCACATTCTTTTGGAGATTTGAATAGTAATTATGCTAAATATTATAATGGTAATACTCCTGGTGTGGGACAGTCAGTAGCTGTTAATGTTGATGGAGAAGGGAATAGAACGGAATCCGTACTTCCTATTATTGACGGTACTGGTTTAGGATTTTTCGGGGAGTTGACTATCGAAAGGTATTTTTCTAATGGTATTGAGTTGGCTTTTGGAGGACAATATCGGACGTCAAGTTATACTGCGGGAGTTTATACGAATAACAGTGAGCTTGAGACAACAATAGTACACAATCAATCATATTTAAGAACACCTTTAATAGTTCGGTATAATTTCCGCTACAAAGAAGCAGTGAATACAGTAAAGATTATTCCTTATGTGCAGTTTGGGGCGAGTGCAGATTTTTTACTTTCGTCAAAATATAGCTCCGCAACGAGGAACGGAGGGACGTCATATAATTTAACCGATGGTGACACAAAAGCGAGAGGTATTACGAATAATTTTAATTATTCTTATTTTGCTGGAATAGGTCTTAAATACAGAGTAGCCACTCATTTTATAACCATTGAAGCCAGATATAATACAAGTCGAATAAACCTCATCAATGGGGATAATAGACTTTCTGCTTTTCCAGAAGCTTTTGATTTAAGCTATGTTGAAGATGACTTATCACTTGATTTTGTCAGTTTTTCTATTGGTTGGACTCATTCAATTTACAAACCACAAAAAATTAAAGACTATCGATGACCTTTAATATTAAGACCTGTTTTTTTGTGCTTGCTTCGATGCTGTTTCTGTCGTGCAGCGTAGAGGATGCCGATAGTCCGAGCCCTCAGGAATTTTTTGTAAAGTATTACGGGGATCTTGTGGAACAAGAAGCCGTAGATCTTATCATAAATAGCAATGGAAACTACGTAATGTTTGGTACCAGACAAGCTGACAACCCTGCTGATGGTAAGGATTATTATTTTGTAGAGGCGGATGAATTTGGAAACCTCATAAGAGAAAATTCTTGGAATTATACTGCATCCGAGTTTATTGGAATAGAAGAAACTACTCCTCAGTACGCCATATCGAGTACAGACCAAGTTGCTTCTAAAATTAAACCTGTAGAAGGGGGTTATTTGATTATCGGAACTGTGGCTTTCATGAATGCGACCTTTGTTCCGCAACAAGAAAGGTTATACACTGCTCGTCTTGATGAGTCTTTTAATAAACTGCAAGGTGCGGAATTGGATCTATGGGCTTTTGATATTACAAAAACAGATAAGGATAGCTTAGAGGCAAATGCCAATGAGTCTTGGAATGTAGGAGGTAAGGATATTATACAACTTGAAGATAATTCGGTGGTATTCGTGGGGTACTCTGACGCTTTAGACAGTAGTAATACAAATGACGAAACGGGGACTTTTGGTCGTGAAATGCTCATTGGAAATTACACGTTGAATGCCAACGAGACACCAAAAAAAATATGGAGGAAGACGCTTGGTCATAACAATTCGGATGATGAAGCAATTTTTATAAGTCGAACCCCGAAAAATGAATATATGGTTATTGGATCAGCTTTGAATAGGGTTGGCAAGGGCGGAGCTACAGGAGCTAATATCTCCACCTTTCTCTTAAATGGTATAGGTAATATTTCAAATAACTCCCCCACCTACGGTATTTCAGGAGTTGATAGAAATACCTCAAAAACAGGAGCATCTATTTCTGGATTTGATGACGTTCCATTCAATGTCTATCAAGATAATGGTGGTTTTACTATTGTCGGGACAAGTTCTTTAGGAGCAAACGAGTATGCTTTTATGCTTAAAATTGGTGATGGTGCAAATTTATTGAGTTCAGGAATTATCCACACTGACTTTAGCGCTCGTACAAGCAACGCTGATGATAATTTGCCAGAATCAAATGTGAGAGGATATGGAGTCACAAGAGCCCTAGACGGAAACTATGTGGTCGTTGGGCAAATAGAAGATTATAGAGAAAATATAGGTGACGCAAGTGAATCTTCTTTTAGTGACCAAATGCTTTATATTAATGTGGACCAACAGAGCGGTTCGATAGAAAATAGTGCACGTCAATTTGGCATTCAAAATGGATCAGATAAAGCGGTGGATGTTGTCACCACGGCAGACGGTAAAATCGCTATTTTGGCTACTGCGGATATTGGAGGAAGTGCTAAAATGTTCTCATTAGTGAAGATGAATGCCAAAGGAGAGCTTTCTCGATGAGTTATTCTAACCTTAAATACCCATCGAAAAAATTGTACTTTAAATTTAAAATACAAGACTTGTATACCAGATTAAGTAGTAATCGTCATTCTAGCGAACAATTCACTGACGCGATTAATCGAGTTAAAACGCCCATAAATACAATTGTCATGACTGAAAAACCAACCCATACAGCCACAGTCAATGAATATTCAAAGAAAAGTACACGTATTGTATTTCAAGTGTTATTTTTCTTTTTAACTTTTTCGGTATTTTCGCAGGCACCTGTTTTTGAGAATAGTACACCTATTGATTCTGATATTGGTGGAACCTCCTTTATTTTGAATTTGGATATAGATAAGTCAGGTTCGATATTTTATGTGGTAGTGAACGATGCGGATCCTGCGCCTAATTCTATTGAAGTCATTGGAGGAACTGCAAGTGGTGGTGGTGCAGTTGTTACTTCTGATAATATTACAGTTTCGTCAGGAGATTTTACTGCATCATTGAGTGTGATCGGGCTGTTGGCTAGTACTGCATATGATATTTATGTGGTCGCGCAGGATGATGAGGGAATACCGAACGTTCAAGCGACTCCAACTTTTTTAGAGATCACAACTTCTGCAGCTGATGTGACAGCACCAAATTTTGATATTGCCCCTTCCATTTCTGCTATTGGAGGTACAAGTTTTACCTTGAGCGGAGATATCGACGAACCAGGGATTATTTATTATGTGGTTTTAACTGCCGGCGATGCAGCTCCAACATCTAGTGAAGTTGTGGCAGGCACAGGTAATGGAGGTGCTGCCGCAATTGCCTTTGATAACGCAAATGTCATTGTTGGATCGTTTACCAATGATTTTAATGTGAGTGGACTTAGTTCCGAAACAAGTTATGGTGTTTATGTAGTTGCAGAAGATGATGAAACTGCACCTAACCTACAAGGAACTCCGGTTTTGGTAAATGCAACTACGCTCGACGTAACTGCTCCAATAGCAAGTGCACCGACAAGCGATCCGCAGGTGTTAAGAGGAGGAGTTACTTCAATTTCGAACGTTCAGTCCACGGAGGATGGTGATATTTATCTAGTATTAAGTAGTGAAACCATCACAGACCTGGCGTCATTGACGACTTCCGTTGGAAATGATAACGCATTTATAGGACAAGTAAGTGCGGTGTTCAATACCGCATATACCGTGACTCCTGGTGCAGCGCTTAATGATGGTACTTATGATATATATGCCGTTGACGCTATTGGAAATGTTTCGAATGGCCTAGCAGGTTGGTTGACCGTAGATAATACAGCACCAACCAACGAGAATACAGTATTTAGCGCTAGTCTGGTATCTAAAGGTGGGACAGCAGTAACGATCGTCAGCTCAGGAGATATAAGCAACGAAGTATGGTTTGCTCCAAATGGTACGAGTGTTTTTGTAGCAGGCAATACAATGAGTCAAGCGACGAATGGTACGTCAACTAGCATTTTATCACCATCTGATGAAGGCGATTATCGAATATTTTTGATAGACGATGTTGGTAATATAAGTACTGCAAGCACGACTGTTTTAACGGTAGACAACACTGCACCAACCAACGAGAACACCGTATTTAGTGTGAATCTAGTATCTAAAGGTGGGGCAGCAGTAACGATCGTCAGCTCAGTAGAAGTAAGTAATGAAGTATGGTTTGCTCCAAATGGTACAAGTGTTTTTGTTGCAGGTAATACAATGAGTCAAGCGACGAATGGTACATCAACGAGCATTTTGTCACCCTCTGATGAAGGCGATTATCGGATATTTGTTATAGATATAGCCGGAAATATTAGCGTTGCTACTACTTCCATCCTTACGGTAGATAATACTGCACCAATAACAAGTGCACCGACAAGCGATCCTCAGGTATTAAGAGGAGGAGTTACTTCAACTTCGAACGTTCAGTCCACGGAGGATGGTGATATTTATCTAGTATTAAGTAGTGAAACCATCACAGACTTGGCGTCATTGACGACTTCCGTTGGAAATGATAACGCATTTATAGGAAAAGTAAGTGCGGTGTTCAATACCGCGTATACCGTGACTCCTGGTGCAGCGCTTAATGATGGTACTTATGATATATATGCCGTTGACGCTGTTGGAAATGTTTCGAATGGTCTAGGAGGTTGGTTGACCGTAGATAATACAGCACCAACAAATGAGAATACCGTCTTTGGCGCTAGTCTGGTATCTAAAGGTGGGACACCAGTAACGATCGCCGGCTCAGGAGATATAAGCAACGAAGTATGGTTTGCTCTTAATGGTACGAGTGTTTTTTTAGCAGGCAATACAATGAGTCAAGCGACGAATGGTACGTCAACTAGCATTTTATCACCATCTGATGAAGGCAATTATCGAATATTTTTGATAGACGATGTTGGTAATATAAGTACTGCGAGTACGACTGTTTTAACGGTAGACAACACTGCACCAACCAACGAGAATACCGTATTTAGTGTGAATCTGGTATCTAAAGGTGGGACAGCAGTAACGATCGTCAGCTCAGGAGAAGTAAGTAATGAAGTATGGTTTGCTCCAAATGGTACAAGTGTTTTTGTTGCAGGTAATACAATGAGTCAAGCGACGAATGGTACATCAACGAGCATTTTGTCACCCTCTGATGAAGGCGATTATCGGATATTTGTTATAGATATAGCCGGAAATATTAGCGTTGCTACTACTTCCATCCTTACGGTAGATAATACTGCACCAATAACAAGTGCACCGACAAGCGATCCTCAGGTATTAAGAGGAGGAGTTACTTCAACTTCGAACGTTCAGTCCACGGAGGATGGTGATATTTATCTAGTATTAAGTAGTGAAACCATCACAGACTTGGCGTCATTGACGACTTCCGTTGGAAATGATAACGCATTTATAGGAAAAGTAAGTGCGGTGTTCAATACCGCGTATACCGTGACTCCTGGTGCAGCGCTTAATGATGGCACTTATGATATATATGCCGTTGACGCTGTTGGAAATGTTTCGAATGGCCTAGGAGGTTGGTTGACCGTAGATAATACAGCACCAACAGTTGTACTTTCAGATAATGAATCAGACAATATTGTAAAAGATGCAGATGTAGTGACTATTATAGCAACATTTACAGATGTGAATGGTCTTGGATCTAATACGCCACAAATTGTTATAGGAAATGATATTACGCCTACAAATATGAGTGGTGGCCCTTTGGTGTGGACGTATTCATGGACGGTAGGAAGTGGAACTGCGAATTTGGATGAAACGGCTAATGTTACGATCATAGTAAATGATGCAGCGGGAAATGCGAATACAGCGGCAACCGGAGAGACAAGTCTTACCATAGACAATACAGCACCTCGAATATTGGATATAACATTGAACACGCCGAGCAGCACCCCAACGAACGCAAATACTTTGCTATGGGATGTTGAGTTTTCTGAAACGGTGTTAAATGTAAGTAATGCTGATTTTGCGGTAAGTAATACAACCGCTTCGGTTAGCGTAGGTACTCCAGCAGGTAATGTCTATCCAGTCACTGTCTCCGGTGGAGATTTAGCGGATTTAGATAATACGGTCACCTTGAGTTTTGTCGGAGGTCAGGATATTACAGATGTAGGACTGAATGCGATGATCAATACTGTACCAACAGGAACGAATAACGATACATATATAGTAGACAATACTTCACCAACAGTCCTACTTTCAGATAACGAGTTAGACAATCTTGTGAAAGACGATGACAATGTAACGATAACAGCTACATTCACGGAAACCATAGGTCTCGGATCTAACACACCACAAATTACGATAGGAAATGATATTTCTGCGACAAACATGAGTGGCGGTCCCTTGGTATGGTCGTATTCATGGACGGTAGGAAGCGGAACTGCCAATTTGGATGAAACGGTTAATGTTACGATAACAGTAAATGATGCGGCGGGAAATGCGAATACAGCAGCAACAGGAGAAACGAGTTTTACGATAGACAATACCGCACCTCGAGTATCTGACATTACCTTGAAAACACCAAGTAGCACACCAACAAACTCAAATAGTTTAACATGGGATGTGGAGTTTTCTGAAACGGTGTTAAATGTGAGTGATGCTGATTTTGCAGTAAGTAATACATCAGCTACGATTAGTGTAGCTGCTCCTTTAGGTAATGTTTATGAGGTCACTGTCTCCGGTGGAGATTTAGCTACTTTAGATAATACGGTTACCTTGAGTTTAGTGGGCGGTCAGGATATTACAGATGTAGGAGGAAACGCGCTGACAAATACCGCACCATCCGGATCAAACAATATTACTTATACCGTAGATAATACAGCACCAACAGTTGTACTTTCAGATAATGAATCGGACAACATTGTGAAAGATGCAGATGCAGTGACTATTACAGCCACATTTACAGATGTGAATGGTCTTGGATCTAATACGCCGCAAATTATTATAGGAAATGATATTACGGCTACAAATATGAGTGGTGGCCCATTTGTATGGACATATTCGTGGACTGTAGGAAGCGGAACTGCGAACTTGGATGAAACGGCTAATGTTACTATTACAGTAAATGATGCAGCGGGAAATGCGAATACAGCCGCAACTGGTGAGACGAGTTTTACCATAGACAATACAGCACCTCGGGTATCTGATATAACATTGAACACGCCGAGCAGCACCCCAACGAACTCAAATACCTTGATATGGGATGTTGAATTTTCTGAAACGGTGCTGAATGTGAGCAATGCTGATTTTGCAGTAAGTAACACAACAGCTACCATTAGTGTAGCTGCTCCCTTAGGTAATGTCTATCCGGTCACAGTCTCCGGAGGAGATTTAGCTGGCTTAGATAATACGGTCACCTTGAATTTTGTCGGGGGTCAGGATATTACAGATGTAGGACTGAATGCGATGATCATTACCGCACCAACAGGAACGAATAACGATGCTCATACAGTAGACAATACTTCACCAACAGTTCTACTTTCAGATAATGAGTCAGACAATCTTGTGAAAGACGGTGACAATGTAACGATAACAGCCACATTCACGGAAACCATAGGTCTCGGATCAAACACACCACTAATTGCGATAGGAAATGATATTTCTGCGACCAATATGAGTGGCGGTCCCTTGGTATGGACGTATTCATGGACGGTAGGAAGCGGAACTGCCAATTTGGATGAAACGGTTGATGTTACGATAACAGTAAATGATGCAGCGGGAAATGCGAATACAGCCGCAACTGGTGAGACAAGTTTTACCATAGACAATACCGCACCTCGAGTATCTGACATTACCTTGAAAACACCAAGTAACACACCAACAAACTCAAATACTTTAATATGGGATGTTAAGTTTTCTGAAACGGTGTTAAATGTGAGTGATGCTGATTTTGCAGTAAGTAACACATCAGCACTGATTAGTGTAGGAACGCCAGCAAGTAATGTTTATTCAGTCACAGTCTCGGGTGGAGACTTGGCTGGTTTAGATAATACGGTAACATTGAGTTTTGTAGGTGGTCAAGACATCACGGATGTTGGTTTAAATGCAATGACCAATACAGCATCAACAGGTATAAATAATGACACATATATTGTAGATAACACTTCCCCAACGGTAGATTTATCGGATGATGAAGCGAACAACATTGTAAAAGACGGTGATGTTGTTTTAGTTACTGCCACATTTACAGATGTCATAGGCTTAGGCAGCAACGTACCTCAAATTCAAATAGGGAGTGATATAAGCAGTGCAGTGAATATGTCAGGATCAGGACTGTTGTGGACGTATTCATGGACTGTAGGAAGCGGAACTTCGAATTTAAATGAAACTGCTACAGCTTCTATTACAGTAAATGATGAGGCTGGGAATGCTAATGAAACTGCTACAGGTGAAATTGGTTTTGTTGTGGATAATATTACGCCAACAGTGACAGGGGCAAACATTGCTATAACAGGAACTTCAAGTGGAAATGATGGTTACTATATTATTGGTGATGTAGTAACCGCAGAATGGAATAACACAGGTTCCGGAGATAATAATCCGGATATTGCTGTAATTGGCTCAGACCCTGGCCGTGTTGTTTTTAACTTCATTGAATTTGGCGGAGGTAATGTAGTGGCTTCAGTAGCTTCTCCAGATTTATGGAGAGCGATTTATACCATTGTGGACAATACGGAAAACATCGAGTCAGCCAACTCACAAAGTGTTTTTGTAACAGTGACTGATGATGCTGGTAATACTTCAAGTGCCATTGAAGGTGAGGATAATGTGTCGGTTGATAATGTGGCACCCTTAATTGCAAGCTTAAATCCGATTGACGATGCGACGACTGTAGCTGTTAGTACTAATTTCGTAATTATATTCTCAGAGAGTATCAATTCGAGTTTTGGTAGTATCGCTTTAACCTCTATAGAAAATCAAGCGGGAGACTTACAGTCTTTCGCAGCAAGTAATAATTCCATAGTTGTAGTTGCTAATACGACAGTGACCATTGACCCTGCGAGCGCATTGACAGGAAATAGGAAGTATTATTTTAATATCGCTTCTACTGCTTTTGAAGATGATCAAGGAAACCCTTTTGCAGGGTTCAATGATGTCAACTCATATAACTTCAACACAGATGACGATACAGATCCGCCGATATTAACAATTACTTTACAAACACCATCAACGGGATCTTCGACTATCACTGCTGATAACTCTTTAACGTATGATCTTTCTTTTGATGAAGATATCGTTGGAATTAGTTCAGGGGAAGATGTAACGTTGAATGATGGTGTTAATGCTTTTAATGCTGAATCATTCAGCTTAACCCGAACATCTGCATCTACTTTTGAAGTGGTAATTTTAGGGTTGGTGGGTGATGGAGATTTTAGTTTTACAGTAGCGAATAGCAGTGGGAATATAAGGGATGATTTAGGCAATTCTTTTGTATCGCTTCAATCTGGAACTATAACGATTGATCAAATTGATCCTATATTGATTTACACGGATATTTCTACTAATTCAACTGCTGCGACGATCACAGGAACGGTTGATGAAGATTTGGATGTTACGGTTTCTATAAACAGTATTGATTATGTTGCGAATCAAGGAGCCCACAGTGATTCCGGTCCATTTACTTGGTCTATAACGACGAATTCCTTGACTGATGGTGATTATAATGTTTTAGTTCGATCATCAGATGCCGCAGACAATGAAGGATCCACATCAGGAATTCTGACCATTGATACTAAGGCGCCAAGTATTATCAGCTCTACACAATACGATTCAGATTTAAATGGTAATATCGATCAAATTACTATCCGATTTGACGAAGCGATACTAGATGCTACGGTGGATTCTACAGATTTCAGGATAACAGGAGATACCTTATTTACGCTAGCATCAACTGGGGCTGTGATTAATGCTACTGATGCTGGCATTGATAATGATGAATATATCACTTTTAACCTGTATGAAGTTACAGGAACTGGTACAGTAGATATCGATTTTGTTGGAAGCATAACGGATGCTGTAGGTAATGTTGTTGCAACTGAGACGGAGATTGATGAAAATGATGCGGCCCGTCCTTTTGTCTTGAAATCACATCAATACGATTTGGATAAAGATGGTGGAATAGATGCTATTGTTATAGAATTTAGTGAAGCCATAAACTTTTCAACTGCTGAGTCTGCTGACTTTATTGTTACCGGTGCTACTGCGGTTACAGTAAATGCTCATATAACCGATGCAACTGAGAATGGATTAGATGGGCAAGCACTTGACCAGTATTTGACTTTAGCTGTAGATGATAGTGATGGAACTTTCACTGGTATTGCTGGAACATCTGTTGTTGGAGTGGAATATTTAAGTGGGCAAGGATCGATTAGAAAGGTGGCTGATTTGCAAGGTCTACTTGCTTTTGATGCTACCACAACAGAAATCTTAGATATAGACTTAGCGCAACCTGTAGTTATTTCGGTAACTTCTGTAGATGGCACTTACATTGAAGGTGATTTGCCTAAAATTAACTTAAATGTCAGTGAGAATGTTACCGTTTTAGGCACACCTCAGCTACAACTTGAAACAGGAGCTACAAATCAAATTGTTGATTTTGTTTCCAATGGTGCAGATAATTCCATATTAGAGTTTGTCTATACTATTCAACTGAATGATGAATCGGATGATTTAGAGTATTTATCTATTGCGGCATTGTCATTAAATGGAGATTCGATTCAGGACCAATCTGGTAATCTCAATAATTTAATTATTTCTTTGCCATCAATTGGTGGGGGCAATTCCCTTGGAGATAACAATGACATAATTATTGATGCTGTTCGACCAACATTCGTTAATGCTTATCAATTTGACCATGACGGGAACGGGGATATAGATGAAATCGTATTGGAAATGAGCGAATCAGTTTCTAATGTAACGTTTGAGACTTTTGACTTTACGCTTGGAAACGGAACCGTCGACGCTATACTTAATGAACTTGATGATATAAGTAATTCATTGGATGTAGGAGATCAAGATATTTATATCACATTATCTGTCTCGGTTACTGGTACTGATGATATTTCAGTATCCTATAATAGTGCAGGCGCTGGTGGGAGTCTTCTTGTTGAAGATTTGGTTGGCAACACTGCAAATAGCAACCCAACTATTAATACTACGGATATTGCGAATCCTGTTATATTAAACGCCTTTTTCTATGATACTGACGAGAATGGAAGTATCGATGAAATTGCTGTAGAGTTTAGTGAAAATGTAGCCATATCTAATTTTGAACTTAAAGATTTCACTTTAGGCAATTCAATATTTGGAACGACAAGCACTGTAAATGCTATTTTTGATGCAGCGAATGCACTAAATGCAACTGATATTGATGACAATGATTTTATAGTAACGCTAGCTGTATCCTCAAAAAGTACTGCGGTTTTTCCTGTTTCGTACGACCCTAATGCAGGTGGTGAGGGAAAAATTAAAGATGACGCAGGAAACGAAACAATAGAAACTATAACTATTAACCAAATAGACAATGCACACCCAGTGATGGATTTTTCACGACAGTTTGATCTATTTCCAGATAGGAATACAGACAATGTCTACAATACCGGAGACGGAGACGGAGATATTGACGAGATAATTGTTGAGTTTAGTGAGTTTATAGACTTAAATGCTACAAATGTTGAATTATCAGATTTTTCATTTGGTGGTGTTGTTGCTAGTGCGATTTTAGATGCTGCATCTTCTTCAGCGCTAAATAATGGTGCTGATATAGATGTTTCTGATAGTGACAATTATATAACCTTTGACGTTGATATATCCGGGACTAGCGCTATTGCAGTGACTTATGATGGTAGTCTTGGAGATAATGCTGTATTTATCAGAGATGCAGCAGGAAATGGGGCGTTAGTAGGCGGAACAAGTGATATTGACCTTGCGCCACCATATTTTTTAAGTAGTACATTCTATGATCATAATGGAGATGGAGAAATAGAGGAAATTTTACTAGAGCTAAGTGAATCTGTAGATAATGCAAGTTTTGAAGTTAGAGATTTTTCACTAGGAGCGAGCTTTGAAGAAAGTATTAACTCCGTTGATGGTGTTCTAAATGAAAATGGCGCTGCTTTAATTCCTGCAACTAATTCCACTGATGCGACTGATGCAGATCAATACGTGACTTTGGTAGTAAATATTGCTGGTACTGAGCCAGTGCAAATGATTTATGTTTACGATAATAATTCTACAAGAGTACAGGATGCCGCAGGAAATGGTGCATGGGACAATTCCAGTATCTCAACAATAGATAGCGCCACTCCACGCATAACAGAGGCTAAGCAGTATGATGTTGATCTTGACGGAAGTATTGATCAAATATTATTAACCTTTACAGAAACAATGTCTGAAAATTTAGGTTGGTTTAGCTCTTTTGAGATAAATGACTTTACCCTGGGCAATAGCTTTACAGGTGCTTCGAATAACGTATTAAGTGTGATTAATTCTGTAACTGCATCTGGACAAAACGCTACCGATCTTGGTGACAATGATCAGTTCATCACAATAAGTGTTGCTGTCGATGGATCGGAAGGGATAAGTGTATTGTATAATCAAACGGGAGTTTCTAATATCCAAGATGCTTCAGGAAATGAATTGATAGATAGTTATGATATCGGTTCTGGAGCTACATTTGGAATAATTGTCGATAATGCCGCTCCTCAATTTTACAATGCGTATTTCTTCGATCATGATGCGATCGGAACGGTTGGAAGCGGAAATATTGATGAAATAGTTATTGAGATGAGTGAGCCTGTGTCTGTAGCTAACGTTATAAGTTCAGAATTTTTGATTGATTCTGGAACAGCTATGATATCCGATGTACTTAATGAAGTTGGGGCAGCAAGTAATCCTTCCATAAATACTGTTGACCAATCTTCGACAGATCAATATTTCACATTAGCGGTAAATGTTACTGGAACAGATCCAGTTGATGTTGATTATACAGGCAACTCCTTAAAAGACGTTAGCCAAAATATTGTTGAAAATACGGAAAGCTTTAATGACATAGATTTGGCAGCACCCGTAATCCTTCAAACGTTTCAATATGATACAGATTTGAATGGCCATATTGATGAAATTGTATTGGAGTTCACCGAGTCTATGACTAATGCTTCTTTCCATGAAAGCGATTTTATATTAGGCGTTGGATTAGATGGCATTGCGAGTACTTCGCTGGCGGTCTTAGATCATAATACGGGAACAACTCCTGCTATTAATACTTTAGATGGCACTTCAAATGATACCTATATTACTTTGAGTGTGTCCGTTAATGGAACGGCTTCTGTCAGTATAGATTATGATGTTGCTGGGGAAGGCACGTTGGAGGTCGAAGATTTGGCATCAACACCCAATCAGGCAATAAACCAATCCTCATCAAATAATAGTGATGAAGCTTTGCCTGTGTTCTTTGATGCAAGCCAATTTGATACTAATAGTGATGGGAATATTGATCATATAGTTTTCCAGATGAGTGAAAGTTTAGATTATACCAAATTTAAAGCAGCAAATTTTGATCTAGGAACTGGGCTAAATGGGGTAGAGAGTATTGCTAATCAGTCCATAGCAGCAAATGGAGATAATAATGACTTGAATGATGCTGATAACTATGTCACAATGGAAGTAGATGTCACAGGAACTGCGGATGTTCCGGTTGCTTATAGAGTCACAACTGGTGCTGAAGTACAGGATTTAGTTGGAAATAGGGCGTCAAACAATTTGAATATTGCAACAATAGATTCAGCACCGCCATTGGCTTTATTCGCTAGACAGTTTGATACGGAGACACCCATAGGTAGTGGAAATATTGATCAGATTATTGTTGAATTCAGCGAAAACTTAGATTTAACAATTTTCCCAACGGAAATAGTTGATTTTATCTTAGGAGCAGGAACGATAAATTCAGTAGATAATACGACATCAGATGAGTTTGTGATTCTGACAGTAGACGTATCAGGTACTGATGTTATAACAGTAGCTTATAATGGTACTACCGGATCAGTTCAGCTAAATGATGGGACAAACAATGTCTCGGAAAATGAGTCAATTAGTGCTATTGATTTAGCGTCTCCAGTATTCGTAAATGCTTTCCAATATGATGAGACAGCCGATGGGAATATTGATGAAATCGTTTTTGAGATGAGTGAGAATGTGGATTACAACACATTTGAATCTGCGGATTTCATACTAGGGACCGGCCTAAATGGCGTTTCAAGTTCCGTTACCGGATCAGTTGGAGCCACAGCAAGAAATGATGATAATGGAGATGCTAATGATAATTTCGTAACAGTGGAAGTTATTGTCAATGGTACCCAAGATGTTACCATAGCATATAACCCAAATGGAGCAGGATTATCGAGAGTTCAAGATTTGGCCACCACGCCAAACCAAACGATAACTAATGCTAGCATATTTACAACAGATGCAGCACCACCATTGGCTTTGTTTGCTAGACAGTATGATACGGAGACACCCATAGGTAATGGAAATATTGATCAGATTATTGTTGAATTCAGCGAAAACTTAGATTTAGCAACTTATCCAACGGAAAAAGTTGATTTTGTTTTAGGTGCAGGAACGATAAATTCAGTAGATAATACGACATCAGATGAGTTTGTGATTCTGACAGTAGACGTATCAGGTACTGATGATATAACAGTAGCCTATAACGGTACTAATGGATCAGTTCAGCTAAGTGATGGGACAAACAATGCCTCGGAAAATGAGTCAATTAGTGCTATTGATTTAGCGTCTCCAGTGTTCGTAAATGCTTTCCAATATGATGAGACAGCCGATGGGAATATTGATGAAATCGTTTTTGAGATGAGTGAGAATGTGGATTACAACACATTTGAATCTGCGGATTTCATATTAGGGACCGGTTTAAATGGCGTTTCAAGTTCCGTTACCGGATCAGTTGCGGCCACATCAAGAAATAATGACACAGGAAATGCTAATGATAATTTTGTTACGATGGCTGTCTCAGTAAATGGTTCTAATGATGTTATTGTTGCGTATAATCCAAATGGCGCAGGGTTGTCGAGAGTTCAAGATTTGGCCACCACACCAAATCAAACAATAACTAATGCGACCATTCTAACAACAGATGTGGCAAAACCTGTCTTTTATAACGCCCGTCAATACGATCAAGCGCCTTTGGACGGAGATATTGATGTAATAGTCATTGAGATGTCAGAAGGAATAAGTTCAAGTTCATTTGAAACAGATGATTTTACTGTGGGTATTGGTTTCGATGGTACAGCGAGCACTGTTTTATCTGTAAATAATTTCACAAGTTTAAATGATGATAATTCAGATACAGATCAATTCGTATCTTTCGCTGTAAGTATTAATGGAACAAATGATGTAAGTGTTAACTACAATTCTTCAGGGGCATCAGGGGTAAGTGCGCAGGATTTTTCAAGTAATGAAGCGATTGATGGATCCATTAATCCTGTAGATGAAGCCATTCCACTAGTTGTAGGTGTAGGAAGTTCAACAGGCGATGGATCCTACATGAATGCTGACGTAATTGCCATAGAACCTGTGTTTACTGAGAATGTCATTGTAAATACTGTCGGTGGTGTACCAACAATTAGATTAGAAACTGGACCAATTGACCGTACGGTTAGTTATACATCCGGTTCTTCTTCAGAAATACTGACATTCAATTATACGGTTGAGGTTGATGATAACTCTACAGATTTAGATTATCTAGCAATAGGATCTCTTTCATTAAATGGTTCTTTAATAGAGGATAATTCAGGGAATAATGCGCTATTGACACTTTCAAATCCAGGAACTGCCAATTCTCTAGCTGCGAATCGAGCTATAATTGTTGATGGAATTTTGCCTATTATTCAAACAGCTTGGCAATACGATACTGATGGGGACGGAAATATCGATGAAATAGTCATTGATTTAAGTGAAGAGGTCGATGAAACAACTGCCCAAACTGCAGATTTCTCATTATCAAGTGGTTCGGTTGATGCTGTGAGCTCATTGGTTTCTGGTAACATAGCTAATGGATTAGATATTTCAGATAGTGACGAGTACTTGACCCTTGAAGTTTCTGTGACAGGGACTGCAGCTGTGACTGTGGCGTATACCAAAGGTACGCTTACTGATATTACTGGTAATTTGGCTAATTCGATACCCTCAATTACTGTAAACGATCAAGCTGTTCCAGTGATCTTAAACGTCACTTCAACTACACCCGATGGTGCTTACAATGAAGGCGATATCATCCCAATAATATTCACACTTAGTGAGTCTGTTAAAGTGAATGGTACTCCACAAATAATGCTTACAACAGGTGATACAGATCAAATAGTTAATTATTCTTCTGGAACAGGTACGAGCACCTTAACATTTAATTATACCGTGGTTGGTCCAACCGCACCAAGTATTAGCGATGGAGATAATATACTTGATCTTGCTTATCAAGACGGAACGTTGACCACTGGTATCTCTATTCAAGATCAATCTGCTAATATCAACGATTTAACTTTGGCTTCCTTACCAGTTTCAGGAGGATCAGGCTCTTTAAGTAATAATAAAAATCTGGAGATTGATACTACGATACCAGCTCTGGAGTCAATAGGTGCCATGTCAATAAAAACGACTATTGGGACAGATGGAATTGCAAAAGGAAATGACCCTAATGATAATGGAAGTGATCTAGCTGACATTGTGGTTATTACAATGGATTTTAATGATAACCTTCTGTCATCGCCCACAGTAATTGTAAGAAGTGGTGGATTTTTCATCAATAATACAGTAGCACTACAGGAGTTAAATGGTACGAATGAAGTGTGGACTGCAACCTTTACTGTGAATAGACTAGATGCAGATGGTGCCATTACTTTTACAGTGGCGTATACTGATAAAGCTGGAAATCAAGGAATAACACTTGAAGCGTCTGATACCGATGGAACATCAATTATCATTGATAATACAAATCCGACAGTTTCTTACACGGTCGTGAATGATCCAACATTAAGTGATCCATATGTTTTAACAGCTAATTTTTCTGAAGAAATGATGGGTCTAACGATTAACGATTTCACTGTTACAACATCAAATGCCTTATTGAATAACCTGCAAAACACGGCTGGGAATACTTGGACCTTAGATGTGAACCCTTCAGACACGCAAACTTCCGTTGTAACAGTACAATTGAATGATGATGGGGCTACAGATGTAGCTGGAAATACCATTTCTGAAACATCATTAACAAACTTGTTTGATGATCAACCACCGGTTTTAATTACGAGTAATAGTATATTCGGTCAAGCTCTTACGTTGACCGTTAATCAAAGTGAAGTCGGGGAGATTTACTATGCCATTTTCAATGATGGAGAAACAGTGGATATTGATAATGAAGCTATAAAAGCCCAAGCAACTGGGACGTTGACTACAGCACGTTTGGCTGGCGTGGCTAATGGACTCACTGATGCAGTAGCTAATTTGAACTATGTAGTAAGCGAGACTTTACCAGAATTAAGGGTAAATTATGACTTAAAGATTGTCACTGAGGATAAGGTAAATCCAACTTTCAACTTATCCCAGCCAACCGAAATTGATATTACCTCTGGTGGAATTGTTATAACCGCGCCAGAACTAACTGATATTTGTTTAGATGGGGATTACTTCAATCTCAATGACATTGTATTAAAGGAGACTATATCGACGGATTTTGTCAGCAGTAACTCTTTGGGCAGAACGCTGAACTTGGCACTTCCTGATAATTTTGCATTCAATACATCTGTAGGTACTATATCGGATAATGGCGGAGATGTAAATGTTGATAATTATACCATAAGTTATATAGGTACTTCGACTTTGGTCATTACTTATGATGTGCTCACAACAAGCCTATTGGATATAATGACTATTAGAGGTTTAAAGATAAGAGCGCTTGGTAATAATACGGTTAATAATGTCCAAGTTGTTCGTTCCGGAGGAACGGGAACTATTTACAGAGCCAACCTTGGTCAGTCTGTTGATCTGAATGAGAATTTTGCGACCATTTTTGCTACCCTTTCAACAGTAGCGCCATTTGATGCCATGCAGGTTGATGTACCAAGTACAACCAATCCTTATATTAATGAAAATGATTCAGGAATTCTTGGTGATGAGAATGGGGATGGCGTTACCGTTTATAATGCGGATGCAGCTAATTTACTAACATCAACTCCATTTACAGTTAACCTTATTAATGTTGGCGATAGTGTGAAAGTTTACACTGATGCAAATCTCACAACACTTCAAGCTACGTATAGTGCAACTCTAGCGTCCGATACCTACTCTCCTTCAGTAGAGGAATTATTAGGGGCTGATGCTGCAACAGTTGATATGGGTGTTAATACTTTTTGGATTACCACACAGAGAGGAACCACTGTTAATTCATGTGAAAGTGCAGCTACCTTATATAGCGTTGCGATTATTAGGACTGAAAATAGTGCTAATACGACTGCATTTTCCTTAAAAAATAATATAGGAACGAGGCTAGCTTTTTCTTTTCCAACTTCGGGACATACAGGAACAATATTTACGGGAAATGGATTGAGTGGCAAAAATAATACTTCTGCATTTAAGGAAGCAGGTGAAAACGGATCATCCATTCAGTTCATCCCATCTGCTGCTGCTAATGAAGTAACGACAGAAATAGTTACATATACCTTAACTAATAGTACGGGAATTGAAGCTAATTATGCTATTCGATTTTATTTAACTGAATCAGATATTGTATTGGCTAGTACGAATTCTTCTGGCGCTTATCAAACACGGACGTATTGTCAAGATGAAGATGTCGTGGAATTATTAATGACAGCACCGCAAGGAATAAATGTAGATGGAGCAGATACACCAGATCCAGATTTCTTGACCATTCGTGTATACGATTACAGTTCTGGGGCGCGTGGAGTATCCTTGACCAATACAGTTTTTACAAACGCGCCTGATACGACCTCTGGTGCAACAAATAAAGCGGGATGGGTATTTGATCCGGCTTCTTTGAATGGTACTGCGCCTTTGATAGGAAATAGATATCAATATGACTTAGAATTTGTTTACGTCATTCAGGATAATCTTACCGATCAGGAAACGGAACTCGCCATCGAGATTGTTCAAATATACCGATTACCTACAGTTGAAATTACCAACTTTAGAAACACGCTTGTACTTTCTGATTCAGCTTACTATTCCAATGATGATGATGCATTCGAAATCTCAGTGAATGTTACTTACAATGATAGTTCAGCTGTAGTAACCGATGAATTTAACATTGATAGTTATGATATCTACAAATATGATGGGGAAGAATATGTATTAGAAGCTACAGTTTTGGATGCTACTTTTGATCCGGCCGACCCTAATAACGATGGTACTTCTTATCCTAAGAGTGAGGAGTTAGGTTTATATAGAATTATTTATACCACAGCTACCGAAGGAGACGCGCTTTCACCTCAAACATTTGCGCCTCCGGCATGTAATAGTACAGATACTGTAGATTTTGAGATATTGGCAATACCAAATTATCCAGGTATAATGACAGATAACACATCAACTGACATTATTACTGGTGTTACAGATGGAGATGCCGGAAACGGTTATTTGTTAGAGTATTGTGAAGGAAGTATCATTGAATTTTTAAGTGTAGACCTTTCTTCTTTTGGTACTACGAATGTTTTGGTAAGATGGTATTCAGATTCATTACGCAATAATGAAATCTCCAACAACATCAGTGGCGATAATAACGAAGTAATCAATATTGCTAACCAGTTTTTTGGTGGAAATACGGAACCAACGGGTAGACAATCTGCCAGATTCTATTACAGTATTACTAATAATACAAATTTGAAAACTGGAGTAAATGGGACTAATAGCACGTCAGCAAAAATGGGTTCTGAGTCCGAAACCAATAAGGTGTTTGTTCAAGTTTATCCAGATCCTTCATTACCTGTTGTAGTTGGGCTGAATAATGCCACTAATGAGTATCAGTATACTGATAATTCGCGTAACAGCTTTAATAGTGCAGAATTAAGGGATGAATACTACTTTGAATATTGTGTTGCAGATGGAGAAATTGTTACCCTAAATAATGTTTTAATTGATGCCTCCCTTGACCAAAACCAACCAACAGAAAGTTACTTTATTTTGTATAACGTAAACTTGGCGGCTGTTGATAGTTTCCAAACAATTAGTGCTAATACTGAGTACGCCATTGCTAATCTTGACATCACAAAATTGTTAGATTATTCACCAGCCGATAGTACTTCTGTAGTGTTCTATTTATCACAAAGGGATCATGATAATAATTATCCTGATGAGGCGAATCAATATGTAGGTTGTGAGTCTAGTTTGCGAAAATTCAATATTGCAATTAATGTTATTCCTAAAATCCCAGACGCAGGTAGATTTTCTGGGGGATACAATAATATTGGTGTCGTAGAATATTATTTATGTAGTGGTGATGCTTTGTCAGATATTTCTGCCCCTACAACTCAAATAAGTGGTAATCAATCTTATACTTGGTACAGACAAGTTGGTTTGGGTGTTGGGGATTCAATTACGACTACTGCGTTTAATAACAGATCTATCTCGATGAATGATTTGTTGAAAAGCGAAGATTTCGTGGATTTGGATACAATGAATTCAACAAATGCAACATTGACCTATTCTTATTATGTTACTCAAACATTTAGTACCAACGTGCAAACTGGATTTAGAGGATGTGAAAGTGATTATACGCAGGTTAACGTAAATGTAATACCTGACCCAACGGCACCACTAGTCCAAGATACGCTGCGCTATGAAGAAAGCTTTTGTTCAGGAACGACTGCAGGAGTGTCATACACGGTGAAAGTTAATGAGGGCGCAGAGTTAAATATTTATTCTGCTTCCGAAACGCAATTTGAAGGAAAGACATCTAGAGGAACTTTAATTGAAACTTTGACAGATGCCGATGAAAACGGTTTAATAACTATTAATTCTGATAATTTGGGAATCGGTACATTATCAGAGACGGTTGTGTATTTTAAATTATCTCAACAAACCAATATTGAGGTAGACGGATCACAGTTTGATGGTTGTGAAACGGAGATTCAGGATATGTCTAGAATCAAGTTGTATGTGTATAATCTGCCTGCTGACCCTTTGCTTGCAGATGAAACGTTATATTATTGTGATACTGATAAGGATGATATCGCGGCGGTGATTGCCTCTAATGTCGAAGTAGGTGGTTTTGTTCAGTGGTATGATAGAAATGATAACTTACTGTTTTTAGATAATAATGAAGATAGTTTAACATCATCAACAATTTTAGCCGGACTTCTTACCCTTGATGGAAGTCATAAAAGTGACAGTACCTATCTATTCAAATATCTGCAACGAACAGATGTGGGTGCTGGAGTTTCAGCATTCGAAGGATGTTCGAGTGTTGGTGTTGGCCCTAGGGCGCTTACCGATACATTAGAGTTTACAATATCAGTGATACGTACGCCTAATACTTCTGAAGTGCTACTAGATGTAGATGGATCAAGATGTGAGTATGAGTTTAATAATTCAAGCACATTTGTCCAATTCAGTGGTATTAAAGATTGGTTGGGTGCGTCATCAGATGATAACACACAAAGCAGTATTAATTATTTCTCTTTCTGGAAAGTGGCTAATCCTGACCCTCTAATGGATGCGTTTACTAATGGTAGAGAGATAACAAGAGCAAACCCCGAAGAACAAGGAACATTCACCATTGACATTAACTCACTTATCAAAGGGGATGGAAATGATGATAATAATATTTCACAGGATTCTGTGCTCAACGTGTATATCACACAGACAGTAGGGCAATTAACCAGTCAAAATTTTGCGGGATGTACCAGTGAGATAAAATTGGATACGATGAATTTATATCCCGAACCTGCAGCTCCGGAGTTTTTGCTGACTACAGATCTTTTAAAATCAACAGAATTAAACGTTGATAATGGTAGTAGAGTCATTAATGCAAGTGGAAGTGATCAAGATTTGTCATGGTCTAATTATACCTATACCTTCTGTGATCAGTCTGATGCAAGCGCAGACGTATTTACAATAGCTTTGCCAAATGATGATGAACGCTATGTCTGGTATGACAATCGAAATGCTGGTGAAGCGAAAATTGATGCAAGCTTGAGAAGATCAACACTTAGTTTTACTGAAGCTTCTGGATCTGAGCTACTCACACGTTTGGAAATTGATGAAAACAATGCTTACGTAAATGCGGGGAGACAATCATTTTTTGCAACAACCATAAGGAAAGGCTGTGAAACTCAACAATTAAACCGTAATGAAATAGAGGCCGTGATTGGGGAAATCCCAGATCCTGTGTTCAGATGGTCGGGTTTGACAGCATCTCTAAATAACACCCTCTTTGAAATTAAAGATGATAATTTAAGATCTAGAAATTTTGAAGATTCTGTGACGTCAGTTCGAGTAATTATAAACGGCTTAGATAGTCCGCTAGAGGCGGATGAGTCATACGTATTTACAAAAGAGGTATTGTCTTTCACTGATATTGACTCTTTGATATTGACGGAGGCTTTTCCTACTCAAAATTTCATAGCTGGCGATTATGAAGTCTCAATCTCCATGACCTCTTCTCCAACTTGTACCCAGTTTAGTTATGATGTGTTAGATAGTACACGTTTGATGACCTTATTACCAACATTTACCCTTAGTACGGTTGATGGGGATTTAGTAAATAATAGGTATGATGAAGACTTTGAGGCTATAGATTTAGGTTGGTTGATTGATCAACGTGATTATAATACTAATGGGTACCAAGATAGGTCCATAAATACGGGCTCGTCTTGGATCAATCAAAATGGAAGAATTGAAACTTCAAATGGACCAGACGGAAACTATAATAATAATGAACAATCATGGATATACTCTCCAAATTTTAATACGGCTGATTTAAACAATCCTATCGTAGGTTTGGATATGAACTATGCTTTTGGCGATACAAGAGATGGCGTGGTACTTCAATTCTCTAAAGATGACGGGGCTACTTGGGAAAAAGCCGGTAGTTACAGTAATGTTAATGAAGTAAATGGTTCAGTGGATTTCAATGGTACCACTGGTGTTAATTGGTATTTCAGCACAAATATTGAAGCAGAGCCAGGGCAATACGGGGCATTGTCTTCAAACCGCGGTGTTTATAAAAATGAAGAAGATGGAACTATTATTGGGTTTAATAAAGGCTCGAACGGTTGGTCTAGAGACATACCAGATCTTAGCGATATTACGCTTGATATAACAGGGCTGAATGATGCATTAAGCCAATTTAAAACTTTATTTGAAGGACTAAATTCGATAGAAAGTAATGAAAATATAAGGTTCAGGTTTGCGCTCGGTTCGAATGCTGCAGGTACATCAAAAGGGTTTGTGTTCGATAACTTCAAGGTTTTTGATGGAGAAAAGGTACCGCTTATTGAAACATTTAATTCTTCAGAATCTGAAATAGCCAAAGGTGCATTCATAGTTGCCAACGATTTATTACCAACAGGAAATGGGTTCGTGTGGATTAACTATTTCACTGATCTTGCCTCGTCAGGAGCAAATGATGAGTTAAATGAAGTTAATCAAGCCGATCCTTCGGCACGAGTAGGCTATTATGGTATCGGAAATGTACCAAGTTCAGCCATTGATGGCGTAGTTTTCGACCCACTACCTAGCATTGCTACAGATCCTGCTTTAGAGAAATTAGGTTGGAATGAGATTATTCGGGACAAAGCGCTGTTGGCAGATCAGTCTGTTAATATTTTTGATGAGCGTAATGTTAATGGTGCGCTGCAGTTAACAGAAACGGGTGATGAGTTTACTATTGACTTACAGGTAAGCTTCGAAACACTTTCTGATGATCTCAGGGAGATATCGCTAAAGGTAGTGGTGATTGAAAAAGAGGTGTCATTTCCAGCAATAAGTGATCCTAACAATTCTTCAATAGTTTATAGTGAAGGTGAAATTGTGAAAAATGTCATGCGTGAAATTATCCCTTCTGCGGACGGGAAAGTTTATAAAACTAACCTGGTAAAAGGAAGGATAATTTCCGAAAATATTGTTTGGGCAATAGAGAATATTGCTGATTTGTCACAAATGGCGCTTGTCATATTTGTACAAGATGACGTGACTAAAAAAGTATTACAGGCACATGAAGTATTAGTAAGTGATATCGCAGTAATTCAAAAACAAGATCCACCAACAGGGTTTGAAAACTTGTTTGGTGCAGATGACATCTATTTGGTTTATCCAAACCCAGCAAGTGCACAGTTTACGATACATCTTGAGAAGTATGCAGCAAATAGTTTAAGCTGGTCATTGTATGACCAAACGGGGAAAACGGTGAGAGTAGGGGAGATCCCTGCGGGACTAGCAGGCATTGTTGTTTCTGCTGATCTCCTACCAAGTGGTGTCTATTTATTAGAAATTCATGATGAGGAGAATCGTTGGCTGCCTCAAAGAGTCATCATACAACATTAGCACATCAGTAGAGATCTACTAATGTGCGAGTCAAAGAATTACAGTCCCAAATCATAAGTTAGATTTGGGACTTTTTTGTTTTCTCAATACAATTGTTGAATATCATCTAGAACACACATGCCAAGACATTAATAAACTAGGGATAATATTTCTGTTTGGATTATATCGAAAGAGCGCAGGGTATTAAAAACCTTGTACTCGAGGAAAATATTTAGGGTAGTATCTGAATGCTGACTTTATGAATTAACAAACACCTAGCTTATCATTTGAATAATGTGCAAGCTTATTCAAAAGCTATCAATTTAAACTCCACATTGTATTGGTCTTACTTTCGAACGCTCGCATCGAATAAGAAGCAATTATACACTTTAAAATGCCAGGAGCCTGTTCTGAGTTTCTTGATTTGCGAATAATAAAGAGCTACAAGTCTACTAAGAGCAATCATGGTATCCTTGATATGAAATTTTCCACTTGAGACTAAACATTGTGATACTCTGCGTTTTCAAATGTGGCCTGAGGTTTTTTAGATTCAACGATTTACCGTTGTAATGCGTTTTGTGAGTGAAAGTTCAGAAAAGGAAAATAACGAGCCGTCAGTAAATATGTAGGTTCGAGACTAAAGCATATTTCACAAACCCTAATATGTCTCTTTTAGCTTCAAAGGCAGAAGTCATAAAGTGAACTTAATATATTAATATTTATACTTCAAGCGCACTTGGCTATAACGGAAGATTTTGTTCACAAATAATGCGACTGTTAATGTCAATTGAGTTGTAGTTTATATGACATGGAAAAGCACGATAACCGCGGACTAGATGATTTTTTAACCACTAACAAAGTGCTTCCACAGAGTCAGTCTTTCTGATGATCTAGATAATGTTACGAAAGGCATTAAAAATCCAGGTATCACTCAATATTTAAATGATGAACATGTTCTCTTATATGATCAACTCTCTTTGTGGTGTGCTTAATGTACTTATTAAGTAAATTTTCTACAATGAGTACTTGACCATCATATGACTCAGACGTGATATCATTTTTAAGTTCATTAGAATTATTTTCAATGTCTTTCGCATTATTGCACTCTTCACGTAAGAAGGCTATGAAATTTTTAACAGAAAAGTCTTTTTCGAATTTCTCTATTTCCTTAATCGCTTTTTTTACTTCTCTAGAACCACTACCATTTCTATTGGCATATTTTAGTTTTGAATATAAAACAGAGTCATAATGATGGACATCTTTCATCAAAGCAATCACTTCGTATCGAAACTCTTTTTCTTTACAAAATTTAAGTAGGCCCGTGTAGCTGTTGAGGTTGATAGATTCGAGATCCCAGTTGAATGTTATTTCATCGAACTTCTTGCCCAAAGTCACGTTTTCGTCTTGTGCTTTCAGGACAATTGAGCATAGTAATAAAGCAACAATCAATAACTTATTCATAATATAGTTTTATTTAATAAGGCAAAGTTCGAACCAAAATAAATCATAGAAGAAAACTCACTTGAAAATCTCAAGTGAAATATAAACATTTTCGACGAATGATCTTTTAACGGTTATTAGAGAACTTAATTCGTTCATTTATTTCTTAAAAATTTGGTTTTGCATTGATGAGTTTAAGATAATGGCTATACTTGACACTTGATATCATCATTTTCTGAATTATTTCACTTTTTAAGCGGAGTAGATGTGATTTCTCTGCTCCCTTTAGTAAGGCAGTACAGAAACTCGGTGCTACCTAATCTCGATTCAATAATATCTGTAACCCCTTTCAGTTAGAAAATAAATAACAAACGCGTAGTGTTTTGTGTTAGAACTAATTTTCGGAAATTTGTCAATTTGAATATCTAAGGAGTTGACTGTTTTTGCGGATAAATTAAAAACGATTAAGCACTGAATACATTATTGCACATTGACTTTCTTTTCTTGTTATTGAATCTCGATTTTAACCTTGCTATTTTTTGTCTAAAGGAATTTATGGCGACTAAAAAAAGGGGATTCACACCGGCTTTATCGTAAACCATCTCGCGGTTTTATTCGATGCTGATAAACGATGCAATTATACTTTGCAAGCTCACATTAAGGTTTTGTTTTGTAAAGTTCCATCTAAATCTAAATTACCTTTTTTTTGGAGCACCTTTTGGAAGTTTAGAATAATTGGCTCTTAGACGCTCAACTATTTTAAATGACACTGTTGCCATTTCGATAGTCTCATCAAAATGGTCACATAATAAAATTATATCTTCTTTCGACAGATCATTACCGTCAATAAGCTTTTTTCGAAAATAGGCTAAATAATCTCTTTCTTCTTGTAGTAACATCTACCAGTAAAGTTAGATTAATGATTTTACTAATTATTTAATAGAACTAAAAAATGCTTATTCTTCCATTAAATTCATTGCTTCTTGAGCCGTGAAAACAGGTCGTTTGCATGTTTTATCATAACAAAGATAGATTGTTGTCTTATCCTCAATAGTACTCTTATATTTAAATAGCTCAAGATTACTACTACTTTCAGTAGCCATGCATATTTTTGAAGGTATAAATTGATGGTTGATACTGTCTTGTATGTTTCTGTAATCGGAACCGACTATCATTATTTCGGCTGTTGGGTTCATCATATTCAATGCAACAAGCGACCAATAAGACATATATTCCGGCTCTTTACTTATAAGATGGCTTACTTGGTCTATCATTTTGGAGGCTAGTGTCTTATAGTTTTGTGCATAGAGAATTGTTCCTAATTTCCATAAATTATCTACCATAATGGCATTAGATGAGGGAATAACATTGTCAAATAATTCTTTCTTTCTTGCTATTAGTTGCTCAGATTCGTTGCTAGAGTAAAAGAATAATAGTTCTTTTTCATCATAAAAATTAGCAATCACCCTGTCTGTCAAATTCTGTGCTTTGTGAAGATACTTTTCCTCACCAAACGTTTCATATAGCGCAACAAATGCCTGAATAACCGTTGCATAGTCTTCTAAATAGCCTTCATTGTCTGATCCGAAAGTTCTTACCAACAGATCGTCAGAAATGAGGGAGTCATAAATGAACTTAGAATTTTGATCAATTATTGAAATTAATTGATTTTCTCCGGTGGCTTGATAAGCATGTATAAGCCCTGTTAACATTAACCCATTCCATCCGGCTAATATTTTGTTATCTAATCCAGGCCTAATGCGCTTTTCTCTTACTAAAAGCGCTTTTTGTTTAAAATTTAGGATTTTTGTGTGAAGCTCTTCTTCTGAGACTTCAAATCTTTGTGCTAAGTCAATCATGTCATCTAGCGTACGTAGAACATTCGTTCCTTCCCAATTTCCATTCAACGAAACATCAAAGTAGGCAGCAAGCATGGAAGAATCTTCTCCTGCCACTTCAACAAATTCATCATAAGACCACACATAAAATTTACCTTCTTCGCCTTCACTGTCGGCGTCTAGTGCAGCATAGAAACCACCATTCTCATGAGTCATCTCACGCTTTAACCATGAGGTAGTTTCTAGGATTACTTGCTTGTATAGAGGGCTTTTAGATTCTTTGTAGGCAATGCTATAGAGAGAAAGTAGCTGACCATTATCGTACAGCATTTTCTCAAAATGTGGAACATGCCACTCTGAATCCACGGAATACCTTGAAAACCCACCACCAATCTGATCATAAATACCTCCGGCGGCAATTTTATCTAAAGTAAATAAGAGATGCTTTCTTAATTGATCGTTTTGTTTGTAAAAGTTTAAATGAAAAAAGTAATTCCAAACTGAGGGCATAGGAAACTTGGGAGACTTGTTCATTCCTCCCCATTCTTTATCAAAGTTAGATGCTAGTCCCAAAAGAGATTCTTCAAAATCTTCAATTTTTAGATTTTGGATATTATCACCAAGCCCATATTTTTTTTTGTAATCATCTGTAACACTTTTCGCAAATTGATCTGCTGATTCTGCGAGCTTGTCAAAGTTGTTATTGTAGGCATCATTAATACTACCTAATAATTTCAACCAATTTTCAGGAGGAAAATAAGTGCCACCATAGAATGGCTTTTGTTCCGGAGTAAGAAAAACATTCAGTGGCCAACCTCCTCTAAGTCCCATATTCTGTACGGCATCCATATAGATCTGGTCAATGTCAGGTCTTTCTTCTCTGTCCAGTTTTATGTTGATGAAATGCTCGTTCATAAACTGAGCAATACTATCATTCTCAAATGATTCATGAGCCATTACGTGACACCAATGGCATGAACTATAGCCAATACTCAGTAAAATTGGTTTGTTTTGTTCTTTAGCTAAACTCAATGCTTCATCTCCCCAAGGGTACCATTGCACGGGATTATAAGCATGTTGTTTGAGGTAAGGGCTTGTGCTGTTTATGAGGTTATTTGCTTTGCTGACTGTATTTTCTTCCATGGGTGATTTTTCAGGGATGTAAGAGCAATTTGAACAAATAAAGCATAGGATGAAAAGAGTAAATATGATTTTTTGATTATTCATTATTGGATTAAACCGTCAATTTGTTGTAATTCTTCTTGAATATTTACTTTTGAATTAACAGAAATCAACCTTTCTCTGAGTTTTACAAGAAATAACTGGTGTTTTACACTCAGAGGGTTGAAAGCTTTATGCCTTAAGCTAGTGGTAATTTCCCGCCATTCCTTCACAAATGAATGTGTTTTTTTGTCAAAAAAAACATCATTGAAATTACCAAGAACAAAATCGATAGCTTGTTGATTTGGATGTATCAGATCTGATTCATAGAATCTATAGTCTCTAAGTATATCTATTACAAGTTCATAAGATTCGAAATAGTGAATGTTTTTAGAATCCTTACTTAGGAGGAGACTTGCCTTAACCAATTCAGCTTTACCGATAATGTTATTAGAAAGACCAAGTTTGGTGTGTCTAACTGGGCTTACTGTTAAAGTGATTTTCAAATTAGGATTTATGGTCAACAGGTTCTCAAGAAGTGTTTCCATTGCCAGAATGATCCTTTGAGACTCGATTAACGTTCGTTTAAAAAGCTCCTCAGGCATTTTATGACAATTTGCAATGCATTTGTCAAGTTTGATATGTGTAAAGGCCCATGCTGTACCCCATGTGATTACCAAATGATCTACTGTTGCTAATGCAGATTTAATATCCTTGTTTTTAATCTCTAATACATTAAGAAGCTCCTTTTTACTCTCAGCTACGATAGATGAATGCGCTTGATAATAATAGAAGAGTCCATCTCTCTCAATGATGCATGATTCCTCTATCGTATTGTCAAGTGCATTTTGTAAGGTTCCAATGATCGATAGTGGATTATATAGTATGCCAAGCGGGTTAGCAATCACTTTAAATTTAAAGTCCTTGAGGTAGGAGGCAAGGTGTGTGGAAAAACACGAGCCAATAGAAAGGAAGGAATGGCCTAAGGATATTTTAAAGCTTCCAAATTCATGTTTAAATGGTAGGAAGAAATTCATCGAAATAATTTAGTTTGGCCATAAATTATAGATAGGGTATAAATCCAAGCCTATTGACGAAAAGATAAAAAAAAAGCCTTTTCAATAAAGAAAAGGCTCTAAATATATTCTTTTAATCATATTAGTCTGAAACAACCGACGCGGTGATCTCAGCTTTTACCTCTTTGTGTAGATCAATTTCTACCGGGTAATCGCCTAATGACTTAATACTACCCACACTGATCTTTTTTCGGTCAATGTCGAAACCTTTTTCTCTTAATGCATCTGAAATTTGAAGCGCAGTAACAGCACCAAATATTTTTCCTGACTCACCTGCTTTTGTTTTGATTATAACAGTTAAGCTATTAAGCTTATCGCTAATTGCTATTGCGTCATTTTTCAATTTTTCAGCTTTGTGAGCTGCTTGGCGAACATTCTCTAAGATCATTTTCTTGTTTGAACCGCTAGCGATCATCGCAAATCCTTGAGGGATAAGAAAGTTTCTTCCGTATCCAGGCTTTACATTAACGATATCGTTTTTGTAGCCTACTCCTTTGATATCTTCTTTTAAGATAATTTCCATCAGTGATTATTTTAAAGAGTCAGTAACATAAGGCATCAAAGCAATGTGTCTTGCTCTTTTCACAGCCTGACCAACTTTTCTCTGATACTTTAAACTAGTACCTGTGATTCTTCTTGGTAGAAGTTTACCTTGTTCGTTTACAAATGGTAATAAAAAGTTTGCATCCTTATAGTCGATGTACTTAATACCATTTTTCTTGAATCGGCAGTATTTGTCTTTTTTCTGCTCTCTGTTGATAGGTTCGTTCTGTAATGTCATGATTTCACCTCCTCTTTCTTTTTAAATGCTCCGTTTCTTCTACGCTCATTGTACTTGATAGCATGTTTGTCAAGTACTGTCGTTAAGAACCTCATAACTTTTTCGTCCCTTCTATACTCTATTTCGAGCTTGTTGATCAAGGTTGTTTCTGCTTCAAATTCGAGAAGGTGGTAAAACCCTGTGGTCTTGTGCTGAATAGGATAGGCTAGTTTTCTTAAACCCCAGTTTTCGTTGTTTAAGATTTTTGCGCCACCTTCAGTCAAGATTCCAGCGAACTTGTCAACAGCATCCTTCATCTGAACATCAGATAAAACGGGAGTTAAAATGAATACTGTTTCGTAATTTTTTGTCATTGGATTTTTGTGTAAAACGATAAAAATTTTTCGAATTGCGAAGTTAGATAAAAGTATTTGTAAAGAGAAGAGAATTAATTATCATTTCACGGTAAACGTACCGTTCCCCATTTTATATTCATCGGTGTAGATTTCAACTTGATGAAGGCCTGGGGAAAAGTCACTTCCTTTTTTATAGAATACAATCACTTGCTGTGTACTCTTATCATAGAGTATTTCTTGCTTGACTGTGTAAAACAATTCTCTCCCTTCAAAAGTGAATGACCCTGAACCATTTGTAACGTCGAAAAGCGTGTTTCCATCAGGTGCGTTTATCTTAATCAGTAATTCTTTACCCTCTATAGGGGCTACCTTGTTTTCATCGACGTTGAAGGTGATTTTCAACTGTTCAATATGTCGGTTGCGAAATTCAGATTCACGTTCTTTGCCGTTTTCGCTGATCGCAATTACCTTCACTCCATTGACTTTCAGCCTCGCAGCAAAAGCCACCTTTTCTACGAGAGCCTCTTTCGCTTTGTTTATCTCTTTTATTGATTGATTAAGTTCATTTTTTTCAGTTTTCAACTCGACATTTTCGCTAGCAAGCTCTTCATTTAATTTTTTGAGATTATCTATTTCCACGTCTTTCGCCAGTAATAGCTCAGTATACCCAGAGACTTTTCCTTTTAGATTTGAAATAAGAACTTTTTGATTTTTATCCTTTCTAAGCAAAGACGTTTTCTCAGCGTCAAGTTGTTTTCTTATCGCGATAAGTGTGTCTATTTCACCTCCTAATTGTGAAATCGTCAATATTCTTTCGTTAAGCTGACTTGAAATGGAATCCAAAGCCAATATCACTGTATTAAGCTCTTTGGTTTGGTCTTCTTTTAAACCCTTTTCTTCTTCGTATTTGAAATAGAAAAAAGCCACAATGGCTAATAGTAATACCACAAGACCAATTAATATTGGTATTTTATTGCTTTTCTGGGGTTGATAGGGCTGCTGTATTGGCTCTTGGTTTTCCATTTTGAATGTTTTATTAAGCCGATTTGAATTGATGAACATTTGTGTACAGTCAGCTTAAGATGGTGCGAAATTAGCTAATGTATTAGTAAAGAGCGCGCTATAGTTTAAAATCTGATATGAAAATGTTGTTTAACTCCAGGGTAGGAGGGGAATATTATCCCGGCCTGGAATATATCAATGGTGAGAATGAATTTAGGATCAACGATTAATTTTTTCCACATGGAAAACATGTCGCTAGACCAATAGATATCGTGAATAATGATGCATTTTGGCATAGTGGTTTTCTTTATTATTTCTATTTGTGTTAAAATAGTTTTAGACCTATGATCGGCATCAAGAAATACGATATCGGGTTTGATAAGTGTTAATTGTTTTTTGAATACGTCTTGAACTTTCCCATGAATAATCTCAATGTGCTCGCCACTATGGTGTTTATGGAATTCTTTGGCGTAATAACACAGCGACTCTGCACCTTCAATCGTATGTATTTTTGCTTCGGTCGTTCTAGATAAGAATAACGAATTGTAACCAAGGGATGTACCTGTTTCTAAAAATCGAGTATATTTTTGCCAATTAATTAACTTGGAAAGGAATTGATTGAATTGTAAAGAGGAAAGAGACGTATTGGCTATATCACTAGCAGTTTTGTTTACAAGGGCCGAACTTTTTGGATCAATATATTTAATTAATCGCTTGTCCCTTTTGAGTGCGTCTCGAGCGGCTACCAGCTCCCTCGTGGGAACACTTTTTTTCTTAATAACCTCATTGAAAAAGTTAAAAAGGAATGGTGAATGCAGTCCGTGAGCATTTTTTGAACTAACCCAATATTTAATGAATTGGTAGATTCTGAAAGATATCAAACTCAATAAATTAGTTCAATTTGAATGGAACAATCATTTGGAACTCAGGAATTTTAACTTTAAAGACTTTACCGTCTACTAGTCGCTCCATAATATAATAACCATACATTTTACCTAGACCGGATTTAAGGTTACATCCAGAAACGTATTCATGCTTCTGACCTGGCTCCAAAATGGGTTGTTTGCCAACGACACCTTCTCCTTCTACTTCACGACGCGAATAGGTCAAATCTATAATTTCCCAATGACGGGAAAGAAGCTGAATGGTTTTATCTCCTAAGTTTTCGATTGTTATCTGATAGGTGAAAACATAATGACCTTGAACAGGATTAGAGTATTCTTGTTGATATTCTGTTTGCACAGAAATTCGTACGCCTTTTGTAATATCAGTAATCATTTCACTTAATTAGAAAAGAAATTTAGACGTTTTATTTCTTAATTTACCAAAGTCCATTAATTTTTTATTGCCCAATGAAAGTAAATATTGAAGACAGCTGGAGAAAATTACTCAAAGAGGAGTTTGAAAAAGATTATTTCAAGGATCTTGTTTCTTTTGTGAAGGAAGAATATCAATCCCAAACTGTTTTTCCACCGGGTTCGCAAATTTTTCAAGCTTTTGATCGTACTCCTCTTCAACAAGTGAAAGTAGTTATACTAGGTCAAGACCCTTATCATGGCCAAGATCAAGCACATGGGCTTTGTTTTTCTGTCAATGAGGGTAAAAAGTTTCCGCGATCACTACTTAACATATTTAAAGAGTTAAAAGCAGACTTAGGAATGGAAATTCCTCCACATGGTGATTTGTCGAGATGGGCAGATCAAGGGGTATTACTGTTAAATGCTACTTTAACAGTAAGAGCATCTTTGCCTGGTTCCCATCAGAAAAAAGGTTGGGAAGAATTTACAAATGCGGTAATTAAAAATCTGTCTGAAATTCACGAGGGCTTGGTATTTGTTCTCTGGGGAGCTTATGCTCAGAAGAAAGGAGAGCTAATAGACACTCAACGACATTTGGTTTTAAAATCCGCACATCCTTCACCTTTTTCAGCAGAGCGAGGATTTTTTGGAAATAGTCATTTTAGTAAAGTCAATAACTATCTGAAAGAAAAAGGAGTAGCAGAGATAGAATGGTAAAAAAGACCAATACTGAGCAGCTTATTCTCCAATTAATAAATAAATGGTTTAGCGGACTTAGTTTCCTGTCAAAACGTCTATCTTAACTTTAATAGTTAAAAAGAAAAATACATCATGGGCCAAGGTGGAGACGATTATTATAACTTTTACGAGCCTGAAAAAGAGAAAAATAATAAGGTCAAAGGTTTTCTTGGGCTAAGCGCCTTTATTATTTTGATGGTGTTATTCGTTAGGGTAATTGGTTACTTCCTGTCCCAGCTCCAGCTTTAGTTAAAATTAGTCTATTCCTTTCATCAATCTCGACCATCTTATTTTATTCAAAAAGGAAGCTTGCTCATCCAACGACATCCAGATGAATGACGCCTCTCCAACGACAAAATCTTCCGATACGAAACCCCAATAACGTGAATCTTCAGAGTTATGTCTGTTATCTCCCATCATGAAATAATAGTCTTTTTTGAAAGTATATGTCTTTATTTTCTCACCACTTAAGCTTAATGTTTCAATACCTATTTCGACATCTTGTAGATCCTCATAATTTTTGATAGTAGACCCGTATTTGGCTAATGAATTTTCGTCAACTATAATTGACAAACCTTTCTTAGGAATTTCTAATGGACCAAAATTGTCCGCATTCCAAGGATAGTATTTGGCATTAGGAAAAATTCGAGGTTCTATATCGTCAGCGTTCATAAACTGAACACTTATTGATTTCACGAAATCAAGTGTTCCTATTTCACTCGCTGTTTCAGCCGTCATGAATGCGCCATATCCTTTTGTACCATTTTGCATGATTGCAGGACCGTATTCCCAAATTCCATAGCTGGAAAATATCCTATCTCGAATAACTTGATTTGTTTCTATGAAATAGCGGTGTTGCATAAATGCCGGATCAATGCCCTTAACACCATTTATATATACAAGTCCCTGTTTTACTTCTATGATATCTCCGGCAACAGCCACACACCTTTTGATATAATGAGTTCTAAGATCTTTTGGATGTTGGAACTCTGGAGGATAGTTAAAAACGACTACATCGTTTCTTTCTACTTTAGATAATGAGGGAAGTCTATATTGTGGCAGTTGTAATGCTTCAATATATGATGGCAGTTCTGTTCCCCAAATTTTGGCATGTGTTAAAGGAACTTGGAGAGGAGTCTTTGGTGTTCTTGGACCGTAATTTATTTTACTCACAAATAAAAAATCTCCAACTAATAGTGATTTTTCCATAGAAGGCGTTGGAATAACATAAGCTTCCATAAAAACCCATCTAATGAATGTGGCAGCAAAAACAGCAAAAACAATTGCCTCCATCCACTCTTTGCCCATCGTCTTTTGCTTTTTGGGCATTTCGGTTGCCTTTCCTTCATACTGCGTATCGGAATAAGCAACATAAACCATATAAAATGGAGCAAGGATTACACCAAGAACTTGATCTAAATACGTGAATTTATTGTATGACTTTAGTAAATCTAAATGGATGGTTAGTGCAATAAAGAAGTTTACTACTGGAACAAAAAGAAGTAAAACCCAATATTTTGGCCTTCCAACGAGATTAATGTGGATATAATAATTGTATATCGGAATAAGTCCAGCCCACCCAGGCTGTCCAGCTTTCTCAAAGAACTTGTAGTAGGCTACACTTTGAAGGACATACCAAATAATAAAAAATAGGAGGGTAGAAATGAATGTGAAATCGTTATAGTACATTGGATACTAAGCTTTTTATATAATCTTTTATGGTAAGAATACCTTTTTTGTTATTAACCCACTCGGCTACTTCAATTACACCTTGAGCAAAAACTTTTCGATCATGCGCAATATGTTTGAGCTCAATGCTCTCTAGATGGCTATTGTATTCCACAATATGGGTACCAGGAACGCTTCCTAATCTTTGATGTTTAATTTTTATATCTGTAGAATTGATGTGCTCTTCTTCAAGAGTCCATTTCGAGTAATTCTGATGATTATCAATAATGGCTTCAGCTATTGTAATGGCCGTTCCACTAGGGGCGTCTTTTTTTTCAGTATGATGAATTTCTGCTAAAGTAACGTCAAATTTTGGAAGTCGATTCATCCTTTTGGCTAACCATTCATTTAATTCAAAAAATAAATTGACGCCTATACTAAAATTTGAAGCGTATAAGAAGGTTCCATTTGTATGTGCTATCTGTGAGTGCACTTCATTTAAGCGAGCCAGCCATCCTGTTGTTCCACAAATAGTTTTAACCTTATTTTTTATTAGAATTTGAATGTTGTCAAAAGCGGACTCTGGTATTGAAAACTCAATGGCTATATCGGTGTTAGATGGATTTACCTTTTTGATATCTGCTCGATTATTGTGATCAATGATGTAAGAGATCGAATGTCCTTGTGTAACGGCTATTTGCTCTATGGTTTTACCCATTTTTCCATATCCAATCAATGCTATTCTCACTATTTGATGTTTAGTGCTATTGTAAATCCAAAAGATTGCGAAAATAATGGAGTTGTTTGAATAGAAGGCTGAATATTCAGAGAAAGGTTGTCATTTATGTCAAACTCTTTCAAATGTGCAGAAACATGGGCGTCAACTATATTGAGTAGATAAAATACCCCTCCTATGATCATCAAAAAATCTCTATCCCTTCTAAATTTATCCCTATTTCTTATTGCTGTCTCCGTACTAAAAGAATCACCATAGTAATTGACTGTTATCGCTGAGTTGTCTACCGCAGCGGTTACTGCACTACGAAATTCATGATAGAGCTGATGGTTATAGCTTATGTAATGGCCAATAATTATTGTTCCACCATAAATAATTGGGATCTTCCAAAATTGTTTATTGTAAGCCTGACCCAAGCCTGGGAGAATTGCTGAAAGTACTGCTGCTTTGTTTGGGTCTTGCTCTGAGACACTTTGAAATTCATCAACAACATCCATATTGTCAATGAATGTGGAGTCATAAGAGTCTGTGAACACGACTTGTCCTTTAACAGATAATGCGAGTAAAAAGACACAATAAATTAGGCATGTTTCTTTACAAATCAAGCACTTCAAGAATCCTATTAAGTTCGTCACTGGATACAAATGGTATTTTAATTTCACCCTTATTATTTCCGTCAGCTTTTACTGTTATTCTTGTTCCAAAATGGGAAGTTAGCTTTTGTTGTATATTTCCAATCTCTGGGTCAACGATCTCTTTTTCTTTTTTGATTGGAGCAGGTGTAGCAAGGTTCCTAACTAGTTCTTCGACCTTTCTAACAGAGAGACCTTCTGCAACTATCTTTTTATAAACGTCCAGTAATACATCAATATTATCTATGTTCACTAATGCCCTTGCATGACCCATTGAAATGTTGCCATCTCTAAGTCCTATTTGAACATCTGGTGGTAACTTTAGGAGCCGTAGGTAATTGTTAACTGTTGTTCTGTTTTTACCAACTCTGTCCCCGAGTTCTTCCTGTTTAAGATTACATTCCGCAATAAGTCTTTGGTAGCTTAGCGCGACTTCAATAGCGTTAAGATCTTCCCTCTGGATATTCTCGATTAATGCCATTTCCAGCATTTGCTGGTCATCAGCTACACGAATATAGGCCGGAATACTGCTTAAACCAGCGAGTTTTGAAGCCTGAAATCGTCTTTCCCCAGAAATTAACTGAAAGGTTTTTTCAGTTAGTGCGCGTACAGTTATTGGTTGTATTATCCCCTGTACTCTTATCGACTCAGCTAATTCGTTGAGTGTAATTTGATTAAAATCAGTCCGAGGTTGAAATGGGTTGACCTCTATTTGGTCAAGGGAGATTTCATCTATTGATTTTTTTAAAGTTGTTATTGTCCCAATAGTTTCTTGTTTTTCCCCAGAATCCTCTAAAAGAGCACCTAAACCTCGCCCCAAACCTGTTTTTTTCTTCCACTTAGCGTCAGCCATTATGCAGCGTTTACTTGGTTTCGTTCTAAAATTTCTTTCGCAAGATTTAAATAAGCAATAGCACCTTTACTCTCAGCATCATACGTTATCACTGGAACGCCAAAACTTGGAGATTCGCTAAGTTTGATATTTCTAGGAATCAAGGTATCGAAAACAATACCTTTAAAATGTGTTCTTACTTCTTGAACGACTTGATTTGATAGGTTCAATCTCAAATCGTACATAGTTAATAATATTCCTTCTATTTCTAATTCAGGATTTAATCTATTCTGAATTATTTTGATCGTGTTGAGCAATTTACCTAAGCCTTCCAAAGCAAAATATTCGCACTGCACAGGAACCATAACAGAGTCAGCTGCAGTCAATGCATTTACCGTGATTAGTCCTAGCGATGGTGAGCAATCGATAATTATATAGTCATAGTCATCCTTAATGGCATTGAGAGAAATCTTCATTTTCTGCTCTCTTTTCTCAATACTGACCATTTCAACCTCAGCACCAACCAAATCGATATGTGAAGGAATGATATCAAGGTATTTTATATCTGTTTTCCTAATACAATTTTTAGCCTCAATGTCATCGACCATACATTCGTAGATGCTTACCTCTACTTCCTTTGGGTTAATACCTATGCCGGAGGTGGCGTTTGCTTGAGGATCAGCATCCACAATCAGCGTTTTTAATTCAAGTGCAGCCAAGCTTGCAGCTAGATTTATAGCTGTGGTAGTTTTCCCGACTCCTCCTTTTTGATTGGCGATTGCTATGATTTTGCCCATATTGCTTTTTGTATTATTTCCTTCTTCTATCTAGAGAAGGACACAAATATATTTAATGTAATAAGAAGATAAAGCTGTTGATTAAAAGAAAACTCCAAGACTCAACAAACTGGAGTTGTATTCTTTTAGAAATCAACACGTTAACCTTGCAAGAGGAGCAATAAGAATTATTTATTTTTCTTTTTGCTCTTCTTCTGTGCTTCCTTACTTGATTTCATTGCGTCCTCTAATTTTTGTTGAAATTTAGATTTTTTCTTGTCTTTATTCTTTTTTCTATTCTCATCAAGAATGGCCTTTATTTTGCCTTCATCAATAAACTTTCTAAATAGCGCGATTTGCCCAAAGGAGACAATATTTGATACGAAATAGTAAAATGTTAACCCTGATGCATAGCTATTAAGGAAAAACAAAAACATAATCGGCATCATATATTGCAATGATTTCATAGGTCCTTGGACAGTAGTTACTTGACTATTTGACCAAGTATATAAAATCGTTGAAGCGGTCATCAGAATTGTAAATAAACTTACGTGATCACCGTAAAAAGGTATCGTAAAAGGCAAACTCAAGACACTGTCATAAGTTGATAAATCGGAAGCCCATAAAAACCCTTCCTGTCTTAATTCTATCGAATTAGGAAAGAAATAAAACATGGCAAAAAGAATTGGCATTTGAAGTACCATTGGAATACAACCACTCAAGGGGTTAATACCGACTTTTTGATAAAGTGCCATTTGCTCTTGCTGAGCTTTTTGTGCATCATCGCCATGCTTTTCTTTTAACTCGTCTAATTCCGGCTTCATTACCTTCATTTTGGCCATGCCTAAATGTGACTTATAAGTAAGTGGAGAAAGAACCAGTTTTAGTATGAATACCATGATGATGATGATCACTCCATAATTATCTATAAACTGCTCTAGAAAATGGAAAATCGGGATAATTGCATACTTATTTATCCACGAAAGAACGCTCCAACCTAGATCTACGTTTTCACCAAAATCAGGGGCAACATTTTTAAGGATAGCATAATTATTCGGTCCAAAATAGAATCTCAAGGCTGTTTTATTTGCAATAAAATCCTCTAATGGTAGGTTTAATGATGCTGCAGTATTCTTGGTGGAAGTGGTATCTTCAAAATTTATGGATGAAGATATATAACCCTTTGTAAAAGGAGAATTACCAATAACAGAAGAGGTGAAGAATTTTTGTCTAAAGGAAACCCAATCGATAGGAGTTTCTAGGTTTTCTTCCTCATTGTCCGTTGAAGTCATGGATAACTCATCAACATCCCCTATAGTGGTTCTGTATTTTACAGTAGATCTATTTCGAGCATCCTTAAAGTCAAGCTCTAATCGATTCATCTTTTGTTTCCAACTTAATATCATACCACCTTGCAAAAGAGGTGTGATATTTTGCTGTTCTACTTTTAAACCGATTTCATATCCTTGTTTAGGTATTGAGTAGGTGTATGTAAGCGTTTGGTCTGCGGCCAATGTTAGTCTAAAACTAATTCTTGCAGTATCTGCGCTAACTTTTTTACTTCTTGAATTTGTTGTGAAATATAACTCAGAGATATCTACATTTTTGGATAAGTGATTAACCAAAAGGTCTATGTCAGAATGGGCTTTGTCTACCAATATTAATGGCTCACCCCTGAAATCTTGAAAGTTTTTGAGCTCGACATAGCTTAACATGCCCCCTTTAGTACTAAACTTAATAATTAGGTCTTCGTTCTCGATCGCTATTTCTTCTTCAACACCGCTTGCAGCTGATGAAAACAAGCCAAATTTCATCTCGTTCAGCCTTGTTTTAGCACTATCAGAAAGCACTAACTCTGATTGTGTTACAATCTCAGATTCATTTAAATTTTGATCTGATAATTCTGTCGTATTGTTTGATTCTTCAACGGGGATTGGTTCTGGAGCAAAAAATTGAAAATATACCGTTATAAAAACAAGCATTACAATCAAACCTATGAATTGATTTCTATCCATTCTACTAAAATATTCTTTCTAATGTTTATTTAAATTCTTGTCTTTTCCTGTTTCGATAAGATCGCGGCTTTCACGAATTTCACGAACAGTGGATGTGGATTAACCACAGTTGATTTTAGTTCAGGATGAAATTGAACACCAATGAACCAAGGATGGTCTTTGATTTCTATCATCTCCACTAAGTTTGTATCAGGATTTCTTCCTGACGCGATCATTCCTGCATTTTCATAAGCTTCTAAAAATGTACTATTGAATTCATATCTATGTCTGTGACGTTCAGAAATCTTTACATGGTTGTAAACGGAATAAGCCTTTGTTCCTTTTTTGACCTCACAAGCATAGGCGCCAAGTCTCATGGTCCCACCATAGTTTTTTATAGCCTTTTGGTCTTCCATAATATCGATAACTGGATACTTGGTTTTTGCATCCATTTCGCTACTATTCGCTTTTTTTAGTTTTAACACGTTTCTAGCAAACTCAATAACTGCACATTGCATTCCAAGACAAATGCCAAAAAAAGGAATTTTATTTTCTCTTGCATATTTAACGGTGGTTATTTTACCTTCGATACCTCGCGCGCCAAAGCCAGGGGCCACCAAAATTCCATTGAGTTCTGAAAATAATTTATCAACATTACTACTTTCCACATCTTCTGCGTGAATCCAAATAAGATTAACTTTACACTCATTTTGAGCGCCAGCATGAGTAAATGATTCGGCAATTGATTTGTAGGCATCTTGAAGTTCAACGTATTTCCCTACAATCCCAATGCGAACATCATTCGTAGGATTCTTAAGTTTCCCGAGAAACTCTTTCCAAGCATCGATTTTTGGCTCCTTTTTATATGACTTTTTAAAACGAGACAATACTCTTTCATCAAGCTTCTCTTTTCTCATTAATATGGGGACATCATAAATACTTGGAGCATCAAGAGCCTCAATGACAGAGTTCATATTTACATTACAAAACAGTGCTATTTTTCTTCTTATTTCTGTTGAAAGAGGGTATTCTGAGCGACATACAAGTATGTCCGGTTGAATACCAGCCTCCAACAATTCTTTGACAGAATGTTGAGTTGGTTTTGTTTTTAGTTCTCCCGCAGCTTTTAAGTATGGAACGAGCGTGAGGTGTATAGATAAACTGTTTGTAGGACCAAGTTCTAATCTGGCCTGCCGAATAGCTTCAATAAATGGTAAAGATTCTATATCACCTACACAGCCACCGACTTCTGTTATGACCATATCATACTCATTGGTGGCACCTAGCTTATAAATATGGTTTTTTATTTCGTCAGTAATGTGAGGGATTACTTGAACTGTTTTACCTAAAAAGTCGCCTGCACGTTCTCTTTGGATAACATTATCATAAATTCTTCCTGTTGTTATGTTGTTATTCTTAGAAGTTGGGATATTTAAGAACCTTTCATAATGCCCCAAGTCCAAATCTGTTTCGGCTCCATCGTCCGTAACATAGCATTCGCCGTGTTCATATGGATTGAGCGTTCCAGGATCGATGTTAATGTATGGATCGAATTTCTGAATGGTCACAGAATAACCTCTTGCCTGAAGAAGTTTCCCTAAAGATGCGGAAATGATACCTTTTCCTAAAGAAGATGTTACGCCACCCGTAACGAAAATATATTTGACTTTGGACATTCTTCGCCTTGTGATTCCTAGCTATTGTTACGGGGTGCAAAGCTAAGTTTTTCCAAACAATAAACCTCAACTTATTTCAAACCTATTCGATATGACAGACTTACGCCAAAATATCCAACGGCGTTTATTGTTAAAATGTCATTCTCAAATGAAATAGAGCAACTATTTTAATAACCAAGCAGTAAGCCAAATTGATTGAGGGTAAATAAGTACAAGTATAGAAAATTTTAAATTTTAACTAGACTTCAGTATCTGAGATTAATGATTCTGTTGCTAACGCATTTTGCATGATCTCTTCTTATGTAGAAAAATAGCGCCACGCTCTCTTTTTCTCTTTTGAAGATGATTTAAACATTCATTAGTTGCCATTCGATAGATGCAGGTAAGTGGGGATTAATCACTTTGGAACTTATCGATTTTTTCTAGATTTTAATATTTTTTTTTTAAGTAAGGTCATCCGTGTCATCATGAGAAAAGACTATTTTTTGTATATGCTAATAAACGCGTTCTTGACATTACTTAATCACTGAGTTAAAGCCATATTTTCAGGTATCTTATTTCTTTAGATTAGTTATTATGAAAAGTCCTTCCAATAATCTTGTTTTAATCGTCAGACAGAAAGATTATTTTAACTAACAAAAATAAAAGGCTCTAGTTTAGAATAGCTATTATTAGTAACTTAGAGGAATGGAGAAGGGGTCAATAAAATCATACTTTACGAGACTTTCCGCAAATGAACGAAAGGCATTGCTAGAGGAAT
>Ga0208646_1000083_pt1 | contig 66203 bp, 127 predicted proteins | sample AntAceMetag02UK8_FD_184762 | JGI IMG/M metagenome (GOLD analysis project Ga0208646, IMG submission 184762) | Saline lake microbial communities from Ace Lake, Antarctica - Antarctic Ace Lake Metagenome 02UK8 (SPAdes) (version 2) | ecosystem: Environmental > Aquatic > Non-marine Saline and... | reverse complement strand
CTGAGTTTGTCTAACTGTCTCAATCTCTTCTTCTTGCTGAACAGCTTGAGCCTCTGCTTCTGCTGTTGCAAGTTGTTCAATTGCGGCAATTCTACGACCGATTCGTGCTCGTTTATCATCGAGTAGATTATCAAGTTCTTCACTAGCCCATGCTTTACCCAGAGTTACCTGAGTTACATCAACACCGAATCTAGCAAGAGGGTTTTCTTGTCGTAGTGGTTGTCCATCGTTATCTAGTAGAACGATATTCTTCCACACTCTGCGACGTACTTCTTGTAGAGTGTTTGCATCTGAGTTAGTAGTAGATACAGGCGCAACCTCAGTCTCTTCAATGATTACTTGTTGCCTACGAGTTTCGTATAGACCGTTTCTAAGCTGATCAGCTAGCTGAACTTTATAACGGTTAACCCCTCCTTGAAAGAACTCTTCTCCGGTATATTGAGTGGCTGTTACTGTTAGAACGTCAATAGCATTCTGTACTAGTAGAGAGTCTACCATATTGTCGAAACTACGAAATTCACCGTGCAGCGCTAGCATCTGATCTTCATCAGTAGGAAGCCTGAAACGAAAAGTAGCTGCAATATCGCCGGTATAAGTATCAGCAAAGGCAACCTCAGAGGCGTGTAGTTGTCTCGTAAAGTTACCAATATCAGAATTAGCAACTACGTTCGCACCTCTACGAACACCTGATAGGTTGATAGTAGATGCTTGCTTATATGGATAGACAGTAGTAAAGAAAGGCATCTTAAAGTGTGTTCCGGCGCTACTAATTACTGAAACGCTACCTGACCACGTATTTTGAACTACATAGTTATATCCTGTATCGGTTTTAAACCATGTTCCGAATAGGAGGGTAAGAGTAAGCATTGTTGCAATAATCCCTCCAACAATTTGAAACCCGAGTTTTACGGGGCTAGCTTGTTTACGCATTATATTTGTTCATCCATTGTTTTTGTGTAAGTCCCTTATAATACTCATTATTATAAAGTAGTCTCCATTGTCCCCACCCTTCGGAAGAAACTTTAGGTGCCCAGCTTTTAATACCAGACATGTCGATGTTTAGTTCCTTAGCAAGTATATATCCTCCATGAAATACGTTTATTCCGTTTTCTCTACAAACTGCTAAGCCATGCTCTAATACACGCTTAGTATGGTATTTGCTTACCTCTCTCTTAAGAAGTAAGCTTCTTAGTAATCCTGAGTGAATAAAGCTGTGACAGGAAGAGCATAGAGGTACATACTCTCTCAACTGCATTACCATATGTTGGTAATTAGCTACATAGTCTTCGTGTAGCTCTAGTGATCTTGTAGGGTCTCCGCACGCTTTACAATAAGGAGATTTAGCAATAGCATTAACACGGATTTTAGTCCACTCAGTAGCTCCCATAATAGTCCTAGGATTAATACCGTGTAGTGCTTTTGGTATATTAGCCTGTCCTAGTAGAGAAGGTTTTAGTACCTTATCTACTGGTGGTTGGGCCCAGCTCTTCACCAGATATTACTTAGTTGTTGAAGGCTATCTTTGGTATTCTTATGGTGGATAAAGATGCCACCGCCGTTCTGCCAAGTTTCTCTATGCTTACTATAGTCATCAATAAGAACATCATTTACTTGCGCGTAGTCTACCTTATCTTTAGCCATACAAGTAATCATAGGGACTCCTGGAAAGTGCTTATCTCGCCATTTCATCTTATGCACAGGTGCCCAATCACCAAAAGGACAGCCTGTAAGAATAATAGGACGAAGGTGCTTTACTTCTTCATATAGTTCGCGTGCATCAGGTAACAGATCCAGGTTCTCAAAGAACTTGTTAGTAGTTCTAATCTTATACCACATATCTTTTTGGCTAACACGAGGGTTAGTCCTGTCCTGTTTCCACCCGAAAAGGTCTTCAAAACCTTTATCAAAGTCTGCTAGTACCCCATCACAGTCTAAAAATAGTTGTCTCATTACTCATCCTTTAAGATACCATTCACCATCCTGGTGAAAGCAGTTAACACTAAAATATTTCCAGAGATCACAAGGCAATACTACATTTTTTCCTGTGTGTATATCTACACCATGAGATACATATATATCACCTTTTTCTTCTTCTAGTCTACCTCTATGATCGTAGATAGTTTTTGGCGAGGTGTGCGTAATTACTAAAATCATTACTTTCTCCAATATTATGCATTTTGTAATACTTTCTTTAAGTATGTTTCATCTACACTAGCAGGATCATGCCCTTCTGGCATATAGTAGCTTTTAGATAAATACTTACCTAGCAAATTACCACCTTTATCACCATCACACAGCGCTACTACAGGTCGATTAGCACGAATTATGTACAACCAATTAACAAGAGGTTTACTAAGAGCTGAGCTAAACAAACATACAGCACTATACCCTAAAGAAGTGACTCGTGCCGCATCAAAGATACCTTCTGTAACGAATAGCGTATTTGATAGTGAGTAGGATTCTAAGCCCCAACAAGCAAAGGTATTAAATGTTCTAGTAAAGTACTTACCCTCATAAGGATTATTATTAAACTTTTTAGAACCAGCAGGCCTATATATATGATAACCTGTAAGTTGGCCTGATAAATTGTACATAGGAAAGGTAGCTACTTCATCAGTGTACCAAACCGGGTGTAGTTCAAAGTTTAAGTGTCTATCTTTTAAATGTTTATACACTACAATACCTCCTCTAGTACCCTCCAAGATACGAGGGTTCTATTTTCTATTGTTACCTCAACAGGTACACCGATTAAGTCGTTAATGTTAGTTTTCTTTGCTTTGTGTAGTAGTTCTGCGATAGCTTTTGATACAGTCATAAACGATTTATCTACATCTTCTTGGCTATTAACTGATATACCGGGGCGAAGAGGGTTGGAAAAACTGTTGATACAGCATATGCTAGTATCAACAGTTCCCCAATCTCTACCTGTTAGGCTAATAAACAACCCAAAAGTTGTTTTTCTACCCTCCAAGGCAACAGAAGCTATACGGCCTAAATTAGTCATACGTCAAAAGGCTTTCCGTCTATACCATCAAAAAATACTTTTGCTGGGTTAGTTGGGATTGCTCTTAGGATAGCTATATCTTGTTTTGAGAAGTTATTTAGTATAATACTAGATAGTTCTACGCCCGAACTGTAGAAAGTATCAAGACTAGCAACACTCTTAGTATCGTGAGATAAATAGTTACTGATACGCATATTGAGTGTTTCCATAACATTCTCAATTACTATACGTTTATTTAGCCAGCTAACATCAGAAGGTCGAAGATTTGCTAAACTATAATCTTCCATTATAGTACCTTTCTTGCATGAGCTGCTAACGTGTCCAGGTGAATCGGAGTATAATCATCTAAGTTCTCTACAGATACATTATAATACGGACCTTTTGGAGATTTATTCTGATGAATATGCCCATGTACGTTAAGCATCATAGGAGTTGTTGTAGCTCCACGAACTAGACCAGAATCATGAATAGGTACGTGACTCATTATGATTTTATGATCTTTCCATACTCGCCACATTTGTACTTTTTGAAAGAACCCACCACTAGACAAGAAAGGAATATCATCATGGTTACCTACAATAAGTCTTTTACTGCCCATAAGTCTAGGCCATATACTCTTAAAACGTTCTTTATCACCAAAAAATACATCGCCTAAATGGTATACTTTATCACCGGGTCGAACTACCTTATTCCATTGTTGGATCATGTGCTCGTCCATATGCTTATAACTATCAAAGCCGGGACGAATAGGAGTTACGCCGTCTCTACGTTTAAACTTAAGGATATTAGAATGTGAAAAGTGAGTGTCGGACACTACCCATATATTACCTGTCATTTTTACATCTTTCGTATTTCTTCAAATAGTTGTTCGTCTGTAGGAGGAACCCATCCTATAATTTTTCCAGTTTTAATGTCTATACTAAGTTCCACATAGTCACCGCCTCCTATAAAAGAAGGTGCATAACCCTCTCCTACTGCTACACTATTACCTTCTTCATCATACAGCTGTACAAAACATAGGTCACTGCACTTAGCGCTAATACTGATCCGTTCAATCATCATCATCACTCATAGTTGCAAATAGAAAGAGAAGAGGCCACCAAGTAGTAACTATACAGATAACCATTATCTGTTTACGTATATTCATAGAACCTTGTTGAACTTGCATAGCCCAGATAGCTACCAAAGAGATAATCAGTCCAAGAAATAAGTATATTTCTAACCATAAAGGGTACATTGGAAGTAGCATTTGTTTATTTCTCCATATTTCTATTTATAATAACAAAAAAAGAAGCTACTGTTAAGTAACTTCTTTCATTTTTTGGTAGCTTATGTCTGATTAAATTACTCTATATCTAGGTAGTGAATTGTTCTAATACCGTCTCTACGACTAATAGAAACCATATGCTTTGTACCTGAGTTACCCATAAAAGCGAGAACAAGATCAGGATGTTGTTCAGCAAGCATTTGCTCATTGCGTAGAGGCCCAGCTGCTGATTGAAACTTTTTCCAATTAGCAGGTACAGGAATTACCTCTAGCTTCTTCCACTCAGCCCAGCTTGCGGATAAACTATCAGCTCCACGAGCAGCGCCGTGTATAAGAATAAAATCTGGGTGCTCGATCAAAAGCGCATTAAGTTTATCAAACATAAATCTTTGTTCTTTATCTGCTTGATCTTTTTCTTCCTCAGTATCTCTTTGAGGTACTCCAAAACTTCGACCACCGCTTACTAATACTCTAAATTTACTCATTTATATACTCCGCATAAGATACAATAATAGCTTTTTGCTGCTGTAGGTATGTTCTAAGATCTGATAGATTGAGGGCTAGGTTTTCGTAATCACCTGTTGTAAGCGCAAAAACAACAGGTGTTACGCCTTTTTCTTCCATCTTTAACATTTCTTCTTCAAAGTTATCTTTAGTTAATACTAACCAACCAACACTTCTTAGTGTTAGCACATCTGGGTCTGCTAACACTAATGGAGGTCTTGGTTGTGTTATTGTAGTAATCTCTAGCTTTTCAGCAGGATTACTACATGCGCTAACGAGTACTAGAGTACAGACTAGGACACTCGCTATTAAAACTTTGTGCATTAGTTGCATTCCTTTCAGCATTTGTTAATGGTGCTCCTGATATAATCTCAAAACACCTTGTCGCTTTATTGGAGGCTCTATTAACAACACCCTGTACCAAACCAGGCCTACTTATAGCTAAAAATGCTAGTTCATGCTCCGCTAATTTCTGTTCAAGAATTTTATTTTCTTGTCGAGAGTTTGCGAGCGAAGCATTTAAATTTGAATTTATAGAATTTTGCCTAATTTGAACACTTATTAACTCTCTATTCGTATCGTCAACAAGTTGGGAGGCAATGTTAAGTGTAGCATTATTCTCTTGTAGAATCTTTATGGTATCTTGACTGTCTTTATAATACCAATAAAAAATACCACTTACGAATAAAAGCAATGCAGAAAACAACATAATTAACTTTGCAGTCATTAGCCGAACATCACTCTGTAAGTATTAGGGCCTACAATACCATCGTCTACAAGTTTGTTAGCATTTTGCCACTTAATTACTGTTAGTAGCATAGCCTTATCAAAAATACCAGTAATTTCTAGCCCCAGCTTCTTTTGTACTACTTTTACAGAATCTCCTGTAGAACCTAAACGAATTAATTCAAAGTTTTTTTCGTTATTTAGAACGCTTAAAGCTTTATTCCAGCGGTTAACTCTATCTGTTAGGCCATTAGTACCTCCGTTAATACGCTTAGACATACCAACAATATCACGTCTATCACATAGACGGTTTAGGTTATTCTTATTCCAGAACCAGCAAGCTGACTCGATAGCTCCAGCAACTGTTCTAGAGTAGTCAGCCGCTTCTTCAGCAGTAATATTAATGCTACTACCAAAACGAGTATGGTTATCTCTACCTGTTAATTGTAGGATACCCGCACCTCTAAACGTCCAACCATCATTAGAGTCTGCTCCACCATTAGACATTCTATTAGCATAAACAATGTTAGCAATTCTTTCTGGTTGTCTAGCATAAGCAGCAGCGTCTCTACCTGCTCGTCTAAAGTATTTAGAAAACACTCGATTTAGTCCGCCAGCAGAGTAGTTTAGATTTTCAGACATAATCCTAAAATCACCAGACTCGTGGCCTGTCTGAGCAATAAAGCCTGCTACCCTCTCAACAGTATCAATATTATATTTTGGAAGAATTTTAGAGAGTTCTGCGTGCCATAAAGCATTATCTTTATTATTAATTAGCTTATCAAGCTGAGTTTTAGTTAGTTTAAAGGACAAATATGTCTCTTTTCCGAGAAGACTTAATCTATAAGTTTGTAGTCTTCTACCTCTACTACTAGAGTAGAGTATTTTGGGCCTAATAGGTCACTTGCATTAACTGTTGCGGTTACTTTGCCATTATCAATTACAAGACTTTTTCTTAATGTGAATATAGAGTTAGATATAGTATTTTTTCCTCCATACCTACCTCTTATGATGCGGATTTTCTGTTCCATCTTACTTTCTCTACTTAAACGTGAAAAAAAGACGAAAACTGAATCCCGTCTTTATTAATTTCTAACTACTCCTAAAAGCCTATATAGAGCAGAACGTGTTGCTCCCTCAAAACCTTGCGTATTAAATTTTAGCTTTTCTAACTCTCGCAATATCTCTTTTTTAGACATTTCTGTTTTAATCGTAGCAGGTAAGCTGTTTCTGTTATATATCCCTGCATTTACAAGTTTTGATCTTACAGATTTTACAGTCTTATCTAGTTCTTTAGCTATTTCCTCTATTCCCTCATTGCCTAGCTCTTCATATAGTAGTTGAAGTCTAGCACATAGCTCAGGAGAATAATTTGGTGTTGGTTTTATCTTTGTTTGTTCAATCATATATTACCTTTAGTAATAGATCTAAGCATAGCCCCATCCCTCGCCGCCTAGAAAACTGTCTCAGCGCTGTTATACAACAACCCTTATATTAAATATAGAACAGTTCTTACCTTCACTCGTTACTCTAAATTACTGAATATCATTAACTATAACATTATTCTTACCAATATAGCAAGAATAATGTTACTTTTAAAGCTTGTTAGCTTGCTATTTCTAACATGTTTGACGTAGCGACTTGTTTTTTAAGGTCTACAATAGTTTTTCTTAAAAAATCAAGCTCTCCTTCTTTAATTGCTAAAATCTCTTCATGGTGTTGTCTGGAAAGATAACCTGAGTGCATCGTAGTCTCCTTAAAAATCTATCTGAGCTAGTCCTGACCCTGTTTGCGATGTTTCAAATATGCTAGCTCTTCTATTTTGCTGCGAAGGGTGTTCATAAGGACAACCTTCTATATTACAAGGCCATATAACCGGTTTATCTGCTGAGGATGACCATAAGTTAACTGTGCATATAGCACACTTACCTGTACAGTCTCCGTAGTCTTCTCTTTTTTTCATATTGCCTCTTATTTATAGGTACAATACGCCCACATACATTAATAAACTCCGTTTATACGATAAAGCAAATACGTTGTTCGATAACTATTCCGCAGTTGTTCCGTAGGTTAATGTAATTTAGAAAGCGTTATAGCAATATAATAGCACGTTTTAAGCATGCTAGCAAGTAATAAATTTATGATTCTTTGTTAACACTCATATAAACATCTGAACCAAAAAATACTGAGACAATTCCTGCCTGTGCTATATAAAACATGGTTAGAAGGTCAGATAGCGCTGCAACTCTTTCGGCTCCGATTAGAGGAGTTAACAGAAGTATAGTAAGCGCAACTATTGATCCCATAGCTAACCAGGCCATAGTTCTTCGCTGGTCTGCTTTTTTGTCTGAGTTTTCTAGATTTACTCGATCTGCTTCAAGTTTTGCTATACGTTCTTCTAGCTCTAGTTGTTCTGCTGTAGTCACTGGTTTTTCCATTATAATTAACCTCTCATTGCCGAAGCAAGAAAAAAGAGGATGCTCGTTAGAACACCCTCTTTAAAGTTTACTATAAATTTTAGCTTACGTCCAATTAAAAATCATAACGTACATTGTCTAGGGTCTTACGCATAACACTGTAAGGAGTAAAATGTTCCAGATCGTTAGAAAGAACAGATTTCATGATAGCTGGTGAGTACCCAGAAATCATCGCAGTACCAAGTTCATCGAAACGAACAGGGCTATTTGCATCTCCTCGAATGTTCCAAAATACTAGCTTTGGAAGTTCGTATCCTGCACGGTGATACATGCGTGTAGCAAGTTCTACCGCAGAAGGATTCCAAGGTTTAAAGCTACCATAGCGAGGGCTACGATTTGCACTATAATCTATACTACGATTTGCGTTATCAAACTGCATGTCAGAAAGAATTAGTAGAACTTCTGGCATGTCTTCTGCTGGTACATTATTATGTGTAGCAACATTTAAGATGTTAGCAAAGGCTCCACCGATGTTAGTGTTCATGTGCCACTTATCAGTATCAACTTGGCGTAGACGCTGTGTTAGAGTTCCTTTGGTAGTTTGGAAGTCTGATACACCGCTAAAGTTAAGGAACATATCTTTGAACGCGGACTTATTACGCTCACTAACATATAGACCAAGGGAAAGTGCAACATCGATAGCACTTGGATTTCCACCACGCATAGACCCACTAGTATCAATCATAGGAAGAACAGAAGTACCGTTCATAAAGTCAGGTAGTGCCTCCCATTGTGCATCTGCTGCGGAGGGTACACCTGTACGGACTGCTTTAACAATTTCGTATGGGTGAATCGCAGCTGCATTGATCTTAACGCGTGGATCACGTTGTGCTTGTGGCTTTTTAAGCTCTTGTAGATATGCGCTATAAGCTTCTCCGGCGTTACGTCCAAACGCTTTTTGATAGCGTGAAGAAGCAACAGAAGGAACGTGCGAGAAGTTAATAGCTTCCCACTCTTTAGAAGCCATTTGGCTTTCTACAACAGAAGTGCCGCGAGATAGGAAACGACGATAGTTACCTGGGGTCATTCCAAGCGCTTGCATTAGTACACGAGCTTCGCTACGACGAGCAGACTTTTCACGAGGTGCCCATTTGAAGGCTAGACCATTGCCTGCACGAAGTGCATTAGCGAATAGTTCAACAGCACGACGTGCGTTAACTGGGTCTCGGTACGAGAATAGGTCGTCCCAACGCCCAAGTTCTGGGATGCGAGTCATAATCTGTCCAGCAGTGTAAGCATTATGACGCTCTAGTACTTGAAGCATATCACGGAACTGCTTACGCTCTCCAGCACCTTCGGTAATATCTCGGGTCCATAGAAGCGCGCGGATTGCAAGAGTTTCATCTTCTGCAAGTGCTGCACTGAAAGAATCAGTTAGAAGTTTACCACGGCTTGCTCCAGCTTTAGTGAAGAAGTCAAGTACTGCATCGCCAGTAGTTTTACGAGCGGTCATACCGTTTGTGGTAAGTACTTTTTCATCAACGATAGCAGCGCGAACTGCATCGGCAAAGGAGTTACCTTGGCGTGGTGGGTTAGATTTGCGAGGGGAATTAGCAGGAAAACGACGTGTTTTAGTCCCTTGATATTCAAATGGCATTGTATTGTACTCCAGGTTTGTGTTAATTAGGGTATGAACCTATATGTTACTTTGCTGTAACAAACCGATTTTATCAGGATGAACTTGTGCCGCTAGGCTCCGATGGTTAGCGAAAAGTTTTGCTGTAATCATCCTATGTTATTTTTTCAGGACAGCGTTGTCAACCAAGACATTCATTGTTGTTGGTTTTTAATTTTGCTGTAACTGTCCTATATTCTTAAAGAGCGTCTAGCGCTCTTTTTAAGTCTTGTTTATTTACAGTAATGCTAAGATTCTCAGAAATGCTTCTCATAGTAATAATATAGTTTCTAGAGTTAAAAGCTTTTGCTGTGATCTCTAGCACCTTATGCTCATTTAAAATATATTTGTCTTCACTATCTTGATCTTCTAAAGTAATTTGCATATGATCTCTCTTAAATTAAACAGGTTAGTATTGTTTTGTCACCAAAGACATTTTCCAGGTTGGCGGAAAATATAGGGATTGAACCTATCATTTTTTGTTTTGCTGTAACTAACCTAAATTATTGAATATATCAGGATTGGGGATTTGCTGCTGGATTTGAACCAGCTACAGTTTGATTAGAAGTCAAAAGCTCTACCAATGAGCTAAGCAATGGTTTGCTGAAACAATCCTATATTCTTATTTCTCTATAATTTATAATACGATAAAATCAAGCATTAAGCAAGATTATTATTTCGTATTTTACCAGAAGTCCCAGAGACGTTGTTTTCCGAGATAAGTATCTGGAAAAGATTTTGTATCCCAGTCGTCAACGTCTCGTTTAATTTTGGTAACGAGGCGTTTGTTGGCTAGTCGTAATTCTTTTGAGCAGGAGGACTTATAAGCAGCGTTTAAACCGTTTTCAGAAAGCTCTCCATCACGTTTGAACTTATCATACTCTATGCTTAGTTTAGCTGCTTCTACCTCATAGTTATACTCAATTTTAACATCACAATAGGTTTTAAAGTTATGTTCGTAAGGTTGGCGAGGATGATTTCTGATTAGTCCTTTAGACCAAGCACGATATTCTTGATTGTACTCTGCCATAGCTGCGTCATAAGCTGTTTGACCGCTGGGCGTCATATAGTAAGTACGTTTATAGGTACGATAGATTTCAGTAATATGTCGCTCGATGTAGCGAGCTTTACTTTCTTCATCGGTTATAGTAGTTTTACGGTATGTTCTTGACATTGTTTTCTCCTAAGCTAAATAGCTTAAGCGTTAATGTCGTTCTCGTAATAGTTCATTATATTTCCTAGATGTTTGGTGCTTCTGAGAGGACTCGAACCTCTAACCATTGCATTCGTAGTGCAGTGCTCTGTCCAGTTGAGCTACAGAAGCGTTAAAAATGATTTCTCTTAGGTTCTTCATTACCTGCGTAACAACCTCCAGTGAAATCTGTTGAGTAATCGTCTTTTATTGATTCATAAAAACCTACATAAAGTGCCCAGTACTTAGTTTTATAAAAACAAACATCGTTTGGGTCGCGCTGTGTAATATCATGATAGGGTCGAGGTTGGCTAAGTGCGCCTACCCAGATACGGCTCTTTCCTAGTATAGTATGTTTCATATTATACCTTATATATGGTGAGAGATTTTAGGCTGTTAACCTAGAAGTTACCTTGACTAGTGTACAGCTAGCCCCGAGACACCTCGGCTAATCCCTCATAATGGTGCTGCTAGTCAGAATTGAACTGACGGCCTACGTCGTACCAGGACGTTGCTCTCCCGCTGAGCTATAGCAGCTTAATTGATAAAATCGCATATCCAGAAGCAAGGGCAGCAGAAGAAAATGCGCAAGGAGTCGTAGCGGAAGTGATATAAGTTATTTCAACATTAACTTCGTCACCTGAGTATGTTCCTGTAAAAGGGTCATAATCGCGCAGTGTTAATACATCACCAATCTTATAGTCTCTATCTTTTAGGTCTCTAAGATCATGTGTTTTATCACCACGCTTAATAGCTTCAAAGAAGTGATTCCAACTTTTTACTCTATAGTGCATTTGTTTCCTTTAAACTACTTTATTTTATTACTTAGAAGCACTTAGTCATAAACATCAGCAAGTTCCTAGGATTGCCGACTATTATTGCTGACGTATTTTGCATTTAGGTGGCCAAACCTGGTTGCTGCTAGAGTCGATTTAAGCATGTTCGCCATCCGTTCGGATAAAAACTGAGCACAACTGACTAAGCACATCTAAGTAATATTGGAGCAGGGCGTGGGATCGAACCACATTCAGCATACTTACAGAAAGTGCAAATATACTAGTACCATACCGCGTGTATTTTTGGTAGTCCTAAGTGGTCTCGAACCACTGACCTAAGAGTTATCAGCTCTTCGCTCTACCCCTGAGCTATAGGACCATATTTGGTGGGCAGATGAGGACTCGAACCTCTCCCGGTCAAAGAACGGATTTACAGTCCGCGTGCTAGAACCCCTAGCTTTATCTACCCATTAACTATATTTGGTGGGTTCCGGAGGAGTCGAACCTCGTGCCGTTTCCGGAACGGGGCTACAACCCGTCGCCCCCCACGGAAGCCTTATTGCAGAACCCTTTAACTATATTTTCGTCAATACCTAATCTCTTCTCTTCCTACCCTTTTCTGGTATCACCATATGAAGTAATCTCCGGCAAATTAGTCCATACTAGGGGTTGGTATGCTGTAGTACCATCACTGTTGATTCACCCGCTTCTACTACGCCAGTCAGCCAAATTGACTCCAGAACTAAGCTCCGGTCGCTCTAACATCCCATTCCGCACGGTGTGACAGTTTAAATACTCTATACATCAGTTAAGCTTTTTTAACATAGTCGACTCTGTTACTAGATACTGACGAAAATATAATAGTTAGTGAATGGTTCAACCCACGTATTAGGGCGACTTAGCTACACTTCAAGCTTGAGTAGTACCTCTTATTCATTACACCTAACGGGTTAAGCCTTTTGCGCTCAAGAAGTCAGCAATCCCGTATTCACAAGCGTTCCCTTCATGTTATACTTGCTCGGTCTTTCCACCTATGAATTTCGGTGGATAATTGGCTCCCCAGGTAGGGCTCGAACCTACGACAACCTGATTAACAGTCAGACACTCTACCATCTGAGCTACTGGGAATTAAAAAACTATGGCTAGAGTAAGTCACTACTCTTTTACTACATATGCGATTTGTACTGTAGTTAAGACTTCCATATAGCCTTATTCCATTTTATACTTCTACGCAGAGATGGATCTCCTTTGTCGTCGGTTTTTTACAAGGTACTGTGACCGGTCCTTGAAGTTCTTATTGACTAAATAAGAAAATTACATAGTAAGTAGTGGACATGCTTTAGGTCTATTTTCTGATACTGGCTTGCTACAAGAGCAAACTGAGCAGTACCAAACTTTACCTAAGACTTTCCAATCACACATTACTTACTTTCATTATGGTAGACCCTGTCGGAATCGAACCGACTTCCCCCGGTTGAAAGCCGGAAATCCTAATACCAATGTAGACGAAGGGTCCATTGTTTCTTTGTATATCTTATAATAGTTTATTTTAAAGCGTTTAGCAAATTAAAAGATACTTTAGTTTGGTTGAAAGGCTAAGGCTTTTACGAAGTTAAAAGGTTCTTGTTGTAAAAATTGAGCAGTTAGTTCACAGTAATCTGTTTCACCGTGACAATGTACTGTTATTTCATACAATCTTTTCTCTTCATTTGTGTTAATTACTGTCTTATCAACAACTTTTTGGCACTTAGCACATTGTATAGCAGGTATGTTCATGTGCTCTTATTCTTAGGGAGATCGTCCCATAGCATCGGTTTAGCTTTGCTAAAGTCGATATTCATCAAGTCATTTACAATCCTTATTACAGGAGTTTCCATAAAGGTTTTTCCCGGTGTAAAATGAAAGTCAACTAATTTAGGTTCGCCTTCTTTAGCTTCCATACTCATTACCTCTGCATATAGATAACGAACTAAAGCATATTTAATATTATAATCACGTACTTTCTGCTTTTCCTCATCGGACGAATCTTCCTTTATAGATAGGAGTAGCATTTCTATACTAGTGTTCATCTGCTCTTATTCCTTTACGAAAACTTGTCACAGTATCAAAACCTGCTTTGCGGATTTTATCTTTATCACTAAGGACAATAATATCTGGATTGTTAGCAATTACACCAGAAACGTATTGGAAAATCTCTTGATGACAACTAAAAGCGTCTAGTATGCTTGCAAAACCTTTATCAACAAGGCCATCACAGTTAATAGTCTGCTCCCACTTATCTCTATTATTAAGGATTGAAAAACTAGTTACAATTCTACGACTAATTAGATAGTCTTTGTAAGTCTCTCTAGGGATTGCAAAAAACTGTTCGACCGTAGGAAACTGATCTCTTTTAAACTTATAAAGAATTTTTGTAAGTTTAGCGTCCATAGAATAGTGATAGTCGTGATGTGTTTTAATAAAGGGGTAGCATTTAGTAGCTACTGTTACGTACCCAAACTTAACATTAAAAATCTCAGTGGTTAGATGCTTACCAAAAATACTTTTAGTTAGGTACTGATAGCTAAGATTAGGTACATAACCGTACATAGAAAGAGGTAATGCAAAAGGTAGCTTGATATCTTTAAAGAACTCATTGGTTCTTGTAAATACGTAAGCTTTATCTACCCCATAACCACAACCATCGTAGTAATCGTTTCCTCTAATAATCAGCAAAACTACTTCTCCACTATAAAAGTTTTTTCTTTATATCTTATATTAGGATATTTCAAAGCGTTAGCCAAATTAAAAGAAGAATACTAAGCACCGTCGTCTTGTTCTAAAAAGTCGTCACTCTCCTCACATTGCAGATCAGAGTCTTCATCATAAAACCAAAGTACCTCTACATAGTCTTCCATAGTATATCCCCTATTTCTTTTTACGTGGTTTAACTTCTTTAGCAGTTTTTACTACTTGTAATATACTGTTAAGTTTCATAAGACTTTTCCTAATGGTCAGAAAACCAAGGACGTGTCCTATTTCTCTCTGCTTCTACTGTGGTTATTTTTTGCGAAATTAAACAGCCTTGTATGTATCCTAGCCAACGACTATATTTAGCTACGTTCATACCTAGACCATCATCACGAACTTGAGTTTGACAGAAAGTGCACATCCATAGTAGATGGGTAGGGTCTGTAGTGTCCCCGTCTACACTCTCTGTCTGGTTGATAGGTTTGTATCCTAACTTTTTTAGTTTAGCTGCGTAGTATTCAAACGCACGAAGGGAACCTTCGTCAGCTACAGGTCTTCGCTGCTTAGGTGGCAAAGGTTTATAACTCATTTTTTATCCCAAGTACCCATTATAGATAGTGCGTTTTTCATATGTTTAAATAGTAGCCCATCGTTAGAATCAGTCTTAATCAAACGACGTTTACCTAGTACTCCCTCGAAATCATAGTCAGTATCATCAAAGATAATAAAGTCTTTGTGATAAGGGGCGAAGTTATCTAGATAGTGCTTAGTTTCATGCGCACGTTTTAGTTGATACAGCTCAGCATCTTCATAAGGGTTAACCTTCCACAGAGGATAAGCTAGATCGCCTCTAAAACCAGCATTACGTAAAGCTGTTACAATCCAAAGGTTTGCGTGTGCATCATTTAACAGAACTCCATCACGCCAAGTAGAGATTAAAACAAACTCAACTTTTTCATGACTATCGTGAATACGGTTCATAAAATTCATAGCAATAGGATCAAACTTAGACCATAGTAATCCTACAGTGTTTTCGGTTATCTCAACTCTGTTTGAGGTAAAAACACCGTCAATATCTAGGAATACTAAATACTTAGCAGAAGTAAAGTGATTAGGTTCGTGCATAGCTTTATACCTATATTTGGTGCGAAGGAGGAGAATCGAACTCCTGACACCCTGGGCTTCAACCAAGTGCTCTACCACTGAGCTACCAACGCATATATTGTTTATAATGATTTTAAAAGCTTGATACTATCTTTTAAACTTTCTTGCTCTTCTTCTACTGTTATACTATCTTGCCAAGTAATCATGTCTCCATGACCCGGCGCTTCTTTTATATAAGCCCAATGAGTATAACCAGAAGACAAACCATGTTTAATAGCATAAGGAGTATTAGAGGCAGTGTAAAGTATACCAATAGAGCTTTTACAGGGAAATAGTAACACTGCGTACTCTTCTTTGTTTGGTAGAACGTCAGCTAATTTATACCACTGCATCTAATGTTCCTAGATTTTGGAGAACCGACTGGGAATCGAACCCAGGACACCAAGTTTAAAAGACTCGTGCTCTAACCCCTGAGCTACCGGTTCGTTGTTAAGTAAAAAAGTAAATTATATTAAAAAACCAGTTGCTAAACCTTGAAAGTTTGTATACTATAGTTATATAGGAGAAACTAATGAATAAAAAATACTGGATAAATAAGGCTTTTAATGAGAGTGGATACTCTTTTACAAGTAGAAAAGTTACTTATGAGAAGTTTATAGAAGTGCTAAGTATGAAGAATTATAATCTAAAAATAGAGTTAGGTATTAGCGCTCAAAGTGTTAGTAAGCTGCTAAAAAGAACTTTTCCTGATAGAGTAGTTAATAATGCTAAGCCTTGCTCCTTCTTATTAAGTAAGATTAATAAAAAAATATGTTGTAACTGTGATAACGTGCTTGATATAAAAAACTTTACTTATAACAAGAAACGCTATGACGGAGTAAATTCGTGGTGTATTTTTTGTTATAGAAGATACCAAACTAACAATTCAGAGTTATTTAGAAGCTATACTGCCGAACGTAGGTCTTTACTTATTAATAGGTCTGTATCTTGGGACCAGAAAGGTATAAAAAATTTCTATTTAGAATGTCCGAAAGGTTATCACGTAGATCATATAATACCTTTAAAAGGTAAAAATGTCTGCGGGTTGCACGTATTAAGTAATTTACAATACCTCACTATTTCAGAAAATTTACAAAAAGGTAATAAATATTAAGATAAGATATTATTCTTTGTTACTTACAATAACATTAAAACAGGCCGATTAGCAAGGTTAATGTTTATGTAAGTTGCACAATCGCTATGTGTTTTCTAATGTACCGCATAAAAAACATAGCCTTATCTACTGCCTTAAAGGTAGCACCTTTAGTCTCTGCATAAGATACAGGAAATTCAAAACCGCAATCCGTTTTATACCAGAGAGCATCGTCAAAAGCGCGCGTAAAAGTAACTTGTTTGTCACCTTTTACCATATCTTTGAGATTAAGCATTGTATTGTCCTTAAGTTGGTAACGCTGGTGAGATTCGAACTCACGGCTAATCCCTTATGATGGGAGTACTCTTCCACTGAGTTACAGCGTCATAAATTTGGAAGTACGGGTCGGAATCGAACCGACTTAAATCGGGGTTGCAATCCGACGCATAACCATCTTGCTCCCGCACCAATAAAAAACCCTCCGCAGTAAAACTGGGAGGGCTATAAAAACTTCTGTTTGTTTACAGACGCGTTTACATAGCACTCCAAGGAGTTTTAATACGATTTTCATAATTCTTAAACATACATGAAGTAGTCATAATTGAAGTCCTTTGTTAAATGGTGTGCCGCGTGTGCGGTCTGTTTGATTTCTTAATTTAAATATAACGGAAAATTAACCGTATAGCAAGATGTTTTTTAACTTTTTTACTTAACAGCTACAGTAGTTGTAACAGTTAGTTTAAGTGGCTGTGCCTTAATTATTACACATTTTCCTGCTAAATTACGTTGATCTATGTAGGCTAACATACCAGCTTCTGAAGTAAAAGAGCTATAATCAATACTTTCTTCAGTATGCTCGGGGTATCCATGTCCGGGATGAGATATTGATCTAGCATCAGCAGGTATATGAGTATATCTAGTAGTAATCACAGCCCAGTGGTCTGTTGTAGGTATACTCATATCATATCCTTATAAATGTAATTGGCAGAGCGACTGGGAGTCGAACCCAGTGAACACGTATTAGGTGTCCTGCGCATTAGCAGTGCGTTGCCTTACCGTCCAGCCCCCGCTCTATTTGATCGTCGTTATCAATTTGATCGTCGTTATCAATTTCTTCATCAGAAATTAGTGTAGTATTCTTAACTTTAGAGATAGCTTCATCAATAGTATGCTCAAAGATCTGAGTAAGGATAATTACTTCTTTAATTACTGCAATACCTAAACCAGAAGTTTTTGCAACTAGCTCGTCAATATTTACAAGTAGATTACCGCTAACAACATGTTCAATATAAACACGTCTTGCTGCTTCGGAAGGCATTCCGATACGCATACGCACATCAAAACGGCTTGGTCTATTTAGAATACGGTTAGGTAGACGTTCAGGGTAGTTAGTAGTAGCTAAGAATAGTACACTATCTACATCTGTTCCACCATCTAGCAAGTGTGTTAGAGATTCATCACCATGTCTTACGATACCATCTAAGTCTTCTAGAATTACAACGATTTTACGTTTAGGTTCTAGAACTTTAATCATTTGAATACCTGCGGTCGCTTCACCGGCACTCTGAGCAACTAACATAATAGCATCGTTAGCTTCTAGCTCTTTTGCAAGTCTGAATACTGTTGCAGTTTTACCACCGCCTGGAGGTCCATATAGTATAATACCTCTTTTAAAGGTTATACCAAGGTCTCTAAAGGCGCGTTCTTTAGACCAAAAGTCTTTAATATGTGCGAGTACTTCTGAGGTAGGATCATCAGGTAGCTCTACCATTGAGTCTCCAACGAAGTCTACACGACGTAGAAAAGGAGCAGAACCCCAAGGAGCTTGATAATCGTATACACCAGCAGGAATGCTGTTTTTACCATAACCTCCAGGCTGCCAATGGCTTCCTGTTGAGTCTGCACTCCACTCAGGCATAGCTAAATCTGGACGAGTTATATATCTATAAGGGCTTAAAGACTTTTCTTCATGTTTCATGTTTTGTTGCTCACTTTATCTATTTTTATTAGCATAACAGATATTTTGTGAGTGAGCAACAACTTTTTTATTTACTCTTTAAAGCAGCAAGTTCGTCTTGAAGAGCTTTCATTTTATCTTCTGTTACTGCAAAGATTGCTTTCATACGTTTTACTAACCATACAACAGCTCCTGCACCCAGCATAACAATCAACTCATCAAAAAAGAAGGTATTAATAAGTAAATCTGCCCAAGAGATAAAACCTAGTAGGGCTGCGATACCTCCGGCTATCCATAAGGACAGCCGGATCAATATAGTATCTTTCATATTAGCGAAGAGCGGCGGCTAGATCACTGAACAAATCACGGTTTTGACGAGTTTCAACAGTTACTACACCAAAGCTACGAACTTCATAGCCCCACTCATTAATTGAGGAACCTCCGATAGTGCCTTTGATCTTTTCAGAAGCATAAAGAGATTCACCGTTAAACTCTTGGTCGTTAATATCTTTGTCCCAAAGCTCGATTGCTTCCCACCCTACAGATACTAGGTTTGTAAACACAGGGCTATTAAGGCTTGCAACAACAACAACCGCGTCTACACTACCAAACTCTGCTAGAGTATTAGCCATATCAAAAGATTCTGCTTCTGTCTGAGCTTTTGCCCAGTCGTCGTCACTACCTTCTTCGCCTTGTTCGATACTTACAATAGTATTCCAGAACAGATTAGCACCCGAACCTTCGGAATTAATAAGAACAGTATTATCAGAACCTAGATCAGACAACTGACCAATATCAGAATCCCCAGGAACCAGCATGATTGCATATTCAACACCGTAGGTAGCGACTGGCATTAGAGCACAGCCTTCTTTAGCACGAGCAAACATTGCGTCAATCTGCGTATAACCAGCAGTGAATTGACCGCTACAAATACCAAGAGTAATCTCCTGAGAACCGTTAGTAGTTACAGCTTCTGCAACATGACCACGCTGCGAAAGACGTTCAGCAGCAGTCTGTGCTTTAGAGAAGTAACCACCTGTAGCGCTTGCGCCTGCGATTACCAAAGTGTCCGAAGTTTCTTGGGCCATAGCAGGTGTCATTACGAGCGTAAGAGCGGCACAAGTAGTCAAAAGTAGAGTTTTCATTATTAATCCTAATATAAGTTGTTTGTATATATAATATAGCGGATATTCAGCCGTTAGGCAAGGTTAATGTTATTGTCGTTTCTACTTATCGTAGTATTTTATTTTTGGTTGGAGGAGTAGGAATCGAACCTACCAAAAATCAGAACCAAAATCTGATGCATCACCATTCTGCTACGTCCTCCAATAATTTGGTAGTCGGTACTGGGATCGAACCAGTGACATCTGCCGTGTAAAGACAGCGCTCTACCATCTGAGCTAACCGACCATTATTGTAATTTTATTTATGGCGCCCTATACGAGACTCGAACTCGTTTCGTCGGCGTGACAAGCCGGTATAATAACCCATATACTAATAAGGCAGTTGTTATGTAGTTAATCCAAATATGATAGGATTAGCTGTGGAAATTAAGGTATTTTGAATAACATCAGAATCCATAAACTCATCTATTTCTTTTTTACTAAATTCATCAAATAAAATACCATCAAAGTTTCTACCTACCAAGGCACGTATACTAGATGATCTGTAAAACTGATAAGGAGTTATAGGGTAAGGAGATAGAGATTTAGGGCTAGAAGATACAAGTAAGAATCTTTTACTATTCTTACGTACTAAAGTAGCTTGTAAAGACTGTATATAAGTGCTTTTACCTGTCTGTCTAGGTAATTTAACCAATACGGTTCTATGTTCTTTGATATATTCTCTTCTAGATAGCGAATGATAAAAGTAACTAGGCTCAAGATAATATAAGCTATCAAAAAGCGCATCTACAGCACGTACATAATTATCGTTAAAAGCTTTATCATTACTTGGTTTATTATATAACATACGTTTCTTTCTTGTTGGAACTGACTTTCGGACTCGAACCGAATACTATAGATCCACAATCTATTGTGTACACCTGCAACACTCAGTCAGCATAATTTGGTGGAGATAAGAACCCGTGGTACGATTCTATAGTGTTCTCACTATATAGAATACCCTTACAGATAGTCATTTCTATTATCCCCATAGTAACTAACACTATATTGAGCAGCTTTTCTTGTCTCAAGTTTACCGTGCCTAGCGAGGCTGGTTTAGCTGATTCTATCTTTGCAGTCTAGAATTAGTGTTATATTGGTGGAATCGAAGGGAATCGAACCCTTCACACAGTGCTTGCAAAGCGCCGTCGCCCCCTTGGAACATGCGACCCCAATCTCTAGGGAGGGTTGCACCCCCTCCCGTCCCTTGCCATAAATCGTGCAATATATAACAAAGAGAATTCTTAATGTCAGCCGGAAATTATTGATTGCCGCCGGATCGGACAAGTGGCGGAGAGTAGAGTAATCGAAACCCGCACGTTGCCGTGCCCATGGAATTCCATCCCACTTTGACACCTTGCCGGTACTCTCCGCTATAGTTTAACTGATTCTTCTAATGCTATATCATTTACGTGAGTAGCATAAAACTCACCCTGCATTGTCCAGTAACCTGTAAACATTACTTCGTAAGCAGCATAAGAAGCTCTTTCGGCTGCATTTCTAGTAGCATTAGGTACTGCTTCTTCAAAAGCGTCTCTAGTATCTTCTTTATTAGAATACATATAATAGTTATCTGTATATTTTTCCATATTATTTAAGACCTAAAAGTAAATGTAACTGGCTTGCCTCTATTAGAGTATTCATTACTTTGTCCTGTGTCTCGACCCCAAATAAGATAGGCGGCAGCTAGTACTCCGAAAATAAAAATCCCCATTATAGCTCTCCAAATCATTAAAGCAAAGTTGATACAAGTTTCATATCAACATTTACGCCGAATTTAGTTTTCACTGCTTTCATAACGTCGCCTTTTCCTCCACCAGAAGCAAGGATAGGGTTGATAATAGCAAGAATTTCGTCTTTAGTAGCCATTACAGGCAAATACTTAGTTAGAACCTCAATCTCTATAGGGTTAGCATGAGTATTGTCTTTTAGTTTTTGTACAGCTTTTTTAATATATTGTACAGCTTCATCTATAGTTGTATCGCGGTTGCTATCGTTTTTACCAATCTTGCGTATTTCAGCAAGGTGGAATACCATAGTTTTTGCCAAAGGATCTTTAGCTTTACGCATAATTAGAACGTCGGCATTCAGTACATCAATCATATTATTTCTTTCTATGGTTAATACTACCACCAGCTTTGACGTCACCACTAACATTAGCACAATTAACGCTACCACCAGCCTTAACATTCCCATCAACATTTTCACAATTAACGCTACCCTTAGCGTTGACGTTACCTGTAACATCATTACAGCTAACAGAGGCAGTAGAGGTCAACTCGCCAATAGAGCCTTCAAGTACTCGAATTTCAACAATACCTGTTGCTTCGATTTCTTGACCACTAATTGATAATACATTACCTTGTACTGAAATATCACCACTGGTTGAGCTATAAGTAACACCATTAATACTAATCTTATTCATAATATACCTTTGTTTGTTAAAAGCTGGCAGCATTTGTAGGCTGCATCTCCTCGGTCTCGGTGTCCTGCCATGTTAGACGACTAGTAGGATTTGAACATAATTTCCAACGTCGAGGTGTCCTCCTATTAGACGACAGCTTATTCTTTAAGTTATTATTATCCGTAGTACTCTGCATGTGTCCAAGATTTATTGTCATGCGAAGTAGCTTTAGAGAGTGCGTCGTCCTCGTTTATAGCCAACACTTCAGTAAAAGGTGGGTCATTAGGGTCGGCAGTAGCATCCTCATAATAGACTCTATAAGTAGTAGGAATATAGTCTTCTAACATAACAGCTATCCTTTGTTAAATTGGTGCGGGCGATGGGACTCGAACCCACACTCCGAAGAACAAAATTTTAAGTCTTGCGCGTATAACCATTTCGCCACGCCCGCATTGTTATTATTTAATAAGTGTACTGCCTAACGCAGTAAGATGCAACATGCTCATTTTGCGTATTTAACACTATATATTCCTGGAGATATTGCATATACTGGTACGAAATCATTTCGAAGAGTACGTTGTAGTATTTGTTTTTTATGTTTCATCACGTTCTCTTCCTAAGTAACTGTAGGGTCATATTGGCGGATAGAGAGGGAGTCGAACCCTCACGACACTTAAAGTCCTAACTGCTTTCAAGGCAGCGGCCACCGCCCATTGGCTTGTCTATCCATGTTATTCGTATTTAGATTGCCATTTATCAAGTTTCTTATCAAACATTGTCTTAGTCTCTTCATCAGTAAATTGCATTACTGAGATAACAGACATAGCACAGTTAATCACATCACAGGCTTCTTCTAAGATAGCTTCTCTACTCGGATTAGCAGAGCTACTCGCATTACTTGCGCCGTCATATCCTAGAAACGCTTGTGCTAGTTCACCAGATTCTTCTGATACCTTAAGAATTTTACGGTACAAAAGTTTATCAGACTCAAAAGCTGAGAGTTTATCTACTCGTTCAAAGTCAATATATTTAGATGGCATTTTATATCCTAAGTTATATAAGGTAATTGGTCGTAGGGGAAATACGGTAATGAGCCGAATACCTATAGGATTAATGGCCCCCCTACTAGTAACGCCAGATAATTAGTCCGCCGTTACTGTTCTAATACACCGCTCCAGTATAGATAGTCTATCCAAGAAGCGTGAAGTTTTTCTTTTGGAGGACTAGCTCGTGCTAGATCTCTAACAGAAGGTACTTTAGGTGTTCTCACAGGTTTCATGTGAGTAGATGAACCTTTACGAGTATTACAAGGAACACAACATGCTACAATGTTTTCATACGAAGTTGGACCGCCATTAGCGCGAGGAACAACATGGTCAAAAGTTAGATCTCTTGGCAAGTGAACATCACCACAATACTGACAAGTAAAGTTATCTCGTCTGAAAATGTTTACTCTATTGAATACAACATTCTGTGGTCGTTTTACGTATTTCTTTAAAGCAATAACCGAAGGCGGCTGGTACTCAAAAGACGGAGAACGTAGCGTAACATCATAGTGCTCTAGTGGTGTAATTCTTCCTTTTAAGAAGTTTCGTAAAGTTCTTTCAAAACCCCAAGTAGATAGCGGAAACACACTAATAGGACTGTAATCAGCATTTAAAACAAGTGCCGGATATTTAATATTTGACACGGTTTAATCTCCCTAGTTGTTAGTGTGTCCTTTATTTCTTAATTTAAGATAACATATAATTAGATGATATGCAAGAACTTTTAAAAACAAAAAAGCCGCTCTAGTAGGAGCGGCTTTTGGTATATTATGCTTTTGCTCTATGTTTAGAGCATACCAAAAGCCTGCAAGTCATTAGAATCCGCTTCATCAGCCGACACCGCGCTAAAAGAAGCGACGCTATTCTGTAGATGCTGGAGGGACTTCTGAATGTTCATTGTATAATCTTTCTTTGAATATGGTTGCAGGAGAGAGGGTTTAACTCACAATAAGTTTCACAACTTATCTAGCTTAAGGCTATCCTGCAATAAAGTTTGGTTGCGTGGGTAGGATTCGAACCTACGATTTCTGAGTTATGAGCCCAGTGGGGACGACCGCTCCCCTACCTCGCAATATAATATAGACTAAACTGTATAATGTAGAAACACTTATAACTACTTTACTTCCTAGCTTCTTCACAAGGCAAGAAGGGGGTAAATATCATATCACTTGGGTGAAGTAAGCAACATAATAACAATTATACAGATTAGTGCATATTATCTCTTAAATTAGTAAACATTAGCTTAGTTAATGATAATAACTAAATTGCCCGCACTTCTCATACGACTAATGATTAAATATACTGCTTAGCTCTAAAGACTAATATTACGTTTCTCATTCATAGGGCTATGTGAGTCATCGTCAGCATATTATCTTGGTACCTTGTCCAGGATTCGAACCTAGAACATTGAACTCGCGCCCATACCCATATCAAAAGGGTCCACAAGGTATATTGGTATTCTATGTATCATTAAAATAATTATAGTTAGTGGGCACAGCATACCACCATTAGCCAGCGGGTAACGCAACTGACACGGATTGTGTTTTGCTAGTATCACTTTAGCACCCAGTGTTATCTCTGGTCGTGTTAGCTTTATCTAACATCAAAGTTTTTTTGTAGATTGGCTGAGATTACACCATCGAGTGAGAGCCTTAGAACCGTACCGTATCCGTTGCTATGGAGCGTTAATTCGTATCCACTAAGTGCCGAAGCTATCCTAGTATCTCTCAGTGCTGCCTTTTTTGAGGAGAGGCGGTTCTCCTGTCGCATATTGCTACTCGTCTTTCAATCTTCCGTCTACCTTCGTCGGGCAGTTCATAGTCGCTAAACTATTACGTCTTCTTTCCGAACAATCAATCCTGCCTTGCGAGCTATCATGAGCCTTATTGTCTTTCGACTAAGGCATTAAGCACTTTTAACAATATACCGGAACAGTCTTTCGCTTTTTTCATAAAAACTAAGAGACTCGAACTCTTAACTTCTGATGTGGGATCAGACGTCCTAACCATTGGACTAAGTTAATCTACTAAGATGTGCTGTTCCAGTTGCTTCATACCTTGTTAGATACAAAATGCAACACACCTCCTGTTTTTCTCCTTGCGGGATACTCAACCACACTTCACGACTTTGGCTCGTTAAAGCCCTCACCGTTTGTGTTATTACGTCGCCTTTCTACGCGAATAGTCAGACTATAACGTAATCTCCTATTAGTATTTAGTAATCGTTAAGTTGGAATTACGTAGTTACAGCTCCCACCGTATTCGTCCTCACCGTTGGCCTGGACTTATCCTTTCGGACTATATACTTAACTTCTTACCTAGCTCCATTAATGAAGCGTTGCACTTCATGCATACACGGTTACAACTAACTTAGGGTTTTATAGATAGGCTACTACTAGAGTAGTGAGGTTATGTAGAAATCACCTCTTTGCATATATTGCTATATGGTATCCTTAATGACGCTATACCGCCAATTCTTATTATCTTAATATAAACCAAAATCAAGCATAGAGCAAGATTAAAATTAATTTTTTTTAGTAGCTTGCCTCACGGTATTGCAAGCTGTGTTTGCTATTAAACGACGTCATCCCCCAACGCTGAGTGAGTTACTGAACAGTAAGCAAATTATAAGAACTTCACTATATAAGGAATACATAATTAGTACGTAGATAATACGTCAAGAAGTTCTTATATCTCATAATATCAATAATTTAAGCAATTAGCAAGTTTAAAACAGATTTTTTATCTAGTATGCTATCAAGTAATTAAGGATATAGTTACTTGGTAACATACTACTATTGTTGTTAAGATCATTCTCAAGTAGCTAACCTAGAGAATGCTTATTTGAGCTTTCAATCTCTTATCACAGAAAGCAGATAACCGACAAGGTTTATTAAGAGTGATAAAGAGCTTGTCAATTCTTTGGTCATTAAGGCGGACCTTTATTCTCCCAACAATAGTAATATATTCTTAATATATCTGATTCGCAAGCAATATGCAAACTAAAAGATACATTTTAAAGTATTCTACGTAACACAAAAGCATTATTTAGTATCTGTTGCGTAGTTTTTGCTAGAACACCTTTACGCCAGACAGCTTTTGGTCCTAGAGATTGAGATATATATAACGCAAATAACCGTCCTCGTTCGTAAGGTATACCAATATTCATATCATAAGCAAAAGGCTTGCCTGCACGATAATCAGTGTACCCATGATAAAACTCACGAGAGTTTGCTAATTTTATAACTAACTCGTAAAGAGTTATATAGCTGGGATGATTACTACTTTTTTTGCCTGTACGCATTGTATAATCCTTTTAAATTCCGTCTATAAATTATATTACAACAAAATTAAGGAATAGGCAAGTTAAAAGAAGATTTATTATCATAGTTAAGTATTAATTAGTTTGCTATCTACTCCATAGCTTTCCGATACTCTCTCCTTATGAGTATGACCTCGGAACACGGTGCTAGCATAGACCTGAGAAGTTACCTTCTCTTCATATTTAACGACCCTCAGGTTGATACAGGGTCTTCTGTATGGTATCAGCGAGGGAATTGAACCCTGCTTAATTAGTTGGCTAGCTGTTCCCTAGCCTGATACTTCTTGAACCTTACGTTCGGGCCATATCTAGCGCGGCTCAGAGTCCTACAGAGTAACCTGTATTTTATGTTTATAGACCCTGGACCGTATGCAGGGTCTTCTGTAATGTCTGTCACTCTCCAGACTGTCACCTTTGTAGTTATTATTGCACATAGGTTTCAAGGTCATTGTGCAGGTTTTTTATTTATCTAAAAAGCAATCTATTGCTTTTGCCTTGTATACATCTTTAGTACTAATAAATAAACAGTGCCTATTAAGTTCTTTGTTTATTTTAATCTTATCTTTCTTAAAGTTAGGCTAGAATTAGCTAAGAGAACTAATACAGGGGAGCTACCCTTTTCGCCTTCTCATTTGTTTTTACTGGTTGAGTTACCAGCTAGGGAGCGGGCGATGGGAATCGAACCCACGACATTTTCGTTGGCAACGAAATGCTCTACCTCTGAGCTACGCCCGCATTATTACTATACAATCTGCTGCTTTAAGATGTTATCATTAGCATCTAGAAGTGTAATTACTCGTTTGTCAAACACTTGTGTCCCAACTTTGAGAGCAAAATGTTCCTCTGCTTCCTCTAAGCTGTCAACTATTGTAGAAGCTGTGCTACCGCCTTCAACAGAGGGAGCTTTGTCTACATATTCGTGTTTAACTTTGAACATATAATAATAATATACCTCATATTTTAGCGGTTTAGCAAATTAAAAATGTAATTTTTTAGGTGTAAGGTCTAAAAAGTATTGTTGTTATATATAATAAGTTGGTGTACTTTAACTCTAGTATCTCTACTTTTAATATTCAAGGCAGTGCATACTCTAGCTGCTTTTAAAAAATTAGTATAAAAGCTATGACTGTGAGCTACAATTAAGTTTACATCAACATTATGCTCAGAATTATAACGATACGAAGTAAACTGATTCGTAGGATAAGACCAAGTGTCTTGTACAGCAAACTTAGATTCGTTTTCATAACCTAATGCTTGTAAACGGTTACTAACATTAAAAATATACCAAGGCTTAAGACAAAGATAGTCATAATCAGAGTCTCTACTAATAGCACAAGGCACAGTCCTACTACCAACAAGAACTGGTTTACTGAGAAAACTCGGAATGTTATGCTTCATCAATGTACCCAATAATCATAGAAGGTGTAATAGCGGGTAAGGGAGATCCCTTCCATGCTGCTCTCTCTCTATCATCAGGACTCATACCAGTAACATCATACAGAGTCTTTCTTACAATCACAGGCCCATTGTGTTTTCGTACTAGTACGAAATCAGTAGATACTCTCCACCAAAATAGCTTGTTATTGTGATTGATTGTTCTCCAACCTTTCATTATCTTCTTTCTTATTTGTTTATAATTATCGTCGCTCATCAGGGTCTGGCAAGTCATTTCTCCAGTGTGATGTTGAGCGCGTAAGTGATGAAGATGCCCCTTGAGGCCATTTTGATATAGGTATATCTGTTAGCTGTTTACAACAAGGACATTTGAAGGAAACCGAAGCATCACGACTACCCCCAAGAATCACCACTGATCCCATCAAGATAACGCATGTCAGAACGCTCAACCTCAAGAAGAGCCTTACAACCGTTTCCACCATTACCATTACCTGAGCAACGGTATTGCATTTTTTCGCCGTACTCAATAATCTTCATAGACTATCTCCTATATTACAATTAAATATAGCATAAGAAACAGCATCAAGCAAGATAAAGCATTCTATATTTCGTAGACAATGGGTATAAAATTTGTAGATTCTGCCTCGATAATCTCAGAGATAATTGACCAATCTCCACCGCCTAAAGACGATCCGATCTTAGACATAGCAACACGGCTATCAATAGAGAAGTTATTATTAATAAGCTTCATACATAATCGAACAGCTTCGTAGCTTACATATTGTTCACCGCTTCGGCCATACCGTTCTTGGGTGATACAGTTAAGGATAGTCTTATCATCATAAAACACAGGTATAACTTCACCTGTACCTAAGCCTGCAATCTTGTATCGTTCATTGTACTCTTTATATGCTCTAGGCCACTTTGCTCTAATAGCTTTAGCTACTCCTGAACCCATAACTCCTTGAGCATTACACCCGTGAGCGATAAAACGCTCACGGGCGGTAGTTAGATCTGAATTTACGTAACGTATCTTCATGGTTTTAGTAACCATCCTTGGTTAAAAGGTTTAATATCACTGATATAAGTATCTGTGATTTCGATTGTGCTCAGCTCGTTCAGACAAATAAACGTAGTACCTAATTGTGTGCTAAATACGCTATAATGCCAGTGACCAAAAACCCAAATCTTAGGCTTATGAATAGCAAACATAGAATCAAAAGCCTGCCTAGTTCTAGAAGGCCATTGCTCTTTAGCATACCAATTAAAAAGGTGCCCAACCACACTTTCTGGGCATTCATGAGTAACCATAATTTCAGGTTTTACCTTCTCATATACATCAATTAGGTTAAAAAGTTCATCATAAGAAAGCTCTTCATCTTCCCAATAATCCCAAGCAGCAGTACGCATGTTAGCATCAATAGAAAGTGCCCCGCCGATATGCATAGTATTACCTACTACAGTACCGTCAGCAATATACGAGTTCATAGACTTGCAAACAGCTGGATTATCGTGATTACCACGAATAAACTTATGATTAGCTCCTTGAGCTACCTCAAGCATATCAACACGTGCTTGTTCTAAAGGATCTTCATCCCAGCGACCAAAGCCGACACCCATATCCCCTATCTGAACACTCTCAGGTAGGGTACTAAGTAGGTGTTTGTAAGCACTGAAATTACCGTGAACGTCTCCAATATAGTGCATAATACATCTTTCTTATGTAATAACCTCTGCATATACAGGGTCTGAGAAGTAATGTAAGCTTACTTTTTCAATATACCTAATAGAAAAGTACTCAGAGGTTAGGCCAAACTCGTATAGCAGATCTTGAATACACGACATTAGGCAAGTATCTTTTTCTAAATCTTCGTCAGTCATTGTAGGCTCCTCTAAAGCTTCTTGTGGTAGTATTAGCATAAGCTCTTTTCTAGCAATATGACAGTGCTTTAAAGTAAGCTGGTCTACAGAATTCATTAAGTCTTGTTCTTTTATTGTATTAAAGAACGTGAAAATAGAATAAGCATTTGTTCTATCTTTATAAGTTTTGTGTACGGTACAATTTGCGTCACCATCATTCTCCCACGAATCTACGGTAAGACGATAGCCTGCTTCTTGGATTAGTTCTTGCATAATATTTCCTTTATATGTTAATTTAATATAACACTGTTTGACAATATTAGCAATATAAAACAGAAATAGAGAGGAGCGTTAGCCCCTCTCTATAGCGTTTAGTATCTTTCTACAGGCTCGTTAGTAAACTCAATCTCTTGAACCTCTGCGCGCGCGCGAACAGTCTCAAAGTTATCATCTACTAGCAGCTTACCGTTTCTATATACGACTCGCATAACATTTTTGCCTTTTTCGTCAGCAATATGCTTAGGTACAGTCTTAAAGCTACAGCTACCAATACCGCAAGTATAGATAAGGCCAAGGCGTCCTTCTTTAGACTTTTTACCTGGATCAGTAACAGGGTCTTTAGAGAAACCTACCCAGTCACCTTCTCCTACACGGATTGCAGAAGCTTTCATTGCATATTTCAAGGTGTCACGATTAACATTTTGAAGTAGACCACCGCCCATACCAAAAGCAATGTTTTCAAGACTAAAACCAGCACTTATGATATTGGCAATAAGAATAGGAAGTGATTTCTTATCTAGACCATCCCCCTGAATTACTTTAACAATAGGGCTTCCATCGCTCTTACGTACTGCAAGTACCTTATACCCTTTGCTATTTACAGTATAGCCAAACTTTTCAGCTAACATTTCAAGTACTTTGATAGGCATAGTAAGTGGATCACCTGAGTCAGGGCGTACAACTAGGGTACCCCCAGAAGCAATTACCTTATCTTTTAGTTGAGTTCCCCAGATATTTGAAGTTGCGTTGTAAATATCAAAACTATCAGAAACGCAAGCATAGATAGAACCTGGCTCACTAAACTGATCAATCATATTTTCAAAAGCAGCAGCTTCATTAGCACGGCCCCAAGAAGTGATAGCACTATGCTCAGAGGCAGGAACAGTCCTACCGACTGGTGGAGCATCTGCACTCGTAATATCAGCATTATAGAAGCTATACGCTCCGATAAGTCCTTCAACAGTATCTGTTCCCCAGAAGTTAACAAGGTGTGACATACCACCTAATACAGCTGTTTCTGAAGAAGAAGCGCCCCGAGCACCAAAGTCATGCAGCGAGAACTTTACTACTACATCACGTAGAACATCTATAGGAATATCAGAGGTTGCATACAGACCTTTTAACAACATAACTTTGTATTCTCTTGACTCACTAGCAACGGTAGAAGGATACCATACACCTCGTAGAAGCGCGGTTTCAACATACGAGGTCAACCATGCTAGACGATCATCAGTAGCAGTAACCTGTACCTGTACGTTGCGTGTCTCCATATAAGTACCTTCTGGTACTGCCTCAATCTCAAGAGGTAGAAAGCCGCCATACTCGTTTACAATAGTCATCCAACCTTCTTCATTGAAGGGTGCGCCATAAATCGCAAATACAGCTTTTGCAAACTTAACATCGCTTACTGTAATAGGTACTAGTAGATACTCTTTAATAAAGGCTTGTGGGCCGAAGAAGACACTTTTTGCTGCTCCGCCACGGGACTCAATATAAGAACTGATTCCCGTAGTGTTAGTAGGTGTTTGTACCCATTGGGAAGGCTTATAGCCATCAACTCGTAGGATAGCGGTTAGTACTGATAGAATATTTTTCATTGCAAAAACTCCTTTTGCTGTTCTGTTCGACGGTCTATCCGTCTAAAGTTATTACTGTTACGTGGTAGTATTTTGGTAATGTTTTAGTAAAGACTTTAATAAAAGCATCAACCTTAGCTTCTGTAGTGTCATAGGTTTTATAATCCATAATACCCCACCAGCCTGGCTTGTACTTATATGTTATTACTCTACGTTTCATGCATCACCTGCGATATTAAGAAAGTAGTCAATAATGTGATAGTGATCTTCAAACATATCCTGTGAACGAATACGCTCGAAAGGAACCCATTTAGCTTTTTCTGCATCATCTGAACCTTTAACTTTAGGGAAATCAAACTTATCAGATAGTTGAAAGTGAAAAGCAGTAGTAATTGTTCGACCGCGAGTAGAGCGGTTAGGTTCATCAAAGACTTGCTTGCCTTTGATTGAGCTTTCTAAGATAGTCTGAGATACTTTAATTTTAGTTTCTTCTCGAAGCTCACGAAGTGCTCCGTCTTTTGTAGTTTCTTTAGGGTTTAGAAACCCTCCAGGAAGCGCCCACAACCCTATGCCAGGAGCAGCTTTACGTTTAACAAGAAGAACATGACCAGACTGAACAACAAGAGCATCTACTGTATGAAAAGTAGGCTCATAAGGTGCAACAGACCAAGCTTCTTTGTAGGTTTGGATAAGCGCATACTCTTTAGATAGTTGTACAAATTCTGGTTTCACAACTAGTTTATCTAGTATTGATATCATCCTACTGGATAGAGTTTTACCATTACATAACAGCTCGTTATTATAAAGTTCCCATTCAAGAACAATACTAAATAACTCAACTCTAAGATCTGTCGCGTTGAGTTTTTCATGTCCCGGAACATTAATAGAATCCCAATCACGAAAGATGTTTAAATAGTAGGATGTTTCATCTTTTGCATAGCCAATAAGAGCAATAGAGTCTGTAGGCTTAGTATGCTTAGCTACTTGCTTGCGAACAGCATTAACCCATTTATTATCGTCGTAAGGATAGTCCGCAATAGGCACGACTTTTAACCGTGGTTCATCACAAAACACGGTTTCAAGCATATGCTTGCGTTCTTCAAATGTAAAGGGGTTTCGCGTCGTGCGGGAAGCAAAGCTAGAGCCAACGGCTACAATAACTTGTTTACCCTTTTCTAAAGCTGCGCGAATAACAGCTTCGTGTCCCAAATGTAAAGGCTGGAACCTGCCAATAAATACTACAGTGTCGTGCATGTGCTAAAAACTCCTTTTAGCGGTTAATATAAGTTTCTATCAACTTATATTTAAAGTATATATTAAAAATTAGCGATTAGCAAGATTATTTAGTATATTAATAACCCCACAACACCCATTATTAGTATTATAAGCGCTATAAATAATAGCTTATTTTGACTTTTTTGTTTCTTACTTTTAGTCATATAAATATTATAAAGGTTAACAACTTTTTCTTCTGATGCTGCACCAAAGTTAATATGCTGTTTTCTACAAGAATGCTCAATTATCCAGAATTTTGTATAGCATAGTGGTACAGGTTTTTTATTGCAATGAATACAAGGGATTATGCTATCTACCATAGAATTTAGTATACCCCTCATTCCAATTAGTATCAAAATAGTACCAAGCAGCGTTATCTTTACCACTATGAGGGCTATCTTCTATCCATTTTACTCTACCTATAGATACGATTTTTTCGCAACGCACTAAATAAGGAGTAGCTTGAACAGTATGTGCCCAGTCTGCATCAAATAGCAACCACGTAGGAGCTAAAGAAGTAAAATGAGTAATTAGGTTATGGAGTAGGTAATCATCTTTTTTACCTCTACTCCACGGAGGGTTTGTGATTATGAAGTCAGCGCCGTACACATGCTCAGAGGTAAGCTGTAACGCATCATATTCTCTAACTTCATCTGCTTGTGGATCAATATCATAAGCCTCATAACACTCACTGAGAGGTGCTAGAGTTTCTATATGGTTGACAAGTCTAAAATCACCTGCACAAGGCTCTATAAAAGTAAAAGATTCAGGAAGATAAGGTATAAGAGGTGCTACCGCTTTAAGAGGTGTTGGATAAAAATCTTTACCAACCCTCTCGAAATCGCTACGTTTCCCCATAATGTCGCCTAACTAAATCTTCTAACCATAGTTGAGATTCTACAGCTACATCAAATTGCTCAGAAGTATCTGAGAGCATTATACACATCCAAACATCTTCTAATGTAAACTCGTCGAAAAAGGCCATACCAATAGTAGAAGCTATAGACTCATAATCAGAGATTGGAAAGTTACTTGAATCATATTCGTGATTTTTACTCATGTAAATCCTTTATAGTTTAGAATACTATATAAACATCTAGTAATCTAAACTGCTATTTGGAACCCCCGGCAGGACTCGAACCTAAGTTTAGCTATCTGTGCACAGATTTGCTAAGTTTGCTGCGACACACCGTGTTCACTAAGATCTTGTGTACATTCTTGTTAACTTTCCTGTACATAATAACTAAGCTACTAAAGGCTGCTCTACCATCTGAGCTACGGGAGTATTGGTGCTCTAGACAGGAGTCGAACCTGCACCTACTATCTTCGGACAATTTTTGAGACTGCTGCGTCTACCATTCCGCCACTAGAGCTTATTGTAATAAGGGCTTTAATTGTTATAATAACTTGCTAAGCCTAGCAATTATTGAATCTCCGTGACACCTAGCAGGCTTACAAAAACAAACTAAATCTTTACCTTTAAGAGCGGTTAGGTCTAACGTAGGAAGGACATGTTTCTCAAAAAGATCGCACACATCATCTCTATCACCATCTTTACCTATCACGTAAGGATTTCCATAAGGTGAACCTCTACCAATATAAACAGCATTGGTAGGTGCTGTATTGTGATACTTATTATGAACGTAGTTCATTTATTAGTTAAGACACTGCAAACCGACAGGACCAGACTCTGCAAAAACTGCTACACACGTGACCTCAGGTTGTGCAGCTAGTTGGCACTCATACACACGTAGATCATAGCCGCGAGCTTCAACTTTATATCCAGTACTTTCCTGCGTAGGTAGATCACGAACGCTACTACCAAATAGTGCGTAAGCTGTATCAGTAGGATATGACATAAACACAAGAGTTAGTGCTGTAAGACCGAGTGCGAACATAGATTTTTTCATTGGTTTTCCTGTTTGATATGTTACTATATAGCGGCAACCATATAGTTGTATTTAGATATTAGGAGTCGTATAGATATTAATGGTGCCCCCACTAGGATTTGAACCCAGGACTTCCTCATTACAAGTGAGGTGCTCTGGCCGGACTGAGCTATAAGGGCGAATGGGTGATGCTTTTTGCTACGTTATTCCGTTTCATAGCTGAGCTTTTAAAGGCAACTAACTCTCAAGGTTCGCTAATTAGGCGTTGATCAACTCGGAACCCCGATCTCTGAATTAGTTAGGTGGTAAGTCTATCCTTCTTAAGGACCACAAGGGAAGTGTGGCGGCTGCTGCGTCGAATCAACAACCTATTTCTTACACTTTACTATAGCGTATACCTATCTTATTAAATTGGCCCAATGTTTAGACTGCCCTTAGTGGGTCTAGTACAAGCTCTAATAGCCTTCACTAGTGCATTTTGCCAATATTATTAGTGTGGGTTAGTAGATGGGGCATGATTTAACATGAAGTTAGCAAGTCGCAACCGACTAACTAGGAGGCCCAATTCCGCATTTAACGACATATCCCACCCACGGGTCCATGCTACTATATAGTTTATTATTGGCAAAGGTGGAGGGAATCGAACCCCCGACACGCGGGTTTGGAATCCGCTGCTCTACCACTGAGCTACACCAATATTGGAGCGGGCATGGAGAATCGAACTCCTTACTCACAGCTTGGAAGGCTGCTGAAGATACCAATCTCCACGAAGTTATGCGCGCAATCTAACTAAAGGAGATCAAACCCTCTAGCAGGTAGATATCGCATAGTCGCATCTACGAGTTAGATCAAACTCTCAGCAATGACCATTGGGGATATTCTACAATTTAAAGCTGATAGCCGCTGCCTATCGTGCATTACTTGATCTTTACGATCTGGCCATGCGGCGCTACGCGGTCTGCTTCTGATATTTATAGAGCGAGGCATTTCAATCGCGCTCTGCTAGTAATGCTATGGGGGAAGTATCCGTCATGATTATTTCACACGCTGCCGATGTTTATCCTCCCCCTCCTTAGTTTTATGTAAGTACCCAAGCCTTAATCTCAGCTGAGGTATCTACATCAAACTCTACTTTTGGTCTATATTTCTTAACCATTGAGATAACTCGTGGTAAGATGATATAAGTAAAAGTATATTCTTTGTCGTGTTTTCGCGATGTCTCTACAGAACTATATGGTTTACCTGCTAGATATGCTCTAGCTAGAAACGTAGCTCTGTTTTCATTTCTAACATTATAACGTCTATGCTTATTTAACGAGTAGTAGCTTCTATAGCTATGATCGTTAAAATAGTCATACTCAGAGTTATGAGCCTGACTAACATGATGCTCTATATTAGAGCGTAGCTGTTTAAGCAATTTACGTTCTTCAAAACGGATTACTTTAGCTTCTAGGCTAAGATGTTTAGATTTAATTTTTAGTTTAAGTGACATTTGTTTTTTTCCTTAATATATGTTAAACAGTAGATATAGTTAGACTGTTATATATATTAAGGTGGCGCGTATACTCACAACATAAGTAAGTTCTCCTTGGTTAAAAATTGGTGCCTGTAGAGGGTGTCGAACCCACTTACGTCAGTTTTGAAGGCTGCTGCATTGCCACAATGCTATACAGGCGTTTTATAAATCAGGGTCATTTTTCATAGAACGATGAAAAGGTATGCTGAACTGACCCTTTAATTGGTCTCGATAGTAGGATTCGAACCTACGACCCTCTGCTCCCAAAGCAGATGCGCTGCCAGACTACGCTATACCGAGTTATTTAAAGGAGTGCTGCCTATTGAAAGGAAACGTACACAGGAGGTGTTGGGTGCGGAGACACCCAGACAGCACTCTTTAAAATAACCTTAGTTGGTACGGATGAGAGGACTCGAACCTCCACGCCCGAAGGCGCCAGAACCTAAATCTGGTGCGTCTACCATTCCGCCACATCCGCATAGTTCTCTTAATTGTCTTTCTATAATTTAATATAACGCAAAAATAACCGTCATGCAAGAACAATTTTAAAAACTTTTAGTAGGTAGTGTTAATTAATATCAGTGTAGCCCAATGCTTTAGCTGTTGCTACGCCTAGCTCTCTATCTTGTGCTACGGCTGCTCGTAAGGTTCTCAATCGTGTTGTAGATTGAATATTCTCATAGGTACCTAAACCTACATAGTATTCTAGGGCTGCTAAGATTTCTTCTACTTTAATCATTATCTACAAATTCTGCCACTGTAATTAGACTTAGGCACATACATATGCCGATTAGTTCAAAAGTGAAAGCATTACAAAATGCAAACACTAGACAAGCAATTAAGCTAGTTAAAAATAAATACTTAACCATTAAGCAAATCAGGAAACAGATCCTGCCAATAGTAAATACGTTTGATATTTGGGTCACTATGCTGTTTATTATATTTTTGTGTAAACAAGTAGCAGTTCAATCCAAGCTCTACACCTGTCTTAGCGTTAGAGAAAGTATCTTCGAGCCATACACAACCAGAGTCTTTATATACGCTAAGTGCATCACGCTTATCTTCGGAATCAGAAGTTAAGATTATATCCTTAAATACGTTTTTTCCAAAAACAGCTTCTAAGTTCATAGTTCTTAGCATCTTGCAATAAGGCTGTGTACCCATAGCTGAAATAGCTACAAATTCATAACCTTCTTCTACGAGAGTAGCTACACCAGAGCGAGCATCCCGCATAGGTGTTAGATCACTTACCCAGCCAGATGAATTAAACTGTCTTACTAGGTTATTTGCTTGCTCTTGTGATACATCATAGTAATGTTCGTGAATTAAGTAGTCTAAAGAATGAACCCTATTAAAGTTATTGTAAGCCATCCATTCATGAAAACGGGCTTCCCACTTAAGAAGCACTCCATCAACGTCAGTCAAAATTGTTCTAGGTAGCATTAGCTTTCCTTATATTTACTTATTATTTCTAGACAGTCGTAATTATCTAACACTCCACACTCGTGGTATACTTCTAAGAAATGGTTACAGTTAGGACACTGAATACAATTATCTTTATCAGTATCGCTCACAAACCATTCGTATCTTGAAGTTAGCATATGGTTACAGTATAAACAATTCATTTTTATTAATCTTTATGGTGAGAAGTGGGGGATTCGAACCCTTACTGTTATATCACATTTACAAAAGTTACAGCTGATATTTGTAAATGCCGCGCATGTTACAGTTCCGACCTCCTGATATCGCGTACCAGGTACTCTACCTCTGAGCTAACTCCCCGAAAATCTTAAAAAGTATTTTGTGTTCTCCAAATAAGCACAGCTTGTTCAAGAAATGTACGAGCCTCAGCTAAGGTCATCCAACCAGCAGAGAAAGGTAAATCGCTGTAAGACTGAGTATAGTACCAGCCACTATCTAGAGGATCACCTGTTGCTGTATCTGCAATGCTTAGAGACCACGCTGATCCTCGTGCTCTAAAGTAAAAAGGCAACCCATCTACTGTACCTTCAATTTGTACAGGACAGAACCCACCTTCTGAAATGATCTTAATAGTCATATTACGAAACTTTTTTCTCAAAGTAATCATGTACAAACAATAAGACAATAATAAAAAATATAAAGGGCCAAAGCAACGCAGCAACGAAAGCTGCAAAAAAGTCAGGCTCTCCAGTACAAATACGCCCGTCAACTCTTTCCATCATGGTTGCTCCCAAAATAAAAGCAATAACAAACCCTAGTGAATATATAATCATATCTTGTCCTTTAGTGGCAGGAGTGGAAGGAATCGAACCCTCGTCATAAGTTTTGGAGACCCATGTTCTACCATTGAACTACACTCCCTTAGTGATTAAAAGTCTACACTAAAACCGGCTGCATACTGTGGAACCTCTGTCACGGTATTATAGGAAACAGTAGTCCACAAGTCAGCAGTATCTGCTACTGCATAGCTATAACCTACGCCTACAAAGTTTACAGTCTGTGCTTCACTGCCTGATACATAAGCATCAAAGCCTGCGTAACCAACACCTAGCTCATAAGCAGATTGAGTGTCATAAGTAACAGCAGCAAATACATCAACTACATTTACAGAACCTTCGGCAGAAACGCCGTAGATAGTAGTGTTAGTGACATTGTTATAATCTACTGCTACAGCCGCACTTACGGAGTAAGGTAGGTTAAAGGTAGCAGCTACCTGTACATTCTGAATATCAGTATTTACTGCGCTGTTTTGAAAGCCGACCATAGCAGCATAATTTGCATATCCTAGAGTAAGCTGAGTATCAGCAAGTGCAGGGTTTGCAAGGCTAGTCATAGTAACAGGATTACCGTTTACTGAGCGCATATGGGAAGTAACAATAAAAATATCATTCCAGTCACCATAAGTAGCGGCGAATAGGCCACTTTCGACACCAACGTAGAAGCCGTCTACAGCTTCTGTAGCAATATTAAAACGTAGTCCGCCAGTAGCAGAAAGTTGACCAGAAAGAGGTACGTCAACCTCGGCAGTAGCTACACCAGCGATTGTGGCGTCAACAGTATTACTTCCTTGTGCAAAAGCATCAACAGAAAAGTTAGCACCTTGTGCAAGACTTGCCGTAGCTAGTGTAAAAATAGCTGCGGTTGAGAGTAGAATAGATTTCATTAATTTATATTTCCTTTGTAAGTAGTAAGCTAAAGAAGCATTACTAGTATTTTATTTAACCGTACCGACTATATAAGTCTGATAGTTTTCTTAGTGGTCTGTTTGGGTCATTTAGTTTATCAAAAAGTCTACTACATGCTTTTTTACAAAAAGGTAGGTTAGTTCTAGTAAAAAACAGAGGACCAAATACCGCGATATATGAGTCTACATATCGTTCTGCTCTACAGCGTTTCCACTGGTTCAGTTCTATACCTAACTCTATATTTTTGGTACTAACAGCAATCTTCATAATACATCACTTTATAAATTGCCAGTTGCTACACCTGGCGTTACTCTTACGTGGTAACAGCTTGAGAAATTGACGATGTGATATGTCGGACTTTACTGGGTAGCCGAAACCACAAACTAAGTACACATGTTCACACCACACTTACTTAGCGCAATAGCTAGATTTCATCCCTAGCTAATTCTTTAATCGCGATCAATACTGACTTTTAGCTCAGCTCGCCAATCGTCACTAGCAAAAGAGTCTACAATAGTAGTAGCGAAGTCTTGCGTCCTTGCTTCCATAGCTTTTGCAACAGCTTCTTTAATCTGTACACTAGATGTTACTAGATATTCTCTAACAGCTTCTTCAACTGCTCGCCGTAATTGATTTTCGACCATAGTTTCAAAAACAGTTTTTTCTTGTTTGCCACCATTGTAGGTACGTTCTTTATGGTTCATTACCGACTCGATAATAGAACCTAGAACATCACCGCCAAGTGCTTCTGCTATTTTTGCTTGAGCAACTGTTTTAATTGCTTCTGCTAACGCTTTATCTGTATCACTCATATTTTATCCATTACTGGTTATGTTCATTGTAGGCATCACACCCTACACAAGTATTGCTTCCTACGTCTGCTATATTTACATAGCATTTCTGACATACAGGTGCTTCTGCTAGTACTTTGCTTTTTTCAGCTGAGCGAAGCTGTGCTTCTGGAGTCATACTGTTACGTAACTTTGAAAAATAATTTTTAGTCATAATACAGCCTTTAGATAAGGTTAGCTAGAAGACCTACAACCATTCCGATAGCGGTGCAGACCATAATCATAAATGCCCACACCTCAGGCCAAATACCGTCTCTCGCAGTTAGAGCCTCAAAAGCACCCATTATAATACCTGTAAGAAGCCCAATAATAGCGCCTATAAACATAAATTCCATAGTATATTTCTTTCTTTGGTGTTCCCGGTAGGATTCGAACCTACGGTCTGCCCGTTATGAGCGGGTTGCTTTAGGCCAACTAAGCTACAGGAACATTATCTTTTGCTTTTTTTATTTTATCTTTAATCGCAGCTACTCTTGGGTGCATCCCTCTACCGCCGATTTCATCGCGAGCTATTCTTGCTAATCTATTCATTTCTACAAGCTCTTGTCTTAGCAAAACAATTTCTTCGTCAGTATATAAACCGTTGGGGTAGCCTGTAAACATAGCAATCTCTTTTCTTAGTAAGGGTGTTGACCCTCATTTCTATCATCAGCTTCTTCTTGTGCGTCAGAGTATGTAGCAAATACATCTTCTTCTTCCCCTTTATGGGGGCCGATAACATATGTACGATTATAACCATATTTGAAATAATAAGTAGGATCTTCTTCAAGCTGAGTTTCGAGACTCTGAGCACCTTCTACAACAATATTGGAGTAGCCTACACAAATAATCTCCTCTACAGTCGAGAACTTAGCCATTTCTTCTCTAGACCACGTATAACCATCATCACCCGTCATAGTGAGCATTTCTGGTTTAGCATCTGGATTATGCACAATCAAGAATAGTTTATCGCCCTGACCATACTCACTAATTTCACAAATATCCATAGAGCTATTCCTTGTTTTATATATTACTTATCTCGTTGTATAGTTACTTCCCAACTTAGTATCTCACATTTTAATCCTAAGTCACATTGTGAAGCATCTTTAACAAAAGCTAAAGCTGTAAACCAACATTCAGACTCTACAACATCTCTTTGTTTCCATCCAAGTACTTCATCAGGTTCAAATGTTTTTACCTGAATCATATCAATTGTAGTAGCAAACATAATGTTAAATACTCCGAAAGTTGGTAGTGTGTTTGGTAGCCCTGCCCGGACTTGAACCGGGACGCCCGAAGGCAACAGATTTTAAGTCTGGTACGTCTACCTATTCCGCCACAGGGCCGTGTAATTCTGGTAATCGGCTTTAAAATCGAGCATTTAGGGTACTCAATACCTTTTTATATTATCACTAATTTTATTTTTATTCTTGTACGTACTGGTTTGTGAGTGACAGTTAGGGCATAAAAAACGCATATTATCAATAGTATTATTATAACATTTACCATCAATATGGTCAATCTCTAATAGTAACTTCTTATTATTGTAAATAGCTCCTACACCACACTGTTCACAACTTTTTCCTTTAATAGTATATAAGTACTCTCTAACCCAAGAATTGCTACCAGTAGTTAGAGGTTTTCCTACATACTCATTATTTAAAAAGTTTTGTATTAATAATATACGCTCATATGCCTTTTGGCACTTATTACTACAGTAAGTATTTATGTCTTTAATAACTGCCATACAGTAAATACATTTATTACTTTTTTTAATAGTAATCTTATGTACAGTACTACAAGGCTTGTTAGGTACTTTTGTATATATATTAAGTTCTGTAATAAAATCTGACCAATTACCCCAATTTGCGTATATTCTATCTTTGCTACAACCAGCTGAATCAATAGTCCACCCTTTTGCTGCCGGATAACAGTCATATTTACTTATATAGATTTTAGCTAATTCTATACATTTTTTCTTACTTATATTATTCATAAATTGGTACTCCCTGGAGGAATCGAACCCCGGACCGTCCTTCCACCGTTAAGGTCTCGCTTAGAAGGCGAGGGGTGGGGCAGGAAGCGTTATACTATATAAAAGAATTAACTGTCGCTTCTATCACAATTCTAATCTGGGCACCGCTTATTGCGAAACAGGGAAGCCGCTTATTAGAGTCTTTACCTATTACCTAGAAAGGTGGTGACCCACAATCCCGAGTAATAGAATTTTTCAAAAGTGATAGCAGTTAATTCTTTTATATCGTCTATAATTTAATATAACGTAAAAATAAGCGTTTAGCAATATTAAAGTTATATTGATTGCTACTTAAGGAGAAAAGTGAAGCTCCGAAGAGCTTCACTGAGTTTACCATGCGCGTAGATTTGGTCTGCGGTCAATTAACCGCTGTCTACGTTCTAAATCAACTAGATCGATAGACTTAGAAAGATATTCTTCGACTAGTTGTTCATTTGTCTTAGGCTTAGGTAGATAACTAAAAAGCTTATTAAGGAAGGTCATGTAGTTCTCCCTGATTTACAGCTTCGAGTACCGTTTCAAAATCGTAATTACGGTATTCAACTCTGTGCAAAATTCGTGCTACTTCTACATTTACAGAGCGTTGTCTGCTTTCAGTAATAGCATTAAAAAATGCGCGAATTTTAGTTAGTACATATCCTGAGACATTATAAGTGACGTTTTGTGTTAGTTCCATTGTTATTTTCCTCGTTTTCAATTATGATATTACGAGGACGCGTTTCTTGGGGGACTACTACCTTCAGCTGAACTGCAAGGATTCCATCCTTTAGATTTGCTCCGAGGACTTTAACGTATTCAGACAATCTGAATTCTTTTTTAAAGCCTTTAGTAGAGATACCTCTGTGGATAACTGTTCTACCTTTTGATACATGATTTCCTAAAACAATAAGAGTTCTACTTTTTTCTTCTACAGTAAGCTCGCTCATAGTAAAACCAGCGACTGCAATCTCGATAAAGTAATCTGTCTCATTAGTCTGTACCACATTATGTGGGGGGTAATGATCGTGAGCGTGCTCACTAGTATACCGTAAACTCTCTAGCATTGACTCAAAGCCAATGAAAGAAGCTTTTGGGAATGTTTCTTTCATGTATTATCTCCTTTTAAAAAAGCAAGAGTTACTATAAGCCGGAAAATTCCGCACTCATAATAATAAATTTAACATATATTTAAGCAGTGAGCAAGAATAAACTTAATTTTTTTACTGCAAAGTAACAGGAAGAATTGTTACTTCATTGCCTACATCATCTAACACTTGCCCGATAATCTCTCCATGCTTTCTCCAAGCTTTAACTATCGTAACATGTTTGCAGCTACGGTAGCGAGAGGGACAATTACAACCTCTTGAGTTAATACGATAACTTGCAATCGGGTGAGTATATTCTTCAAATTTTGTAACCTCAATTTCATTTAAAACCTTTCTAACTAGGTATTCTGCCATAGTTCTATCCTTTTAGATTAACACTAAGTTAGAGTTTGTGCAAGAAAAATGTGAAAGTACCTTTAGCTGCTAGTAACAACATCTTTATAGTACAAATAAGATAGAACGGCTTGATCTGCTAGGTAAGGATTTACAAACTGCTCACGTAGAATTTTATAATAGCGTTTAAACTCGATACCATGAGGTTTTGTTTTGATTTTATTATGTTTCATATCATAGAACTGCCAAGCATGAGCTACCTCATGAGCAATAGTTGCTACGACCTTATGCTTATAGTTGTTATAATAAAAGCTACCAATGTCAGCTCTCTTAGCAAACGAGGGGTACTCATGAAACTTATAAACACCTGTAGTTTTGGTTAGATATGTCATTGCTAGGTTAATGCCAGGGCCGTTCTTGTACCAACCACCTATATGAGATCTCCTAGTAGTAGACCAGTCACAGAGTACACTCTCTAAAGTAAAAGCATCGTCATATGTTCTAATATACTTAGACATGCTATATGCAACGGTTCTAGTATACTCATTATATGCAATTTTATCAATAGCAATCATGTGCGTCTCTTTCCTGTTGCTGGGTCTTTAGCGTCCTCGGCAGATATAACTCCATAGTTACCTTTGTTATATAGTAGCCCTACGTGATGTTTCTGAGTTCCTGTATACACTGAATTAGGTTTTTTTGATCCGTTACCTACTGATTCTGAACTATTTACAACTACTGCGTTATGTCTAGGTAGTTTATAAGGCTCTGTAGAAGTACAAGGGGGATTAGCATCGCTAACCCCCATTGATTTTAACCATTTATTATGGTTTTGTGTAGCTTGCAGTAGGCGCTCACTCTTACTTCTTCGGTTTTTCGGCATTTTTAAATGCTACACTCCCAGGAACCTTGATAAAACGCTTATTAGTCTCTGCTTTATTGGGGTTTCCAATAGTTACAGACACCCGCCGACCCTTGCGATGCGCACGTAGCTGATTAATCAGCTGATCGGCTGTACCTACATAATCCAAACGCACTGCATTAGAGATTTTCTTAGCGACGTTAGGACGTTCACCATTTGAACGTACACCTTTAGACTTACCGCCTTTTTTAACACCCATGATAGAAACCTTTTTTAATTTGTTGTATAAACTAATATAACATTGAAATAAGCGATAAGCAACTTGAATTAAAACTAACGCCCTAGTAATATAGCAGAAATAGAAACATCTTTTCGCAGTTCTAGTAAACTCATAATAAAGTGCTCTGGTGGGTATATCTGAGAACAACGCTCACACTCTAATACCGCTGTGGGTTCAATCTTCCCTTTGTGGAACCAAACTTCGTGTTCATAGCTGCATGTAGGGCAGCAACTCATAGCTCTATATGTATTCATAGTTACTTCTTTCCATAAAAAATGAGGGTAATTTCTTACCCCCATTATACTTTATTTTATTATGATTACCAAATATTTAGTTTAAAGCATTACAGTTTTATACTAAAACTATCTATATGCTTTGAGTATTTTATAGTAGTAGTTATCTATATTATGTGCTTTATATATAGAATGAGCCTTATTCATACTGATCTTAGCTCTAAACTTATCCTTACTTTTTTGAAACTTAGTAGAATCTCTAATATGTCCATAAAAATTAATGTATATTTCAGCTCCATGATGTTTTAACCCATAACACCATAAAGGTAGCGTAGTTACATCATCATTACAAGCTACGAATCTGAAATGATTTATTTTTAACTTATCTAGGTTTCTAACAAAATGCTTATCTCCTACTTTTGGTGACCCATAAGTAACTAACATAGTAGGAGCTTTGTGTAAACATAGAATGGTACATATAGCAGCGCCTAGAGAATGCCCTGTGTACATAAATGAGGCAGTAGGGTACTTCTCAATATAGCTATCTAGTATATCTTTTAGGCTATCTGCATGGTATAAAAAAGTGCTATAAACTTTACTATTGTTATGGCTTTGTAACTTCCAAGTTAATAATTGTACTCCAGATCGTAGAAAAGTTCCAGGAGGTACGCCGCTTAGGGCTAAGTAACACTTATTATCTGAAGGATTATACGCTATAAAACCTTTATATAGTTTTTTTTCTATAAAATGTATATCTACGTAACCTTTATGAAATAGTCCTCTTTCTATAACTTTATTTTTAGCATAAGCTAGAGAGCATAACGATACTGCTTCACAAAAGTATTTATTTATCATTTACATATAATCTTTTCACCGCTCATATTTTGTTCTTCTTTAATAAAGCTATAAAAACCTGCAACAGCAATCTCTTTATGTTTAGCTTCAATATCGAAGTCTGCATATTCTAACATAGGTACATGGTTAGCCATAAGTTCTTCGTCCCAAAATACGTTACTATGGGCGTTGACTTTCATCCAATACTCTGAATTATCTGGATGATGTGACTGAGACTTGTGGAATAAAGGTCGTCTACCTTTCCAAGTTTTTACTGCTTCTTTAAAAAAGTCGGAATTAGCTGTAATATGCTGTACATCACGAATTTTACGGTTTACAATCTTACCGTTTTCATGAACTTTTTCAGTATGCAACATACGGTGGCAAGCATAATGATGAGTATCAAGAGTGCATCGTGTAGGAATACGTTGTGCTAATTCTATAGTATGTTCAATGTCATAACCATTAGGCTTATCTTCGTTTTCTACTGCTAAACACTTCTGAGCATAGTCTGATAAATAGCTAAAATTAGAAGCAAAGCGTTTAATACCATCAATATGTTTACCTCCATACAAACCTTGTAAGTGAATATTCATTACAAAGTCTTCGGCAGGTATATTCATCAGCTTACCATAATGTGCATGGTATTCTAAGTCTGCAACTGAGTTTTCTACTACATTAGCTTTGTCTGATCCGAGAACAGTAAACTGCCCTGGATGCACACTCAGTCTGATTTCGTGTTTTTTAGCTTGCTCACCAGTTCGTGCCAGTATAACACTAAGATCTTCCCAGATTTCTTTATACCAATCAGTAGTAAAGTCAAGAGTATAACAAGGAAATAGCTCAGACGATATACGAAAAGCACGCAAGTTACGAGGTTGTGTTGGAAAATAGTTAGTAATAATGTCCTCTAGCTTAGCTACGTTAGCTAAAGCTTTTTGTTGTACTCGCTCTTTACCACCGTCTTTTAAAGCATAAGTCTTAGTAGTAGTACCAAGATTATAGCGTTTTGCCAAATCTTTATCATTAAACTGACAGCATTGAGAAATACGCCAGTCTGTCTGTGTTTTGTTAAAATATTCCATAAAGTCTCCTGATTACTTTTATGTAAAATAACATCTATTTAACGTACAGGCAATATGAAAATATGTTTTATAGCTAGTTAAAAGATTTTTTCTGATGAATTTTACGTCTGTACCATTCAGCTCTATCTGCTGTCATTTCAGTTCGTTGTTTTACCGTCTCTTTAATATCACCACCGTCATTGATACGAGTTTGAGCAGCCCATTCATCACGTTTTACTGGTATGATTTGACAAACAGGAGTACCTACAGGAATATGAATTTCCGGACCGCCTGGATATACATCTAGATGAATAAAGGGAATATTAACTACGTTTTTATACATATCGGTATCTACTAAACCACTGATAGGTATAAGTTTACTTTCATATCTATTCATTAGTTGAGTAAATATAAGAGAGTAGTTTTTAGGGGTACTAATTCTCCAAGGGTTCATATACTTTAGCACAGTTGAAGAAGTGAGAGGAGAGTTAGGAACTTGTCGTTCTGGGTGTGTCTCAATAGGAGGCCATTTATCAATTAGTTTTTTATGATAGTCGCCAAGATACTTTAAGTGAAGCTTACCGTCAGGTGTTTGATTCAGTATAATATCAATATGAGTAGTTATAATGTAGCCCGCAGTCATAGCGTCAATAAACGGGATACATTTTTTTACTGTGTCATCGTCTTCATTTTCCCTAGGCATAGACTTAAACCACTGTGGCATTAGCTTCTTAGCAGGTTGCGGAGGGGTAATATCTAGTCCCGGAAAGTCATGTAATAGTTTAAATTCTATAGTTTTTTTCATGTCTCTAATGCCGTTGAAAATCTAGGTTCTGCTAAACCTGTGCCATAGTTCCAAGAAAAGTTATTTACACCTTCTGTATCTCTAAAATACCGTAAACCATAAGAACCGATCTCTATACCATTTAATACATAATCATAACCCTCTAATGTTTTAACTAGTTCAACATCTTTAGTATACATAGAGAAAAATTGCCCAGCTTTTGAGATCATCATTGTTAGATCGTAGTGTACAAAAGAGGAGGAATCAAATAGTTCTACTTTCATAAACTCAGGTTTGCTGAGATTATTATACTCCGGCTCTACTCTAAAGCAAGGAGTACAGCTTACATAACGTCCAGGTCTAAGTAACCCTTGACGAGTTAAGTATATAAACGATTGCTCTGCGGAACCTATAAGCCCTAAGCCGTTTGAGGTTTTAATAATACTAGGCTCATCTATGGTTTCTTTAATTGAATCAATATCTACTCTCCAAGGAACATCTATATAAGTATAGCCGCAAGCTTTATAAAAACTTACGGCTTCACCAATCTTTACCCAATCAATATGTGTCATTATCTTCTTCCATTTTTAAATGCGCGCTTAGTTACGTTACTCATATCAGATAGATCCTCCATAGAAGTGTCTGGAAAATTAACTTCTAGATATGAGTCAATAGCACCATATAGATCAGAAAGCTCTACGAGTGCAAGTATAGCAACGCCTTGTTCTTCTGCGTCTTTAAGTTCATCAAGCTCTTCTTGAATCTTAGATAAAGTGCCTATTTCACCTTTCGTAATCTCTGTAAGATGGTACCCAGGTTTATTATCTTGATCCTCTTGAAGATTATGTATAACTGTTTTAAGGTACTCTGTCATCATAGCTGTTTTTCCACAACGTCTACCAGACGCGATTATACGATGCGATTCTGGCTCAACATAACTAATATATATACTATTTGGATGAAAACCGTATGGATTGTTCTTTTTCTCTATCATCTAAATCATAGCCTTCTCTATAAGTGTTGTTAATTTTAATAACTGCTTCTACTAAAGAAAGAGTGTCTGTATAGTTAGAAATTGCAGAGGTATCTTTTGGGAAACAAGAGCCTCCAAAACCGCGTTTCCTATCAAAACCTGGAACCCTAGTATGAGAGCTACCAATTCTTGGATCAGTTATTACAGCGTTTACGATGGTATTAAAGCTAGCATCGTTTTCTTTTTCGCATAGATCGTATAACTGATTAAAGAAGGTAACTTTAACAGCTAGGTAAGAGTTTACTGCATATTTAATTATACTAGCTTCTGATAAGCTAGTATGAAATACAGGACAGGGGGCGCATAAACTATACTTTTTATATAGTTGTTCTACAAAATTAGTGTATGCTTTACGACCACCAAACACATGAAAATCAGGATTTACAAACTGTTCTTCTGCTTTTTTCTCTGTTAGAAACTCAGGATTATAAACGACCTTATAGTTTTCATATTTACGAATAATATCAGGAGTAACAGTAGATTTTATAATAACTAAGCCTTTATAGCCGCGTATATTTAGTACTTCATTTAGTACTGAATCTAAAATACTAGAATCTATAGAACCGTCGTCTCCCATAGGAGTAGGTAGGCAAACAAAAATACAGCCGTGAGTATGGATATTCACGTCTGCTAGCGATAAACCTAGAATAGGGTCAATCAATGTTTGCTTTAATCTTGTATCTGAGAACCCATAACTAACGGCTTTACCTACAAAACCATAGCCAATAATTGCTATCTTCATTTTTTACTATTAGGTGCAGGGGTAGTAGTAGTACCTTTAGCTGGTGCTATTTTAGTTGTTGAGGTAGGCATTACTTTAGCCGTTGGGGTAGGCATTACTTTAGCTACCGGAGTAGATGTTACTACTTTTTCAACAGGTTCTGGAGTACTAGGAGCTTGCATAAGTTCCCATTCTAACTTTTGAAGTCGAATTTGCTCTAAACCATGTCCGTGTTTTGCTAACCATCTAGCTGCTTCGTCCCAATTAGCCATATTTTTAATATCTCTTATCATAATAATTATCCTTTTTTAGGTGATTTTTTAGCGCCAGAAGGCCCAGACCATAGCTCTTTTCTAGCCCAATAGTTAGCACTAAACTTATTATCTTTTGTAAGCTTACCACTTTTGTCTTTTATACCTGCACTTCTTGCGAGATAACTAGTTCTAGCTTCTTTAGAGTAGTTGTGTCCATAATCTTTATGACCAAATCTAATTAGCTTAACTTCATCACCTTTTTTAGCTAGAACTACTTGCTTATGTTTAGAGGATGAGCTATTTTTCTTAGGCTTATTAAAACCCGAAAAAGTCTCTCCTCTATACTCAATTCTACCAGAAGGTAGTCTTTTTACGTTAGCTGCTTTTGCCATTTTTATATTTCTCTTCCAACTGCTTAACTAGACTCCATTGATTAGCAGTTAATTGAGGGTGATTTTGTTGACAACGTAGACAACCGTTAATAAAACGTCTATCTCTCTCATCCATCAAAGCATCAGCAAATAACTTTATTAAATCTTTTTTTAAACGTCTAGTCATATAGCCACGGATACACAAGTTGTTCTTTGTTAACAACCTTTTTCCTTTTAAATAAGCTCATAATCATATTCTTCATTATACACCTTTCAATCTTGTATAGTCAAGTCTTCTATTCTTAAATTCATATAGAAAAGGGGGTACAGCTTTTTCAAAAAGTTGAGGAGCGGCACCATCCACCGTTACTGCGATTACACAATCTTTAATACCTGTACCGAACATTTCATTATGAGCTATAGCATAGAAACAACACTGTAAAAAATAGTCTCTAATCTGACTACTAGATTTACGTTTTTTAGAGGTCTTAAAATCAATAATGGTAGGCTTACCTTTCCAGGTGCCTACCATATCAGTTCTACCTGCTGCTTTATATTTTTTACTCCATAGGATCTGTTCTTGACCCCATATCTCTTCTACGCCTGAAGATACTATCTTAATTAGGTCGTTAGTCATTTGTATTACGTCGGGGGGTTGATTATCAAGAAATATTTCTTCACCATTAAAATGTCTCTCTGCAAAATCGTGAATAAGAGTTCCTCGATCAGTAGCTATTTTTGATATTCTAGCAGCTTCTTCTTCTCCGACACGCTCTTTCCAGCGCTGTAGCCAAGCGTTGTTAGATGTTGCACCTAGGATAGTAGTAATTGAAGGGAATGACCCTTCAGGAGTATGGTAAGTTCTGCCGGTAGTTAAGGTTTCTACAGACATTTTAGTTGTATAATTATACAATAAGTTTCCTGTTTGCACACATAAGTACTGGGTATCCCTGACTTCTAGTAATTTCTAAAATCCTATGTAAAATAGGGTTTGAAGAAGGTGATACAACAAAAGTACGCGCACTTGCTCTTTTATAATTTGATTCAGCAGTTACATTAACAAAACCAGTATCTTCTTTGGATTGTCTACCGCTAAAATAGGTATTAAAGTCTCGTTCTTGGCAAAATGCTGAATGTTGAACAAAGTCAGGACTATCTAAAATAGGTAAGAAGGGTACAGCTATTTTACTACGAACTCCTAAAGAGTTTATAGAAAAGGCTTCTCTACCTATATTAGTAGAAACAGTTTTACCTTTAAGTAGTAATTCAGCAATTCTCTCTATACTAAGACCCGATTTAGCGTCTTTGCCTAGGTAGGCGTTTTCGTATAGAGGGTAGTCAACTAGGGCAGCTGCTCCAAGTGCTTTAGCAGCACCACTAGGAGCTGTATGTACAGCTACATTCTCGTAAACTTTATTTAAAGAATGCGTAACAGTAAAGTTATTAGCACCAATACCTGCAAAAGCTAGGTTAGGAGAATCAATCTTTGTCTGTAACCATGTTGCTAAGTGTGAAATAGCTTTTGTATACACAGAATTAATAGTTGCTCCTAAGTTATGATCGTTTTTATAAGGGCCTAAGAAGTTTTCATAATCACCTAATAGAGAATAGCCATCTTCTGTAAGACGTATAATATCATTAAGCATAAGCTGCTCAAGAGTATCGTTAATATCTCCGAAGTTAATTGAATTCCATATCGCGTTTTGCTCGCCATAAACAGGTTTATTCCCTAACATAGCCATAGAGCTAGAAAAGAAAAGTGCTAACGAATTAGGATATTTAAATTCTTTAATCCAGTAAAATTTACCAGCAACATAATAACCTAGACTAGTATGCTTATAATCAGACACAATAACAGCGCAATTATCCCATTGCTTAGTGATGATAGAAGACATAGCTAAAGCTTCGCGTTCATCGACTAATACAGGATATGCGTCTACTAAAGTACCAATGCGCTTTTTAAAATCAGAAAATAGTTTAGGATTAGTAAAAGCTGCGTAACCATAAGTTCTATAGTCTTTTTTTAGATATTTAATAGCTTTTTCTGGGAAAGTAGAAGTATCAGTATAGTTGTTAAATTGACACTCCATATAAGCGTCAGTAACTTTACTATCGTTTAAAACAGCTACAGCACTATAAGGTTCACCATAGCTTACACCTAGAGTTCTCATTTAATAAACATTTCTATGAAAAGATCACGAAGTATATCCTCGTTATATAATAAAACAGTTTTACACTTGAAACAGTTAAAAGTATCACCATCGCCAAATAGTAATTCTGATACTTTGCACTCACAGTATAAATTACAGGTATCACATAAGCATGAAGCTACTACGTGGTCACAAGCAATTTTCTTTACAAACTCAGACATAGTTTAGTCCTTATTACGATTACTTAAATCAAAACCTACAGGAGGTGGTTGTTTATATAGTAGAGGCTTACCATTTGGACCTAAAAGACGGGAATGAATAGCTCTTTCATAGACATGAGCCTCATCTGCATAAATACCACTCTCTCCTGTCCAAGGATCTCTAATATCTTTAGAATTTTGAACTTTGCTCATTAAGCTACTTCCCAGTAAAACGATCTTTAAAACGCATCACTGATGCTGCTGCACTTGAAGTCTTATCTGTAATTTTATCAGATAATAGTGCCATATTTGCACGAATAGCATCTGTATCTACAGCTGGCTCATTCATCTTTTCAATAGTTTCTATAATCTTAGCAACTTGCTTTTGTAATTCATTAATTTCTGCTTGCATATCTGCAATCTCTTTAGAAGACTTCATTTTGGTTTCCTGTTGTAATTGTTCAATATCTTTTAGTGATACTACCTCTTTTGTAGATATTACTCTTGGTTGCTTCCAACAAGTAGGGTCTTTACACTCTGGGTAGTCCCAGCGTTCTTTACCGCAATAACAGCCTCGATCGTGACTCATTTTTTACCTTCTGTATTAGATTTCATAGCAAGCTTTACACAATCCCAAGGGTTTAGAAAAGGAAGTTTACCTTTTAGGTTTGGCTCAAGACTGCTAGTCACATTCATGCTGCCTTTATCACTATCTGCTACATACCAATATGGCCAATCATCAGTTTTATCACTAGCAGATCTAGCAAAATACCTTGACATATTATATCCTTATTTAAATAATTAGTACAGCTAATACTGCCCACAAGGCTTTACAACCAATATGAATAGCTTGATCTGTGTTATAAGATATACGACCATCACATTTAGCATAGTCGGTAGCTACGTGTATAAAAAATTCAGCTATAGCTAACCATATCATTCCTGTAATTATACCTACAAAACCAGCCTGAATTATGCTATGTGCCCCTAGGGCATGATAAAAGGGTATTCCAGGAATAGGATCTTTATGGTTTTTAGCTTTAGATAGAAAGTCTCCCTGTAAAGGGTAGTCAGCTAATGCGTGTGCAAAAACCATAAGTGCGAATAGCTCTAACATGTTTTAATACCTTGTACTATCGGGGCTTGTAAACATAGTTGCCATGATACTACCTGTAAATCTGTATTTTTTAGTAAAGTTTCTGCTTCTAAGTGATCTATAGAGTTAACTATTACGTTTCTATCAAACAAGTTATTATGACCACAGCAACAACCTAAAGTTTCTATTTTATTAGCCCATAAAAGTAGTATATATTCTACAATACAGGAATCAATACAAACTGTTTTACGCTCTTTAGACATCCATATAGGCTTATCTAATACTACTTCCGCTATAGTACCACCAGAGATCTCAGGCCTGTTATAAGATATACAGTTACACATCTACTCAACTTTAACATAGGTAATTACAGATTTAGCTACAGGCGCTACTTCATAACAATCTTCGATTGTACGCCCACCATGTTGCAACTCCGTTGCAGGATCACTATAGTCAATTCTATAGTACATGTCAGTTTCTTTATTTATTACAATACAGTGAGATAAAATGCTCCATCTAGAGTGTCTATCAAACTGTTCTTTTACTACTACATAAGTATCATGATCGTTATAAGTAATCATCATGATCTCAGACATACAAAGATCTTCCATAGGCTACTTACACTCTGTTACTAGATTTTTAATTTCATTCCACTTTTCTTCTTCTTCGTCTAACGCATCTTTACGCAAAATAGTAGCAATCTTAGTGATTAGAGGAATAGCAATCTCATACTCTGATTTAATATGTTTCTTTTGCTCTGCGATAGCGTCACGTGCAGCCTCAGCAGTAATCATAAGGTCTACTAAACGACTCATGTCTTGTTTAAGTTCTTTTTCCATTATACAGCTCTAAATGTTTTTCTGATTTGTTCAGGTTTATGTCTGATAGTTTTTTCATCAGATAGATCTTTTAAGATAGTTTTAAACATAGTAGACGCTTCTGCCATAGTATCTTCTTTACTTTTGTCGGCGTCTATACACTCAGTATATACTACGTTTAGGGCAGTCATAAGATTACCGCTACCGATAATTCTCATACCTTTACAATCACCAGTACTTCTTAATTCACACAGTTCCCATACCAATGAGGAGTAGACGTGATTAGTATCATCGTCTACAACCTCAAAGGGATTGTTCTGTAGTATATTGCTTACGTCAGACTTTATACAGTTACTTGTCATTAATCCAGTCATTACGGTGGTTATCTGCGTTTAGCCACGCTAGTTCGCGTGACACAAGATCTCCCACTGAAGTTTTTTGTTTATGGGCGATAGCCCGTTCAAAGGTACGCTTAAAAGCCAACCAAGGGTTTTTAATGTTGGTCATAGGTTTAATAGACCGTACATCAAGCTGGTTCCAGTGTTCACACCGCGCATTAAACGCAGGGTGAGAGTTCAAAAACACTTCTGTTTCCCTCATACGTGGTTTCAAGAGTTTGTATAAATTGCGAAACTCTGTCATACGTTCATCATCGCTAATGTCTTCCAGACAAATCTTACGAGCGTTGCGAACTAGGTCACGATACGGGTTACGGCCAGTAATTTTAAAGTACATGCTTATTTGTTCCTTATAATAGCATATTTATCGGTAGATAGGAAGTATTATTTTATTTAAATTAGCTCAATCAGGGTAATACCACGAGACTCTCCATGCATTGACCAGAACTCTGTCTCATCAAACCATGTATACTGTCTCATCCAAACCCAATTGTGATTGATCCGAGAAGCTGCTTGGTTAAACTCACTATAGAAAGGTTTATCAAGAGTCATTGCATTACGAGCTTCTTCAATCCACTCATGCGTAAGCCACGGATTCCACCTAGAAATATTTTCTGCTTCACGAATTGTACGTCGAATATCCCAGTTAGAATAACCAGAGCCGATATGCCTATCAGGAAGCGCTCGTCTTTTTGCCATTGTCGATATTATCCTCGTTATATGTATGTACGATTTCTACAATCATACGGGAAGCTAAAAACTCTTGACCAGAAGCTTTTAGTCTATGATATTCTTCTACCGCACTTGCAATAGATGAATCATACTCTGTGTATTTATTAAGAAACTGTAGGGATTCTTTAACAGATGGCCTATTACTCATTTAAATTCCTATATTATAAAGCTCACAACAGTATTAATTAACATTCTAATTGACACTGTTAATTTATTATAGTATAGTTTAGACATGTATGCAACAGAAAAAGAACTTAAATTCCAGATACGCCACGTAAATGAGAATATTAATAACGTGGCTAGTGATCTAGGGGATGATATAAAAACCCTACACCAAATGATTACTTCTTTACAGGCAGATCAAAAACTGCTAAATGAACAGATTATATTTTTAACGGAGTCCCAGCCATGAGTCATGAGCTAATCGCTTTTACAGACGTAAATAATGATACTATTACTCCTGAAGTAACAGAGTATGTATCATTTGTTAATTCTAATATTAGTGATATATCAACTGAGATTGTTAATAGTAATGACTCTAGATATACAAAGTTTATAATGAAACAAGGTAGATTTCCTTGTTTTCTTGTTCTAAAGAATAACTCTAGGAAAGCAGTTCTTTATGGTAAAGTAACAAAAGAAGAATTACTAGACTGGGTAGTTAGAACTATTGGTTAAATAAATACTAGCACGGATTTTTGCATTAGGCAACTTGAAAATTACTTTCGTTGCCCCACTGCTTTTTAGTGTATGCTTTTAGCAACTGTAAACGTACCAGTTACATTATAAAATGAATTTATCTGGTCACACTACACTACTGTATGTTATTTTACAGTAGACAAATCTTAAATAATGTGTATTATAAAAGAATGAAAATATTTGTTAAGAATAATGACATTTCAAAAGCCCTACGTGTTTTGAAGAAAAAACTTCAGACAGAAGGCGATTTGAATTTGCTCAGAGGTAAACAACACTTTGTTTCCGCAGGAGAAACAAGGCGTTTAGATAAGAAAGCAGGGGAAAGACGTTGGCGCAAGACGCGAGCAGCCTTTGTTGATAACATTGAGAAACGCGAACAACAGTTGATTAAACAAAATAGACGTCGTGCGCAGAAAGAACGTGCCGAGCGTTTAGCAAGACAAGCAAAGCGATATAATAAATAATTTGCTCGTTCCTTATTTGTATGTTATATTTAATGTATAAATAAGGAATGACACATGAAAGCTTTTCAAGGCTCGTTTATTAAGAAAAATGGTGACGTAAGAGAAATGATCTTTGCGTATATTGAAGATTTACCAGAAGACTATCTTGAAGATAAGATTATCGGTTCTGGACCTGAGAAAACATATGCTCCAGGTATGAAGCTTGTGTGGGACTTAGAAGAAGACAACTTTAGAATCTTTAATTTTAATGCAGTAATGGTTACTCCAGAACAGATTGATTACTAATGGCTGATATAACACTATCACTTACAGACGATGAAATCACTCAAGCTATCAAAAACTATGTTAATAGTATTGGTTATAGGGATACTGACCACTTTAGTGTTACTATACGTGTTACTCGTGGGGATGACTCCGGAGATTATACTTATGCAACAGTATCCGGTATAGTTGTAAACAGGGATAAGTAAAATGGAAACCTTGAAATTATCTGGCGCTAATCATGCGGAATGCCCTGCATGTGGTTTACCTCGTAGTATCCTATGTAAAGAGCCTGATAGAACAGGTCTATGGCAGCACTATTTCAGTAAAAAATGTAAAAGCTTTCGTGATCAAAATCCAGGTAATTACCCTAACGGTGTTGATCTAATGCCTATGATACGGAGTGCTTACAATGGCTCACGTAAGTTACAAAGAGAGGCTTTAGCAGTACAAAAAGCATCTGATAGAGCTTATAAACTTGAGATGGAAGCTAGAAAACATCGTAAACATGATCTGTCAGGGGCCTTTATATTAGATATTATTGAGGAACTAGAAGGTGCTCTATATATGATGGAACCTTATTACTCACAGTGTCGTGCTGACTCTTCTGGCCGTGAAATGGTATCTAAACTTGAAGCTATTGTGGCTTCTTGTCAAAAATAGAAAGAATAAATTATGACTTTATATGTAGCAAAAGATAGATCTGTAAAAGAAACATTCAAAGTGCTTAAAAGCGTATATGCGCCTTATACACTAAAACGTGTACTTTATTATAGTCTTTGTATTACAGCGTTTCTTTTATTTGTTATTGGTTTTTGGTACGGTCTTATCTATGCTGTAGTAAGCACTATGTCATAGTTCATATTCGAGGAAGAATAGGTTATGTCAAAAATACAACCAAGTTTATCCGTACAGTTAGCCCAGATTGCTAAGTTAGTTGATAATGGTTATGTAGTATACTTTCCTTTAGAAATATCCCTGACAGAGTTTAAAGCTAGACTACAAGAAACAATAGATGAGTAAATTTGAAAAGATTGAAACAGCTATTGTAGCTATCGTAGTCGCTGCTCTTGTCGTAATCCTAGGCAATTTTATTCTAGTAGGTATTTTAGGAGTTATATAATGAATTCTACCATTTATATTCAAAACAAACCGCATATGAACATTGGAACAATTGGGTTCTCTGAGATCAACGGTGTGCCTTATGAAGAACTGGGACAGCCAGAGCTTAAGGCTACAAAAGCTATGAAAATGTATATCGCAGTATTGGATCAAGTTCCAGACTTTATGGTTCCTACACTTGTAGCCCATTCTGTTCTGTCGGCACATGAGCACTTCCTAAAAGCTAACAATATTCAAGATATTGCTGACCATGGTGCTTACAAATTCCCGGACTACATCAATTGGTTCCAAAATCACTTTCGCAAAGTGGTGCTCAGAGTAAACAGTAAAGAGTTTATTAAGATTTGTCAGATTCCTGATGTTTACTTGGGGCATGAGAACACCACTCTAGGAGGTAAAAAATCATGTGCGATTCCACCACCTTGTGAAAATGATGATCGTCCTAACGTGTTGGTATACGCTAAAATGTGGAAACCTCTAGCACCCTAAATTATTGGAAACTAAAATGAGAACTCCTGAATTTGTATCTTTTATTGGTATTGACGAAAATACTGATACTGACGATTGTATTGATCTATCTAATCGCTTCCCTATTGAATGGGGTGTGCTATACGGTACCAATCCTGGATCAAAATCTAGATACCCAGATGAAGGTGTGATTATGGATTTTGTAGATTGTTCAGACTTAATGAGCTTAGACTGTGCTTTACACGTATGCGGTAGTAAAGCTACAGACTTTCAAGAAGGTAGAGTAGAGACTTGGTATGACTACTTTGATCGTATTCAGATTAACCTGTTAGATAAGCGTTATGACTTTCCTAAACTTGGTGTTATGTCTAATATATTTGCTGAAACTAGCTTTATTATTCAGCATCGTAGTGAGAAAAATCCTACTCATCAATTTACTGCTCTTTACGATACTTCTGGTGGGCGAGGAACAGTAATTGAGGGCGACTACCCTGACTTTAGAACAGAGTTCCTTATGGGGTACGCTGGTGGTATTAACCCAGAAAATGTACTAGAGATTAATCGTAAGGTTAAAGCTCGCGGACCTTACTACTTAGATATGGAAAGTGGTATTCGTACAGATGATTGGCTTGATATTAATAAGTGTGAAAGCATTTGTAAACAGCTATGGCCAAACCTATGATTAAGTTTAAGAACTGGTTAAGTAACTTTATATGTAGCAAAACACATGGAGGTGGTACTATTATCTGGTTAGAGGGTGACACTGCTTGGCGCTGTAATAAATGTAAAAGAATTGAAGTATGAACCTGTTTATTAGCTTATGGGTACTGAGTATAGTATTAACGGTAATTATTTGTTACTACTTATTCTCTACTAATAGCCAAGTAGCTGTTACCTCAGGTACTGGTAATAATATAACTTTGAGTAACACAACAAGTACAAGTGATCCTTGTATCTACTGCGGAGGTCGATAATATGGTAACTTGGATTACTCAAAGTAGCGGCTTATTTGCAGATAGATGTAGTGAAGTATCCGAAGCTATTAGAAAAAGATGTAAAGAAACTAATCATACGTGGTTAGAACTAGACATTATACCTTTTTCTCATGAAGTTGTTGGAGGACTTCCAGAAGTTGTTAGCCCTGCTGTTATGTACGGAAGTACAAATATTAGAGCAGTAGCTAAGCAGATGACTGCGGAACCTCTTGTGTGGGATTATTCAGGTGTCAAAGAAAGTGTTGTTAGTGCAGCCCTAGGTAATAAGTATCTTAACTCAGATATGATTATCTGTAAGGCCGAAGAGGCAGACAATATAGCAGAACAACAAGGCTGGGAGCTCTTTTTTGCTAAGCCTAATACAGATAATAAAGAGTTTGCTGGTACTGTATTTGATACTAAACGATATAGTTACTTTATTGAAGGAGTGTTTGCACAAGAGTGGATACCTAGAGACTTTGAGGTAGTTGTAAGTTCTGTAAAAAACACTAATATAGAGTGGAGACTAATAGTAGTAGATTCTAAGATTGTCGAATATACTATATATAAGCAATGGCAAACTATAATGTCTAGTAGAGAAATTTACCAAGAAGTATTAGACTTTGCTCATGATTGTATTAATATACATAATCCTGGCGACGTATATACTATTGATATTGCTCAAACAGATAAAGGGTTAGCTGTAGTAGAGTATAATGGTTTTAACTCAGCAGGTTTATATGCTTGTGATGTTAATAACATTGTAGACGCTATTAACGATTTTTTAACTAAAGGTACTTAACATGACACTGCTAATTGCACGTATGCTAAAACACGCCTTTTTATCAGGTGTAATAGCTGCTCGTAACATTCCACAACATGGGGAAATCTCTGGTCCTGATCTATGGGTAGAGTATGAGCCACATGAAAAAGATTTAGAAAAGCTACTAAGAAACGAAGTATAATAAAATCATCGCTTCAATTATGTGAATTGGAGATATTCTGGACCTGGGGGCAGTACCCAGCGACTCCACCACCTACCTACTACGATAACTCGTTATATTCATGCTAAGCGCTTAGTAACGATAAAGAATGAACTTAGTAGGTAGATGATGGGGTCGAAATAGGATCGACAGGTATCAAAGAGTAAGCTAGAAGCCAGTGCGCAAGCGACTGTAACCGCAAGAAACTTTATAGATGCAAACAAAAATAGTGCACCTATGGGTTACGCTCTAGCAGCGTAACGACATGGGGTATGGGCTCCACCTTGCAACAGAACGGGCCTATTTTTATTGGAGAGTCATGCGTATAACAATAAACAAAGTAGCATACAATGTTTCTATGCGTTGTTTCCCCAATGATGATATTTTCCTATTTACATATATTGATGGTGTTGAGCATCCTCTTAATCTACAATTTTGTAAAAGTGAAGATACTATATCCTTTCCAGAGTTTAAACAAAGAGTTACTGACGAAGTTGGTCACTTGCTGTATAAATTGGGGTGATACCCATAAATATATCCGAGCTATAACAAGGTTATTATAGCATCACACACAGCACAGAAAAAGAGAAATAATAAATGAGAAGAATTAAAACATACGCACCAGTTACATCGTCACTGATTGGTGAAGCACTTGCAGGAGCAATAAAGGCACCAAAACCACTTACTCTTGCCGAGGCTTTTAAACCAAAACGTGCAGGAACGAAAACATCGCATGTAGTAATGATTCTAGATGAATCATCCTCAATGAACGGCTCAACAGACGCTACGATTAGTAGCTGTAATGAGTTTTTAGACAGCCAGCGTAAGGATTCAAAAGCACAAAAGATTAAGACTTTTGTATCTATTGTTAAGTTTGATGGTAATAATGTGATTAGTATTGTAACTCGTAAAAACATTAAAGAAGTAGAGCATATTACTCGTAGAGATTATAATCCAGCTGGTATGACAAATCTAAATGATGCAATAGGTTCCGTTATGCTTACTGTAAATAATCTGTTTGCTGAAACTAAGAAAGCTGATAGAGATTCTATTATTATTAATATTCTTACTGACGGCTATGAAAATGCTTCTAGTACTTTTGGAAGTATTGATATTAAGCAGATGATCGCCAAAGCAGAAGCTAAAGACTGGGTATTCACTTTTATGGGTGCAGACATTGATGCTTTCGCAGCATCAAGTGTTTATGGTTTTCAGGAGCATAACACAATTCAGTTTAGTAAGGGTGCTATGGCAGGTACTATGTCTATTGCGTCTAATAAAGTCTCAGCTATGAGACAAGCACGTAGTGAGGGTACTAGTACTCAATCTCTATATGCTAGTAGTGCTTTTACAGATGATGAGCGTGCAACAGCAGTAGGTGATGATAATGACAAAGACCCCGTATGAAGTAAGGCTGGATGTTTTAATTTTAGCACAAAATATGCTAGAAGCAGAGCGTCAACGAGCCTCAGTAACCTATAACCATATGCTAAATAGTGAAGTACATTTTAATAATGATGAAATGTCTGCTGCTCAGTCTAGAGCACAGTATACAGATGCAGATGTTAAAACTAAAGCTGAAGCTATGTATTCTTTTGTTACTGATAGAAGCGCTCCTAGTAAAAACATAAAATAACAATGAGGGGTCACTTAGTGGCCCCTCTAACCATAAGTAGAGATTGATAATGAGCACATATATTTTAGGCCAAGGTGGCTTTACTAAAGAAATCTTTGAACAAATGATTGTAAACTCAGACTGTACAGATTTTGCAGGTTTTGTAAGTTATGATGAAGGCAAACTCATAGCAAATAAAAAAGAAATCACTAAATCTAGTTCTGATAAGTTTATTTTAGGTACAGGTATAAAGAAACATAGGGATATGTTTATCTCTATATTAAGTAAGCAGTATCCACTAGGTATTAAGCATTTTCCTAACTACTTTGCAGCTACGTCTCGTATCTCACAGACGTCTGTAATGGGTTACGGAAATGTATTCTGTGAGTTTAGTCTAGTCAATGCAAACGCTGTTTTAGGTAACTTCAACTGTTTTAATGCTTATGTTTCAACGCACCACGATAGTGTGTTAGGTGATGATAATGTCCTTTCTCCTTATGCAACCTTACTAGGTAATGTAAGAATTGGTAATAAAAACTTTTTTGGCGCAGGAGCTACAGTAGTACCTCTTGTAAGCTTGGGTAACAATAATACTGTTAGTGCAGGTGAGTACGTATTCGACGATATGGAGAATAGTGAATTATTTAGATCAGGGATGATAGTAAAAAAGAAATGATAGTATTATTTAGAAGCTGTGAAGCAAACTTGTCTCCAGGATCTCTAGGAGATGGTTATGAAGATAAACCGCGTTGGATGGGTAAAGGTAAATTAGAGATTTTGCGTAAGTCCTATATGTCTATACAAAATGGTCTTACTCCTGATGATACTATATTTATTATCAATGATAGAACCTCTCCTGATACTCTTGACTGGTTCAGTAATAACACGGTTGCTCAATATGAAGAAATAGATATTACCTCTTTGGAAGAGCTTAGAGCGAGTCATCCTTACCCTACATACCACCCTGTGTTACCTAACTCATGCCCAGACCTAATGGAAGCTTTAATTAAGATTGCAGAAAATAATCCTGATGAAGTAATTTATATTTGTGAAGATGATTACCTGCACCTTCCACACGCAATTACTGCGATGAAAGGCGTGTATGCTAAAGGTTATCAAGGTTTTTACGCTCCTTATGATTATCCTGATAGATATACGCTTGATAATTCTAAACTTGCAGAAATTCATGCAGGGCCTTATGGGCACCTCAGAAGTATTCCGAGCGCTACGTTAACTGTAGCTGCCTACGGACATACATGGCTTAAATTTAAATATGAGCTACTAAGAGCAGGCGCTTTTGCTGATGACTCCTGGACTTGGAAAGCTTTTGCACAAGCAGGAGCTGTATGCCCGATCCCAAGTCACGCTACTCATTTACAAGAATACTGTATCTCTCCCTATGTAGACTGGGAAACTGTATATTCTGCTATAGAAATTTAGAATGAAAAAATTCGTACATACTAAGACTTTTGATGAAACTAGCTTTATGTTATACCTTCAACCAGCTATTGATTCTAATCAATATACTAATGGAGGTAGTACAGTAGAGTTACTTGAGAGAACTGCAAGAAATATTCTTGAGATATGTGATAGTAAAGCTGTAATCGCTGTAGTTAACGGTTCCGCAGCTCTTAATGCTATTATAAACGGTATTGCTGTAGTTGAAAACATATATCCTAGAGTTATAACACAAGACTTCACGTTCTACCCAGCCTTTCAAGGTGAATGTAGAAATCCTATTATCGTTGATTTTAATAGTGATATTAATTTACCTCACGTTATTGATTTAATGAACTTAAAGCAAGGAAATATACTTCTTGTAACTAACTGTTTTGGTCATGTACAGGAGCTAGACACTATTCTTGCAGCTGCAAAAGCTAATAATCTTAGAGTAATTTTTGATAATGCAGCAACTCCTTATTCGTTTTATAAAGGGATTAACTCGTGTAACTACGGTAATGCTTCTTTTGTTTCGCTACATCACACTAAACCTATTGGGTTTGGTGAAGGTGGTCTAGCTATCGTAGATAGAAAGTATGAAAAAGCTGTACGTGCAGCTATAGCTTTTGGTCTTGTAAACGGTAAAGGTACGAAATACGGAAGTAACTATAAAATGAGTGAGATTAGCGCTTCAGCTATTCTACAGTGGTGGACTAACTTTAGTATTACAGCTATGGCTCAAGAATATGTAGATAACTATGAAGATTATCAAGAACCTTTTAAAATGACGCATTATGGTGATCGTGATAAATGGTTTCCCTCATGTATGCCCGCAATTAGTAATCATTATATAGAGTCTACAAACCCAGAGGTTAAGAAATACTATACCCCTTTAAAAGGTTTACCACATTCCCAAACACTATATAATAATATATTGTGTTTTCCTTTAGGACATTAGCATGAAAATCGTTACAGTAACAGGTTGTGCTGGATTTATAGGCGGAGCATTCACGGAAAGACTACTATCTCTCGGTTATTACGTTCATGGTATTGATAGCTTAACTAGAGTTGCAGATAAAACTTTTATGTGGGGGCTTAAAAGACGCTACCCAAAGCACTTCAATATTATAGTTGATAATATAGTAACTATTGAAGAAATACCAGACTGCGATATTCTTTTTAACTTTGCAGCAGAGTCAGATGTAGACAGTAGTAATAATAATTCACGTGACTTCATTCAGACAAATATTGCAGGTGTTGAAAACCTACTTGCACTAACAAGAAAAAGAGCAACAATCAAAGTTGACCCACCTATATTTATACAAATATCTACAGACGAGGTTTATGGGAATCATACCTCTGCTACTCCTTATAACGAGACACAGAGGCTAAAACCTTGTAATCCTTATGCTGCTTCTAAAGCAGGGGCTGACCTTTTAATCGAGAGTTGGGATGCTACACATGGGTTAGATTATAAAATTATTAGACCTTCAAATACTTACGGTCTTAGGCAGTTCCCAGAAAAGCTAATACCTTTAGTAGTTAAAAATCTATGTAGAGATAAGAAAATTAATCTTCATAATATGGGTCTACCTGTTAGAACATGGACTCATGCACAGGATGTTATAGATGGAATTTTGTTAGCAACTACCAAAGGTGTTAATAAAGAAACGTATAATATCTCTTCAAACGAAGAAAGAACTAATGAAGAGATGGTTAAAGTTATTATAGACCTTTATTATCTAGGTATAAACCTTGATTATTCTAAGTATATAAACTATAGGTACGATAGACCTGGGCAGGATATGCACTATTCAATATGTAGTGATAAAATTAGACAACTTGGCTGGAAGCCTCAACATAAACTAGCTATATCTTTAATGGATGTAGTAGCTCATTATAAAGAGAATGTAAAATGGTAACTAAAGTATTTATAACAGGAATAGCAGGGTTGCTAGGAAGTAACTTAGCAAGATTTTTATTAGCTAAGGGCGGTTATGAGATTGTAGGCATTGATAACGGTATCGGAGGTGTAGAAGGTAATGTTCCAGATGGAGTTACTTATCATCAGGGAGATATCCTAAATACAGAATTATTAAAAGAGTATATGTACGGTTGCGACGTAGTTTTTCACGCAGCTGCCTTACCCTATGAAGGGTTAAGTGTTTTCTCCCCTACAGTAACAGCAACTAGTATTGTATCTGGTACACTATCTACTGCGATTGCAGCACTTCATAATAAAGTACATTTATTTATTAATTGTAGCTCTATGGCTAGATATGGGGACCAAGTTCCGCCATTTACTGAGGATATGCCTACTAAACCTGTAGATCCTTATGGTCTAGCTAAAGTACAAGCAGAAGAACACCTAGCTATGCTTTCTGATATACACGGGTTAAACTATGTTACCTTAGTACCTCACAACGTAATTGGGGTAGGTCAGAGATATTTTGATCCATTTAGAAACGTTGCAGGTATTATGATTAATAGAACTTTACAAGGTAAACGAATAATCGTATATGGTGATGGTACACAGAAACGTTCTTTTTCAGACGTTACTGATTGTATCCGAGCAGTAGAGCAAATTATCTTATCAGATAGAGACTTATGTGGCGAAGTATTTAATATAGGTCCAGAAGACAACGAGTTATCAATTCTCGATCTAGCTAAGCTAGTAAGCTATAAGTG
>Ga0208646_1000082_pt1 | contig 66365 bp, 53 predicted proteins | sample AntAceMetag02UK8_FD_184762 | JGI IMG/M metagenome (GOLD analysis project Ga0208646, IMG submission 184762) | Saline lake microbial communities from Ace Lake, Antarctica - Antarctic Ace Lake Metagenome 02UK8 (SPAdes) (version 2) | ecosystem: Environmental > Aquatic > Non-marine Saline and... | reverse complement strand
GTAAAAAACGTAACTGATATTTTGAATAACAGGCCAAGAAAAAGATTTGGATATCTAAGCCCAAATGAGGTATTTGCCTCTATATTAGAATCTCAATCACAATTCGCACTTATTGCTTGAATGCAGGCACTATTTCTGATTAAGTTTTAAGCTTTAGCAATCTTCTTTTACTGTTTGATTCATGATTTAGCTTTCTCTATTCTCCGTACAGTAATTTCTCGATTTTATAGAACAAAAGACTTCTCGCGCGCTTTTGCTTATCACATCAATACTTAGCTTTCAACAAAAAGTTGATTCCAAGCAACCATATGGAAGTATTGGGTTCTCGTATTTTTTTCGTGAATGGCAGATGTCATTGTCAAGATTCTTGAGCTATTAGATCTCAGCCAGTAATGAAAAAAGTGAGTTCGTATAAGCCTATTTTTTACTAAACTTCTTAGAAGATTGTTGCAATATGCAGCGTAGGTTTTTGTTATCTAAAGAATGCCTAATGACCTTTTCTTGAACGTTAAACACTTTTCAATGTCAGAAGTAAAATAAGTAAAACCAGTTGTTAGGGACGATTAGTACTTGACTTATCCATATTTACTAGGTCAATTTTGTCTATGTTTTATTCAGAGCACGTAATCGCAGACGCATGATGAATATTACTGGAAGTATGTTTTGGGTCAGCGGAAGAATAACGGCTCTGAGCATTAGACATAACATGGTTTTAGTTCGACTATGATTGATAGCCTGAGTCTTTAATGTTATATCAACATCGGGATTAAATCATGTGTAGGTCTAATTTCGAACGTGCTAAGAGTAGTTTTTTTATCCCGTTAGCAATGAAAATGTGATTAGATGTTTGTTCAAATCAATGTATTCATAGTTTAAAAAACAGTAAGTGCTGAATGGTAAAAATCATAAAAGTCTCCAATCATATGATTGAAGACTTTTATATATGTCCCTTGTATTATCCTTTGTAGTAAAACTGTTCGTGAACGATCAATCCATTTTCCCATTTTTGAACACCTATTTGCTCCATCTCCATGCGATTTCCATCTTGAAAGGTAACATCCATACTAGTCTGATGCATGGTAATACAAGCTTCCTCATCGGACGTGATAGCTTTTATTTCCATACCATGAAATTCTTTTATGCTATTTAAAAACTGCACTTCATATTCCCTGCAAAGTACTTTGCCCTCTCTCGTACCTCTAGGCTCAGTCATGACTACATTATCTGCGTAATACTTATCAAATGCGTCTAACAATTGTCCTTGACCAACCAAATTATAAATGTCCAGTGCTTTCTCTCTTAGTGTCATAATTCCCTTGTTTATATATGTATATACTTATACTGTATATACATACTTATGTTTCAGCTTTAACCTATTTATTTTTAGATTGTTAAAACCTTAATTAGTTCCATTGATTGATAACTATAGCTTATGTCATCATTATATCAAATAATGAAGATATATACACTTTTGCAATGACATAAAATATGAAGGAAATGATAGAATTAGATACTGATACACTTGCTGAGCTAATAAGTGATAACGATAAAGTAATAGTACAATATGGTGCTACTTGGTGCGGAAATTGTCGTTTGATAAAACCTAAATTTAAAAGACTGGCAAAAGAAAACGAGGATGTAGTGTTCGTTTATGTTGACGCAGAGAAACAACCAAATTCTAGGGCTTTAGCGGAAGTTAAGAATCTACCAACGTTTGCTGGATTTAAAGGGGGTAAATTAGTTGGACAAAGCGCCGGAAATAAAGAATCAGTAATAACAACCGTATTAGATGAGATTGCCAATAATTAAGCATGTAACGTCCTTTGTCGAAGAGAATGATGAGGATTGGGTCAATGAGGCGATCGAGCTATTAGAGCACTACACGGAAGCTCCTGGACTTAAAGACGGGGAAATGGATGTACTCGGAGAGATGTTGTCTAACCTTTATGGAGCAATAGAAGTTCATAAGGACATGAAAAATGGTAAGTCGCAGAAGGAGGCGCTCAATGATTTTATGAAGAGGGTAACTGGATCAATAGATTAATATTTACAATTGATCGTAATAAAAAAGGCTATTCAACGAATAGCCTTTTTTATTACATAACCTATAGGACAGTCAGATCATTTTATTACACTGAAATTTTTTCTTCTGACTGCTTAGTCTCAATCTTTAATTCCTTACATAAGTAGACGAAACTTGCATTTCGTCTATCTGTCGATAAATCAGGCCAAGTCACGTGTAATGGTTTTAGAGAAATGATTGTTAACTTTTCCTCCATCTCTGTCGTTAGTTTTTCCCAATCCATATTTTTCAACAATGATTGTTCTTCCAGTAATTCGATATTATCCAATACTTTTTCTAGAATTGATCTGGTAGCTAAGTCTAAACAAGGTTTCACAAGGATCAATTCATACTCCATACTGTCTTGATTCAACTTAATACCTTCTTTAGCTTCGAAATCTTTTTTGATCTTTTTGTAAATACTATTTAGCTCGTCCAAGCTATTTGATGAAATTGTAATCATTCTTGTCTTTCGGTTATTCTGTAAAATTATCATTAAAATCAGAAAAATAGGAACACTCCGAGTAAACCGGTATAAACGTGTAGTGATCTGATTTCTGATTGCTGGTTGGCGCTATATTTTGAAGTGAAGACCGTGAATAATTTCTTCAAACTAAAAAAGCCGGTAAAAATACCGGCTTCCTTCAACATATTTATTTAAAGATATTAATCTAAAGCATCCAAAACGTCTTGCATCGCTTCTGATTTATCGTACAATTTCAATTGATTGTAAATATATCTTAAAGTTTCAATAGCTGATTTTTCTGTAGGACGTACTTCATAGATTTTTTCCCATTGAGGAAGAGCGTCTCTTAGTTTTTGATCAATAATGGGCTCCATTTCAGCCGCTTTTTTCAAATCGGCTCTAGAAACACCAAGATTATTTCTTTGTTTGATTACTTTGTTCGCTCGGTCGATCATGATAACACCCATGTTGAAATTGGATTCAAAATGATTTGGATCAATTTCCAATGCACTTTTATATGCACTAATAGCACGATCTTCATCCTCAAGCTGCTCGTGCATGGACGCCAAAGTAAAATAAAGATTGGGATTGTCTGGCTCAGCAACGATAGCCTTTTCTAAGTTTGATTTTGCTTCATCAATTTTACCCATCTGGATCATCATATTGATCTGATTCTTAGCGAGAGTTGCATCAGTTGGATACATCTCCCTACCTTTCGAAATCACCTTCAAGGCAGCCTCATTGTCTTTGTAAATAGTCGTGAGAATATTCACGTAGTTATAGAATAAATCCTTCGATCTTCCTCCATTATCAATGGAGGATTGGTAATTCTTTACCGCCGCATCATACAATTCTCCATTGTGAGCGGCATAGGCAGCATTTATATAGGCATTGGTATCACTTGGTACAATAATATAAGACTTCTCAAATCCTGCTACAGCAGTCTCATATGCTCCTTCTGTAAAACTTGTGACACCAATATTATAATAATAGCTGTAATACGTATCGATTTGCTGATTTAATAATATTGGTAAACCAACATCATTGTTAATGTAATAGCTGGTTGGGTCCTCTATTTCCTTTGCCTTATTGAATGACTCCATTGCTATATTTAAAGCATCGTCTGAAAGCGCTGCATGTTCCGCGTTTGAAGTGGTATCAATAGTAGCGTAGATCAACCCTCGGTAATACCACGTTTTACCATCATCTTTGACCTTTTCATATACAGTAGCCGCATCGATAATTTCCTTAGCCTCAGCAAGTCTTCCTTGTTCTCTAAATGAATTCGCTTTGTTAATTTTAGGTTTTTTTTCTTTTTGACTGTATCCGGCAAAACCGATAAAACACGCCAATAGAAACACATACAGTTGTCTCATTAGTATACTCGTTACAATTTTAATAAAAATAATTTATTCAACATTTCCTTCAGTTGGATTACTATCAGCAGGATCTGTAGGATCTGTAGGATCTGTAGGATCTGTGTTTTCTTCTCCTTCTGGTAATTCTTCCTCCCCAAGGTTTGATATTACTTCAATTGCTGAAATACTATCATTTTCGTTTAATCGGATAAGCTTTACTCCTTGGGTAGCTCTTCCCATTACCCTTAGAGAAGTTACGCCCATTCTTATGGCTATACCTGACTTATTAATGATCATAAGATCATCTTCCTCAAATACTTCGTTTATTGCAACAAGTGCTCCAGTTTTCTCTGTCACATTCATCGTTTTAACCCCTTTTCCACCTCTTTTGGTTATTCTATAGTCTTCAAGTAAAGACCTTTTACCATAACCATTCTCAGACACAACCAGTAATGTTCCGGGATCGGTTTGATCAACACAGAACATACCAACGACAAATTGTCCAGCAGCAAGATTAATACCACGAACACCTGCAGCCATCCGACCCATAGGTCTAACATCTGACTCCTTAAAAGTGATGGCACGGCCGGCGTTTGAAGCAATTATTACATGATTATTACCATTTGTGAGACGAACATTCAATAATTTATCTCCCTCGTGGATTGTGATGGCGTTTATTCCATTTTGACGTGGACGACTATAAGCTTCTAAAGTGGTTTTTTTGATAGTACCTTTTGAGGTACACATGATCAAATAATTATTATTAATATAATCTGGGTCATCTAGGTTTTTAACACTAATAATAGCTCTAACCTTGTCCTCTGCATCAATATTGATCAAGTTTTGAATAGCTCTGCCTTTGGCTATTTTACTTCCTTCAGGAATAGCCCAGACTTTATGCCAGAATACCTTTCCAAACTCTGTGAAGATTAATAAATAATTATGGTTTGTAGCGACAAAGAGATGTTCAGTGAAGTCATCATTTTTTGATGTTGCCGCTTTTGATCCAACGCCACCTCTACCTTGAGTTCTATACTCAATGACTGGCGTTCGTTTGATATATCCTTGGTGCGAAATAGTTATCACCATTTCATCATCTGGAATCATGTCTTCCGCTGTAAATTCATCCGCAGCGTGGACAATCTCTGTTCTTCGAGCATCACCATAACGCTCCCTAACTTCCGCTAATTCCGTTTTGATTATTGACATTCGACGCTCCTCATTTGATAAAATATCTTTAAGATCTTCTATCAAATTGATGATTTCGTCATATTCCTTCTGAATTTTCTCACGTTCAAGACCAGTAAGCCTTTGTAAACGCATATCTAGGATTGCCCGAGCTTGGATCTCTGACAACTCGAATTTCTCAATTAATCCATTTCTGGCTATTTCTGGATCTCTCGAACTTCTAATAAGTCTAATAACTTCATCGAGGTTGTCTAATGCGATCAAGTAACCCTGTAAAATATGTGCTCTTTTTTCTGCTTCCTCTAGTTCATATTGAGTTCTACGAACAACTACTTCGTGTCTATGCTCAACATAATAATGTATAAGGTCTTTAAGGTTTAGTGTTTTTGGTCGCCCTTTTACTAAGGCAACATTATTAACGCTAAAAGATGTTTGCAACTGCGTTTGTTTGAATAGATTATTTAAGACAACATTGGGAATTGTGTCTTTCTTCAATTCATATACAATTCGCATTCCGTCACGATCCGACTCGTCACGAATATCCGATATTCCTTCTATTTTTTTCTCATTAATCAAACCAGCCGTCTTCTCTATCATATTGGCTTTATTGACCATGTATGGTATCTCAGAAATAACGATTTGCTCTCTGCCCGACTTCATAACCTCTACTTCTGCTTTGGCACGCATCATTACTCTACCTCTACCGGTTTCGAATGCAGCTCTTACGCCTGTATAGCCATAGATAATTCCTCCAGTTGGGAAATCAGGTGCTAATACGTGCTTAGACAGCTCATCAATGGTGATGTCGGGGTTATCAATATAAGCAGCTATTCCATCAGCAACTTCTGTTAAGTTGTGAGGCGCCATGTTGGTAGCCATCCCCACGGCAATACCACTTGCTCCATTCAAAAGAAGATTTGGTATTTTGGCCGGTAAGACTGAGGGCTCACGCAGTGAGTCATCAAAATTTGGCTGATAATCAACTGTATTTTTATTGATATCGCCTAGCATTTCCTCAGCAATACGCTTCAATCGTGCTTCCGTATAACGCATAGCCGCAGGGCTATCACCGTCGACAGAACCAAAGTTTCCTTGGCCATCTACAAGCATGTAGCGTAATGACCACTCTTGGGCCATACGAACCATGGATTCATATACAGCACTATCACCATGAGGGTGGTACTTACCCAGTACTTCCCCGACAATTCTGGCTGATTTTTTGTAGGACTTATTATAATTGACACCAAGCTCTAACATACCGTAGAGTATTCTCCTATGTACTGGCTTCAAGCCGTCTCGTACATCGGGTAATGCTCGCGAAATGATGACGGACATTGAGTAATCAATGTACGCGCCGCGCATTTCGTCTTCAATATTAATAGGGATGATGTTCTGGCCTGAAAAATTCGACCCTGAGTTTTCCTCAGTTGGGTTTTCAATATCTCCGTCTGACATTCAAAAAGGTTAACTTGTTACGCTAATTCAATGCGCAATTTAGGTAAAAATTCTACTAAAAACAGTTGTTTTAATAAGGGTCTATTTTTCTCTTATTCTTAAACTTATATCGCCACAATTTTCTGTGATTTTGACCCACTTTAGGATTCTGTACTTTCCACATTGGCTGCCCCCTAACCTCTCTTAAATCGCCGTTTGGAGTCGTTATAACATGTTTTAACTGAACATGGTCACTCTCATATGGTGTACGAGGTATTTCTGGAATATTAATACTTATACCTATTTGTATCGCAAACATGTTATAATTATGTTGGATGCTCGATGGTATATCTGAAGGAATGTTGACAGTGTAATTCCGAAAATCATAGCTAGGTCGCAAAACCACCCTAAAATATTCGGACAAATTTTTCTCAATATTGATACCCAGATTGACAAAAATATTTTGACCAATACCCAAAGCGTTGGTATTAAATTCTTTTCCAGATCCGATTCTTCCAACTTGTAGCTCAGCCACAAATGAATAATCCCAATATTCGTGGAATTTATATCCGAGAAGACCAAATACTTTGGTGTAGGATGTGGCTTTGAAACCTGGCGTATATGGGCGAATTACATCTTCCAAAACACTCGGTTTTAATGGTGATAATATCACTCGCTCATATTGAACCCCGATCCCTAATCTAAAATCTTTAATGTCATAATGCAATGATGCCAAGACGGGGATCGTGCTGGAAACAGCGCTGAAGCTTAATCCAACACTATCAGTATTAATCAAAAGTTGGTTGTTCTGTAATAACTGGTTATTTACTGGGTCATTAAGTCTTGGAAAAGGCACATCAGTTAAATCTGCGATGACTAAATCCGGGCCTAAATCTGGACTATTGAACCAATTCTCAAATCCATTGTAGGTACCATTAGATATATCAGTGGGATTTGAGTTTATAAACTGATTGTCTAAGTCTTGATAATAGGTGAACCCTTGCAATGAGTGACTATAATTTGTCTGACCATACCCTGTGGTTAATGTCCATGAGAACTTGTTCAAAAAAACCATTATTGGATTTCTGTAAATCCCATAAGTTTCATAGATATCCTGGGCTTTAAGGCTATTCAAGCTTATAAACCCTGCGAAAAATAGGATTAATAGACGAAGTGAATTTTTCAAATCAGGCAGTTTGGTTTTGTAAAGCTAGCGATAATCACTTTAATCAATAGTTCTTAATGTTATTTCAAAGGTGAGTATTTCATATGGAGCGACTTTGCTCGCGTAAGTAGGTATTACAGGGAAGCTATTATTTAAGAGAAAAGATTCTATATCCCGATAAGCATTTCCATCATCAACGATATTTGGAAATATTCTTGCACTTTCTGAATACGCAGCGGATGACGGCAACAGAAACAATGCAGTTTCTCCTCTTTCCATGGTTCCTAGTCCATTGTAAATGCCGCTAATTACTTGACCACCTTCAAATATTATCTGCAACTCCCCAACATCGAAAGTCGTACTGTCTGGGATAGAGATTCCTTCATAAGAAAATTCGACCATATTTCCGATTGACGGTAAAAGTGTATCTCCTTCTAGAATAATGAGTTTATAAAAATCTGTAAAACCATCCACAGCTATTCTTTGGGGTCTATTAGTCTCTGAAAAATTCAATGTGTCTTTGACGTAAGCATCAAGAAATTCGAACTCTCTATTGTTAATTTCTACTTCATCTACCACTTCAATAATTTTAACATCAAATTCGATAGCTGTTTGAAACGGAATAAGATCATCCCCGGCATAGTTAACATAAGACAAGCTTGAAGGGATCAAAAATTTCCAATGCTCACCACCCTTGGCTATTTGCAAAGCCAAATCAATACCAATTGGATAGATAGCGTTTGCTCCAACTCTGGCAAATACCGTATCTGAAATATTTTCAATAACCGAGCTTTCTGGTATCGAAATTTCATAGGTGATTCCATAAATATCGTTTCCAGCAAGGTCACTTGTAATATTGCTATCCAGTCTGATGCCATAAATGCCTGTTGTTTCGTCAAAAATAGCTTGATAATCGAGATTCAATGAGTCTAGTCGTAGATAGGTAGCCGAATCTATTCTCAAAGGATCTAATAATAATATCTCGCTATTATCTGAATTGCAACCAATCAGATACAATAAGGGAATTACAATCGAGAGATAATGCTTCATAATTAGAGGGCTAACGATTTATTAAGTCGAAGCGTACTTTTTAATTTAGGCTTTTTGATCGAATGTATTACAGAACATTTGAAATACGGGAAGTTTACTTAGACCAATAATCTCCCCTATTTTGAGCATTTGTAAGTATTCGTTTCTACCTATATGGTGACCCTTGTTAATTATGTCTTCATCGTTTTCGAGAAAAAAGCTAGTAATGAAACGAACGACAACATAAGGTGTATTTAAAACTTTGGTTTTATACTCTTCATAATCTACTTCAGTCCCTGCTTCATATTTTTCGGCTGTAAGTAGTTCGTAATTGAAAGAACTTTTCATAGCGATGGTAAGAACATTAAAGAATTTCTCATGCCAATCGTCATATTTTTTAATCAAGAACTTCATTGCATAGACTACTGGATCTTTCTTCATGAAGTATCCGCCCTTCGAAAGTTTTCTTGCCTTCTTATTTAAAGCTAGTTCTTCAAATAAACTCACATTTCCATCAGCCTTAGCAACACCCACTGTTGGTGCCATCATTATCAATGAGAAAAAATCATGGTCCGTAATATCCAAATATGGTGCCTCAGCCTTCATAAATTCCCTTTTCAAAGCTTTGGTAGCTTCTAAAACTGCTGGAATTCCTACCATTGTATCTATCTCATATTCTGTAAACATGTCTGAAGAGGTTGTTTGTGGTGAAAATTAAAACCTTTTGGCTTATAAAAAAATCCTTTAAACAAATCAAATTAATATTCTGATTGATTACTACTTGTATGTATCAGCTCAATTAAACTTTTGGAACTCAAGAGATTGGTATGTTTGAAAGATTGTTACCCCTTTTGATGCTTGGAAACTAAATGTTTCTTGCTCTGAGCCATTTTCTCCAGAAACACTCAACACGACCTCATTATTGCCTAGATCCAAAGGCACTCTTTGGTAATAAATACTATGAGGCAGTGTTTGCCAATTTCTTGTATCTGCTTTCTCTGTTACTGCATTTAATATGCCTACAGCTAGGCCCAATCCCTCACTTTCTTTGCTTATTTGTTCCTCCGCCACTTTTTTTAGCGCTGCTCTTAAAAGTCCAAGACCCAGCTCCTGTAACATCCGCTCTTGTAAGGTTTTTTTGGCTATTGCATTAATATCCTCTACCAAATCCATCTTATAAGTCACGCCTTTGCTAGTTAAGTTTGCCTTATCATATAAAGGAGTTCTTTCAACATATTTGGGGAAGGCGACTCTGAAAAACTTTAAATCAGTGATGCCATTATATTCTTCATCTGAATTTACTGGGAAGGGAAAGTTGAATCCTAAATCTTCATTAGCAAATGTAACCACTCCTGAACCTCCGGGAAGGGCTGTGAAATTTATTGACCATTCAGCCTTGATTGGCCCTAAACCATTATGCCAGAAAAAAACAAGCTCTGCATCTGGATTTGACGGTTGATAGGTTAAATCAAATTCTTTCTCATAAAACCTTACTTCATTCTGAAAGCCTGTGAGATAAGCCGATCTGAGTAAATCTTTTTTTAGCTGCTCTGGGGTCTCGAAACCAAACAACCTTGAATAGTCTTCCTTATATATCTTATAAGCATTTCGATAAGCGATAAAAGCATTATTGTAATCCTTAGACGCTTCATAGATGATTCCCATCAAATTATGAATAAAAGCATCTTCTTTATACTTGTTGTCAGATTTATATTTGTCTGAAAGTGAATTCAAACGATTATTTAATCGACGACATTCCACCAGTGCGGCAGAATAATCCCCTAGTTTCAAATAATTAATGGCTTTATAATAAAGTAACAGTAGATTTTCGTGATCCTCTCCTTTATAGGTGACAATATTAGGGTTCACTAAAAAAGAAGCAGCAACAATTGCCGCATTTGCTCTAAAATCCTCTCCAAAAATGTAGGCCTTCTCTAGCCATTCGTTACTTTCCTCGTATTTGCCGAGCATGTGATCTACTACTCCTTGATTAGCAAAATATAAAAACCGAGATCTTCCCTCTGCATACTTAATGTTCTTGTCTAAGAATTTCTCTGCCGCCGCTAGATTTCCTTGCTGGAATTTCTGATTAAATTCTAGATTTAACTCATAGTAAGAAGCACAAGAGCTTACTATTAGGAGAAACAATAAAATAATGGGAACCTTATAATAGAATGTCATGTGAGCGATATTGGCAATGAAGGCGGTATAAGGAAGACTATTTGGCCTAAAGTATTTTAGTAATAACCCTATTATTAGCATAGGGCTATTACTGCTATTGGTTATTTGAAGAAAATTAGTTTTTTACAAATTTCTTAATCTCTTTGTCTCCTATCCAGACCTTCTCGTTTGTCTCAAGGTTGGCCAATTCTAGGTTTACTTTGTAACTGAGTACTTTTTTGCCTTTGTAAGAATCTGTGATTGAATTAATAACGCCAAACAACATAAAGTCAGCACCTAATTCTCGTCCCCATTTAGACTGAGTTTCTGGTGAGGAAAATTCATTTTGGTCCGCTCGTTCTTCGCGCATTTTTTCTCTGAATTGTGCATTTTCTACAATTCTAACCATCCCGGAATTAATAAATTCACGTTCTACATCTTTAATGAACACTTCGGGCTCAATATGCTCGGAGGTTTTGTTTTGGACCATGCCCACAATCACTACAGGCTTCTTTCCCGTTGCGCTTCTAAAATCTTCAATCCACGCTCTGTTGAGGACATCTTTGCTCATTTCTTCAGCGACCATTTTAGCATCTGTATCGTTCCACCTTCCGCTTAAATCAATTTGCTGGTCAGGACTTACTCTGGAAACGGTTCTCGTACAAGCACTAGAAGCTATTAATAAGGCTACCAAAAGCATATTCAAGTTTATAAACTTTTTCATATTTATCTTTCTTTAAAAAAATTACTACTTTTCTTTTGTTAAAATTCTGCTGTGACCTTTAAATTCAAAAACCTTGCCGATAATGAATTTGGAATAGCAAAATTATTCCCGTTCACATCTTCTATCCAAGTATAGGATAGTGTGTTATCAGCCCCAAGGGCGTTTAGAAGTTCAAGTCTTATAGACAGCTGATTAAAATACTTCATACGTAATTCCAAAGATTTAGATAACCCTAAATCCACTCTATAATATTCATCCCCACTAAAAGCTCCTTTTAACTTGAAATTTGGTTCTTCTAACTTAGAATTTTCGGGAGGCCCAAATGGGTAACCTGAGCCGAAGACCATATTTAAATAAATTCTCCAAGTGGGATCATTGGGTAAATGGTCCTCAAAATAAGCTGCTAGATTTAATCTTTGATCAAAAGGTCGTCGATTCTCTTTCGTTGCACTATTTTCAATTTGCTCTTTCGTCTGTAAAAAACCCAAGCTAAACCAAGACTGAGTGCCCTTAACGAACTCTCCGTTAATTCTAAACTCAACACCTCTTGCATAGCCTGTGGCATTTAACTCAGGAAAATATCGAATCCTAATATTGTCTACTTCATAGGGAATCAAATTATATAAATGTTTGTAATACGCATCCGTGTTAAACAGAAAAGGCCTCCCCCACATTCGGAAAATTCTTGTCATCGAGCCAATAAAATGCAAAGATTTTTGCGCTCTCGTTGTGGGGTTTAAATCTCCCTCATAGTTTCGTAATTCACGATAAAAAGGAGGTTGCTGATACATCCCAACTGAAAATTTGAAAGTCGTTTGCTTCTCCCATTTTGGACTAAAGCGGTAAAGCACTCTTGGGCTTACTAACAATTGCGTGTTCGTTGTGCGATAATTTAATCTAACCCCAGCGGTTATCGCATGAATAGAATCTTTCCAAACAACAGTATTTTGAATAAAACCACTAATCTCCGTTGAACTCAAATCAAGCTCATTGAACGTACTTGAAGTTATTGACACATAATCCGCAGAGTCTAAAAAATCATATTCATTCAGTTCGTCTCGGATGATTTGGCTAGTAACACCTGCTCCCCATTCTAAAACATTCTTATCATTCACCAATAATTCAAATCTAGCTTCATTAGTGACCAGTGTCGCTTCGAGCTTATTTCTACCATAATTATAGTTAGTTCCAATACCTCTTAGCCCAACACATTCATCAAATGAAGAAGCTCCAGGATCGGTATTAACATCACATAATCTGTAACCGCCTTCTACATCGTAATACTCTTTTTCTGTGGCTAAAGCGATTGAAGAAATTAAATGTGACCTAAATCTATTGCTAAAGCGGTGTGTTAGCCTGATTCCGGTTTGATAAGTATCGTATTCTAAGGTTTCTTGACCTATAAAAGCGGTTTGGAGTCTGAAGTTTTGTTGAAAGGTACCAAACTCGGTCTCAGAAGATTCTGGTTGCGTCAAATACCTATTTCTCCCATATGCAATTAACCAGTTCAGCTTAGTTTTATTCAAAAACGATGATTTTTTCTTCGTAAGATCAAAAGTCATTAATGATTGAAAATCAGTGTATTTGGGAAAAAATTGACCCTCTATCTCAGTTGTTCCTAGAAGATATCTTGAATCTCTGTGTCTAATGCCGACGAGATAAGAAAATTTATCTGTTTTACCACCTGCGTGAGCCGTACCGCCAAGTAAACCGAGCGTTACGGATGCTTCGGCCGTCTGTGGCTCCTTATAGTCAATATTAAGACTTGATGATAGTTTATCTCCGTATTTTGGTTCCCAACCTCCAGCATAAAATTGAATGCTACTAACCATATCAGGATTGACAAAGCTCAAACCTTCTTGTCTGCCAGAATTTGCTAAAAATGGTCTGTAAACAGGAATATCATTTACATAAATTAGATTTTCATCAAAATTTCCCCCTCTCACTGAATAGGCAGATGACAATTCATTGTTACTTGAGACGCTTGGCAGTGTTACAAGTATTTTGTTAAAATCACCAAAAGCGGAAGGCAATGACTGGGCTGCTTTTCGATCTACATTTATGACATTCGTAATGCTATTGATAGGATTTTCACTGACTTCAACTTCGGCAAGCTCAAAAGAACTCACCTCTAGCGTTACGATAAATGGGCTCTCTATATCTTTTAACGATACGGTTTTACTTTTAAATCCAACAAAGCTAACAATTAGCTGCTCTATTGGATTTTTCAACTTTATTAAAAACCCTCCTTCTGCATTTGCAGTAGCTAATACTTTACCATTTATGGTTGAAATGCTTGCCCCTACAAGCCCATTATTGTCTTTATCTACAACAGTTCCCTCTATAACCGTTTGCGCGAAGGCGCTTGTGAGACTCAATAAGAAAAGGAAAAATCCGAAAAATCTATTCATTCGGTTAACAAACGCTTTTAAACTGTTGAATTGTATAAGAAGGATCTGGTGTTGCGAAAATTGCGCTTCCAGCAACAAGCATATTAGCCCCACAACTAGCCAGCCTCACGGCATTCTCAAGGCTTACACCACCATCTACTTCTATTAAAAGGTTTGGATTAGTTGTTGCGGACATTTTTTTTACTTGAGAAACTTTATCAAAAGTTCTCTCAATAAACTTTTGACCACCAAAACCAGGGTTTACAGACATAATCAAAACCAAATCTAGCATACCGATTACATCTTCAAGTAAAGAGACGGGAGTATGTGGATTTATCACGACCCCAGCTTTGACGCCTTTTTGCTGTATATTTTGAATGGTTCTATGCAAATGGGAACAAGCCTCAAAGTGTACTGAAATAATTTTAGCTCCACTGTCAATACATTGGTCAATATACAAATCTGGATTCTGAATCATTAAATGAAAATCAAGTGGCTTATCACTGACCTTATATATCGCCTTTGTCACGGGGAAACCAAAAGATATATTTGGAACAAAAACACCATCCATAATATCTATATGAATATAGTCTGCCGTGCTTTGATTAAGCATTTCAACTTCAGCTGCTATTTTACCAAAGTCCGCCGCTAATATTGATGGTGAGATGAGTATTGACATGTTATAATTTGATAAGCTTTACTGTCTTACTAAATTTCTGAGTCTCAAGGATCAAAAAGTACGTGCCTTTATCCATTTTATTAAAATTTATTTCTAACTCCTCGGGTCTATTCGACTTGTTCAATTTCACTTTGTATAACTCATTACCTTTCAAATCAATTACACGAATTTTGATGTCTCTTTTTAACAAGTTGGAAGAAAGGTCGACGAGGATTTTATTGTCAAGAATTGGGTTTGGATAAACTTTGATTTTATCGTTAAGTATATCCTCCACCGAAAGCCTAACTCCTGAGACAGCACTTGTATAATTTGGAATTCCATATCCCAATTCATTATTCGGATTCACCGCCTTCGTCGAAGAAAAGCGTATAGCTTCTATTACCTGTGTATTTGTCCAAGTGGGGTTCGCCTGCCACACGCCTGCCGCCAATCCTGCAATTTGTGGTGATGAAAAACTAGTTCCGTTCCCTGTAGTAATTATACCATTTCCCAACATGATTGTCGCTAAACTACCCAAGGCACTTACATCAGGCTTAATTCTGCCGTCGGCGCTTGGACCAAAAGAGCTAAAGCTTGATTTATTCAATTCAGTCGTCACACTGCCGACAGATAAAACATTAAAAGCATCAGCTGGTGCCGTTAATTTTTTCCAAGACGAGTTACCTTCGTTTCCTGCACTTATTACCACCAAAATACCCTTTGAGCTGGCGATGTTCGCAGCTTGGGTACAAAGGGCAGTCTTTCCATCTAAGTCTTCCACCTTGTAATCCATGGAACCATCAGTAAATGTGCTGTAGCCGAGTGAACCATTGATAACGTCAGCCCCTAAGCTATCTGCAAATTCTGCAGCCAATAGCCAATTATATTCTTCTATCCGATATTCACTTTTGATGTCCTCAGTCAAAAGCAATAAATAATCTGCATTAGGCGCATTGCCAATTACCGTATTAATCTCCCCGTTATAATTAGCGGCAAGGCTTGTCAATACTTTGGTTCCATGGTCGTCAAATTTGTAAACGTTTTCATCATGGGTTACAAAATTCCAAGTACTCAAAATCTGATCATTAGTGAACAAATGAGCGAATGGCTCATATTCATTTACACCTTCAAATCCATCATCAAATACCGCAATCAGCATATCTTCCCCCCTAAAGCCTTCCGAATGCATGATATCTGTTCCCAAAAGATCGTTTTGAAAATCGGTACTCGCTTCTACCCTAGAAGGCTCCTTAAATTCCAATGGTAGATTCACCCGATCAGAAGACAGACTAAGCCTAATTCCGTTGGCGATGTATTCTATACTATCTATAAAATCGAATTGTGATAAATCAGCTTCATCCACTTGCACGATCGCGCAGTTTTTCCAGCGTGAGGTATAGAATACCTCAATATTAGCTTCTCTCAGCTGTTGAACATATTCTTTTGTAACAGGATAATCCTCAATAGTTATTGCAATATTTTGCTTCTCTCTTCTACTTATCGCGCGTAACGATAAATAATCTGTTGCTTCTGATTGAAGAAACTCCGCCGTATCTTTTGCTATAAAATGCAAGGCATATCTATTAATCTGAGCTGTTAAGTCGGTGACTAAAATCAAAAGGAATATTAAAAAACTAATTCTGGCCATATGCTATAAGTACCTGCTTTAGCGTAAATCCAGAATTTATAAACCCTTCAATATCTCCACAGTTTGTACAAAAATTCAGCGCAATATAATTCTTTTCAACCAGCCCGATATCTTTTGTATAGACTTCAAAACGTTCATCCTGTGATAAGAAAGATTTTGGTATGTCTTCAATGATGACTTTCATCGAATGATCGTTTATGAATTCAGAATTATTAGGGTTCTGAGTGCTTTGATAATAATAAATTTGGCTTTCAAGATTGTTGAAAGCATTGCCGTTCCAGGTCGTACCTAAAACTAACGGATAGGCTAATTTCTGATAGGCTATGTTATTTTCAACAGCAATTAATCCACGATTTTGAAATCTAATAGTAAAAACGGAATCAACTCTCCAAGGCTCTGTAGCATTTTCACGAATTGACTGCTGCAGAATATAAGATACTTGACCACTCTCTGTCACTAATGAATCAATAATTTCCTCTTTCAACAAATAGGCCAAGGTATCAGGAACATTGAAGTCATAATTTATACGTTCAAAATTATAGACCCTGTATTCCTCCGGATTTATAGAGTAGTACGAATTCACTGATTCAAAAACCAATTCGGGTGTCTCCTCACTACAGGAAAACAGCAATAGAAAAAGCACCCAAATTAAATTTTTCATTATATTTTTTCTACCATTTGATTCTTCATCTGTGCTTGACGAAAGCTCGATTGTATCCATCCACCGCCAATCACATCGTCTCCTTCATAAAAAACGGCTGCCTGTCCGGGAGCAATCGCACTGACTCCTTTTCCGAAATAGACTTTCATATTGTCTCCAACTTGCTCTATAACAGCTGGGTTACCTAAGTCATTATAACGAACTTTCGTTATGGTATCTTTTCTCTCTCCCTCAATAGAGACATATTTCTGCATCGTCAAGTTCTTGACATACATACCATCTCTTGACAACTCGTCAAACGTGCCCAGTACGACGCGATTATTATCTTTTTGTATTTCCGTCACATATACTGGAAAACCTAATGCGATTCCTAAACCTTTTCTTTGTCCAACAGTGTAAAAAGGATAGCCATCATGCGTTCCAACGACTGTTCCGTCTTCTAAAACAAATTCTCCTCCCTTTACGGATTCTTCAAGACCTTCTACCCTACGTTTCAAAAAACCGCGATAATCATTATCAGGCACAAAGCAAATTTCATAAGATTCTGATTTTGAAACCAATTCATGAAATCCTCTCTCAGTAGCCATATCTCTAATTTCTGATTTCTGAAGGTTTCCAAGAGGATATCTTGTCCTACTCAAGCTTTTTTGAGAGATGCCCCATAAGGCATATGACTGGTCCTTTCCTGCATCTTTCCCTCTCGATATCACAAATCGACTATTTTCTTCTCGAACGTTGGCATAATGTCCTGTCGCGATAAAATCGCAACCGAGTTTATCCGCTCTACGAAGTAAAGAATCCCATTTTATGTGCGTGTTGCACAAGACACAAGGGTTTGGCGTCCTTCCATCAAGGTATTCGTTGGTAAAATGATCTATGACATAATCACCAAATTCCTCTCTGATGTCAACTATATAATGTGGGAAACCTAAACTAACAGCAATGTTTCGTGCGTCATTGATAGAGTCAAGGCTACAACAACCTGTCTCTTTTTTACTTCCTCCTGAGGACTGATAATCCCACGTCTTCATGGTCATCCCGATAACCTCATATCCTTGTTCGTGTAGCATTACTGCGGCAACAGAACTATCTATTCCACCACTCATCGCTACGAGTACTCTTCCATGTTTGCTCATATTCGCTTCGCCAGGTTCACAGCCTGGTTTACGTTTTTGATTGATTAATTAAAAGCGCTGTGTACGCTCTAGTGCAAAGGTAATACTAGTAGCTCGTTGTTAAAGGTCAAACTCTTGCCTTTCACAGATCTATTGAAATATCTCATTTATATTCCCTCAATCGCTTCTGACATTAAAGGCTTTTTACTTGCTTTGTGCAAAATAGAAAATAATGGCTCTAAAGACTTTCGTGAAAATTGGAAATATCAGCAATCTGAGTGATGCTAGGTATTGCGCTGGGATGATGGTAGATGTATTAGGTTTCAACCTTCAACCAGAAAGTGCAGATTACATTAGCCCTGAGAGCTTTAAGGAAATAACTAACTGGATTTCTGGAGTAGAGTTTGCTGGGGAGTTTGGAGACCTTGATGCTTCGAGTTTAATGAATTTGCTGCCTTCATATGACATTGAAGTAGTGGAAATCACAAATTCCAAAACTTTATTATCATTAGGCGCACTCGATCAAAAAAAAATATTTAGAATAAATATTGTGACCAGCGAAGATATTGAGCTATTAGATGCGACAATAGCAGCAAATAATATTTATTGCGATTGGATTTCTGTTTTTTGTGACGATTCAACACTTTTTGAAAGCCTTGACTTGGCATTAGCTAAAATAACAGACGTAAAACTGCTGAAGGGTTACAATATTAACACAGATTCAGTCACACAAATATCTACGATCTGGACAGGTATTGCACTTGAAGGAACACCTGAAGAGCAGCCTGGGTTTAAAGACTTTGGTATAGTGATGGATGTTCTGGAAGTGCTAGAGGAAGAATAATCAAAGCTAATAAACCTGTCAATGATCATTATTTTTACTGTAAACAGCATATTGCTGATCATTGTAATCGAAATCATATAAGTGCGGTAAATTGGGGAACTCGGACCAATAATCAATTCGGACTATTTGAAAACCACTTTTGTCGCCATTATTGAAGGAGACAACTTTTCCCAATTCTCTTTCCAGGTAAAAAATACTGGTTCGGGAGATTTGAGATTCTTTATACATGTACAAAGGCTCTTTTTGCACTACTTCAAGAATTTTGTAAGCATGTCGTTTAGACTCTGCCTTCTTTCCCGTCTCAGCGCGCACAGGCAACACTGAAAAACTGAATATCAATCGTGCGACAATGATTGATATGATGAATACAAAAAAACGGTATTCTTTCTTTTTATGATGTAAAAAAACGAGTATCAAAAAAGTTGTAATACCTAAACTTACGACAATAATAATATTGGATTGTTCCCGCGTTCTTTCATCAAAAAGCAAGTAGCCCGTTAGTAGTATGAGTATTGTAAACACGGCATTCTGAGACAATGTCCAAATGTCTTCTATTCTTTTTGAATTCCTTATTTGGTAAACCAAACCCATGAAAAGAATGGAAAATAACGGAAAAAACATATACAGGTATCTTGACCTAGTCCCTGGCGAAACCCAATAAATGATAATATTGGCAATTAAAACAATCGTAACAAGCCTTAAAAATTTACTATTACGAATATGCTTCAATGAACTTTTCCTGAATAAGAAGAAGATGAATAATGAACCTGGAGTAAGTATTTGTAAAAGTAATAGTGGAAAACTCAGGATACCAAAAACTGTTGAGCCGATATTATTAAATAAAAAGGTCCGTTCCGTGGACTGTGTTAAAAGGGAGTCTTGCGTATTAAAATAATTCAAAAATGAATTCCATTGACCGTAAATAAAGATATAAGCCAAGACAGGAATTAAAAAAACGACAATCCCAATAAAATGTGATTTAGAAAAAAACATTTTCATATCCTTTGAAGACCAAAAAAGGGCAAGCAATGTGGTGATTTGAAACACCAATGAAGGAATACCTTTTGTAAGAAAGCCTATAGCTGTTAACAAGTAACTTGAAATGAAAAGAAAGGCAAATTGATTATTCAAGTAACAATACAGTGTGACAGCCATCGCACTAAAAGTGACTAAAGAATAGAATAGATCAATTTCACCCGAGGTAACCGTGAAATAAAAAAGTAAATCGGCACTAATATAAAAAACGAACGCACTGTAAATCCCAAAGGATCTATCTATAAATTTCGAACCTAAAAGATACGTCACAGCGCCTGTGAGCAGATAGGAAACGATAGAGAAAAACCTAGCAGCAAATTCAGAATACTCACCAAAGGTTTTAAAGCCTAGAATAATTATCCAGTTAAAAATTGGTGGTTTTTTATAATAGTATTCACCAAATTCGGTAGGTACCCAGATATTGTCATTGAAGATCATTTCGAGCGCGATCAACGCTCGCCTTGGCTCTTCGAGGTAAAGAGGGACAAGACCCAAATTATAAAAAACACTTAAAATCAGAAGACCTAAAGCTAATATGACCAACCAATAATTTTCTCGATCAAACTGGGCTATCATGATTCTTTTAATTGAGCAGGTTATTGGGGTGATTTAGCCCAGTAGCTTTAGTCTTATGAATATAAATTAGTTATCGGTTCCAATCTTATGCAATTCGATATCAAATTCAAGCACGACATTAGGTGGTATAGTATTACCAGAGCCAACATTAGCATAAGCCTGACCTGAAGGAATATAAAGTGTGATTGTCCCTCCTTCTTTTACATATTGCATACCTATTTGCCATCCAATAATTGTAAACCTCAAAGGAAACTCAACATTTTCACCTGAGTCAAAGTCTTCTTCCTCACCCAAGATACGGCCACTATAGCTTACTGTCACTGTATCAATTGGCTCAGGACTTTCACCTTCTCCTGGAGTATGAAGCACATACCTTAAGCCATCAGGATCCTGCAATGCGATAATACCATTTTCATTAAGATATTGTTCAATGATTGTCGTATCGTAAACGAACTGCGCCACAGGATCAAAACTTGGTACTTCTAATCCTGTATCTAGACAAGACTGACATGTTGCCCAAACAAATAGAATAGTTATATACTGTAATCCCTTTTTCATTTTAATTGACATTTTAAATATTTAATCTTCTCTCCTTTTTCACTCCAAATACCTTCGTATTTAGTCTTAATTCCGTGATGATCACTCATCAAGCTGGATTGATATAAATCAAAAGTGTATTCCAAATTAGACACTTTAAATTCACCTTTAAACAATTCAAGGGTATACTCAAAGAGCGCGGTATTATCCGTTTTGAATTTGAGATACCCACCTTCTCTCATAATTTGTTTATATAAATTCAAAAATCTCGGAAAAGTCAACCGCCGCTTTATGTCCCTATCTTTGGGTCGTGGGTCGGGAAACGTTATCCATATTTCCTCCACCTCATTTTCACCAAAAAACGATGCTAAGTCATGTGCACTAGTCCTTAGGAAGCCAACATTATTTAAGCCATTTTCGATGGCTTGAGTTGACCCTACGAATAGTCTGTCACCTTTTATATCAATACCTATGAAATTTCGATCTAGTTGCTTCTCGGCCAAGCCTACCGTGTATTCACCATTCCCACACCCTATTTCCAAACTAATTGGTTGTGAGGCTGTGAAATATTGTTGATTCCAATGACCCTTTATTTCATCAAAAAGTGGCTTCCCTGATTCTATAATATTTTTGCGCTCTTTATTCTCTTCGAATCGCCTAAGTTTTTTTCTCACAAATTTTCAATTTCTGCAATAACAAAAGTACTACCACAAACTAAAATCGTATCCTTTTTGTCCGCCACTTTTTTTGCAGCAGCCAAAGCAATATTCACATTTTCAAAAGTTTCGCCAAATCGGCCAACGGTTACTGCAAGTTTTTGCAGCTTTATAACATTCATTGACCTTGGAACAGATGCTGATGTGAAATAAAACGTAACATTTGCAAGAGGGAAAAGCGCCAATATGTTATCTACTTCTTTATCCTCTACTGTTCCATATATAATATGCAGATGCCCACGATTCAATTTTAAAACTTGAGCGACAATTTCCTTGATACCTGCCTCGTTATGACCCACATCTGCCACTGTAAAAGGTTGTTTTTCAAGTATTTGCCATCTACCTTTTAAGCCCGTATTATGTTTAATCTTTGACAAACCACTGATAATAGCATCATCAGATATATTCCAACCTTGATCTATCAATACCAAAATTACCTGAACAATACCTGGGAGGTTTTTTAAAAAATAATCTCCCTTAAGGTCAAGGTTAATGTTATGAAGAATAATTGCCCCTAAAATGTCAATGGTGTCTTCATTCCTAGCATTATTATCAATCGATATGTTGTCTGTTAATATAAGCCTAGCGCCTTCTGCGTCAGCCTTTTCTTTAAACACTTTCAATAATGCAGGTTGATCGGCCCCTATAACAACAGGAATTCCTTTTTTTATAATTCCTGCTTTTTCTGAAGCTATTTTTTCTAAACTATTTCCCAACAGATTGGCGTGATCCCATCCTATCATGGTGATCAAGGATACTTCAGGAGTAATTACATTCGTGCTATCTAAGCGACCGCCTAGACCCACCTCAATTACAGCGATATCAACTGATTCTTTACTGAAGTAGTCGAAAGCCATTGCAACAGTTAACTCAAAAAAAGAAGGACTAATTTTTTCAATAAGGATTTGATTTCGCTCAACAAACTCGACCACAAATGATTGTTCAATCTCTGAGCCATCAATCCTTATTCGCTCGGTGAAGCTTTGCAGGTGAGGAGAAGTATATAGTCCTGTTTTGTAACCTGCCGTTTGAAGTATGGAGGCAATAGCATGTGCAGAACTTCCCTTTCCGTTTGTACCAGCAATATGTACTGATTTAAACTTCTGATGTGGATTATCTAAGGCTTTAAGTAATTCATAAGTGTTGTCTAAGTTAGGCTTTAATGCAGGTGCTCCTATTCTTTGATACATTGGAAGCCGAGTAAATAAATACGCTACTACCTCTTGATAGTTCATTTGGTCGTGATAATAAAAGTTACTTTTCCTGTTGAGCTGGCAGCAGACCTGTATTCATTTGTTTTGCTGAATGAGAGCTGTTCTATGGACTCCTGATATAATCGTGAAACTGATGGCGTTAGCGTGCTGCTAACAATAATAATATCGGCTATATAGCCATCTGCGTCTACCTTGATTTCAAATTCAATACGACCGATCTCATCACTCTTATCTTTTGGTATAGGTCGACTGTCCCAAACCCATCCAGACATCTGTAAGCTCGCGCCTTGCTCGCCAGCGTTGAGACTTGTTCCATAAATTGCCCGATCATCGATACTAGGGTTTTCATTAGGAATACTTTCCACTGTCTTATCATCTTCTCCAGTATTATTCTCCTCACTAATCATATCCTCCGTTAATTCAGCTTCACTGGCATTATCTTCATTTATCTTCTCAAGAACCTCGGCATTACTTTCCTCTAAGGCTTCTGTTGGCTCAGGAATTGGTGTATCTAATGATTCAACAACACTATTTTTATCAACAAAATCTTCGAAATTCTCTTCAACTGTAGAAATTTCATTTGGTTGGCTAGTATTCTCTACCTCCTCGGATGCTTGCTCGGTTACCTCTTCTAGTTCTTCTTCCACTGGTTGGTTCTGCGCACTAGCAGCTTTTTTCGGTTGAGAAGCGTCTGTTACAAATCCAAGTTCTATGCCATAGGTAGGAATTGGAGGAAAAGGCTCTTTCCATGCTATTAGAAAATAAAAAGCTAGAAACATTATAACCTGTATGGTTATCGCTAGCGCCCAACTTTTTCTTTCTCTTTTATTTTCTTCCGCACTCATTATGATCTTTAATCAGGTTTCGTGGCTATCGATACTTTTGCCTCTAGCGCAGTGGCTATTCCCGCGACCTTAACTAGGTACTCTACAGGCACAGACTTATCACAATGTACGACGACTACACCCTCTTTTCCTGTCAAAGAACTCCTTAAACTTCCTTCAAGTTGGTTTTCATTGATTTTTTGATCGTTAATGTAGTAATCACCTTTGGCTGTAATGGTGACACTAACTTTCTGTAATACAATCTCAGAAGTTTTGCTTGAAGGTAGGTTAACTGGCAAGCCTGATGGTGTAATGAATGATGCTGTCAGCATAAAAAAGATCAACAGCAAGAACACAATATCTGTCATCGATGACATGCTGAAATTAGCTTCTACCTTATGTTTTGACTGCAAATTCATTTTTGTGGCTCTTGAAGTAAGTCAATGAAATCAATAGAGGTGTACTCCATGTTATGTACTAATTTTTGCACTCTACCTACTAAAAAATTATAGCCTAAATAAGCAAATATGCCAACGAATAAGCCAGCAGCAGTGGTTACCATGGCTTCATAAATACCGGAGGAGAGCAACTTAGGACTAACTGCACCTTCTTCTTGAGCGATAGCAATAAAAGCTTGAATCATACCTGTAACCGTACCTAAAAAACCAATCATAGGAGCTGCTCCTGCGATAGTCGCCATAAGGCTAAGATTTTTCTCTAAACGGTAAATTTCAATTTTACCTATATTTTCGATGCTCACTTCGATATTCTTCAGTGGCGACCCTATCCTTGAGATACCTTTCTCGATCATCCGAGCTACAGGAGTTTTAGTTTGAGCGCAGATCATTTTAGCGCCCACTATATCCCCGTCAAGGACTCTTTTTCTAATATCCTCTTGGAAGCTAACCGGTGTATTTGACGAAGATTTTATCAGTAACAATCTTTCAATAAAAATATAAACGGCAACAATCCAAAGTACGACAATTGGAATCATCATGTACCCACCATTGAGCAGTAACTCAAGAACAGATATTACTTCTAAATTTTCTGATGTGTCTATTTGTAAAAACATAAATGCTTATAAATAAAAAATCGTTTAACCTCACTTGGAACGTGAGATTAAACGATAGATTGTAACTAAAGATTTATTAATATCTCAAAGGCCAAACGTCCATACCAAATTCGGATTGGTATTGAGGAAGTTCCGCTTTTGCATCTGCAAATGAATCGAACCCTGCTATAGCAACTCTATAAAACCTGTATTCATTGAACGGAGGGATTATAATTGGACTCTTTCCTTGGACTGCTAAAGTCTTCGCATGATCGTTGGCCATATCACTGTCAAAGAAACTGGAGATAACAATGTACGATTTTCCTGTTGCCTGATCTATTGTTTTTATTTCACCTGCCACTTGCTTTATAGGCTCTGGCTTTGGTTTAGGCTTTGGGGTCTTTTTAGGTGCCTCCTTTTCCTTCACAGGCGCTACCTTCGTTTCAAGTGCTTCTTCTTTTTTGACAATTTTCTTAAGATCTTCTCCTGTACTAAAAGTATTGGATAAGTATAAAAATACAGAACCTATTACTAACAGCGAAATGGTACCTATAACCACCGTTCTCGTGAATTTGGATTTATTCTTTTCAGCACCATCACCAAAATACTTCGCATATTCTTCAGGACTCATCTCCTCAGCAGACTCCTTAGCTTTTGCCTCTTCGTCTTTCTTGATGTGAGAGGTATAATAATCGTTCTTATCCTCTGAGTCATCAGCAACAAAACCACTTTCAACAGTGACTTCATCAGTTTGTGTTTGGCTCTCATCCGAGTCAGTATCAAATACGTTCGAATCTGCTTCCTCTGATTCAAATTCATCAAAGGATTCTTCTTCGTAGAAGTTATCTACTTCCCCAGAACTCAGCTCATCTTCCAGTTCTTTCTCTAGCTCTAGTTCCCAATCTTCTCCATCAGGAGTGTCCGAGTCAGTATCACTTGAAAGTTCATCGTTAATATTAATTTCTTCGTCAACTAGCGACCCCTGAACAGATTCTGTCTCTGTTGTTGACTCCACTATTGGGTCTAAAGCGGGCTCTTCTATTGAATCGTCTTCAATTTCTTCATCCAACAAGTCGTCATCGAATTCATCATCGAGATCGTCATAGTCTAAATCAGGAAGACCAAAGTCCTCGTCATCATCAAACAAGTCATCGTTATCTTCTGGATCTTGGTTTTTGTTTTTATCGTCAGCCATTGAGATTAGAATTAGTTCAAACAAGATAGTAAAATCTAGTTTATTCCAAAACATGAATATTTACGTCGTTGCGAATATGCTTATTAAAAGCGAAAAATGAAACCAAATTTTCCATTTAAACCTAATGAAGGATAATTTAGATAGCGTTCATAATTTTGATTGATCAAATTATTGGCTTCAAAAAACAATTCTATTCGATCGTTTAGTTTATAATTTGCATTAATTCCGATATCAACTATTGGGTCCAGCGCAACCGAGGTTAGATTTATACCTCTACCATTGATTCCGGCAATTAAATTAAAATCCAGCCCTATTCTGAAGTTTTGTGATAAAAAATAACTAGCCTTTAAATCATAAGTAAAACTTGGTAAATGAAAGGGTTCTATATTGGCACTTGTATTATACCTCATGAAGTGAACCTCAGAGTTTACGGATATTTTTTCACTAATCGCAAAGTCAAAAAGCAGATTAAAATCAATTTTTGTAAATGTGCCAGGATCGTAAATCATATTAAATTTACGGAAATCAACGGTATCGTTGACTAGAAAAAATTGATTTTCCACCAACTCAATTCTTGTTCCGAATTTTAAATATGTGTTTTTATTAAAGCGCTTACTCACTTCTACTTTGACATCTGCTAACACGTTACGATTTGCTAGATTTAGACTGTCGCTTAAAAACGCGTTATGGAATTGTAGCTGATGAAGCGTAACCATTTCCAAACCAGAACTGAACGTACCATATATCGTGAATTGATTATCAAAATTCCATGTTAAATCAAGTGATGGATAAAAATTTGAATTGACTTGACCATTTGTAGAATCCTTGGATAAAGTAGCCGTCATTCCTGTTTTTATCGTCACATAATCTCCTCTTAATCCAACGAAAGGAGCAATATCGAATTGTGAACGTGAATTACTATATCCTGAGGTATATGAAACTTGCCTTTGATCTAAACCAACACCGTAGTTCCATTCATTCTTTTTGGATTTTTTTCTAACGATTCCTTTTGTTTTAAAAATGGTCTCTTCATTAAATAAATTTCCCGCTTCGAGAAAATTAGTCTCAGTGAAAGTCGGAGCAATAGAAAAATAAATATTGTCAAATCTGTTTCCTTCAAGATTTGTACTTAGCTGAAAGGATCGTACATTAATTGATGGATTATCATTTAAATCAACTGATCCTGTTGGGGTTCCGTAAAAACGAAAATTATTATTTAGGAAATCAATTTTAGAGTTTACACTAAGTTTATTGTAGGAATGATAGGATTTTGCATTTATTTGAAGATCTGAAAATTTACTTGCCTTTCCATCTACAGGCCCTCTGCCAAACCGATCATAAGAACCAAAAGCTGAATAATGACCAGCTTTCTTAGCGTCAATATTATATGCACCTTCAACTAGTACATTACTAGAATTTCCCAGACCAAATTTCAGATAATTGGGTTTCCATAAACGCTTATTAGTATTTTCAAAATTCAAGGCTTTGTACTTCAAGTCAAACGGATCTACCTCTGTTTCTAAAGTTTCGTATGTTTTGTTGCTTAAAATTAATGAGTCAAAGACAATTTTTTCTTCAGAAATTCTTTGAAATTGTCGATTAGATTCCGGTAGGCTAATTTCTGCATCCTTTTCAATAATAACTTCCATCGAACTCACCTCGCCACCATCTTGCGCTTGCGTTCCAGTAAATAAACAAATGAATGCAGTCAGTAAAAATATCCTCATTTTATAGAATCTGTTTTAGTGGTATCTGCATTAGAAATTATTTCTTGCTCTTGAATTTGTATTGACATCAGTAATTCATTGGCGGCTAGTAAAGTTGAATTATTGTTAGTCCCCTTAATAATAGATTCGACTGTTGCTTTGGCTTGAAACAAGTTACCGGTAGTAATATAATTTAATGCAATCAACAAATAGCCGCTATCAATAACGTCTTCAAACCCGGAATAAAGCACATTTAACTGAAATAATAACTCGTTAGATTCATCATACTTTCCTAGCTTACTTAGACAGACTGCTTTCCTATACATTGCATTTGCACCACTAGAACCTGTATTATTTTCATACGACTTACTGAATTTTTCTGCGGCTAACTCAAACTTTTCTGCTTTAAAATAAGCATTTCCTTGGGCTAAATAGGCTTTTTGTGCACCACCGGGTGTTTGCCAAGTACTTCTGATAAGCTTGTCAGCAAATGAAACTGTAGAGTCTGCATCCTCAGAAAGTAAAAAGACATTCATTAATCCTTCATTCGCCAAGTAGCTGTCTTTTTCTGACGATGCATCGATAAGAAATTTTCGATAATTTTCGATAGCTAAAGGATATTTTTCCATCGCAATCAATGCCTTTCCTCTTTTATCATAACTCCGTGATCTATAAGTATTAACATGATTGGTTACAGAATCAAATTTAATAGCTGCTTCCTCATAATTTTGAAGTTTGAAATAACTGTCGGCCAAATAATACCAAGCATCATCTATGCTCTTACTCCTAGCATAAGCATCAATAAAATCGATAAACTTTTTAATTGATATGACATAATTCTGGTTGAAATAAGCTGATTTGGCTCCTTCAAAATCGATATTCTCAAGATTTGTATTATTCGGATTATTGATTCTAAAAGTAGATAATAACTGATCATATTCATCTACCACATATCCTGACTTAATTAAGCTCTGTATTCCAAATATTGCATTTTCAGCAGCCTTTGATCTTATTGAACTTGCCAACACCGATTTGTAATCGGCTAAAGCCTCCTCATACTTACCCTGATTGAAATAAGTATTGGCTCTTCTATTATATGCTAACGAAATAATATCACTCCCCTTGTAGCCCTCAATAATTTTATCCAAAGAACTTAAAGCTTGATCGAAATTCACTTGTGAAATATAGGTATCGGCCATAGCTAAAAGTGACTGATCTTTATACATCCGACCTGGTTGGTTTAAAACGTTTCTAAAGAAAATTCGTGCACTTTCATATTCTTTTTGGTAAGACTTGAGCTGCCCCAATCGAAAGAATAAATAGCCTTGGTTATTAGGCAATCGGCTTTGAAGTTGAGAATAAGTCTCCTGAGCATCTGACCATTTCTTTTGAACAAAATAGCTATCAGCCAGTCGTAATTTCCCATCATTATGAAAGCTATGCGTACTATCTCCGTCATCTACAAATTGCCTAAAATAGTGTTCTGCGTCATAGTACCTTTTATCATTATAGGCGATATATCCTAAAGCGTATAATGATAAATCAGTCACAGTAGAGTATGGGTATTCGTTAACCTGAAGCAGGTATGCGCTTTTCGCTTTATTTATAGCCCCTTTTATAAAGTAAATTTCTCCCATTAGATAATGAGACTTGGCTGCTATTTCTTGATCCAATGGAAAGGATAGACTCTTTTTAGTTAGTTCAAGTGCTTCTACAAACTGCTGATCGTTGAATAATGAATTTGCTTTTTTGTAAGTAACCTTTTGGTAAGCCTTTTTAATATGAACTGATAATGGCTGCATTTTTTCCATATGAGCAATAGCAAGGTCATAGTCGGGCGTTAATAAGTATGCATTAGATATCATCTCTTGACCTTCCTGCATGTCATTTGGATCTAAATCATCTTGATCGAGAAAATCTTTTAAGAATTCTATGGCTTTATTGTAATCTTTGATTTGATAACTCAGCTTGCCAGCGAAGAATTTACTCTGAGTCTGTATTTCTAGTTGTTCATCAAAACTTGTTGCTACTTGGAATGCAGCGATGGCTTTAGTATTATCTCCGCTTCTACGATACAATAGTCCTAGATAATAGCTACTGAGTTTACCATATACTTCATCTTTTAATCCCGATATTTTAAGATACTTAATAGCCAATTCATCATTCTCTAGCTCCAAGTAGCTTTTTCCCAACATAAAGTAAGCCTCTGCTCCCATTTTACCAGAGGAAAGATTAAGATGCGTTTCAAGACCTTCGGCAGCAGGTCTAAATTTCTCAAGTCTGAAATATGCTTCCCCTAAAAACCTAGATAATTGAATGTTGAAATAGCTTTTTCCTCGCGATTGCCTATCCCCAGCATTGGTGATGATATCCTCCCATTTAGCATTTTGGTAAAGGGTATTGATATGTAAAAGCAATAATTGTTCTGCATATTCATTCTTTTGATTTAGCAGCTTAGAAGTGATCTCAAAAACCTTATCAAATTCCGCTTGATCATTGTAAATGGACGCCATATAGTAACTTGACGAAAAAAAGTAATCTCCTTTCATTTCAACAGAAGTTTGAAATAAATTCAGCGCTTGGCCAATTTCCCCAATTTGAAAATGTGCGTAACCCTTTTGAAAACTAAAATAATCTTGTTGCCTTACATCAAGATCTTCTCGTGTGACCCTGTTAAAATATTTTATTGTGTTGTCATATTGACCCGCCTTGAAGTAGTAAGCTCCAAGATCAAAAAAAGCATTCGTTGATAGAAAATGATTTTGATGTTTCCTTACAAATCTGAGTAATTCTATTTCGCCATCTTGTCGTTCGAGCTTAAGCTTGTTAACCGCTTGATAATAATCATATTGAGCATCCTCACCACCTGCATCTTTGTATTTATCTAACAAGGATAAAGAAGTAGTGTAGTTCCTATCTTGATATAGCTCAATTGCTTTTTCCAGACAAGTAGTTTCTAGTTTTTTAGAAATAATCTGCTGTCCAAGTAAAAGGCTGGCATGAATAATTAGGAAAAAATAAACTGTAATTCGCATGATATTTTTATCTAACGCAAGTCAATGGAAAAGTATTATTGGAGCAGTTTAAAAATAAGCTCCTTTAATATATCTCCTGGCTGAATAGTGGCATAGTTGATCCCTTTTGACTGAAGATCCGCTTGGTGTATATAATTTATATTTCTCAGTACAACGGGCAATGGATAATTCCGCGCAGCTTGGAGATACTCCCCTGCGAAAAAAGGATTTACACCGATGGCTCGTGCTATCTGGTTTTTATCTGAGAGTCTTTGATGATTAATAATCAATAACTTATTGTAATAATTAGAAAGATTAGCTATCACACGGATAATAGGGTTTCCTGATGGATTAGAAGAGAAATAATTAATTATGGCCAGTGCTTTCGCTTTATTCTTCATGGATAGCGCTTTTTGCAACTCAAACTCATTATAATCTTTACTGATTCCTACATATTTCTGAACGGCCTTATCATCAATAGCCGTGCCAACGGGCACGTTTATCCTAAGTTTTTCAATCTCATTGGCTAAACGCTGAAGATTATTGCCAATGTTTTCTGCCAAAATCATGATGGCTTTATCGGTCAATTGTGCGCCTATAGCCACGGAATAGGATCTTATCCAATCAGGAATTTGATTGTCATATATCTTTTTTGAAAGCATAACAATGGCATGCTTCTCCAACGTTTTAGATATTTTGATCCTTTTATCTAATGCCTTTTCCTTGTGCGCGAAAACCAAGATGCTTGATGGCAAAGGATTTTCAAGATAGGAGGACAGAAGTTTTAATGACGCTTCCTTTTTCCAATCGCTCATGCCTTGAGCCTCTTTAACGATAACCACTTGACGTTCTCCCATCATCGGATATTTTCTAGCCGCATTGAGAATATCCGTCATAGCTATATCTTTTCCATAGAGCACATACTGATTGAATGATTTTTGAGACTCCTCAAGGGCATTTGCCTCGATAAAATCTACAATATTGTCAATGAAAAAAGATTCATCACCCTGAAGGAAATATATTGGCGCATATTTTTCTTGCTTAAGGTCTTTGATAATTTGATTGTAATCAGCCACATGGCGAAATTATACAGATATATTGGCTTTGACTTGTTCTAAGATGAAGAATCCATCTTCTCCCTCTGATTGATATAGTAGCATAAAAATTAAACATGATTCTGGCGATAAAACATGATCATTTGAATCAATAGCCAAATGTTCCTCCTTTTTTACTTCTTGAAATTTTTTGTAACTGGGTAACATGCTGGATTTGTCGATAGCCTTTGCTTTATGGTTATAAATAACCAATACTTTTCCTAGCAAGGCTTCTGCTGCCTTTTCAAGTGAGTCTGAATAATGATCTTCTTGGGTATGATCGTGATGCGATATCATTCCCGACTTATCCAGTATTTCCCATAGACCAGAAGTTATGAAGCTCATATGCACCTTTTGACCCTATAGTGCCTCCTTCAAATGCAAAACTTATCAAACCCTTATAGTGATAGTAAGGCAGTAATGTACCTTCCAAATATTTGTCGAATTACATAACCACAGGTAGCTTCATTGATTGAATGACAGGTAGATTACCTTCATTTTCTTGTATGACTATAAAGTTTCCGTTATTTGATCGAGTCGCATGTAAATCAATCAAGATAATCGATGTGTAGTCTCCAATTAATTCGGATTCAATGGAATTATATAAATCTACAACTTGCTTATAATCAGTAAAAAAAAGCCTTTCTATTTACCCTTTGTTTAATAATATCTTCTAAAATCGATTCACATCGAAATTGATAAACCTTCTACCTGTAGCTATCGTAGGAAGATTTACACACAAGACAGCAAGCTTTCTTTTTATTGAAATATTATTGTTATTCAGACCTTTTCTAGCAATCAGTAACCATTCCACGTTAATGAGCGATTGGGTTTCAACTTTTTACCTCTAATCCAAGTGATATTCATATTTGCTCCATCATCTGCCGTTGGTAGAAAATTATCTTTAACATGATCAAATTCCATCTTCTGTTCAATTTCTGAGTAGTATTCATCATAGGCTCATTAGACCTATCCAGAAAACAGCATCAGACACTTTGTCGAAGGCTCAAAAAGGAGTACTTTTTCAACTCTAAAATGTTAATTTCCATTTGGAATAATCACATAAAATGCGCTATTTCAAAGATATACTGTTGAATTGTGAATGGTTGATGCTCTGAGTTTTGCCGTTATTCTTTGGTGCATCAATTCCATAATGTCCGGTTCAAAACAGGACATCAATATCACTCGATATCTGAAAATAAAATCTTTATACATGTCTACTATTAAATTTTTGAGCTATTCATTCCCGAATGTCACAAGAGGACTTCTATTTTGGATATGCTCACCAGTAATTCGAATATCTACCGATTGTTGAAAGAGCGCTACTCTAGTTTGTACCAACAGGCTCTTTCTAGTAAAAATGATGAATTATAGCTTATTGCCAAGACAGGAGTAGCAATCGCTTGAGCAATCTTGTGCTTTCTCACGAAATCATCTGGTTTTAATTGTAGGTGTACCTGAATCGCCGTGTTGCTCGATTCTAACATGGCCGAACATTTTTTAAATTCAACTGCTCCAGTCCGTTTATTCGTAATTGTGGTTGATTCCGTGCACCTTAGAAATTGCCTTGAGTAGAGATCTATATTTTTCTAATGGTGTTAAATTTTTAATCCCTAAATCAAACTTTCGTATAGTTGGAAGTACCACCGTCAAAACGCAATCTAATTTTCACTTATTGCCCAAGGCCAGCAGCGTGTTCATTTTTTCTTTCAGGTTTCTCTCTAACTGAGAAAAAATCGCCTGTATATTCTCATGGGTCAAGGTTGGAATAATATTGAATTATTCTAATTATTATGTGAAAGCATCATCGAAATCTTTTAAAAGACTAAAAGACTTTGGTACTTGTCTGTAATGATGCTCAACGATACAAATTTCTTACTCTACTCTTGTGTGCATCGTTTATTTAGTGAGCCAGTCTTCGGCCAACATTCGCTCTAGGGCATGAATGTCTTTAAGCAAATACCCTGTAAAATCGTTGAGTTGTTTTTGTGTAGAAATAGCTTTGACATGGAGATTTCCAATGATCAGTCATGTTAGGATAAGAAAAAGTACACAGCTTTTTGTGAATTAAAAAAGATAAAAATCATTTCATGTCCTAGTATATATGAAGCGTACGCCTATTTTTGCGGACTTTGACAAAAGCTAAATGATGATGAAAGACTTTGTAGCAGAACTAACCTGGCGTGGAATGATTCACGACATTATGCCGGGCACTCAAGAACATTTGAACAAAGAAATGACTGCTGCTTACATTGGCTTTGACCCCACGGCAGACTCGCTTCATATAGGGAACCTTGTTCAAATAATGACTTTAACGCATCTGCAGAGGTGTGGACATAAACCTATCGCGCTGATTGGTGGAGCAACCGGAATGGTGGGAGACCCATCAGGAAAATCAGCCGAGCGTAACCTGTTAGATGAAGCCACCTTAAGTCATAATCTCAATGGCGTGAAAAAGCAATTGGAAAAATTCCTTGATTTTTCAAGTGATAATGCGGCTGAAGTTGTCAATAATTACGACTGGTTTAAAGAATTCAATTTCTTAGAGTTTATCAGAGATGTAGGTAAGCATCTTACTGTCAGCTACATGATGAGCAAGGATTCGGTTCAAAAAAGACTAGAGACAGGTCTTTCATTTACGGAATTCAGCTACCAACTAGTTCAAGGTTATGATTTTTACTGGCTTTGGAAAAACAAGCAAGTAATGCTTCAACTTGGCGGCTCTGATCAATGGGGAAATATTGTGACTGGCACGGAGTTGATCAGACGAAAAGGTCAAGGTCAGGCATTTGCCATGACTACTCCTTTGATTACTAAGGCCGATGGTTCAAAATTCGGAAAATCCGAAAGTGGAAATATTTGGCTCGACCCAGAAAAAACATCGCCTTATCAATTTTACCAATATTGGATTAATGCCTCTGACGAAGATGTGGTTAATTTCATTAAAATTTTCAGCACAAAAGGTCAAGAAGAAATTGAAGCCTTAATCGCAGCACATCTTGAAACGCCACATCTGCGTACGCTGCAAAAAGCCTTGGCAGATGAGATCACCACAAGAGTGCACAGCGATGCTGATCTTGAAACAGCTAAAAAAGCGTCTAACATACTTTTTGGCAAATCTACCACGGAGGATTTGGCCAGTTTGGATGAGACTACCCTTCTCCAAGTATTTGAAGGTGTCCCCAAAACGAGTATTACGAAAGAGGCACTTGAAAATGCTCAGAACGTGACTGAGTTTCTTTCAGAGAAAACCAATAGCATTGTGTTTCCTTCAAAAGGAGAAGCCCGTAGAATGATTAAAGGTGGAGGCGTAAGTATTAATAAAATCAAGTTAGCTAATCCTGAAGATGCGTTATCAGTTGAGTTACTACAAGGAAAATATATTCTTGTACAGAAAGGAAAGAAAAATTACTATTTGATAAGTGTAGCATAAACCTTTGGCCGGTTTATTGGAAAGCGACCAGTTCGGTTTGAAGGTCGTAAATATTTCCGTCATTCATGATCATTTCTATTTGAAATTCTTGGATAATTGGTTGATCGGGTTCAGCTATGAAAAAAAGAAAAAGTTGATTTCCTATTTGCCACAAATCATCTTGAATCAATTCCAATATTGGTGAAGGAGCAAGTCCTATACGTCCAAATGAAGCTTTGAATAGACTGGAAATATTCGAGCCAGTAGTGAAAATTCGTTCATCAATGATAATATCCTTCGAGCTAGTGATAGTCAATAAGTCTATGCTTGATGAGGTAAAATTAACTGGCGGCTCGGCATTTGCAGAACTCCAAAGACTATATATAAAATGACTGTTGTTTGAGGACAGGTATCTTGGTTCAGCTGCTATTTGAATAGCGAAATCAGAAAAAATTAAAGTGTCAGTAGAAAAATCAACAGATGCTAAAGTATACAAACCATTGACTGCAGTAAATCTCCCGGTACTTATCTCAAAACTTTCCATTATATACTCGCTACCCTGGGCACTATCTCCAAAGTTAAAATCGATACAGGAATAAAAAACTGGTGCTCCAAGGAGTAAAAAAGAAAATATAAAAAGTGATTTTAGCATATTCATCCTATTTTGAATTAGTAAAGGTTCAAAGCCGGTGTTTGAGTCTCAAAAATAGCGCCATCACTCATGATCACAGAGATATCTAATGTCGTTTTTAATGTATCCGTCAATTGATCTCTTAATGTAAGGTTGATTTGTGTGTGCAGATACCAAATAGGATTTTCCGATAAATACTCGGATATAGATTGTGATTCATCCAAATAGTCGAACGCATGAAACAATTCGCCTATGCTCTCCCCACTTTGGTACTCAACTCCATTGACAATAATATTGGCTTTTGTTTTAATGTCAATCAAATCTATGGGTGTCGTGATACTTGGTGTTATGACTATGGGATCTGCATAAAGATTACTCCATATAAATGAGTGTTGACTTGCTGATGTAACGGCATTGGACGCCTCAATAAACAACGAAAATATTAAATCGTCCGACTCTGCCTCAACTACACCATTCAGAGCGCTTACCTCCATACCATCGGAACTTAGAATATTCAAACCAATGTCTTCTAGTTTATATCTACTTTCAGAATAGCTATTACCGAAATCGCACGAAAAAGGTAGAGGAACAATCAAAATAAGCATTAAGCTAATTCGAATAATGCCAAGCCTGTTCTTTGAAATCAGCGTGTTCTTTTGTCTCTTATTCATTTTCAAGTAATTTAATAAAGCTTAACAGTATCGCTTGTGAGAGCGAAATTTTGACCATTCTCCAGAATGACGACCACAGTGAATACTGTCTCTGTAGGTGCATCTATTTGTGAATCAAATTTGATGAGAAGGTCTTCATAGTTTTTCCATTCTTGACTAAGTCCGATAAATTCATTGTGTCCTTGGCTTCCCCGATAATTGAAGCCAAACACAAAAAGCCCATTCAGTTCATCTCCTATCAAATAATTGTCATCATTCTTAGTGAAAGCCGTACTGGCTTTGATACTGATAAAATCTACATTTGAGTCCAAAACATATCCAGGATCCTCTGCAAATGCAGAATACATCATTGGATTTTTAAAATTCAATGATGCGATCCGATCAAAAGTAGCAATCGATAGTTTCAGGCCAAACATCTTTGCCTCAAAGGATAAAGAATCTACATCCTCTGTGAATTTGATTCTCCCACTTGGATGAATTATCGCTTGTCCAACAGTCATATCGAGCGATGTTAGTCGAACTAGTGAAGGTTCTTTAATACAGGAAAATGGCAACATTGAGCCAATACATATTACGGTTATGAGAATTGATTTATTTGTCATAATTACTAGTTAAATAGTCTTGCTTGTTTGATATATACCTTACGGTTGGATAACTCTGAGTCAACTTTAAACTCAATATCCAAACCGAAATCCTTCAAAGCACATGTGCATGAATGAGGTACGTTATAATAGAAATGACGCTTTAAATCTTCCGTTAAGTCGCCTAACTTAAACACTTCCTCATCTTTTAATACCCGCTGACCATTCAACTCCGGAAGGTTGGAGAATGAGAGATACTCAAGCATATATTTTTCATCAAGGTTGATAGACCAGGTAAACAAAATCATTTGATCATTGATAATGCCAGCCTTTGGAAAGACAATGCTGTATTCTTGATATTGAACGTTGATAATATAGCCTGGATTACTATTGTAGAGGTTTTTAGAAATTAAAACGCCATTCGCATCTTCACTTGGAAAAGACCTGTGTATCAAAATACCCATGGCACATGACATATGGTCAATTTTAAAGTATTCCCGTTCTTCAAAGGCTCTCCAATTCCACAGGCTAGCCCAAACTTTTTTTACAGCACTTTCAATCGTTTTTTTATCATTATTCTTCTTGGCAGAATAAGAATTGTATAGCCCAGCTCCCGAAAAACCGTCAATGTCCTCTGCATTGGTTGATGACCGAAACCTGTAAGCATCAAAAGAGCTGAAGTCGGAGATTCGATTGCGAATGAGCACTATCAGTTCCGCATCTATGCTCGAATTGATAATGCTGTCTCTTACAATAGTCAACTGAGATTTTCTAAAGGCGGCATCAGACCAAAATTGTTCCTGCTGAAATAGTTGATTCAATAAAACATCTAATCCTAGTTTATTAAAATGATTTTCATAGTAATAAAATGGAATAGCGAATGGATCTTCGGGGGTTGCATCTCTAACAGCAGGTATCTTAAGCATTTCAGCAAAGTTGGCAGCCTTCCCCCCTATGTTTTTCACATCTCTAAAGCTGGAATTATTAAGGTCAATGAGTCCTTTTTTCGCAACATCTTTCTCTAATATTATGGGTGCAGATGGAGCATTAAAATCCCAAAATACAGTCGCCTCCTTAATGCTTGCCGTTCTTATCTCATAATCGTTTGACTTAACATTAATGTAAACGAGCTGCTCGTTCAGCGTTTTTAAAACCTCATTATCCCACGCTCCTACCAACGCCATATTAGGTGTGTTTCGACTATGGCTGAGAACATTGATATGACTGAGCGGCGTTTGTAGATCACTCGTGATAATTCCTGCCACGACAGGCAAGTCATTCGGAATTCCATTGGTAATAACAATATCACGTCTTGTCAAATCCACGTCATTGATCGCCTCAGCGTCAACAAATTTCAGATAACCATAATTATCGGCAAGATTTAAGCCTTGGTATGTTTGTCCGTCATAGAGTTTAGCGGAAGTGATCATTTCCATATTCTCACAAGCTGACCATTCTGGCTTTATCGGAAAAAAGGCAAACTGATTTTCATTCAGAAAAGAGGACCCCATTATTTTGTCATACAAGACTTTGATTTGATTACATGACATGTCCACAGCTGAGACAAACTGCAACACATATTTATCAATACCGGGATAATAATTCAAACTCGCCAAGTATAGAAACCTATCCTTGTTTTCGGTATACTGCGTTTGGTTAAAAACATAATGACCTTTATCAAAACCTAAAACTTCCACTGCAAAGTTGAGGTGCAAATCATACTTCTTACTATTCATATAAAACAAACGATCAGTTTTGGTATCGTAAACCAATTTTACCTGTCTTACATTACCCAAATTGGTTCTTGATGGTTCACTACTAAGAATCTCAAAAGCAACTGGTGTCAGTAATTGATCAAAATAGTCTAGATCTTTATATTCACGACGAAGCATTGGCACATCGAAAGCCCGACTTACGGATGGAATAACCAGCTCCCGAGTATAATAACCTTCTTTTGAAATGGCAAGTGTATCAAATAATGAGGATTGTTGGGTAGAATGATGAAATAGCCCGCGAGGATCCACTTTGATGGTCTCATTAGCATCTGAAAGTAGCTTATAAGATTTATTTGCTCGGTCATCGTTCAAGAGCAAGATGTAAAGACCACCACTCAGCCTAGGAAAAATATAGGTCTCTCCCTTTTCAATTCTATCAATGTAGATGATTTGACCATTTAAGCTAGCAATACGTAAATCAAAATAACGTTCTCCTTTCCAAATCATGGAATTATCAAAAAACTGAACTTCGTTCACTTCACTATCTCCCGTTATTAGTATAAAATCACCATTGAAATTTGAATAAGTAGAATTCAATGAATCATGCGAAAAATGAACGAGCGCATTTGATATCTCCTTTTGTGTACCTACATCATAAATACGCCCATTGTACACTGTTTGTGCCCAGACATTTAGGTAAGTTGATAACAAAATAAGTATAAAAAGTATTCGCAAAAACTTTGGATTTATGGTTAAAGTATTGACCCTTGGATTGAATCAATAGTTGCTCTACCGGTGGTGATTTTTTTATGTTTAGTGAATGATCCCTTTTCATTTTATTTGGTTCATTGCACTTTCAAGCTCGTAAGAACGACCCAGTGCTTCATTCTATATGACTTTTCCGCATTGTCCTGTTTACTTCTCTACTCCGAACCATAATTAAGTTAATAAAAAAAAGGAGTAGATAATCAAAACCAGATCTGCGATATAACTAACAACAACAGCGGCCATTTTAACAAGTTTTAAAATCATCAAGAACCTTAAAGCAAGCAAGGCAGAGAACAAGTTGGATAATTGTTTTTTATTCCATGCGATCATTTTATGGCTAAAACCAAAGATTGGCATTAAATCCGTGCCACTTAATTTTTGAGCATTATTTTCAATAAGGAAATTAACCTTTGGCTTGACGAGCCATGAATATTTTCATAAAAAACATATGCCCCATTTTTCGCGCTCGCTCCTTTGCAAGTATCTGTTTCTCACCTGAGAATAGCTCGTCGAGTGTTTCAAACCATAACTGCAGCCAAACCCCAAAATGTTTTTGATCAATAGTATGATTAAAATGCTGATCTAATAGGATATGCTTGTGTCCAGGATTACCTCGAAATCCAGTACTTACAAACAACAGATTGGCCTCCCAAAAAGAAATCAATTTTATTAAATGATCTTCCCAATCGCTTATTACCTCATTAAAAATGGGTCCTAAGGTCTCGTTTTCTTTCACTTTAGCGTAAAACTTCCTTACTAATAAATCAATATCATCCCTACTTTCAATATCATGCTTTTTGTGGGCATTAATCATGAATGATTCTTCTAGTAATGATTCCATGACTCATCAAAATATTTAGATAATATATGCCTGCTGGTAGGTCTGTTAGGTCTATTTCGAATTGGTATCCTATATCAGATATAGTCTTGACTGGTTTGCCTTGACTATCATAGAGCGAAATCCGATTGACTAAGTTTTTTGAGTCTACATTTATTTTATTTGAACTGGGGTTTGGATATAATCGTATATAAGGCTCAAGCTGATTATTATGCGTCAGTGCCACATCATTAAATGTAGAAGCTTTCCAATTTTCTGGATTATCATTATCTAGACTAAAGTCAGATAATTCCAGAAAACTGCCCTCCCCATCTGCCTCAATGGGCCAGGGCGCTGAGTCGTCATAAACTACTTGATCAATGATGTTTCCAAAAGCATCTAAAACCATTATCTCCTGCCCACTATTTTCCAAGCTTCGTGAAAACTCGTCAAAAGGCACAAAACCGTTAAATACGGTGAACACTTGTGATTCATTTGCTAAATAAACATGTTCCCCTGACTCCAAGGTAGCATTGTTCGGAAATTGATAAACTAATCCAGTTCCACCGAAATAGATTCCAGACAAATCGATCATAGAAGTTCCTGTATTCGTTAATCTAATAAATTCTAAATCAGAATCGTCATAAGCTTCAACCGAAGCTGGGTGATAATTAATCGCAGTTATTTTGAGATCAGGAGTGGTGATATTGGCACATTGCGAAAAAGAACCTAGCTCTTGTGTCATCCAGCTTGATCTTATTTTAATGAAATCTTTCAATGATGAAATATTGTCGTCATGATTACCAACAGTTCCCCATTGAGCCTCTTCCCTTTCTATAGTTTCAAAAATTTTACTTCTCGTTTCGTCGATAAATGATGCTATGTTGGGCTGGCTCAATACTTCTCCGTTCTCAATAAGCGAATTCCATCTCTTACTTAAATAGCAACGATAAAGATCATTATCGAACAAATCCTTCCAGAACATGGCTCCCATATTCTCATAAAAAAACTGCCACACATCTGTCTTACTTCTATCATATCCCCACTCAAAGAGATCATTACCATAAGTCAAATTACTATCCCAAACAGGCCCTGCCCTGAGTTTTCCATTTCTGTCTTTATGAAAAAAAGTGCTTAGCTGATAGGCGTCCACATTTGCAGACAGCTCATTGATTAGCATAAAGTCAATGAACGATGGCATATCAATGATTGAAGGGAAACCGGTGTAGATCGAAGAATTATTGCTTGCGGATGTGTTTGCTAGGGATTCAAAGACATTCTGGATATAGGAGGTTTGCTCTCTAGTAGCTTCCTCTGAACCAGGTGTAACATTCACAAAAGTAGTATTCCAGCCACCATAATTAGGCATTGTCCATGCTTCTAAGTCACTACCATTGGCTCTATCTGCTTTAGTTACGTAACCTCCTGTGATATCAGGAAAATCATTGTCATCTTGTTTTATTTTATTTATATCAATTCTGTTGTTATCAGCTTTGAGTTTTTCGAGTAAGATATAAAGACCTTGATATTCCCCATTGAGTACTACTTCGCAATATTCTGTTCTCGTTGAATAATTACCCATTTGCCTGTAAAGATTATAAGTCAGATAATCACGCATGAGACTTGGATCAAAAGCCAAACCATTTAAAATCCAATCATTTTCTTTAGGCATGCCGAGTAAACTCACATTATCTATTAGACCTCCATTATTATAAGTTGTGAATCCATATTGCTTTTTAGGTAAGGATTGGGAACTCGACCCTCTGATTTCAATCTTTATTTGCCCTTTAAAATCTTGAAAATCAGCGTTATTTTGATCTTCTATCAAATTTCTTTGTCCGTCTTCTCTATCTAGAATAAACATTGTAGCATCTACTCTTGGATCATCTAGAATATCTGCCCTATTTAAAGTTTCGATTATCACAATTGGTAAGTTGGAAGACCTAAAATCAGTTATCAATGGTTCATCAAACCAATCTGGCGTGGGTCTATAATTCTCAATAGATGAGTTAATTCCAAAAGATAGCGTCGGATTTCCTGTCATATCAGAGGAAGCGAGACTTTCATTATGAATAGCAATGGCTAGAACATTTTCACCTTCCATTAATATTGCTCTATCGATTGTGAATCTTTCTGGGTCTATGCCTCTATACAACTCAGCTTCATGAAGCCCATCTGCTGGCTGATCAAAGGATGGATTTTCACCTGAAACCAAATAGCGAGCAATTTCAGTTCCATTGATGTAGGCAATAAAACCATCATCAAAGTCCATATCAAGAAATACAGCTTCAATATCAGCAAGCGCTACTATCTGAAAGGATTTTCTCATGTAAATTGTATAGGTGTTCTCGACGATTGTAGCGTCATCATCGTCACCATATCCAAACCCCGAATCTCCAAGCGTCCAAGACTCATCTCCAAAGCTTGTTTTATACCAATTATCAATATTACTATTTGGTAAATTATATCTGAATGAATCACCTGATAAAATAGCGCTTTCCCAATGATCGACTTGAGCATGGGAAAATGAAAGCACTAAGACGGCTAATAAAAACAGCATTCCTTTTCTCTTCAATTCCATATCACGTGTAAAGTAAACAACAATGATATTACCGGTAATTATTCTTACAAGTGCTAATTTAAAGTTGAAATGAAAAGTTAACGTGAAGAGGAAAAATGGTCGAGAAAAATATTGCCTTTCAATAGTTTTAAGAAATAATTATCTTCTTAAAAGACAATTTATTCTAAATGAAAAATAAGACTCCTTTTGAAATAATGCTAACAAATTGGCTCTTTCTCTATTTTCCATCACACAAAAATGAGGTGATAATTAATAATTTAATATTTTGAAAATCATATTCTAAACAAAATATAATAAATGCAGTAGGCAGTGCTATCAAATTAAAATATTGTAAAGTTTGGTCGTGTACCCTAAAGTGGGTAGTATTGACAATATTAAAGTTTAAAAATAAAAACTCCCTATAACTAACTTTAAAAAAGACAAATTATGCTGGTAATAAAATTTGGAATTGTATTATTCATTGCTTGCAATTCTTTGTTAATTCTTCTTGTTATTAGGAAGTATTATCATGCAAATAAGCTCAGCAAATAAATATAGAATTATACATTAACCCATTAAAGCCTCTTTTTGAAGAGGCTTTTTTTATGCCTATCTATTTCTAAAGATAAAATTTGAATTCATTTTGAGCTTATCTGATAGACTTACAAAATTGATCCGCTCTACACGGTCAATTACACTAGAAAAAGTAGCAGGCATAAACAATGCTGGATTCGTAATCATGACAATCAAATTGCCAAGTTTTAATGTTGTTTAGGCTCGACTCAGCTTAGTTGCTTTTAATGCTCAACTCAGGTATTTTTTGCCACAGGTTTACTTTCACGTCTCTGCTTCTTGCTAGTACATTCTTGCCCGCAGCTGTAATTTTAAAAATTCTTTTCCTGCGCCCTCCCCTTTCTTCAGTCGCACCACCCATATGAGATTCAATAAAACCTTTTTTCTCTAATCGGCTCACTGTACCATGTACCGCGCCTATCGTGATTACACGAGAGGCTTCTTCTTTTAAAGCATTTCTTATCGACAATCCATAGGCATCATCCTTTAACATAATAATAAGCAATAAGACCAGCTCTTCTAATTCTCCAATATGTTCTTTACTCATGATTTCATAAGTTTCTCTAGTAAATAATCTTATTCATATCTTAAACATTCTATTGGGTTGCGCGTGGCAACCTTAGTTATTTGACCCAAAATAGTCATCAAAGCAACCAATAAACTTATTAAAAAGGGCAAACAAAACATCCATGGCGCTAAGTCTATGTGGTATGCAAAGTCATTCAACCAAGTCGTCATGACTATCCAACAAATTGGGAGAGCAATGAGGTTAGCGATTACCACTGATTTTAAAAATGAATAACTCATCAGGCGGGCAATCTCAAATGAGCTCGCTCCATTAACTTTTCTAATACCTATTTCCTTTGTTCGTCTATTGGCTTCATATAAGGCAAAAGTGAATAGACCAATGGTCGATAATAGCAAAGCAATAACTGTTAAGGCAAAGTACATTTTCCCAATTTGTTCCTGCTCAGCATATTGTTTAGTCACTCTGTCCTCGATCCATTCATAGGAAAAAATACCATTTGGGTTTAACTCCTCATAAAGTCCTTCCAAAGACCCAATACCAGCTTCCTGATTATTTGGTTCAATCTTAATAAGAAAATCATCATCATTGTATGTATTATCAATGAGAACCAAAGGGCTAATTGGAAGTGACAAATGCTCATAATGAAAGTCTTTTACTACACCCACAATTGAATAATTCTCCTCCTTCCTTATGCTATTACTTTGAAGTTTAACACTATTGATATCCTTGATATTAAAAAACCGCATGGCCTCTTGATTTAAGACAATTCTCATGTGTCCTGATTTATCAAGAGAATCTGAAAAAAATCGACCTTCCACAACTTCTAAACTTAGTAAACTGGCATAATGAACATCAACATTTATCTTATTTACAGACTCAAACCCATTCACTTGCCCTATTACTTTCCAAGAACTTTTATCAATGATATTGTTGACAGGAACTTTGCCTTGCGATACTTCTATGACAAATGGATTGTCTCTTAAGGAGTTAATAACTATTTCATTTGATTGCTGATTGTTGGAATTAACTAGATTCAGATAATCAATACGCACGATACCACTTTCATCAAACCCCAAATCGCGGTTGACCATAAACTGATACTGAACAAAAACTACAAGAGTTGAAAAAATCAGTAAAGTTGTTATCGAATATTGAATGGCTGTTAGCGCACGCTGCATTTTGGGAATGCTCAAATCGGCCAAATGGCTATGTAAAGCGATCTTCAGGTCAATGGAGTACATTTTAATGATACCTAAAAGCATTGATAAAAAGACCAATGATATACTCGCCAAGAAGATGGCTGTAAAATCAAATATTGGTTTTGAATCAAGTTGGATTCCTAGGTAATCGACAAGCCAAGTAAACAACACTTGATAAAGCATAAACGCGATCATAGAGGCTGCTAAGACGAATAGCAACCGATTAGCCACAACTTCTAATGCTAAACTTTCTCTAGATGCACCAATCACATGCTTTATGCCTATTTTATGGCTTGAAGAAAGTAATACGGTTGTTTGTAGGTTTGTGAAGCTTAGCAGCGTAATAAACAGAATAATTAGTGCGATTATCACCATGGTCGAATAGCTATTTGGGTTTCCATATTTTGAAAACAAACTCAAATCAAAGGGCCTTTTTTCATATATACTACCAAATGAGATAGCCCTTAAAGAGCTCTCTTTAAAACGAGATTGTGCTTTACCTAAGCCAATCACTTTTTGATTAAAAGTATCCAAGTCAAAAGCCGTTGACGTTAGAAAAAACTCATGTGGGATTTTTCTCCATCTATTTTTCGAATGCACAGGAATTAGTATATCAAAATCAATAGCACTATTGGAAGGTATTGATTTTAACAAGGAGGCTATTCGATAATTGCCCGTCTGGTCGCAGGCGATCTCAACCGATTTTCCGATAACATCTAATGTGCCAAAGGTTTTGAGAGCAAAATCTTCCGTTATCAATATGTCCCCAGGATTGCGTAATAACTTGTCTCTTTGTCCTGATAATATAGGAAAGTCAAAGAAATTAAAAAATGTGCTATCTGCGACGATGGCTTTAGCGGGAAAATGTGCGGTATTCGTTTTAAATAGGAATTGTGATTCATCGTAATAGCGAATATGAACTACAGACTTCACTTCCGGTAATTGAGCAAAGTCTACCTTGAAAAACTCCGTCCAAGCCAGAGGATAATAATCAGATTGGGCACTTGTCTTAGCCGTGCTCATATAAATGTTGTCGTGTTCCGCATGGAACTTATTCATCTGATGCTCATTATGAATCCAACTAAACACCAATTGAAAACTAACCAAGCCAAGAGTCAAACTAAGCAGACTTATCATGGTGGCGACTCGTTGTTTAGCCATATTCCTTAAGGAGGTTTTAAACAATAATTTCCACTGATCCATAAATAGATAATTTGATTTTTTAATTAAACTCTTCACTAGAGATGGCCTCAACATGGAGAATACTTGTAACCAAGTCAAAATCCGAATCTTCCGTCTTTGACCTTCCAACATTGCATTGTATTCCTCTAAATCTCCTAAAATTTCTTCGACCAATTCTTCTCGGCATAGCCAATGTATTAGCCAAATAGCTAGGGGCGATATTTGAGATTGACGTTTCATTCGAAATTCAATCCTTCTACAGGATTAGCCTTGACTGTTTTTCTGATTTGAGTACTTATCACGCTAATCAGTGCACTATTGTAAAAATTGTATCCACGAAAGTTTTTAAAATGCCCTTGATCTGTCATTTACAACGAACGATCGAAAAGCAAGAATTTGAAAGATCTACTAAAGCCATATTTGCTATTTTTAGAATTTGCATTAAAAACTCTTCCTCCTTTTAATAGTAGCTCCATGAGCTAAAAGTAATCCGTTGAAATGACCGTAACATTTGTTTAAAAATAGTGTGAATATTTATTAGTACTACTTTATAGAACAAAAGTAATCATTCGACTTCTTATTTGTTCTACTTTATAGTAGTTATAATGTAATTTGTCGAACATGACCTTTTTTTCTGATTGTGTATTATATTCGGGAAATTTATAATTACAAATAATGCTCACTGCCATTTTCCTTTTGACCGCCAGCCTTTTTCAAGTACAAACTGACACCTTACCTTTTATTAATTCTTTGGAGGTTTTAGAAGAGGCTCAAAATATGGACGAATCGACAGATTTAGATCTCGTCGAAACACAACTCCAAAGCGTCAGTCGTATCGATAGCAACTACCTAAATTGTCAACTTGCCCTGTTGTCTGTTTTTAATGAGAACAAGAAAATAGACTTAGCTATTGAAATAGGTGAAGACCTATTAAAGTTAAATGACCAGTTACCAGAAAAATTTTATGTTAGTTATGGGAATATTTTACTTGGCTTGGAAAGGTATGAAGAGGCCATAAAAATATATGCAAATGGTTTAACCCAGTTCCCATACGATCAAGCATTGAACTACAATCTCGGATATGCAAAATATCGACAGCAGAAATATGAAGAAGCCATTGTATTCATGCAAAATGTGCTTTTAATCAACCCATTTTACTACCGCGCACACCAGATTTTGGGTAATATTTTATGTTTGAGTGGACAAAGAACCAAAGCTACACTCTCCTACTTGGCATATTTATCTATTGAGCCTAACCAAAACTGGGCATTAGTAAGGTTAAATGATCTACTCAATGATGCTTATAGACAAGAGGGATCTTACGAACTAGCTCTTTCCAATGATGATTTCCTTTATTACGATAATCTTCTTAAATCAAGAGCAGCATTGGATGACCGATTTCAATCCAATATAAACTTCGAAGCACCAGTTGCGCAACAGGTTGAGCTACTTATTCAAAAGATAAAGTTTAATGCCGAGAGTGAAGATTTCTGGATGAAATTCTATGTGCCTTTCTTGATTAAGCTAGGTCAGGAAGATCTTTCCACCCCATTCATCTATTTCATATTGAAATCAGCGAACAATGATGAAATCAATAATTGGTTGACTAAAAATGATAACCTAAGAGAAAAATGGGTCAACCACGCGAATAATTTATTAACTGCTAATAGAAATTTTAATCCACGTACGATTAGTAACAAGGAGGATGTTTATCAACATTGGTATTATGATAATTTAAATATGAATGCCATTGGGAATGAAATAGATGATAAAAACGTAGGTCCATTTGAGTACTATTATAATTCTGGACGACTGAATGCCACAGGAGCTTATAACAACGATGGTAAAAAGACAGGTACTTGGTACTATTATCTGGAAAATGGAAGATTGTCAAGTAAGCAAAATCATGATAGCAAAGGATTAGTCACAGGAAGTATCACTTTTTATAAAGAGGATGGTAGCATTAAGAATAGAGGGGATTACAAGGAAGGAGAACTTGATGGATATTACGAATGGTATAATTCCTGTGGCACAATATCTGAAAAGTATCCTTATAAAAATGGTATAGGTGAAGGTAATGGAATCGTATATTTCGCCACAGGAGAAGTCAAAATAGCCTATTCCGTGAAAAAAGGTGAAATAAACGGGAAGTACAGCATCTTCTATCAATCTGGAAGTTTAAAGGCGACATACTTCAAAAAAAATGATCTCATTGATAGCGCATATGTCAGTTACCATGAGAATAATCAAATAAATGAGCAAGGAGACTATAAAGACAACCTTTTAACAGGCAAGTGGAAAATATTTCATCCAAATGGGACCCTTGAAAGCACTGGGCTTTTTGCTGAAGGTAATAAAATAGGCGAATGGAATTATTTTTATTCAAATGGAGTGCGAAAGAGGTCTGAGGAATATGGGAAAGAATACATGCTTGATGGTATAACGAAATGGTTTGATTGGGATGGGAAGATATATTCGGAACGTAACTACCGAAAGGACTCACTCATAGGTTACAAATGTTTGGCTAAGTCCGGCGAAATCATAGTCCAAGAATCTGACGAAAATGGTAATTATCCTTTTTCGCGATATCATTCAAATGAGGCATTGTATTCAAAAGGTCAATTAATAGGCGGTAAACTTGATGGACCATACACGACTTATTACGACAATAGTAAAGTTTTTCAAGAAGGAACTATGAAAGCCGATCAATGGCATGGTAAATACAAAGAGTATTATGACCATGGAAACTTGGAAAGTGTAGGGACTTATAAAAATGGTGAGCTTGATGGGTATTATATTCAGTATTACCCAAACGGAGAAATAAACCAAGAAGGCTGGATGATCGATGGAGCTGCTCAACAAAAATGGCATTCCTATTATCAAAATGGTAAAATAAAAAGTATTTCTCAATTTAAAGATGCCATGATAGAGGGTGAGCAACACCTATTCGGCGTGGATGGGAAAAAGTATCGTAAAGAGTTTTATAAGGCTGATAAGCTTATTGGTATTGAGCAATTAGACGCTGAAGGGAAGATGTATAATAAAGTCAATCTCAATAATGAAGATGGATCAATGGACTACTTGACACCCTCTGGACAGCTATTTAGTCATATGGATATAAAATGCGGCGATAGTTTTAAAGCATTAACGAACTATTACCCAAATGGTCAAATCGAATTTGGGTATACCTATAATGGCACACTGTTGGAAAAATACGAATCATTTTACGCTGATGGAAAAGCAGAGGCAAGCGGAAATTATAAGGATGGATTAGCTAATGGTTCGTGGACATATTTGCATCCAAATGGAAAGTTGAGAACAAGCCTGAAATATACAAATGGACAAAGAGATAGCTTAAGATCTACTTATTATGATAATGGTCAGTTAGAGTTCACCTCCATTTATATCGATGGCCAAAGGCATGGGCCAGCGACTTATTACGATTGGGATGGGAATATTCAAATGATAAAGCATTACCATTATGAGCATGGCGTATATGCCTATCAATATTCGATAAATGAAAATGGAGATTTAAGCGACACGTTGGTTGTAGAAAACACCTCTCAATTCACTCTTTCCTCCTATTTTCCCAATGGTAATAAATCGGCGACTCAAGAGTACAAAAATGACAGTTTCGATGGAGTTGTGCAGTACTACGCTTTAAGCGGTCAGCTAATTTCAGAGTCACACTTTTTGCTCGGATTGAATCATGGAAAATCAATGGAGTATCATCCGAATGGAAAAGTGAAAAACGAACAGACTTTCGAATATGATGAGCTTTACGGCGAGGAGAAATCTTTTTATTCAAATGGGCAACTACAAGAATCGATTGATTGGGTCTATGATTTAAAACATGGCTATCATAAAAAATACAATGAACAGGGAGCACTCATCTCTTCTGTTTTTTACTGGAATAGTATTCCTTTACAATGATTAAAGCATCTCTGACCATCTTCTTTTCATTTCTGATTTGGACATTGCTTGCCCAAAAACCTGATGAATTATTCAATAAGTACAAGCAATTATATCCAAACGAAAGTGGTGTCGTTTTAAGTTATGAAAGAGAAATGACCATCAAAAAAGTTGATGGGTTAATTGATATAAAAGTAGAGGAACATCGGGAAATTTTAGTTTTGAATAATCCTGCACAATGGGCTAAAGATAAGTTCTATTCTTCCTCTTTTTCAAAAATTCTGACTTATGAAGCTTCTACAAAAATTCCAAATAAGCGAAAGTTTAAAGAAGTAAAAGTTATTGAATTTAAGAAAACTTATGATAAGGACAGTTACGTTTTCTATGATGACACAGAACTATTGACATTTATCTACCCTCATATTACTTTGGGATCAATTATCGTATCAAAGCATAGCTACAAAGTGACTGACCCACACATCATTGGTTCATTTTACTTAAACTCTTACATACCCACACAAAATGTCAAACTGATCATAAATATCGAAGATGGTATAGAGATATTAGAAGGTGAGTATAATCCATCAGAAATAGCCATTCTTAGGGGGGCTAACCGGTTGCTTGATGGATTTACAACCATTATTTACGTCGCAGAAACTATTGCTAAGATTGATCACAAAAAAGATAATCCAAATTTCAAAACACTGAGCTCCTCGATATTTTTTACCATAAAGCAGTTTCAAAATGATAATGGAGAGAAGGTCAAGGTATTGGGAAGTTTGGAAGACTTATATGACTGGTATAAATCACTTTTACCGGAAACAGAGCATACGGAATTACTAGATGAAATCTTGTCTGAAATAATTAAGGATGATTTTTCAGATCGTGAAAAGATGAAAAGTATTTTTAATTGGGTTCAGGGCAACATAAAGTATATCGCTTTTGAGCAAGGGATGAGAGGTTTTATGCCGAATACCCCCGATCTAGTGTGCAAGAATAGATATGGAGATTGTAAAGACATGTCGAGCCTCTTGGTTGGCCTACTTTCGAGGGCGGGACTAGATGCCCATTTCACGTGGATTGGGACAAGAGACCTACCATTGAAATATACAGATATTCCGAGTACGATTGTCGACAATCATATGATTGCTTCGGTAGAGGCAGATAATGAAACTTTTTTCTTAGACGCTACGGGAAGTTATACTCCTTTTGGCTACCCTACCGCTATGATTCAAGGAAAACAAGCCTTCATTGCCCTCAAAGACACCTTTAAAATTGCAGAAGTGCCAGTGGTCTTAAAAGAAGAAAACCTCCTATTGGATTCGGTTCAAATTAAAATTGAAGATGGAGAACTCATTGGGTCTGGAATATTGACACTTTCGGGATTAGTAAAATCAGTCAAAACTTATAGAATAATACAGAAAACAGATAACGGGGAAGAAAATTATGTTAAAAAACTCCTGACAAAAGGAAGTAATAAGTTTATTCTTCATGACTATGACGTTCAAAACTTAAATGACCTTGACAAACCCATTATTATCCCATATGATTTTAGCATTGATGACTATATCAAGACTATAAAAGACAAAATTTATGTGGATCTAATGCTTGAGAAAAGTCTCATCACGGATTTTATAGAAAACAGAATTACCCCAAGAGAAAACGACTATAAATATGTGAATGCTTTTGTCGCAAGTCTAACAATACCCAAAGACTATGCTGTCGATTTTATTCCCGAGGACATTGAATATACCAATGGCTTATTTGGGTTTTCAATAAATTATAAGCTCAATGGCAACATAATATCAGCCACAAAAACATTTTACTTAGACCACCTCATTTTAAAGCCGTCAGCGTTTGATACTTGGAATGAAGGCATTAAACATTATTCATCATCTTTAAGAGGAACAGTTGTCCTTAGCAAAAAATGAAAATCAGACTTAAATATTTAATCCCATTTGTAATCTCCATTTTATCTTATAATGAAGCCCACTCCCAAGATGGAGCAATGAGAGTTAGTAATGATTTTCAAATTAATGACGAGGAGTCTTCTCTCCCACTGATCTATCTTTTTCGTGAGGTCTCCTACGATTACAAGTACGATGAAGAAAATCGCTTTATCTGTGATATTACTAAACATGAAATTATCAGAGTAACCAATGATGAGGCATTAGAGAGTGCTAACAAGATATATATATCAACTTACCAAATGGTAGACCTATTGGAATTAGATGCTAAAGCAATTAAGTCAAACGGAGAAGTATTAACTCTTGATAAATCAAACATTAAGGAGGTTGAAGATAAAGAAAGCGGAGGTGGATATCGAATATTTGCCGTAGAAGGCGCTGAAGTCAATGGCGTGATAGACTATAAATATACCAAGCGCGTATATGCAACTACTTTCATTAATGAGAAAATTCAATTTGACTCAAAGGTCAAAAAATTCAACTTTAAGCTAAGCTGTCCCGAGAATCTCGTTTTTGAATTTGATGTAGTAAACGATTCGACCAGTGTCATACAAACGGATCCTTTGGAGGATAAGAATATTTATCAGCTTAGCATGTATAATATTGAAGGGTTTGTCGATGAAGCATTTTCCGGCTCCACAGCAAATGTTAAGCGTATTGATTTTAGACTTTCTTATAATGCTAATTCGACAAAAGCTAGATTAAATACTTTCGCTGATGCGGGTCAAAAAATCTATGAATCAGCAATTTCATTTACAAAAGCAGAAGAGAAAGCCTATGCTAATTATTTAAAATCACTTAAAAAATTGACTCCTAATATCATTGCAAGTTTGAAATATGTGGAACATGAAATAAAAACACATTTTTATACTGAGGATTATGCTGAGGACGATCTGGCAGAAATGTTACAAAATGGTTTCGGACATAAACGTACTTTTTTAAAACTCTTCGTCAGAATTCTCAAAGATCTAAATATCACATATAAGTTGGTCGTCACTTCTGACCGATTCAAATCAAAGTTTAATCCAAACTTTGAATCATGGAATTATCTGGACGATTTTTTAATTTACTTACCACAGGAAAAAACCTTCTTTGCCCCTCACAGCGAGTTATTTCGATATGGTAATGTACCTCCTGAAAATACTGCCTGTTATGGCCTTTTCATCAAACCTGAATTAATTACCGATTTTATCTTTCCTATTACTCGTATGGGATATATCACTGAAGAAAATTATGAAGCAGACCTTAGCAACTTAGATATGAGCGTGAAATTCAATGATGAGCTAACCTCATTATTATTCGACCTAAGTCAAATATCTGTTAATAATGCCGGGAACTATTATAAGTCAATTTCTATCTGGATGAATGAAGAAAGAAAGGATGAGTCAATGATAAATCTTGTAAAGTACATCGCACCTGATGCTAGTGGAATAGATTATAAAGTGAATGACCCTTCGCCTACTGCCGAATCATGGAATACGCCTTTCATCTTATCATCAACCTTTAGTTCTGAAAACTACATCCAACAAGCGGGCAACTCCCTACTTGTAAATATCGGAGAGTTTATCGGAAGACAATCGGAGATGTATCAAGAAAAAAAACGGGTATTTCCTGTTGAAAACAGAAACAACCGAGGATATTTCAGAAAAATTGATTTTCAAATACCTCAGGGTTATACTTGTAACAACCTCGATGATATTAATATGTTACAATTTGTTGGGAATGAGCGCCATCCAAAATACCTTTTTAAGTCAGAATACATTATTGATGGTAACCGGATAATCATTTCAATAGAAGAATTTTATAATGAAATCTACTATCCTTTAAATGAATTTAATGACTTCCGTAAAGTGGTTAACGCTGCGGCTGATTGGAATAAAGTTGTTCTGGTATTAGATAAACTATAAGACCTCTTATTACTAGGAATATTCAAAATGCATAGGTTTTGTCTATCTAAAGAATAGGTATGCTACGCAGGCAAAACGAATATAACTGCTAACTCATAATTACAACAGAACTTGCCTTCTGAGTAAGAGCGACCGAGAGCCAAACGACATTCTTTTTTGCCTAACAAAGCAGTTTACAGCACGCAAAGAGCGCAAAGGCACCCAAACCTTTAATACGTCTGACATGACATGATACATGGTTAGTGAAAGTGAAATTAGATAATAGTTATATAAAGTCGAATTAAGCGACTTTGAATTTCCTCAGTAAGGAACCTTTCAAGGAACTTACTTGAGTAATTATCTTATGCATTAGGGGTAAATAAAAAAAGCCCCTCTCCATAAGGAAAAGGACTTTAATCACCGCATTATCACTTTTAGACGGTCTTACTTATTATACATTTTATTCGTATTTCTATATCCACTGACATCCGTGTACCAATCTTTGAACACTTCTCCTTTTGATTCTCCCCAATCTTTAAATTTTGTGTAAGCTTCATCAATTCTCGTTTTTTCCAATGGCTGACGGAAATCATGTATGATATTCAATGCCCAAGGCATATTGTTTACTCCTCTATAATATTTAGCTGCGCTCAAATCCGAATCATCATGAAAAGTATTAAAGAAGTTATTATCAACTAAAGCTGTTGGAGCATAATCTGGTAGATGTACTTCTCTTCCTCTGTCTCCTCCTATAAAAATGAATGGATTAAAAGGCGCCAGCCCCATTAGCATAGGATCGATTGGTTCAGTGAACGTAATAGTTACTACAATCTCACTACCAACTGCTGCGGGTGCTTCGTTTTGAGTATTGATAAACCATCCAGCACTCGCTCCGGTGACGTTATCAAAAGCATCATCAAACACCACTATGACGGCACCATCATTATGACCGCTCTCCAATCCATTACTAGTTTCAGTAATGATATTGCGCGTTAGATTATTTCCAGTTACCGAGGCGATCAGATTTTCATTTACAGGGATTTTAAAGCCGAAACCATTGTGAAGGGATGCGCCTATTGCTTTTATTTTAAATTTCGCTAATAGTCTGACCACTTCATTGTCTGCGTTTTCAATTTGAATAAATCGATAGTTAACTACCAAGTCGTTAAAATCATAATCTCCACGTGATGGCCATAAATCTTCAAATGCTAGAGATCCCCATCCAATATCGGAAGGTGTATATGAAGTTGTTGCTGCATCAGGATCGTTAGGATAATCGTCTTGAGCATCTATTACACCATCATTATCAGAGTCTTGCTGCGATAAATCTGTGATCGCACATTTGTAGCTCCCTAAATCGTTTATGGCATAAGGGTAAGTATTTACTACCGTCCAAGCACCATCGAATTTATCCATTTCAATAAGTTGAGAATTAGATTCATTGGTGGCCAAGTATAATCGATCATTCCTATCGATTGCCATTGAAGTCGGCCGAAATGGTAAGTTCTCTGCACTAATCCTTGTAGCCGTCGCTATATTTCCGTTAATATCAATTCTGTATAACCCAGAGAAACAACACATATAAATAGTACCATCCTCGGATATCGCCACATCTCCACCACCTACAGGAGATTCTAACCCTACAAATATCAAAATTGCTTAATACATCATTCGTGAGTGCATCGATGATATACATTAATTCATTTTTGGCAATGTATAAATTGCCCGTGACCGGATTATGCTCCATTCGTGGATAGCTGCCATTAAACGGATTTCCTAAATGGGCTGTATGATGTGTCCCATTATTGTAGTCGTAGTATTTTAAAACTTGCCCTATGTTGTAATAAACCCGGCCGTTCGTCTTATCTACAGCGCAGGCAATTGATCCACCACCTTCTAAGCCTCCCAAATCGGTGGCTTCATAGCTCTCACTTTCTACATTGAGTGTATAAAAGCCGCCTTGGTTGTTAACAGCATATAATAACTCACTACAATCATCTGATCGTGAAGAACTAGCAGACTGACCTGTTGCAAGGTCTAATCCGAAATTATGCTGACTCGCTACATTTAAATCGTAAGCCCGCTTTTGACCATCACTCTTTGTATATGTTAGCTTAATTTTATTTAGATGACCAGGCACGTTCAAAATTACTTCGTCATTATTGGCTACATATTTACCTAACAAATATTCATTATTCTCACCATACGTAAGTATATATGTGCCCTCTCCGTTACTCGTTTCTATATTAATTATATTACCTGTGTTGAAGCTAAATTCTTGGCTAAAATTCAACTGCGATGATATTACTTCTTCATTTACAGCTTCCTCTTCAAAATCATAAACACAACCATAAAGCATTATAATTAAGGCCGCTTGATAAATAGATAGTGTTTTCTTCAACATAACTTTTCTTTTTCGTTATTCTACATTACAAATAAAATAATAAACAAAGATTCCATTTTATGGAAATGGATAAGTTGTAAGAAATTTGGGTTAAATGGAATTCTTATTTCGATTTTCGGTAATCATGATTTTATGCGTGATTATGCTTTGATAGAAATGGTGAGGCTATATTCCTTCATTTCAGTAAAATAATCTCCAGCTAAAGCAAAAAATCTCTGATCTCATTGTAAATACCGTAATTATACTTAAATCCGTATAATATAATTACTAAATTGCAATTTCATTAGAACATAAAATTTTGTCAACGCAAGAAATCAAGCTGCTATCACCTCTTAAACAATACTTTGGATATGATTCTTTCCGAGGGGAACAACAAGATATTATAGAAACGGTACTTAATAAAAAAGACTGTTTGGTAATTATGCCTACTGGCGGTGGTAAGTCTATTTGTTTTCAACTTCCCTCATTATTACTTGAGGGCGTCACATTAGTAATATCTCCATTGATTGCTTTAATGAAAGACCAAGTAGACGGCCTCAGCGCAAATGGTATCGCAGCTGCATATCTTAATAGTAGCCAATCATATGATGAACAACAAGCGGTCATTTCTAAAATTACAGAAAGGTCTTTAAAACTGCTATACTTAGCACCTGAAAGCCTTCCGAATTTTTCTCACTTGCTGACAAATGAACTAATTAGCTGTATAGCTATAGATGAAGCACATTGTATTTCTTCTTGGGGGCATGACTTTCGACCTTCCTATCAACAGCTTGGATTTCTAAAGCAAAAACTCGGGGGCGTCCCTATCATTGCTTTAACGGCCACCGCTGATAAAGCCACACGTCAGGATATATTGAATCAACTAAGGATTCCTGAGGCTCGACAGTTTCTAAGTTCATTTGATAGAAAAAACATATCGTTGGAGGTACGACCTGCGGAAGATCGTATCAAACAAGTCATTGCTTTTGTTGAAAAGCGACCTGAAGAAGCGGGTATTGTCTATTGCCTAAGCAGAAAATCTACGGAGGAGCTAGCAAGTAAACTGTCTGCAAAAGGTTTTAAAGCAAAAGCGTACCATGCTGGTTTGGAATTCGGCGTAAGATCCAAAATACAGGAAGACTTCATATACGACAAAACACAAATCATCTGCGCTACAGTTGCCTTTGGCATGGGAATTGATAAGTCGAATGTTCGTTATGTTATACATTATAATATGCCTAAAAACCTGGAAGGCTATTATCAAGAAATAGGCAGAGCCGGTCGAGACAGTCTTCCTTCCCACGCACTACTCTTTCACACCTTTGCGGATGTAGTTCAACTCAAAAGATTTATTGAAGATGCGCCAAATGCAGAAATGCAAATTGCAAAACTCGATAGAATGAAACAGTTTGCTGATGCTACCTCTTGTAGAAGGCGGATATTACTGAGCTATTTTGGAGAGCTCATCGCTGAAGATTGTGGTAACTGTGATGTTTGTAAAAACCCTCCAGAATTTTTTGATGGCACCACAATAGCACAAAAAATTCTCTCCACGATAGTTCGACTAAACCAGACAGAACCCATAGGAATGGTGATAGACGTGATGCGCGGTTCTAAAAATCAACAAGTACTTGAAAAAAGCTATGAACAAATCAAAACATATGGAATCACTTCCAATATTTCACAGCGAGATATGCAGCATTACGTCGTGCATTTAATAAACCTTGGATTATGTGAAATCTCGTTTCATCAAGGCAATTCACTTAAGCTTACCGAACTGGCAAAAAAGGTCTTATTTGACAATCAGAATGTGCAATTGACCAAACCAGTGAACAAAGTGGAGATAACCACTAAGACCAAAGCGAAAGGAGAAACAACAAATCATCAAACAGGAGAATTATTCGAGCAGCTGAGAAAGCTAAGACTTCAAATTTCGAAGGAAGAAGGAATACCTCCATACCTTGTCTTTAGCGACAAAACATTAAGAGATATTGAGAATACCTTACCGACGAACGAAGAAGAGTTCTTAACTGTCAATGGCGTTGGCCAACGCAAGCTCGCCGTTTATGGTGATCGGTTTATTGATTTGGTTGTCGACTTTCAAAAAAAATAAAGTATAGATAAATCAACAGCCACGTAGCTTTCTCAAAAGATATGAATTCGGATAATTCCTTTTTATTCAAAGCAAGCGTTAGGAAATAAAACTGATAAAGAGTTAAAAAACAGATCCGCCAGTAAGTGTTGTCAGCATTTCTAGAGCCTTCATTCCTTTGCTTGAATTACCTTTTTTATTCAATGGAGGACTCCACACGCTGACACAATACTCTAGAGGATTGATGGCAACAATGGCGCCTCCTACTCCACTTTTTCCAGGTAATCCTACTTCGAAAGCAAACTCCCCAGACTCATCATAAAATCCACAGGTCATCATTAAGGCATTGATTCTTCGGGCTTGACTTGAACTCAGGATATATTCACCACTCCCAAATGGCATATTCGTTTCTCCAAGGTTACAAAAGGACTGAACCAACTCATTACAATCCATCTCTAAAGAACATTGATGGTAATAAAAGTCTAAAACGTCTTCCACTTCGTTTTCAAGATTTCCTTTGGCTTTTATCATATAAGCCAAAGCTGAATTCATATAACCAACACTCTGCTCAGATGCAGCTACAGTGAGATTATATTTTATCTCCAAACTGCCACATAGGTCCTGCACATAGGTTAAAAAATCCTCTTTAGGATATTTCAAACTTGACAAAAGCACATCTGCTACTACGATGGCTCCAGCATTTATAAATGGGTTTCTTGGCACACCCTTTTCATATTCTAGCTGAATGATAGAATTGAATGCACTTCCACTGGGTTCTACGCCAACTCTTTTCCACAATGCTTCACGTGAACAGCACATAGCCATAGAAAGTGAAAGCACTTTTGAGACACTTTGAATAGAAAATTTCTCCGCACTGTTTCCAAACTCAAAATGCTCCCCAGACATGGTGGTCAGGGAAATACCAAATTTATCTGAATCAACAAGACCTAGCTCAGGAATATATCCGGGAACCTTCCCATCCGTTTGTTCATTCTTTAATTCATTATATATTGTCTCTAAGATTCCTTTATAATCAATCTTATCTGTCGGCCGTATCATTCACTATATTTTCAGAAATTCGTGGTAAGCTATGCATTTTTCTTCCAATATTTTCTTGCCGATTTCTCAATATTTAATCCCAAATTATCTAGGGACAAAAGGTATAAATCAAACAAAAATGTTTTGATCACGCCACCCTCTAAAAACCTTCTACTTGAAGTAATAACAGGCCGTTTGATAATGCGAAATCTTCCCACATTCATTAATCTTCGACAAAAATGAGCCGCTTCAAGCACAATTTTTTTAGGATAACCGCCAACTTTATGAAAGGACTCTTTTTTACAGAAAATGGCCTGATCTCCATAACATCGTTTGCTAATATTGTATCGTAGACTGTTGACTACTCTTATGAATTGAAGAAATGCTGTGTGCTGGTCAAAAATCATCTCGAAAGCTCCACCAACTACATCGGAAGGGTTCAGAATTTTTTGAATCAATTGTTGAAACCCGGCAGGAAGGGTTGTATCAGCATCTAAAAAGAGTAAGATGTCGCCTTTTGCTATTTCTGCACCTTTATTAAGAGAAGCATACTTTTTACCTTTCAAGCTTTTATCGGTAATCAATATCACATCATCTAGCTCTTGAATAATGGAGATGGTTGCATCTTCGCTTCCCGCATCCACGATGATTATTTCAAACGCTTCCTTCGCTTTACTTTGTACATCAGCCACACAACGAGCAATGTATTTTTCTTCATTTAATGTTGGAATGATAATAGATATCACAGAATTAAATTGGTTCAATGGAGTAATTTAAAGAGCAATTTATTCTGTTAGTCGGAATGAATGACTGATTGTTTATTTTTGTCAAAAATTAAACAATGCTCAGCAACAACGATATATTAAAAAAGCTTCGCGTCGCTCATAAATTCAGAGATGAAGATATCATCAAAGTCTTAGAACTTGTGGAGTTTAAAATTTCTAAAGGTGCATTAGGTGATATGTTTAGGAACGAAGATCATCCTAATTATGTAGAAGCCGGAGATCAAATAGTACGCAATTTTTTGAATGGACTTATAATACACTTAAGGGGTCCTCGGCCAAAGAAAAAGCCCGATGCAAAAACTGATTAAGCCATTTATAAGCATTAATTAATGACTGAAGGTTCAGAAAAAAAGGTTGATCAAAATGATATTGATCAATGCATCGATATTTTAAACGCATTAATTAAAGATACTAATCAACTCTTTGATTTGCCGGAAGATCAGCGTGTTGCTTTACTAAAAGCTGCTGGTTCTTTATCTAGGCCAGATCGTGAGGAATTTCAAAAACGCAGAAAAGACGCTAAAAAAGCAGCCAAAAGAAAAGCCGCAGAACGAGATAAACATGCGCGAAAAATCACGGGTATTAGGAGTGCCCGAGAGGCTGCTATATTCGAAGCGCCATTACTTCTAGAAGCGCCAAAGTCGGAAGGCGAATCTCCAGAATTAAGTTCTCCAAGAAACTGTTACGTCTGCAAGACACTATATACCAAGGTGCATCATTTCTATGATTCAATGTGTAAGGAATGTGGAGACTTTAATTATGCTAAACGATTCCAATTGGCCGATTTGACAGGTCAAGTGGCGGTTGTTACAGGTTCCCGGCTCAAAATCGGCTATCACATTACCTTAATCTTACTTCGGGCTGGTGCAACTGTCGTTGCAACTACTAGGTTTCCTGTCGACTCAGCATTGAGGTTCGCAAAGGAAAAAGACTTCCATCAATGGAGTAATCGACTACACATTCACGGGCTTGATTTAAGACATATTCCGAGTGTGGAAATTTTCTGCAACTACATTGACATGAGGTATGACAGACTCGATATTCTAATAAATAATGCGGCACAAACGGTTAGAAGACCTGCAGGTTTTTATACCCATTTAATGAAATATGAGAGCATGACTAAAGAGGAAATACCGAGTCATGCTAAGCAACTATTATCCGATCACCACGACTGCATTAGCGAACTAAAGGTACTCTCAGAACAGATTCATAAACAAGGAAAAAATTTACCTGTTAGCTGGCATACACCCGAGCCCGGAATAGGTTTATCTGCTTCCGCAAAGCTTTCCCAAATCCCGTACAGTTTTGATCAAGCCTTAACGACACAAGAAGTCTTTCCTGAAGGAAAATTAGATGCCGATTTGCAACAGGTCGATTTGAGAAAAACAAATAGCTGGCGCTTGAAATTAGGTGAAATTGAGACACCAGAAATGGTAGAGGTTCAACTTGTTAATGCCGTTGCTCCTTTTGTTTTGTGTAATAAGCTTTCCCATTTGATGAGAAAGGAAAATACAGGCATGAAGCATATCATCAATGTGTCAGCCATGGAAGGAAAATTCCATCGTTTCCATAAAGAAGATAGGCATCCTCATACTAATATGGCCAAAGCTGCGCTTAACATGATGACGCATACTTCTGCCTTAGATTTTGCTAGAGACGGCATATATATGAATGCTGTAGATACAGGTTGGGTTACAGATGAAGACCCTGTAGAGTTATCCAAGTTGAAAGAAGATATTCATGATTTTCAACCGCCTTTAGATATTGTAGATGGAGCGGCTAGGGTTTTGGACCCTTTAATTGATGGTATCAATACTGGAAAACATTGGTGCGGTAAATTTCTCAAAGACTATCGACCAATAGATTGGTGATATGGCAAATTGGCATTTTTACTATCTCATAAGAATAGAGTTTCTGGGCTTCCGATATCATGGCTGGCAAAAACAAACAGGTTTAAAAACAATTCATGGAATGATAGACAAGACTATGGATTTTATTTTGGAAAGCGAACCTTATCGAACACTAGGATGCGGCAGAACAGACGCTAAAGTTTCTGCAAACGACTATGCTTTCGAACTTTTCATTAATAAAAGTCTCACGCCGGAAAAACTACATCATTCTTTAAATAAAAATTTACCCTCAGATATTCGAGTAAAATCTGTGGAAGAAGTCAACAAAGATTTCAATGTAATCCAAGACGTAAGTCAAAAAGAGTATCGCTATTACTTCTCTTCAGGTGAAAAATCACATCCTTTCAATGCCCCTTTTATTCGTGATTTTGGCGGACAATTAGACATTGAAAAAATGAGTGAAGCGGTAAAGTATTTTCAAGGTACCCATAATTTCAAAAGGTATGTGAGTAAGCCAACTATTGGGACAAATATGGAAAGAGCCGTTAATGAAGCTAAAATCCTAGAAAACGAAGACATTCAAGCTTCCTTCACTCCTCAGAAGTCATATTTCTTGAAAATTGTTGGGCCTGGCTTTATGCGATATCAGGTTCGCTTAATGATGGGCGCGTTGGTTGAAGTTGGTAGAGGAAACTGGACCCCCGAAGACGTTAAGCAATCACTAATAGACTTCCATGGCGAGCAAATCAAGCGAGTTGCTCCTTCTTCAGGATTAGTACTTCACACAATTGTTTACAAATCATAAATGCAAAAGTTCTACTCAATGAGCACCCTCTTCATTAATTTTCATTGAGGAAGTTCTATTGAGACTTTCACTTAGGTCTCTATCCGGAAAAGTCTAAAAAGTCATGAATAGACCAACTGAATAATTCGGAGCTGCAAGAATTTGACGACCAGAAAAGGCAAACCCCGCAGATACAGTAAAGCCAAAGTCACTTGTAATACTATAGATTAACTCAGGCCCTATAGAGAAATATTCAGTGTTATTACTGAATATACCATTTGACATACTGTTCTCAGCGTCCCCATTAAAAAGGCTATTTACGGAATAAGATTTCAATATGGCGGTTATTTTATCAGTTGCGGTGTATCCTACCTCAAAACCGTAGTGAAACTCATCTGAAAATCCTTTTGTCCTATTGTTAAAACCTACAGTAGCGGATGCGTAAAACGGTTTTGGATAAAATGAATGGCTGGCGTCAATTCTCAATAATTGGTTCCATTCGCCATCTCCGGTTTGAAGAATTTTCCCTTCCCCTCCAGAGGTTTCTCCCAAAGGAATTCCTAAGGTCAATCCGACAGAAAACACGATCGGTTTACTCTGTGCAAACCCATATTTCAATCCAATTTGAGCATCTCCCAATGCATTTAATTCATCTCCAGCTGCGGTTTTTCCACTCTGCCTAAATTCTAACTTATTCAATGTTGAGCGAACAAAAATTGGGAAATAGCCGATAACAGTAATTTTATTAGTGAGCCCATATTCCCCGTATAAGCTAGTCGTATAGAGACCCACAGTTGTGATGTCAACTATTTCCCCATCGGGATCAAAAAAGTTACCTGCGTGTATGAAACTTTGACCCAATTTAAAGAAGCCCTGACCTTTTTTGTAAACCCAACCACCACCAGCAAACACACTTTGAACGATGATGAAAAACAATATTGAAAAGGTGAATTTTTTAATCATAACAATGGATTATATAATGTAAATAACGAGTGTGTCAGAAAAGTTAGTCAAGCTCGGCAAAGCCAAAAGTTATACTAGCCGGCTTGCACAACACAATGACATACTGATAGTCAGACAATGCTACATCCCTTTTTAATGATGACGCATTAAAGGTAATACCACCATTTCCTGACACCTCTCCTAGTTCTAGTCCGTCGACACTTGTAGATGGACCTGTAGTCGTATTTGATAAATAGATAAAAGTACCTAAGGCTATGTCAGCTTCGAAATCATCACTCAATATCACTAATAAATCTCCAGAAGTATCGACGACTAATGCTACGTTACCCGATGCATTATAGCTACCCACTCCTTCAAAACTTCCATTTCTACTTTGTACGCCTATCGTAAATAATAATGCTTCACTCGCCACTTCATCGGCAGTTGCCGTGATATTTGTAGTCCCATTGGTTATCGCTGTTAACAACCCTGTTGCATCAATTGTCGCCACATTTGTATTAGATGAACTCCAAGTAAAATCCCCTGATTCTACTTCAGTTTCTTCAATATTCAATGCGACTGCTGATAATTGTATGGTCTGGCCTTCTGACATCTGTGTAGTGATATTATCTGGAAGAGAAACTTCAACTGTGGCGATCTCAGATAAGCCTTCAACAACAGTAATTTGAATAAAATTACTGACCGTCTGGTTATAACTGGCACTGATCATTGTCTGTCCGGAAGAGACTCCTTCCACTATTCCGCCAATTACAGTAGCTACCATTTCATCGGAAGAATTCCAAACAATTGGAACGGACGCTACTAGCGCAAATTCATTGGTATATAAAGTGTCAATTTCAATCCTTTTGCCTTTAAATACGCTTGTTTGTTCACTCGAAATTATCAAAATTGGCTCTACGACTGGGTCGTCAAAATAATCAGTTCCTATACAGCCGCCGAGTGAAAATAAGATAAGTAATAAAGGTATTCTAAAGTGCATACGGCGAAAGTAGATATGTTCATTTTAGAATGAACATAATTCATGTCCTTAGCAGGACAATCCACATGACTTAAGGCCAAAAAATAACATCTACTCGCCTATTTCTGGGGCTTTTATCAAAAGTCGTATTATCATTGACGGGATTAAGCATCCCGAAATTCCTTATTTCAATAGATTCTGGTATAACTGCTAGATTTGATCGACCTAAAATCGTCAGTTTACTTGTCACCTCTCCTAGCCACTTTTTATAAACTAGGCCGCCAATATTATCCATGTGACTATGCAACCTGACTCTATAAGTCAAAGCATTTGGAATCGCTTTAATAAAGGCTTTTTTCTGAGTTCAATCTATCTCATAGCTTCTACCTCCGAAATAAATGCTTTTGATCAAGTAACCAGATTCCTGACCCATTTCTTGCATTTGAACCAAGTCCTGCACTAAGATAGAAATGAACAGCATTGAAAGTCGCAGCATGATCATAGGTAAACTTGTAGTAACAAAAAATCCAGATTATACACTATACGGTTCTGAAGGTATGGCGGGAGTAATAAGCATCATTACGAAAGACCCAAAGAATCGACCTGCATTAAGTGTGGATTTGATGGGAACAAGCCATTTAGAATCATATGGGAACATTGCAAATGCATCCAATAGAACAATGTTAATGGCTTTATTGGTTTAAACTATACCTTCGCTGCTGTTTTTGATGATAGCAATCACGATGGTTTTGAAGATAGAATAAACTTGGACAGGTACACCCTTTTCACAAAAGTGAAATTAGTATCTGAAAAAGAAAAGAAAATCATCTTATCATCTAAGTGGCTTTATGACGATCGTTATAATGGTGTGGGAGATTTTCTTACAAAAAGAGTCTATAGATTACTAAGAGGGAATGATGCTATTTATGGGGATGCATAAAAAGGTATAGCGGCGAGGTGTTTGGCAGTTTTGATTTAATGAAAGATAAGTCGCTTAAATTAGATTATTCTTTAAGTCACCATAATCAAAACAGTTTTTATGTAAGTGACTTCTATGAAGCATCACAGCTTATTGCTTTCTTCAATCTTATTGGAAACAAGACTATCGCAAACCATAAGAGAGTGTAAATTAAAGTCTGTCTAAATAATTTTTAACGATTAATTTAGACATAACATGGAACAATTAGAATTAGAGGAATTGCAGCGTAAAGCACTTGAGCAATTCAAAACTGGTAAATCGCTTTT
>Ga0208646_1000081_pt1 | contig 66598 bp, 66 predicted proteins | sample AntAceMetag02UK8_FD_184762 | JGI IMG/M metagenome (GOLD analysis project Ga0208646, IMG submission 184762) | Saline lake microbial communities from Ace Lake, Antarctica - Antarctic Ace Lake Metagenome 02UK8 (SPAdes) (version 2) | ecosystem: Environmental > Aquatic > Non-marine Saline and... | reverse complement strand
AAAAGCCTTTTTGGAAATAGACTTAACAACAAAAAATATCAGAATCAAAAAGCCGAAATTGAGTTTCGTTTACATGCCTTGAATAGATCTCTTCAATTCCAAAATTAAAAAAATTAATTGACTTCAGAAAGAGTCGCCTTAAGATCTGATTAAAGCAACAACGCCAATGAATAGAGAAAGGTGATTACCCTATGCAGATGGTGAATTCGAGAAGGAAGTTTGATAGCTCTTAATCCTAAAATTTCAATACCTTATAAAGGTAATGCTTTGTTTTATTTCTTCCTTGGACAATAAAACATCTTATTTCTATAAGAAAGATATTAACTAACTGGAGAGAGGTATTTCGTGTCATCAAATGAAATAGAAAAAATTTTAGGAAGCAAAAGTGAATACCTTTTAGGTCACACTTGTAAAACAGTCTCGAAAGACCAGCTGCATCTCCCAGGAGCTGACTGGGTAGATCGCATTTTTTCCCCTTCAGATCGAAATATCCGTGTCTTAAGAAGCTTGCAGACTCTTTCTAATCACGGGAGACTTGCAGGAACAGGATATATGTCTATTTTACCTGTAGATCAAGGTATTGAACACTCAGCTGGTGCTTCATTTGCTCCTAACCCTATGTACTTTGATGCTGAAAACATTGTAAAACTTGCCATAGAGGGAGGTTGCAATGCAGTTGCAACGACCCTTGGTGTTTTAGGCATTGTGGCTAGACGTTATGCTCATCGCATTCCATTTATCCTGAAACTTAATCATAATGAGCTCTTAACTTACCCCAATAAATTTGATCAAGTCATGTTCGCATCGCTTGATCAAGCGTATGATATGGGGTGCGTAGCTGTTGGAGCTACCATTTATTTTGGATCAGAAGAGAGTTCTAGGCAGATTATGGAAGTGGCCAGAGCTTTTGAGCATGCTCACCAACTTGGCATGGCAACTATTCTTTGGTGTTACCTTAGAAATGATGCTTTTAAAACTAAAGAGAAAGATTACCATTTGTCAGCTGATCTAACCGGGCAAGCCAACCATATTGGAACGACTATCCAAGCTGATATCGTCAAACAAAAACTCCCAGAAAATAATGGGGGTTATACAGCTTTGAAGTTCGGTGAAACAAGTGACTTGGTTTATAGCAAGCTCACAACGGATCATCCGATTGACTTAACTCGTTACCAAGTCGTCAATCAGTATATGGGAAGGATCGGCTTAATCAATTCTGGGGGTGCTTCAGGTAAAAATGACCTGAAGGATGCAACAGCTACCGCTGTAATCAATAAACGAGCTGGTGGCATGGGTCTTATTACAGGTCGAAAGGCTTTTCAGAAGCCTTTTAAAGACGGTGTTAAAATCCTCAATACTGTTCAAGATGTCTATCTCGATAAAAAGATAGATATTGCTTAAACTCACTTCTTTTAAGCAGACATGGAATTAAATTTTTAACTATAATCTAAAATTAAAAATTTAATTCCTGTTATTAAGTTAATCTTTTGTATTTAATTTTTCTGTCATTTAGTTTATAATTCTCTTTTTTATTTCACCAAATTAAGAGGGTTAGACATGTCGATAGCATTTACTGCACCTTCAGGTTGTGATGACAATCCATTTGTAAATAGAGTTAGGCTTTCACGTCCACTAACCCCTCTTTTGCAGTTTGATAGAAGCTTGCCAGGTCGTTCTGAAAGTGTTCCTCCTGATTTCATGCCATTGAACACTCGTCAAGAAGAGTTCTTAGAGAGTGTAAGTGCTTGCGCGCAGCTATCATTGGTTCCTGGGGAAAGTGCTAACGGAAGAGAATCGACCCCTGCACACATGTTTCATTCTAGATTTACCCACAACGCTCCAAGTGAATCTAAAAGAAACGCTCCTTCTGAAGATACAAGTGCTGCAGATGATGATTACTATGGTGCTGATCGTTCAAAGGCATTAAAAATCAACGATACTAAAGACGTCGTTGATCGTGTTTTTTGTGGATATTATGATGATTGCGCTCCAGAAGAAAGAAGGTTATTTCCGGCTAAGGTTACAGGCTTTAATCGATCTGTACTTCTGGGCGAATCTCGCATTTTTTCTAGACCGCCAAGCAGAGGTTATACCTCTCAATCTAAATGTTTCATAACAGCACCGACTCCTCCTATTGTTGATGGGACTGATTCTACTGCCTTTTCTGCGCCGTTGAATCCTTTTTTTCAATATCAAGAAAGAGGTCGATTTGATGGAGCTGCTGCAGCAAGTAGAAGTCTTCTAACTCCTCCTTTTAGGACTTCAACTCCTAGGCCGCCCTCTTCAATCATGGGTAGGTCAGCATCTGCGCTTGGATCCTTCCCTGAAGACGGATTTCGTTCTTCTAGCCCCCTTTCAAGATCAGCTAGGTCAGCATCTGCTCTTGGATCCTTGGGTGGAGACGGAGCTCGTTCTTTTAGCCCCCTTTCAAGATCAGCTAGGTCAGCATCTGCTCTTGGATCCTTGGGTGGAGACGGAGCTCGTTCTTTTAGCCGCCTTTCAAAATCAGGTAGGTCAGGATCAGCTTTCGGATCCTTCGCTGAAGACGACAATGCGATGAGTGAAGATGAAATCTAAATTTCTTAGGAATAGAACCTGACTGCTTTTTGCTCTATTAACCTCAATTTTGAGTTTGTGTATTTTAAAGTTAAAAATTTAAAAGTCTTCACACTTAGTTTCTTTGATTCTAGGTACCTGTAAATTGAACCTCCATTACCTAAGAAGGAGGTTCAATCATCAAAAGAGCTTTAATCTTATTTCCTTAGAGGCTATTCTTTTGAAGATCGTTTAACTTATTTACAATTTTAAGGATTTATAATTATGTCAGCGACCTCATTGCCTCAATCTTCTATCGGATTATTTCCCCTTGGAGAAAGGCCTGCTGTTGCTTGTTGTCTCGTAGAGACTGTTGATCAAAAAAAGCATGACAGCACTTCTTGCAGATTCGGTCGAACCCCAAGGCTAAACCATCTCTTTACAAAAGAAAGCGAGCATTTTCCATTTGACAATACCTGTGAATCAATTCAATTCACCTGGTACTTTGGAGATGACCCTAATCAAAAACATATAAGAGTAGACTTTTCTGGAGTTGATAAACCTGCAGATCTAGTCAGAAAAATTGAAGTTACCTGGGATGACTTACGAGCGGACCTCACAGCTATTGCTTATTCACACGGAGAATATGTAAAAATAAGAACATCGGATGACAGTTTTGTTAAACGACATCGTAGTACAGGTGTGGCCATGCCGAAAACAGAAGGGGAGTCTTATTCAAAGCCTTTTTGTACCCACCCGAGATTACCTACTCTGTCAATGGGGCCTGCCTTAGAATTAGATATCACAACGTTTAAAGTTGCTGATGTTGCAACTCTTTTAGGGAATATTTGTGCATCAAGAGCTGAGTCTCCGGCTCCTCTTGTGTATCAATATCTTTGGAAAAGGACAAAAGAACAGCTAACTAAGTTAGCTCTGAAGAATAAAAAACAATAAATAGTTGTATAAATTAATCGTTTAATTGTTAATTTTTATTATAAATGTTTTTTAAATAAAAAGGTTTTTCATATGTCTTCAAAATCAGCTAATTCTCTTTCACTAGGATCGGACTACGAGGGTACGATTTGCGTTAAAACTTTTAAAACAGCTAAAGGTACTAGCGTTCCCTCTTGTCAGGGTACTTTTTTCAGATACAAACCAGTTCCTTTCTGTGCCATCTAAGACCTCTTATGGGGTTTTAACCAATAAAGCTCTAATGGTTTTAGATTAAAAAATGCGATTTGACAATTTTTAACATTTTAAAGCAACATGACCCCAAGAATTTATGAATCTTACATCTTGGAGTTTAATTTATGTCAGTAGCATTTATACCTGATTCTCGCAATTTTCCTGTGCAGAGCCTACCCCCTTCCTCCGTTTCTGTTTTTTCGCCTTTTGATAAAGGGGGCTTTGTTTCTTTTCAAGTTGAGGGTTGTAATTCTTCAATTCGTACTATTCCCTTTAATGCTGTTTCTACTTGCGAAACATCTTATGTATTTGAAAAGGGAGATAGAGAAGTAGAAATTACTTGTAAACCCGCCCCTAATTCTTTCCTCAGTTTATCTTATAAGATAAACTTTGAATCACGCCAAAGTTGGCCCGTAAATAATCTTAGTTCTATTAGAAAACTAACTGTTTTGGTTGGAGAAACAGACCCAGTTCGAGCTTATCCACATGGACAAATTAGAACTCAATATAACGAGTTTGGATATCCAAAAAATAGGACCTATGGAAAATTTTATCCTCCAGTAATAGAATCAGCACTTGTTTCTAGCACCCTTTTCTCATGTAGTTTTGCCGGAATAGGGTCAGTTATTGAGCAAGATAGGCGTACAGGCTGCCTCCCTTCAATGTTTAACTCGAGCCATTAAAGACACTAATATTATAGTTTGTTCAAATAAATAAATTTTCATAAGTTGTGTTTTTCAATGAGTTTCCAAATGTAGAAAAACAACTAAAGGTTGGTGTTATGCTTTTAAGAGAAATGAAATACGTAAAACCAGAGACCTTTGTCCTCTGGTTTTACTCTAAAAAACTTATCCACTTGCCCAAGTGAACCGTAGCAATGCATTGTGAAGTCAATAAACAACTGGCATACTCCTGTCAATTGTTGCTTATTGTTTAGTTAATAAATCAGGTTGGAAAATAAAATCAACAACCTTTTAAATGATCTTTATTAAGACAAGTTTATAAGTAAGTTGAATTCAGAGAGCGTCTCTTACAATTTGATTAAAAAAAGAACGCCGAAAGGACTTTAATGGCCACCTAAAATGCAAAGTTCAGTTTATTAAATAGTTCATTTTTTTAGATGTGATTTTTTTATTTACCTTTGTCATCCTTTATTTTTTTTAATCTAAAATTAGAAGGAGTTGAATAGGGTTCTCTCATGCTCTACTGTATTTAAAGAATTGCCACTATTTGATGGGAAATTAGCACCTCCCGAATCTGCTGGAATGATGATTGATGAACCTTCTGATTCAGAGCCTGCACGCGTTATCCCTCGTACTCCTTCTGTTGAAGATTCTTTTTTCAATCGAGGGTCTGATCGTTCAAAGGCAAGGGAGATTCTATAGAGGGGCTTTTGGCGGTGCTGAGTATTTAATGATTTCGACACCAGCTACTCCGGCTCCACGCTCTTCGCCTGTATTTCGTTTTTGGCAGCCCCCTTTAGCGGGAGCCCCACATTTAGGTAGTGACGCAGATCCTAGTCGCTTCAGAACTCTATTGACAGAGGTTAGTGATTCAAGAAGCTCTTCTGCTTTTTCTGTAGAAAGTTTTGTTGTTGGATACGGACAATTCGCTAGGGGAGATGGATCTTCGGGAGCAGGCGCGGTGTTTGATAACAGATAGTCTTTGAATTAACTTCGCTGAACTTGGGACTTCTGCGCTGTATTGTTTTTAGCCTATGAACTTTAAAATCCTTGAGCCTCTTTTTTAAGAAGGGTTTCTTTTTCTGTTTGGATTTTTTCCCTATCTCTTGTATTCAAGAGAAAGGAGTGACTTATAAGGTCAAAAAAATCTCATGTCAGGAAGAAAATCATTTAAAAGAGCTCTCTTTTTGTTGTTCTCTAAAACTCCTTTTGTTTTTAGCAGATGGAGCATTAAAAAAAAACTCCACGTAAGCTTGCTCAGCCTAATCTTTATCTTAGGTTTAAATGCTGTTTTGACCTCATTTGAAGTAGGTCGTCTTAATGAACACGGTATCCATCTTTCTTATCTTATTTATTTGGATCTTTTAGGGATCTTTGCGGGTTGTTTATTTATCTGGATTATTTCAAAATCGGTTATAAGGCCTATGAGAAGGATGGTCAATCAAATCGAAACGAAAACGTTTATTGAAAATTTTAATACTTACGGCAGTGATGAAATAGGGGAACTTGCAAGAGCTGTGAGCTTCATGAAAAAAAATCACTCCAGTACAGGTGGTGTTCTTGAAGAAAAAAATAAACTTATTGAAGCTATTTTAGATCACTCTTTTGAGAGCATTTTTATCTTCAACTCAAAAGGGGAGATCTTATCCTATAGCAGAAGTTTTAAAGAGCGATTTGGGTTCTCAGAAGAAGATTTAGAAAAAGGTGATCTCGACTTAATTATACCTAACGTCGAGCTACAGAAAATAGCCGAACGATTTTCAGGAGAAGTTCCTTTGAAATATTTTTATACCAAAGAACTCTTAGCTCAAAAACAGAATCGGAAAAATTTGAAAATAGAATGCTCTATCTGTCCCATATTCAGCCAAAATGAAAATAGCTATGTAGGGATTATTCGTAATCTTCAAAAAGCAAATCGTTTCAAAAGCTTTATTAGAAAATATACCACGCGCAAATAAGAATCTTTTCGGATTTATTCGTGGTTTTGATAGGATACACTCTTTTGATTGAAAGAGAGATTCCATGCAGACCGCGTATACCTTTGATGATGTAGCCTTAGTTCCTCAATATAATAATATCCCTTCTAGAACAGAGCCAGAACTTGACACCTGGCTTACTCGAGATGCTAAGATGAAAATTCCTCTTTTAGCATCGCCGATGGACACCGTAATTTCAGAAGAACTTGCAGACCTTCTTTTAGAGAATGGCTCGACTCCTATTTTCCATAGGTTTACAGACTTTGAAACTCAATTAAAATGGGTGCGTAAATATGCAGGGAAAACTTACATCTCTTGTGGTCTTAAACATTTTGATGAGACTCAAAAACTTTTAGATGAAGGGGCTATTGGAGTTTGTGTGGATATCGCTCACGGACACTCACACCTTATGTTTGAATTTATTGAAAAGTTAAAGAAGCTTTATCCTAAGCACCCCATTATCGCAGGTAATGTCTGCACGGCTATGGCCTATCATGACTTGGTTAATGCAGGTGCTGATGCTGTTCGAGTAGGGATCGGTCCTGGTGCTGCTTGTACAACTAGAATGGTTACAGGTTTTGGAGTGCCTCAATTTACAGCGATTAGCGAATGTTCAAAAATTGCTGATAAATTAAGAGTGCCTTTAATTGCAGATGGTGGAATTAGGACGAGTAGAGATGTTGTACTCGCTCTTGCTGCTGGAGCAAGTAGTGTGATGATAGGAAAACTTTTTGCTCTCACAACTGAAAGCGCTGCAGAAAAGAAGAAAGGAAAAGATGGAAAAGTCCTCGCTAAATATAGAGGACAGGCAAGTGAAGATTTTCAGAAAAACTTCTACGGGGGTCTTAAAGAAAAAACGGTTGCTGAAGGAGTTGATTTTTGGGCTGAAATTCTAGGTGGCGCTCAACATTTGATTGATCAACTTCTTGGAGGGATCCGAAGTGGTCTTACTTATGGCGGAGCTCGTAATATTAAAGAACTTCAAAGAAAAGCTGATTTTGTAGTGGTAACACCAAGCTATATCTCTGAGAGTCATCCAAGGCAGACACATGACTGAAATATGTCCATGCCATTCTAATGACCCTTATGAGGCGTGCTGTTTCCCTTATCACTCTAAAGAAAAAGTCCCGCAAACTTCTTTAGAACTGATGCGTTCACGCTACAGCGCCTATGCTAAAACACTACCAGATTATATTATTGAAACGACACATACTAAGAACGAAGGCTATAATGCTAATACCTTTGAATGGACGCAGTCTATCTTAGAAGCTTATGGTCAAACAGAATTTAAAGGCCTTGAAATCCTGCATCATAAGGATAAAGCTGACAAAGGATGTGTGACTTTTTTAGCTCAGCTCTTTGAAAAAGGGAGAAATGTCTCCTTTCAAGAAACAAGTGATTTTATAAGAGAAAATGGACGCTGGTATTATTTAAGTGGAAAAAAAAATGAATCAACTGAATCTACCTAAATTAGGTCTTGGAACTTATCTCCTTACAGGAAAAGATGCTCAAAAAACGGTGGAAGCTGCCTACGAGATCGGCTATCGCCACTTCGACACAGCCACTTTTTATGAAAATGAGGAATGGATAGGAAAAGCCCTTAAGGGAGTTAAAAGAGAAGGCTTTCAGATTACAACTAAAGTTTGGAATGAGGATATGGGCTATCATTCAGCTTTAAATGCTTTTGATCGCTCTTTAAATAAGCTGCAAATAGATTATGTCGATCTCTACCTCATCCATTGGCCTGACCCGAAGGGACTCATATTAGAGACCCTAGAGGCTATCCATTCTTTAAAAGAGAAGGGCAGGATTCGTCACTATGGAGTGAGTAATTTTACAATTAGACACTTGCGAGATGTAAAAGAAGCAGGTTTTAAGGTCTCGGCTAATCAAGTTGAGTATCATCCGTATTTAAACCAGGAAGATCTCCTAGATTACTGCCTAAATGAAGCAATTCAATTGATTGCTTATTCTCCTTTAGCTAGAGGGGAACTCTCCTCTGATCCTCTTTTAGGCAAAATAGGTCAAAAGTATGGCAAAACAATTGCACAAATTGCGCTTAGGTGGTTACTTGAAAAAGATATTATAGCCATACCAAAAACTCAGCAAACTCTTCGGCTAAAAGAAAATATTGACCTCTTTGACTTTGATATGACCTCAGAAGAAGTTGCTCAAATTAACCGCTTGAATCGAGGTTATAGGATAACAGACCCCGATTGTGGAGACTTTGACTATTAGGAAAATAGCGCTCTTCTTGCTCCTCTCTCTACCTCTTTATGCCCAAGGTCCGACTCAAAGCCTTTTGGAATCAGGCTGTTGTGTTCGTTTTCAAGGAGAATTGAAATCTGAGATTTGGAAAAATAAAGATCTAATCAAACAGATTTTAAAGACTGAGAAAGAACTCGCTTCTGACTATCATGTTTTTTACCATGCAAACTCTAAACTGTTTTTTTATCAAGAGTTGATAGAGGCGCTTTTCCAGGTCTGTCATCAAGAAGAAAGCTCCGATTTTCACTGGCTTAGACTTCCAGAGCCTCATTTTACCTCTTCAAGAGAAGAGTTCTTTATGAAGGAGAAATGTGCTATTGACGACTCTATAGCTTCGACTCGAAAACAACTACTTTCTGTGAATCTCTCATTATTTGGCAATAGTGATGATATAAATTGCTGTACGTTAGCTTTTTGGCTTGTAGAACATGCGGTTCACCCGAAACTCAATGAAAAAGAACTCATGGAAGACATCTTAAATTTCTTCCATTTACCTTTAGATCATTTAGAGGAGCTACTCTCAATATCTGAGAAAATTGAAGACAGAAGCCTTTTGCAAATCTTTATTCCCAAATCTAAAAACGAGCACTTAGATCAGGTTTTATACTTTGCTCACGACCGTGGGGAAATCTGTCATCACCTCATAGAAAAAAAACCTTCTGAAGTTTTAGAAGCTTATCTAACTGATATAGAGAAAGTTCCTCACTTTAAAGAGCTGCAAGGTCGACTTATTTTGAATAAAGAATTTTTGCTCAATAGAGAGTCTGGAGTGAAAATAAGGCGCTATGATGCCTGCTTAACTCTTTTACAGGTTGAGGATTTTAAGGCTCAAATTTTGAAATGGGCTATTAAGAGCCAAATGAATCAAGACAAAAAAATACCCTTAAAAAATTAAGGGTATACTACGCATTACTTAAAAAATGTAATCACTACGGAGTTACTGGAAGCGCAACCCACTGGCTTACGATAAGAAGTGAAAAAGCTAGAATTGCAGCTACTCTGCAAAACATTGCCCCTCTACAAGGGTGCTTTTCGTTCTTAGCTGCTCGAATGTTAGTAGCCACTAATGTTAAAATTATGACTCCATAAGCAATCGTGCTTAAAAGATTATATAGTGAGAAATTTGCGTTTAATACTGGATTTTGCATATGCTTACCTCCTTACAGGTTCTACTTTTCTAATTATCAAATTTATATAATTTTTCAAAGAGTTATTTATTAATTTTTGATCAAAAATAACATTTTCTTTTTGTTTTTTAGAGTTCGTTTAATAAGTTACTGAAAGAGAAAGAGTTATTTTTTAGTAAAAAATAAGAAGAAAACTTCTTTTTTATTAAAAAATTCATTATTTTATTAATTTTCACTATTTTTAAGGCGCATTCTATGAAATTTTTAAAGATTCTTCCCCTTTTTTTACTGTTTTTAACCTCATCACTTCTTTTAGGAGCCGATCCAGAGTGCTGTACTGGAAATGACACGTTAATTACAAAAGATCAGGATCAAAATGACCTCTTGAAATATTTGAAGGGGACATGGGAAGTGAAGGGGACATGGCAAGTTCTTGAGGGTGAAGGGAAAGTGAAATATAGCTCACGTGCACTTCTAGCTGCAACAGAGACTTACTCTCCCGTATTAAATGGACACTTTCTTGAAAAAAAACTGACCTCTAAAGTCTCTTACTACTCAAGAGATCTGGGGAAGAAAATCACTCAAAACTTCTCTTCCTTAACACTTTATACATTCAATGAGTATCTGGGCAGCTTCTTCTTTTGGTATTATGATAGTTCTGGAGCCTTTTTGGATGCCAAGGGCACTTTTGATGCAGCAGAGAATGAATACATTTTTTCAACAGAGTCCTTAGATGATCAAGGTGAGATTGTAAGTACCCAGCACATCCTTTCCATTCAAGACGAAAACCTCTTTAACTGGAAAGTAAGACAAAAAACTGCTGAAGACTATGAATGGACTGTTTCAGCAACAGGGACTTCTACTCGAAAAGGATCTTCTTAAGAATTAGACGAAGGAGATTCTTCTTTTTGATCTCCCTCTGGATTGCCTCTGAAAAGCTTAGATTTTTGCTGGATCCAGTCTGAGAATTCTTCTAAATAGATGTAGACGCAAGGAGTAATGAAGAGGGTCATTATCTGTGAAAAGATAAGCCCCCCTATAATAACAAGACCAAGAGGAATCCTCCCTTTTGCCATAGCTCCACCAAAACCTACTGCGATAGGAAGAGCTCCAACAATAGTTGAAAGGGTGGTCATCAAAATAGGGCGAAATCTTAGCCTCGCAGCTTCAAAAATAGCATCTTCAGGTTTAGTTTCAGGTTTACTTTTTCGGATTTCGTTTGCAAAGTCAATCATCATAATTCCATTTTTCAGAACAATCCCAAGAAGCATAATGAGCCCTACAAAAGCATAGAGAGAAAGAGGGTATCCAAAAGCAACAAGTGTTAAGAAACCTCCTAATACGGCTGGAGGTAGAGTTGAAAGAACCGTTAAAGGATGTAAGAAGTTTTCGTAAAGGATACCTAAAATTAAATAGATGACGACGATTGCAATGATAAATAAGAAGTTCATTGATGAAAACGACTTTTGAAAGACATTTGCAGCACCCTCTACATGCCCAACGACATCAGAGGGAAGTATTTCTTTGGCAATCTTATCTAAGACGTCTAACGCAGGCCCTAAGGAACCACCTTGTGGCAAGTTGAAAGAAAGAGTGACAGAGGGAAGACCATTTATGTGGTTCACTGCCATTGGGCCTGAAGAGCGAGTTACATTGACAACAGAATCTAGAGGGACTAAATTACCTGATTCAGCGGATTTAACATAAAGAAGAGAGAAATCAGTGGGGTTTGTATAAAATCGATTTTCGACCTGCATGATGACATAGTATTGATTTTCAGCGGCATTTAGTTGCTGAATATAGGTTTCACCGTAAGCTAGACTTAAAGCTTGTTGAATTTCCAGTGCCGTTAATTTATAGTTCCTAGCCTGCTCCCTTAGAATTTCAATATTTAACTGAGGCTGATTGAGCTGCAGGTCTGTTGAAACATTTGAAAAAATATTATTAGTTTGGAGCTTAGAGTAAAGCTCGTCTGCAGCCTTATAGAGTTTCTCAATAGTAAATGCCTGCAAAGTGTATTGATAGAGCCCCTTTCCTGACTGAGAACTTCCTACTTGTAAGTTAATAAAAGGGTAGATTTTAGGGAAAGCGCTTAAACCTGGAATTGCATTTAGATCTTTTGTATATTTTACGATGAGCTCATCAATAGGAAGTCTATCGCTTATAGGATTTAAGTCTATAAAAATCATTCCTTGGTTATTGGTTGGAGCTGAATTAATTGTCACTGCTGTCTTAATATTAGGATCTTTTAAAAAGTAATCATCTAAAATATGCTGATACTCATTCATTGCATTTGGAGAGGTCGCTTCTGTAGACTGCAAAAAGACCTGAACAATTCCCAAGTCTTCCTCCGGTAAAAATGTTTTAGGAAGTTGCATGTAAAAAAAGACATTAAGGACAATGCAGCCAGCTCCTAGCAAAATAAATAAAAAACGACGTTTGAGGGCAAAAGAGAGCCACTTTTGATACCCTGTAATCAAAGCCTTGTTCATTTTTTCTGAGGTTTTTTCCATCCAAGGCATCTTCTCTTTACTGTTATAAGATGGGACAAAGCGACTGGCTAACATTGGAGTCAAAGTGAGTGAGATAATACCTGAAATTAGAATAGCTGTAATGATGGTCGCAGCAAACTCAAAGAAGAGTTTCCCTATCAGGCCACTCATAAAAAGCATAGGTATAAAAACAGCGCAAAGAGAGACTGAAGTTGAAATAACGGTAAAAGAGATTTGCTTGGAGCCTTTTAAAGCAGCCTGATATGGGGTTTCGCCGTTTTGAACATGGCGTACAATATTCTCTAAGACAATAATAGCATCATCAATTAGAAATCCGATAGAAAGAGTTAGAGCTAAAAGTGAGAGAACATTAAGTGAGAACCCAAAGGTATACATAAACGCCCAAGTTCCTACTATGGTAAGAGGTAGAGTAACAGACGGAATAAGGGTATTGCGAATACGACCTAAATAGAGGTAAATAACACCAACAACTAAAACGAGCGCAATTAAAAGAGTGAACTGTACATCATCAATAGATTCAGTCACCCAGACAGCTTGATTGTATGGAATAACAATATCCATATCCCCTGGAAGCTGTGATTTATATTCGTCAATAAACTTAAGAATAGAGTCAGCTGTTGAGACTGTATTTGCATCGAGTTGCCTTAAAATAGAAAGGACGCAAGCAGGCTTTACCTCTCCCTCATAAATAACATTAAAAAACTCTTTGTTATTTTCTGTACTATTTTCTGTATATCCAAGGTCCCTTATTCGAATAGGCTGAGAATCCTTATAGAGAACAATTAAATCTTCATAAGGAGCGGCATCAAAGATCTGCTCATCGGACCTAAGATTGTAGAGGACGTCTTTCCCATATAAATTTCCTGTTGGAATATCGGGATTTGCATTCACAATTGCATTTTGAACTTCATTTAAGCCGATTCCTTTAGAGGCTAAGGACTGTGGGTCTATTAAGAGCCGTACTGCATGGGGATAACCAAAAGTTGAGACTTGCCCCACTCCATTCAAAAGGGAGATCCTTTGTCCTAAATAGGTAGAAGCCCATTCATAGAGCTTTGCGTTAGTTGTGGTAGCTGAAGTTAATAAGAGATAAATAATGGGGGTTTGAGATGGATTTACATTGTGATAGGTCGGTAGGGTTGGTAATCGAGGGAGCTGATTTTGAGCTCCATTCAGAGCCTGTTGAACTTCATTCATAGCTTGTACAATATCTTTATCAAGATCAAACTGAATGATAATTGAGGAGCTTTGGTAGTTGCTGGTAGAAGTGATAATATTTACGTTTGTAATATTACCCATCAGTTGTCTTTCAAGAGGTCCTGTCACTAAATTCGCCATCTTTTCTGCACTTGCACCTGGAAAAGAAGCTGAGACGGCTATCGTTGGATAACTAATATTCGGAAGGGCACTGGTCGGTAATTTAAAATAGGCCGTTGCTCCAAAGAAGACTAAAGCGAGCATCAATAAGCTCGTCATCACTGGAAGTTTTATAAAAGGCTTAGAGAGATTCATTATTTGAGATCATCCTCTTTGTCTTTAATACTTACTTTTATACCCGGCCTAAGAGGGAGCTGCCCTTTTGTTACGATGCGCTGACCTACCTTTAAGCCTTTAATAACGCGCAGCTCGCTTTCATACTCTTCACCCACTTTAATATGATTGATAGCTACTGTGCCATCATCACTGACTACCCATACAATGTCACCACTAGAAGTTGCAACGACGGCTTCTGGAGGGATCATAATAGAATTTGGAAGAATGTCAATAATCAACCTAATTCGAACGAATTGCTGAGGCCAAAAAAGTTGTTCATTATTAGGAAGGATACCACGAAGAGCTATCATTCCAGTATCTGGATTAATGGTGTTATCAAGCATTTGAACTCGTGCGTGAGTCACTAAGTTTGTATTAGGAACAAAGACTTCAATTAAAAGAGGGTCTCTTTGTTGCATTTCATGAACCGCATCAAAAAGCCTCTCAGGAATGGAAAAGTCAACAAATAGAGGCGATATCTGATTGACTACAAGCATTTTGCTGCCCACATCAGTAATAATGTTTCCTACATCAATAAGCCTTTTTCCAGTAATTCCGCTTATTGGAGAGGTGATGCTACAAAAACCTACATTGATTGCTGCACTATTAATTTCAGCTTGATTTTCTTGTATAATAGCTTCTTGGCTCTCAAGTTCTGTTACATATTGTGTGTATTGAAGCTGAGAGACAAAATCGTCTTCAACAAGTCCGGAGTAGCGCTCTTGTCTACTTAGGTCATAGGCTAGAGTCGCTTCATTTTGTTTTAAAGTGGCAATTGTTTTATCGAGTACTGCTTGATAAGGCCGTTTGTCGATTGTGAATAAAAGTTCTCCCTTGTTAACAGGCTGCCCTTCCTCAAAGTAGAGGCCAGTTAGTTCTCCTTGAACTTGAGCTTGAACCGTCACGGTATTAAATGCTGCAAAGTGTCCTAATGTGTCTATATAGAAAGGGATATTTTTAGCTTTCGTTGTGATTATCATGACTGGAGTAGCAGCAGGGGGGGCGTGTGCTGCTTTTTTAGTGCAGCTACAAAAAAGGAGCGCAGCTATGAAAAGCGGAATTAATAGTTTATTCATCGTGGAGAATCCTCATTAAATTGATAAATACCCTGCCAATCTGAATCCATTACAGGGATAGTTAAGGAGCCTGTGGCATAGGCTAAATTAGTTAGGGAAGTGAAAAGGTCTTCAACTGAAAGAGTAAACTTTGTGCGTGCGTTTGAAAGAGAGGTCAAAGCTTGCATCACATTAAGTATATCTCCTGTCCCAGCTTTATAGTTTCCTAATGTTACATCAAATTCATCAAACGCGGCTTCAAGATATTCTTGAGTATATTCAATTTTTTCAACCGCATTTCTATAATTATTGTAATACGTGCTTACTTCACCTAAAATTTTATCTTGTTGTACTTTAAAATTGGCCTTGGCTTCTTTTAAGTCAGCTTTAGCTTCTCGGGTTTTGTTTCTATAATAAAAGCCATCAAAGAAATCCATTTCAACCTTAAACATCCCTACCATATTATAGGCGGGTTTAAAGCCTGTATATTTCTCATACTCTAAATTTAAATCACCGGTGATTTTTGGAAGCGGCTCTAATATGGAATAGGTTAATGTTGCTTTTTTAGAGAGTAGTTCTGATTTATATTGAATAAGTTCAGGCCTGTTTTCTAAAGCAAGCTCAATAAAATCATCTCTGTGAGACAAAAATTCACTACCTGGAAGTTCACATGGAAAGTTTTGAGTTTGAAAGTAGATGTTACCTGCCATACCCATATTTTTAGCTAGGGATACTAGAGCATTTTCGGTAGAATCTTTCTGAGTTACAAAGTCAACTTGAGCATTTAAATAACTTGTTTTTGCTTGAACTAAGTCAGTAATATTTGCAATTCCGAGCTGCAATTTTTTTTCAGCGGCTTGAAGGATCAAGGAAGCATCTTCTACATCACGGCCGCGATCTATAAGGGCTGCTTTATTATAGAGGTAGCTATAATAGTCATTGGAAACGGTTTGAATAACGGTTTGGAGCTCTTGGTTATAGGCGTAGGACATCGCATAGAGAGCTTGAGTTGCACTTGCACTTTTAGCGATCCTCGCTCCGAAATCCCAAATGGTATAGCTCAGACTTCCACCTACTTCTTTAACAGTAAACCATCTGGCGACCTTAGCTTGAAGCTCGAAGGGAGAACTGTTTCTTTGCATTTGAACGGAACTTTTAACATTTACTTTAGGGAAAATATCCTGTCTGGCGAGCCCTAAATCTGCGATAGCGCCTAGCATGTTAGCCCAGCTAACCGCTGTTTGTGGATTATTACGAAGTGAGAAATCGACGACCTGAGCTAAAGAGAGAGGTCCTTTTACAATATTAGGGTCGATCGGTTCAACGTATTGAATTCTTCGAGCGCTTCTTACGCTCCTTTTTTTTGGAGTCCATTTTTCGCCAAGAGCTTTCGGCATAGCTTCTTTATTAAATAGAAAAGCTAAAGGGTATGAACAGCTTGCTGTGAAGGCCAAAAGGGACAGAAATAGCGTCATTAAAATGAAGCGTTTACGTAAGCAATTTTTCTGTTTTTTGGGCTCTAATTCAAATTGCATTAAGGGCCTCCCTTCAAATGCAGTATGGCTATAACCTAAAAAAATAAGCTCTAGTTACAATAACTAAAAGATTTCGTCATAATCAGTTACTCTATTAGCTTGCAAGTAAAAAATTAACGACTATTTTTTTCTTTGATTGCTTTAAAGAAGTTTTGAAGGATTTCAGTCTGCTCATCCCTATCTGAAGGAGGTTGAGATGAAGGTTCTTCAAAATTAGAAAGAGAGAAGTCTTCTTGAACTTTTTTCCATGGATAACTAAGGTTTTGAAGGTCTAGTACCTTTGAGGGTTGAGAATTTGCAATAACCTCCATGATTTGATCCTGGGAGAAGGTATTCATGGATTTAGATAAAGGTGCAAAAGGAGAAGAGGAGGAAGTTAAAATATTTAACTGGTTGAGCGCTAACTTCCAGTCAGCCTGCAAATTGCCATTAATGTTTTGAAACGGAATTTGAAAAACATAATGTTCGGGAAGAGCGCTTAATCCAAACTCTGTTTTTAAAGTAGGAGCTGGAAGCCCTAAGAAGAATGCGTTGTGATTATAAGTAAAATCCCAGTCTCCCCAAACAGCCAGGTGGAAACGCTCTGCTATTTGAAAGTGGGAGGGATCTAAATGCAGCGATCCTTTTTTAATAGAAAAATGGCAAGGAGTAAACCAGGATTTTAATTGAGAAGAAGTAGGCTTTTCGTTGAAAAGAGCAAAAAGTTGATTGAGATGGGCACTTTCTTTTAAAGTAAGTTGACCAAGTTTTAGCTCAGCTGTAGGAATCTCAAGTTCTTTAATCTGAAAAGGGGCGATAGGGAGAGAGAAACCTTCTTTTTCGATCGACAAGAGGAGAGGAGCTTCTGAATGAAGAGCCGATAATAAGAGAGGATTAACTCGACTCAGCCAATTACTAGAAAGTTCTGGCGATAGCTTTAGTTCTATTTCAACATCTTCGTTAAGAGTTATGTGATCTTTTTCAAAACTTATATCCAGAGCTGTTTTTAAGTGGTTTGACTGCAGCTCCAGCTTAAGAGGGCCGACACCTTCAACGATCTTTAGGGATGAGTTTAGGTTGAAAACAGGCCCCATGCTTGTGGCCATATTTGCTAGCGTTTTAGAAAAAGGATGGGCAAGATCATGAAAAAGATCTGTTGGAAAATAATGTAATTTGCAAGTGAAATAACCATTTAAATGAGGGGCTTGCATCAACTCAATAAAGTCTGCTTTAAAAGAAAGCTCTCCAGGTTCGTTATTCTTCAGTAGGGTATGAGCGTGGATATCTAACTTTAAGATTTCCTTAAGGTTAGGCGTTTCAAAGTGTCCTTCAAAATGATGTAATTCACCATTTTGAGTAACGATTTGCTCTATTGAAATTTCACCTTCAAAGGCATCGGGCAGTGCTTTTAAGGGAACTGTTTTCTTGTGAAGTCTATTGAGTGATACTTTGAATTCAGCAGGTTCAAGTAGTTTAAGGGAGGAATCTTTAATTTTAGGAAAATGCTGACTTAAATAAGCATAGTTTTCAGGAGTCAAGAGATACTCAATTGATATAGGATCATTTAAAAATAGCTCTTCATCAAGTGTAAATTCCCCATGCGACTTTAGCTTCGGTGAAGAAAATAAATAGGAAACTCGAGTCTTAAATTGACCTCTCCGTTGTCCTTTTGTATCTATATTAAAATCAAAAGAGTCACCCAGTAGTGCTGAATAATCAAGTGAAGCACCCTGAATGAGTTGAAATAGATTAGAAGAGGCTTTCTTCACTTTCCCTTGAATATGAAAGTCGAAAAAAGAAGGGTCTTGTAATTGAAACTGAGTAAGAGTACCTGTTAATGAGATTTTTTTATTTTCTGAGTTTAAACTGAAATCAAGAAAACGATCAAATCCAAAATATTCAAACGGTAGAGTGAAATCTTTAAATGTATAACTCGCATTATTTTGAGCAACACAAAGTTCTGAGCCTTGTAGGGCACCCTTAATTTTAACTTTGTTGAAATCAAGGTCTTTTAAAGAAAGAGTGCAAGGTTCTATCTTGACATCAAGAGGCTTTTTAGAAGAGAAATCAACCCCTTTTAGGTTCATCGAAAAAGGAAAGAGATGAATATTTGAAGCTTTTGTTAAATGTAGATTGTTGTCGCTGTCGATCAATCCCTCAAAATCAGTAGAAAAACGTTCTCCTTTTGCAAAGCCTAAAACTTCTCTGGAGCTTTGATCTGAGAAAAGAGAGAAGCTTTTAAAAACTAAAGAGAGGTTAAAGGTATTCCCTAGGAGGTTTCGTTCGAACTCCTCGGGGAAAAGTGCTGTAAAGTAAGCCTTGGTTTCTACTTTATCGTCATCGTTCTTGGAAATAAAGATCTTGGTCTCTTGAATGCGAATGGGCTTAGAGTTTTCAAAAGAAGTTTCAAAAGTGTTTAAATTAAACTTCATGTCTATATCAGAGAGTTCTCTTTGTCCTTTTGAAAGATAAATATTTAATTTCTTTATTTTCCCCTGGATTTCTAGGGGGTGCAGGAGCGTAAGCTTAGAGTTTAAAAAGAGTTTCGATAAACTTGGATTGAGTCGATAATTTAAGTACGAGGTTTGACTTAGTGTTAACTCTTTTTTATTTCGCAGTTCAAAGATAGCTTCAGGTACATCTAATCTAGATGAATTGAGGTTTAGAGTAAGAAGGCCAACAGATGGAGAGCCGTTGAACTTGAGGTTTAAATGAGTTGTAGGCCCTAGGATTTCATTATAAAGAGCATTGTTCTTAGAAAAATAAGTAAGGAAGGCACTTGGCATATCCTTTAATTCAACTTGAAAATCTCCTTGGAGCTGATCAATCCCTTTAGACTCTTGTAAGTTCATTAGTTTTGAGATTTGCCCGTCTGCTTTGACCAGTATCGGGTTTTCGTGGTCTTCTGCAATTCCCTTTATATGGAAGGTGACGTTTTCACCAATATCAAAAGTATCAATGATACCATTTATTTGATGAATTTTTAAATCTTCTAGTGCGCACCCTTTAGAAAACTCCATTTCTCCTAACGAAAATTGGGCGTTACATGAAAGAGCACTCAAATTGAAGTTTTTGAAATCAAGAGGCAGTGAGAGTCTATCTAAATGTATTGAGGCTACACTCGTCTTTGAAATTGAAGTGTCTAAGTCCCAAATTTGAGCAAGCGCTTGAATAAAGGGGGGTGAGATCTTTAAATTGCAAATGGAGGCGTCGTCAAGGAAAAATTCATTTTGAACAATCCTTCCAGAAAAATTTAGATCTAGATTAGGAGCGCTCGCCGTGATATTCAAATTCGACTTACCTTTAATAATGCTAACTTGTGATCCTAAATTGAGAGAATCACCAAGCCATGGAGAAACGATTCCATCTAATTTTGGATTATAAAGGTGAAGTAAGTGATCAAAACCTTCGGTCGGTAGATTGGTGAGTTGAGCATTTAATTGCAGGTAACTCGTTGGCGCTAGAAAAAAAACATCTTTATCAAAAGGAGTTAAAATTAGCTTGCTTTCTTCATCAAATCCTCCGAGTTCTACGTTTAAAAAAGCAGAGCCTGAAAGTTCTTTCTGAGAAGATTCACAAGCTAGATTGCAAAGAAGGGGGCCTGATTTTGAAAGCATGTTGCAATTGAGTTGGATTTCACTAAAAGTAATCGGGTCATATTCAGAGGAGTTAAAAGTGAAAGTTGAATGATCAACATGTACTTTACCTACAAAGGGGAGAGCTAAAATGAGAAAAGGGGGTTTTTCAGTAAGATCGTAGGTATATTTTTCGGGATTTAATCCAGCTAAAAGAGGACCGTCTTTTTCATTTGAAAAAAACATAGAGCCTTCTAAGCCTTTAATGTGAGTTTCTTTGAAGTTCTTTCTATTTAATATTAGGCTGAATAGAGAGGCTTGAGTCGTCAAAGAATCTATTTTCAGCTCCAATCCAAGAGGAGGGGATTGATATTCAACTCCCTCTAAACTCTGAGAGCCAAACCAAGAAAGATGGGCTGTTTCAAATGACAGTGTCCCAGGAAGGTTTTTATTTAAGAGGTTTTTGAGCGTACCTTTAGAGAGCAAGGTTGGAACGCAAACTAAAAAAAGTAGCCAGAGGCCAAGCGTTGTGTAAAAAATTTGCGTAAGAAGTCTTTTTTTCTTTGATGACATAGAATGTATCTCTCTAATTATTTTTCTATATCAAAATAACAAGTGCGCGACTACTCATCAAGTTTCTTTTTTTAAAAATGTAGTGTAGTGTTCATAATTGGAAAAATATGATCCTTCAAAAGATCAGGGTTTGCCTCTAAAATGTACTGTGAAGGTTGAGAAGGAAAGATGACATAAGGGTCAAATGGCTTTCGTTCAATAATTTCTAAAAGCTCCCCTTTAGAACTGAAAAATAAAAGAGCTAAGGGAATAGAAGTCTCTTTCATGGTGAAACTATGAAAGTCTTCTTTTTCAAAAGTAAAGAGCATTCCTTTAGAAACAGAAAGATTTTCTGTTTGGCTAAGGCCTATTATTCTTTCTTTATTTGTTTCAGGTACTTTGACTGTTAAGGGAACCTTGTCGCTTGGGGTTTGAAGCGTTATACTCAATGTTAGCATTAAAATAAGGAGCATTAGAGATGGCCATCTAATAGATCTTTATGAGCTGTAGGAAGCCAAGAGGGTTTTCTAAGATAAAAGACGACATGTGGAATGCCGAAAAAGACAAGAAATGCGATAATCATAAAGAGTTCTAGAACTAAAATATTTCCAAAAACAAGTTCCTCAGGTGGAAGAAATCCCATTATAATAGCAAAAGCTGCAGCTACAACTCCGACCATAGTGACCACCCAAATACCTCCATTTCCTTGAGAAACGCGGTATTTTCGAACGACATCAGGTTTTGAATAACGAAGACGAATAGCAGCCAGAAACATGAAAATATACATCGTTAGATAGAGCTGAGCACTCAAAGTCATCAGCAGCCAGTAAGCAGAGCTTAAAGCTTCCATAAAATAAAAAACAATCCCTGCAATGGAGACCACTATAGCTTGGAAGACTAAAAGGTTAGTTGGGGTGTTGTGCTTATTCACCTTCTGAAAGATAGGAGGTAAGCTCCCGTGTCTAGCTGTGATGAAGAGCCCTTTTGCTAGCCCTAAGATCCAAGCGTTCAACTCTCCTATAGCTCCTAGTGCAATGAGGAGGCCTACCCATGGAACGAGCCCTGAAATTTTATAGATCATTAAAATTTTAGCAAAAGCTTCCATTATTCCAGCGACTAATGAGATGTCTTGCTGAGGAAGAACTATCGCTATTGCTAAAGATCCCAATACGAATAGAACTAGACTGAAAATAGCAGATAGAAAAATGGCTTTTGGAAAGTTTTTGCGAGGATCTTTAACATCTTTTGCGTGTACGGCTGTAACTTCTAAACCAGCAAATGCTAGAAAAGTAGCTGCTAGAAAACCTATGTTATTAAATTGAGAAAAGGAAGGGAGGGTGTTAGACCATGTAAATACGATCTCAGTAGGCATTCCTCTCACCATCCAAATAACGCCCAATGTGATTAAGAAACAGCCCGGCAAGATAGCTCCAATAATCACGCAAAAAGAACTTAGCCACCCTGAAGTTTTAACTCCAAAAAAATTTAAAAAGGTAATACCCCAAAATCCGACGAGGATAACGAGAAGTAAAAAGTTTTTATTTTGAGCCAAATGAGGAGCTTTAACTGCATAGGCAATTAAAGTGCCAACAAAGGCAAGCATTGCTGGGTACCAAGGAAGATTATGAAGCCATTGTAGCCAAACAGCGGATAAGCCCCATCTTTCACCGAAGGCCTCGCGAACCCATATATAGACACCACCAGCTTTAGGCCAGCCGGTAGCGAGCTCAGCTGCGACTAATGCTGTAGGGAAAATGAAAACCAAAGCTGCGATTAAGTAGTAGGAAACCGAAGAAAGTCCGTATTTTGCGACCAGGGGCATGTTTCTAAGACTTGTAATAACAGCTAGGTTAAGTGTTGCTAAAACAAATATACCTAATACTCTTTTAGGCTTAACAGAGTGATTGGTGTCCAAGAAAAAGATCCTTTGTAAATAAATAGATTATCTTACATATATCGACTAATTGACCACCCTACTAAATATATGTATAAATTAATAGCGCTTTCAAAAAATAAAAGATGGTGGGCCCTTTCTGCAATGAGCGGAGCTCTTTCTCTAGCTTTTTTGGATCAGATGAACCTTCCTGTTGCTTTACCAACGATTCAAAAACAACTTGGTCTAACTACATTAACTGTCCAATGGTTGATTAATGCCTATTTACTAACTTGGGCAGTTTTTGTTTTAACGGGAGGTTTTTTAGCCGACTATTTTGGATTGAGACGTATTTTTTGTCTAGGGGTTTTCATTTTCGCTCTTGCCTCAATAGGCAGTAGCGTTTCCTTTGTTGGTTGGTGGTTTATCACCTTTAGGGCCCTTCAAGGTTTAGGGACCGCTTTTATGTTGCCTGCGGCTATTGGAATTATAGTTAGTATTTTTCCTGAAAATCAAAGAGGGAAAGCAATAGGAATCTATTCCGCTTTAGCTTCTGTTTTCCTTGTTTTGGGTCCTTTAATGGGAGGAGTCTACACCCAGTTTTTGACTTGGAGATGGATTTATTGGACAAATATTCCAATTGCAGCTTTCGCTTATATAGTGGCTATTTTGACCCTTCCTCGTATAGTGCCTAAGCGCAAAAAGTTTGATTTCTGGGGATTCTTCTTTTTCACAGTTGGGTTTCCCTGCTTTATTTTAGCTTTAATGCAAGCTGATAGTTGGGGATGGAAGAGTCCTGTTCTTCTATCTCTCTTTCTATTCTCTTTAATAGCTCTGTTCATCTTTTTTTATATTGAAAAGCACATAAAAGATCCTTTTTTAGATCTGAATCTTTTTAAATCCTTTTCTTTTTCAGCTTCGAATTTTATTTTTTTTGTAGTTCAATTTCTTTTAATTCTTCCTGTTTTTTGGGTGATGTCCCTTCAAAACTTTATGGGACTCAGTCCCATCCAAGCCGGTCTATACATCATGATTGCTGTAGTTCCTTTGATTTTGGTTATTCCATTAGGAGGATGGTTGTCTGATCGTACAGGCCCACGTCTCCCTGTGTGTTTGGGCCTTTTATTGACTTTAGCTTCCATGGGCTGGTTCTTTTCCTTTCCTCAGATGAGTGGTAAACTTCTTATTCCTGGTATGATTGCTTTTGGGTCTGGAGTTGCTTTTATCTTTGCTCCTATAAGTTCAAGTGTTGTTGGTGGCGTTGCTCCTGAAAAAAGGGGGATAGCTTCAGGTGTTTTAGGGGCTATCCGACAAGCAGGAGGAACTTTCGGCCTCACAGTCGTAGGCTCTATGTTGATGAATATCAGAAGAGAGAGGTTTGATTATTTGCTGAAAACAAGCGGTAACTCTGATTTAATAGTCACAAATGAGCAATTGGATTGTATTACTTCTCACGCAAAGAACATCTGTAATGTTCCTGTCGAAAACTATAACGAACTTAAAGCTCTTGTCCAAGACGCGTATAACTTTGCATTTCATTGGATTTATTTATTATGTGCGGTGTTAGTCTTTTTTGCTTTTACCGCAGCGTTCTTTGCTTTTTCAAAAAAGAAAAGTCGAATAAAAGAGTAGAGCGTGTCTAACTAAAAACACCTAAAAGAAAATACAGTTAGGCTCAATTCAGTCTAATACTGGCAGCTGAAAAGCTTATCTTTATTTATCCAGACGTCTTTTTTCAGCAGTGCTCTGTAAGGAGTTTGCTTGTAGGGCTCCTCTTAAAATATCAGCACATACTTCATGACCCTTTAGATCTATGCCAAAGAAGAGAGGAAGTAACTCCGCTCTCTTAAATAGATGCACTTAGTTTTTAGAATTTCTGAGGTTATTATGGTGTTTTAAATGCTGACTGTCGCTATGGCTTTCATTACAGTCTATTCACAGTAGACTGGATAAGTGTAAATACTTTCTTGGAGATGTTCCTCTGAAAAGAAAGGGCCAATGTTTGTTTGTTGGCACACTTTTTCGTAAGGAGACAAGTCTTTCTTTATTTCTATTAGGTATCGATAAAGCAGTTTTCCTTTAGGGTCTACCTGCTCAACATCAACGACTATAGAACGAGCTATCTTGCAACCCTTGTTCAAGACTTCTAAGTTTAAGTGACCGGTTTCTGTAAAGGAACTAGAAACTTCTAAAGTTTGAATTCCTGAGACGGGTAAGCCTAAATCTTTCAATTTTTTAAGGGCTTTTTTTCCTCCAGGAGAAGCTGAAATACTTGCTTTCCTGAAATACTCAATAGCTTCTGCTTGTCTCTCCTTACTATAGTCTATTTCTCCTAAAGCGTAATAAGCTTCCGCTGTTGGCAAGAGAGCTAAACTCCGCTCTAAATCCAGGCAAGCATCTGCCCAATCGTCTAGCTGCTCCTTTACAAGCCCTCTTTGCAGATAGTGGTCAAAGTAGTAAGGGTTCATGGCAACTGCAATGTTAAGGGTCCCTAAGGCAGTAGCAAAGTTCCCCATTTGCTTTTGAGCCTTACCCTTTAAAAGATTAAAATGGGATTCATTGAAACCTTCAGCTAATCCTTGATTCGCAATTTGAATAGCGCTCTCATATTCATTATTTAAAAGGGCTTTATAACCTTGATCTAATTTTCCATAGAGAGTTGTCTGAGCTCTTAAACTGGACAAATGGTTCTCAAACACTTCTGTTTTGTAACCCTCATTATTTGAGTATTGGTTTTGGCAAGACTCACATTTCATGATTTGGTAATCACTCAAAGGATGCTTGGCAATATAACCTCCCATCCAATTTGGATTGCGACTTTTTTGATAGGCTTGAACTCGTTTTTGTAAATTCAAAACAGCCATTGAAGAATAACCCATCTGAGACATCTGAGAAAGAGCTGACTGGTCTGCCTGAACTTCAGCTTGTACATTATACTTGAGCGTAAGGAGGCCTGATCCAGAGCCTAAAGGTCCAACTGCAAAGTCAGAAATATAGTTGTTTTTTTGGAAATCCAAATTGACAGGACCTGCATTTAGGATAACTTGTTGTATGTTCTCCCTTCCATCACGGTGATTGAGATGGGAAATCTCATGACATAAAATACCGACAAGCTCATCTTCATTTTCAAGCTCTACTAGAAGACCTCTGGTGACTGCAATATAACCTACAGGAAAACTCCAAATATTTGGAATGGAGCTATTGACAATAACCACTGTGCATTGATGATCAGGATGAAGTGAATGTTTTACACATTGCTGAGCAATTTCATTGACATACAGGGATAAAGCAGGGTCTAGAGGGTAGACTCCTCCGTACGCTTGCTGAGAGTACTTGAAGTTTTTTCGGTTGGTTTCAGGAACTTCACTTGGGGTGACAGAAACAATTCTGTGGCTATTTCTTTGATAATAGGAACAGGATGTTAAAATTAAGATTAAAACAAAAAGAGAGAGCTTTTTAGCCATGTTTTCCGTAAGCTTGTTTAATTGTCGTGCAAGTTATCAAGTTATTCTTGTTAAATCAAGAGTTTTATTTAACTTTTTAAAAGAAAAAAAACGACCAAGTTATCAGACCTTGAAGAAATCAAACAAATATTATATAGTGTAGCTATGAAACGAGACCCTTTAAAACCACCCGCAACGCCCGTACTCATGCATTCTTGTTGCGCTCCTTGCGCAGGAGAGTTAATGGAAGCTATGGTTGAATCTAAAGTTCCATTTGCTATTTATTTTTACAATCCTAATATTCACCCCGCTAAAGAATATGAGATTCGTAAAAATGAAAATATCCGTTATGCAAAAAAAATGAGCATTCCATTTATTGACGCTGACTACGATGCGGATCGTTGGTTTGAAAAAACAAAAGGACTTGAAAATTCTCCTGAACGTGGGGAACGATGTACGCTATGTTTTGACATTCGCTTCGAGAGAACTGCTGAATATGCAAAACAAAACGGCTATCCAGTTATTACCTCTAGTCTTGGCATTTCCAGATGGAAAAACATGGACCAAATTAACGATTCAGGCGCTAGATCTGCTGAAAAGCATGGGCTTGAGTATTGGACCTACAACTGGAGAAAGAAAGGGGGAGGCGCTCGTATGTATGAAATTGCAAAGAAAGAAAGCTTCTATAAGCAAGAGTACTGCGGCTGCATTTATTCCTTGAGAGATTCTAATAAGTGGCGCAAGCAAAACGAACGCCCCTTAATTCAAATCGGACAAGAATTTTATAAAGATAAACTGGAACCTTTACCAGAATCTTAAGATTTTCCACCAAAGACCACCAACAACTAACCAAATAAAAACATTGCAAATGCTAACGACTAGACCTATTTGCCACCATTTTTTCAAGCTGACGTAGCCTGCACTAAAAAATATGGGAGCTGGACCTGAGCTATAGTGAGTGAGCCCTCCAAATAAACTACTAAAGAAGGCCAGGACAAGAACGGTCAAAAGAGGAGGAGCTCCTATTTGAATAGCTGCTGCTAAGAACGCTGAATACATAGCAGTTAAATGAGCGGTGTTACTTGCAAAGAAATAATGGCTGTAGAAATATAAGCCAACCATAACTAGGAAAGCCCAATGCCAAGTCATTGAAGAGATAAATGAAACAATATTCATTGAAAACCAATTGAAGAAATCTAGGTTTTTGAGTGCCGTTCCAATAGCTACCAAGATCCCGAGCCAAAACAAGGTGTCCCATGCCGTATGTTCCTTAAGACAATCCTTCCAGTTGATCACTCCGCAGAAAAGTAGAAGCATAACTCCTATTAAGGCGGCGACCGTATTAGAAATCTTTAAGTAGGAACCAAATAACCATAAACTTAAAACGATAGCAAAAACCCCAAGCATGAGTTTTTCATTAGAAGAGACAGGCCCCATCTCTTTAAGCTTTTCTTTAGCCATTTTAGGCGCTTCAGGAGAATAGGCGAGCTTGGGTGGAATTAGTTTACGAACGATTAAGGGAGTTAATAAAAGGCTTACGATTCCCGGAACTGAAGAGGCTAAAAACCATTTACCCCAACTAAGAGTCACTCCAAATTCACTTGCAATTTCAGCCGCGATAGGGTTTGCTGCCATTGAAGTTAGGAACATAGCACTTACAATCACGGAGCCTTGAAAGGTTGCAATTGTTAAAAAACGTCCCGTACTCTTAGTTGGGTCCTGTTCATCGTAGGTTTTAGCAAGGGTTAAGACGATAGGGAAAATAATTCCTCCAGCCCTAGCTACGATGCTAGGTATAAGAGGGGCTAAAATAAGTTCACTCAATATAATCCCATAGACCAAGCCAACGATGCGATGTCCTAATGCTTTTACAAAGAAATAGGAAGCGCGCATGGCTAGCTGCGTTTTTATCAGACCTTTAGCTAAAAAGAATGCTACAAAAATCAACCAGATACTTGGATTACTTAATCCAATGGAAATTTCTTTAAAGGTAAGTGTCTGTGTGACTATGGCGATAATGGAGCCCATTAGAACCATAGGGGATACAGGAAGAGGTCTTGTAATCAGTCCAGTAATAATAAAGATAAAAATCGCGAAAAGATGCCAGGCTTGAGTAGTTAAGCCTGCAGGAGTAGGGATCGCCCAAATAGCGCCTCCTATAGATGCAGTTATAAGAAACGGAATAGGTCTTGCACCTTTCCACCGAGCTTGATCGGGGATAAGGATGCTGCCTTTCTCTTGTACACTTGCTGTTTTATCTAAAGTGGTCATAAGTAAAAAAAAAGTTAAGGATTAATTTAATTTTCATGGTATTAAGGGCTACGTTTTTAACATAATAGCTAAAATCTTGAAAAGGTAAAAAAATGAAAACCGTTCAGATTAAAAAAAAAAATAGCACGCCAGGCTTACATTCTATTACACTAGAAGTTCAAGATGCATTAAAAAAGCTTCTTCAAAAGGACTCAACCTCTTCATCTGGAGTTGTACATCTTTTTAACATGCACACAAGTTCAGCTCTACTTATTAATGAATCCTGGGATGATTCCGCTAAAGGTGATTTAGAGAGGTTCTTTAATTACATCGCTCCTGAGAACTTGCCTTTCATAGAACACACGCTTGAAGGGCCTGATGATTCTCCAGCGCACATGAAGACAGCTCTTTTAAATCAGCATTTAGCGCTTATTGTTGAAGATTCTCAGATGCTTTTGGGTAGGTGGCAAGGAATTTTTTTAGCGGAGTTTAGAGATGATCCGCCTACTCGTACAATCCTTTTAAAATACCAGCCGGATTAGACAATGAAAAAAATAGTTTATTTTCACCCCAAAATAAATCTCCCTCCTTTAGGAGGAGGAGATACCCATTCTCACGAGATTCTTAAAACGTTAAAAGAAATGGGTTATAAAATTTTTCTATTTCTTTTAGAGATTGAAGAACAACCCATCATAACTCGTACTAATTGGGGATATGAAGAAGTATATCTTTTTAAAAAAACGGCTGACCGACTAATAATTAAACGTGCGCTGTCAAAATACATTGATGAAATTAAACCTCAATTTATCTTTATGAACTACGCTTCTTGGGACTGTGTTTTAGATCATGAAAAACATGCTTCCATTAAGCGTATTATTTATAATCACCACTTTGAATCTATTCGTTACAAAATGGGAACTTACTATCGGGATGTTTGGAATAAGCATCTTCCCAAGAGCTATTTGCATATCTACAAGGATCTCTATGCTCAAGACCTCTTTAAGAAAAAAGATTTCAAACCCGACCCTAAAGAATACGAAGTTTATGACCGGTATGATCTAACTTTTGTCTGCGCTGATTTTGGAGCAGCTCTTATTAAAACGAATTGTAAAAAAACGCAGGTAGTTTCTTTCCCTGTAACTTTGACTCCCAAGGAGAGCCAGCCTAAATACCAAAAGTTAGCTTTGTTTACGGTATCTCCTTATACCTTTGCCTTTCAAGGTTACTACTTTTTTATAAAGTGTATCTTACCTCTTATCTTAAAAAGAGAACCTCTTTTTAGAGTGCGCTTATTCGGTCCTGGATCGGAGTTGTTTTTACCTGCGCCCAATATCATCTGTAAAAAATATGTTCTTAATTTAGAAGGTGAATATCAGAAGGCTTCTATGACACTTTGTCCTTCTTTTTCAGGAACAGGGCAGCAAATTAAAATCATTGAAGCTATGCATTACGGTATAGCTCCTGTCTCTATGGAAAACCCCATGCAGTTCAATCCAACGATAAATGCTGAAACTGGGTTTGTTGCAAAAACAGCAGAAGAGTTCGCTGATTACACTTTGAGACTTTATCAAAATAGAGAGCTCGCTATGGAAATGGGACAGAATGCCCAACGTTATGCAAGGGCAAACTTTACAAATACTCTTTTAAAAGAGCGGCTTAAAAGTGTTGAAGTTATTTAGAAGGCTTTAGGATTAAAGGTAACCTATAACCGAAGAGACTATTAAACAGTTTCATAATACGAAATAGCTTTCTCTGTACCTGCGGGATGAAATGTAATTTCTTGTTTGACATGGTCCATCTGATCAATTGTTCTACCCGTCATGCTCGGTATCAATTTACCTTCTTCTAGTTTTAACCGTGCTTGCTGAGCAGTAAAGGTACCTAGAATACCATGTATGGTATGACTTTTAAGTAATTTAGCTACTCGAGCAGCATAAGTGTCTGGATAATAGGCTAAACTTGGACTCGCACTTTCACAGCTAGCAAGAATAACAGATGCATTCGGTGCAAGATGTTTTTTTAGTTCTTCAATAAGTTCTGGAGTATTATTAGGGTTAAAAAGAAATCCTCCCATCTTCTGACCTACTTCAGAATTTCCATGACCTGAAATTATAACATTTGGAATTTTTCCAAAAGCTTTACTCCCTTCCTTTAAGCCTGAAATAAATTGAGAACGTGAGTGAACTTGTTTTACAACCGTGTTGCAAAGATTGAAGAGTTTTGGTCCTCCAAAGATTGTTTGGTCAGCTATTTCAGGTGCATTAGGATCCATTCCAGATAGGTACAAAAGATCGCATGATTTATCTCCTGAAAGATAAGGGAGAGTTTCTGCTCTAAAAAGGATTCCTTGTTCAGGTTGTTTCATTTGGCTTAAGATAAAAATGCCAGGAATGATTGTAAGTATTTTATTAACTACTCCCTGTAATATAAATAAATTTACAGCTGCTACTGAAGCTGCGCTCAACCCAGCGACTAGCTTTTGTTTAAATCCATTCCCCTGAGGATTGGCTTTTAATAGGTTAATCACTTTTCTGTTGTTTTGATAAAATAAGCTAGAAAGCATAGCTAGATTGACAGCTTGAAGACACGAATAAATTATTAGACCTTTGCCTGTATCTTGAGAGGTTAGTCTATCTAAGCCTAGAGGAGGGATGTGAAGAAGAAAGTTTAAAAGAAAATAAGCATAAAGTTTAAGAGAAGGAGAGAAAGAATGTCGAAAATTATTTCCGATAAGGCCTGGGGATAAAATATCAGCTGCGTAAGTCGCGAAAGCTAAACTTCCAGAAGCTAAACTTGAGAGAATCATCATGAAAAAAACTTTAGTTGTCGCTACACCTTTCACTCTATCAACTGCACTAAATTCCCCAAGTGTAGAAAAAGCCATTGATTCATAAGTTTCCTCAGGAACAAGCCATAGTAAGGAAATTCCTGCTGGACCTATTGCAGTTAAAGTTTGGATGGAAACATCTTTAACTATTTCAACTAAGGGGGCTAAAAGAGAGTAGCTGGCTTTTGCAGATTCGTGGCCAAGCCAAGCCACATTCTGAGGTATTCCGACAGCGGTTTGCCAGGCTCTGTAGCCAGTTCCTTGTAAATTATAAGGCTCTTGGGGCGCTCCCATAATTCCAGTCATATTCTATACTTATCCTCAGTTAGGTTACATTAAGTGTATATCAAAATGAATAATCTGTCAAGACTTACTTTGAGAAGGAACATTTGTAACTAGTTGTAAGTTAGTCGAATAAGGGTTTTTCTTCGAGCCAAATCCTTTAAACGACAGCTAATACCCTTATAGGAGCTCTAGTTCAATAATAGTCATTTTCTGTTTCCTGTTAAATGTTTCAGAATTATTTAAATGGCCATGCTTATTAAAAGCAATAACAAGAAGAAGCTTGTTCTTTATTACATTCTTTTGTACTCCCAAGTAATAAATATTTTTTTACACTTATAAAAAACAGGTAAATATGGAACAAAAGATGAAGTCTGATTCAGACTACTTTTTATATCCCTTTAAAGGAACGGGCTATTTTCTAACTCACCCATCTCTTTGGTTGCTTCAGCTTTTTGCTATGCTCGTTTTGCTGGTAGCCTTGTTAATTATTTTTGCTGTGATCCTTTATTTCGCCTGGCCGCTTCCTGGATTTGGATTTTGGCATTCTTTATGGGGAATTTTAAAAGCATTTGGTCTTTCATCAGCAGGCCTCCTCATAGGTTTTGTCGTTTTAATGCCTGTTTTATTAACTTTAGCACTCGACAAAATGGTCAGAAAAATACTTCTTTCATTGGAAGGCGAAGGAACTAAAGTTACCTTTCTAAAATCAGTCTATACAAGCACTGTAATCTTTTTTAAAACTATCTTTTGGCGAATATTTTGGCCTGTTGTGGGCATCTTAAGTGCTATTTTTTTAGGACCTTTAGGTGTCTTTATCGCTCAACTGGGAATTGGTCATTTAGCTGTAATTGACGGAGTCGATTTAACGCTTGCTTTGCAAGGGCATGATACGGCCTATCGAATGCAATGCTATAGAGAAAGAAGGTGGCAGATCTTCTCTATGGGTTTTTTCGCAGCTCTTTTAAGCCTAGTTTTATCAGTGACTATTTTAGGGTGGTTAATTTGGGTGCCAGGTGTTATTGCTGGCTGCACACTTTGGGTTCTCTCGTGGCCGAAAAAAATATCTACTTCTTAAGCTCTATTTTTTTGTATTGAATGAGTTTTTAAGTCTAGCTAGGTCTGCTTTTAGAGAGAATCTACAATCACATTATATAGATTTAAAGAGCTTTTGTTTAGTCTGTTTTTCTTGAAAATAGGTTTGAGGGTCTATACCGAGACCCTCAAGAAAGTGTTTTTCAGGAACCTGCTGAAAGTATCAGTGAGTCCATATTTATTGCATGGACTTGATCTAAGAGGGAGGCATAGGTGCTTTCTACAGCCCCTGATGTGTTGATTTCAACCCATTGATGGCTCTCTTTATAGTAGCTTTCAATTGGAGCAAAACCGTCTTTGAATATAGCGATTCTATTTCTAATAGCGACTTCACAATCATCATTGCTTGCAACAAGCGCATGTCCACACTCATCACAGGTGTCTGTTTTTTCAGGTGGGGAATATTCAAGATGATAAGGCTGTCTGCAATTAGAACAGGATCTTCTTCCTAAAAGTCTGTTGATGATTGCATCTTCTTCTAAAGTTAAGTTAACCGCGATTAGAGAGTGTTTTTTAGAAAGAACTTTATCCAGCTTTTGAGCTTGAGCCAAAGTTCTTGGAAATCCGTCTAAAATAAAGCCCTTTTTACAGTCGGCTTGCTTTATGCGTTCGACCAAAGCTCTAACGATTACTTCGTCGGGAACAAGGCGTCCTTCTGTCATGTATTCAGCGATCTCTATAGAAAGAGGGGAGTTTACATGGCTTTGCTCTCTACGGAGTAAATCTCCTGTAGAAATGTGAGGAAGGCCAGATTGTCTACTTAATTTTTTACAAAGAACACCCTTTCCGGTTCCAGGAGCGCCTAAGAAAACAAGAACAGTTTGTTCAGAGTGAGCAATAGAAGTTAGAAAAAGTGCTGCTATAAAAAGAGTGAGCAGCGTTAAGCGTTTGTTCATAGGAACTCCTAAGTTTAAGTTAAGCTTGTATTTAACATAAGGTGGGGGACTTTTTCAGTTATTTTCTTAATAAGGTTTGAAAAACAATTTTCAGATGTCCCAGAGGCTGGAAGATCTATCCACAAAGGTCTTTTGTAATAGTAGTTTTTAATAGATTTAAACGCTTCTTTAAAAATACGAAGTCGGTTGAGTATCACAGAATTTTGATCATCTTTTCTAATAAATAAAGGGTGGTCGCAATCATCACAGCTCTCTTCTTCCTTAGAAGGAGCGTATTCAATGTGATAAATTTTAGAGCAACCTTGACAGGTCCGCCTTCCTGAAAGTCTCTCTAAAATAGTGTCGTCGTCTAAAATGACGTTTAAAAAAATAAGCTGGTCTAGTTTCTCAACGGATCGGTCTAGTATTTGAGCCTGAAGAGCGTTTCTAGGAAAACCGTCTAAAATAAAACCCTCTTGGCAGTCTTTATCTTGAACACGTAAAACTAAAAGCTCTACTATCGTTTCATCAGGAACAAAGAGCCCTTCGTCGACGAGACGCCTGAGCTTTTGAGCAAGTTCTGTTTCTCCTGCAGAATAGGCGCGAATTAAGTCGCCTGTTGAAATGTGAGGTAAAAGAAGGGCTTTTGCAAGCTTTTTAGCTTGGGTGCCTTTTCCTGATCCTGGAGGACCTAAAAATACAAAAATTGGAGCTGTTATTTTCTTATGCATAAAGGATTGAAATTGAACTAAAAAAGCGTGGATTTTAACAGGTGAAGAGGTTTAGCTCAATTATTTTCTTGTTTGATAAGGTGAGTTATACGGAGAAAAAACAAAAACTTGATTACTATTCTATTTATATTAAAGGTTTTAGGTTTGTTTTATCAGAGCTTTTTCGTTTTTAGTACGAGTAAAAGGAAAGATTTTTTAAGATGCGGATTATGAGAAGAGGAAGAATTATACTTTATTTGTCTGTAGGGGCTTTGTTCTTAAGCGGGTGTACTCGCTTTACCGCTGCTCCAAAAAAGACGCAACTTGAAATTCGTCAGATGCAAAGCCATGTTTTTGATGTGAAGAACTTTAAGCTTGTGATGAAGTCTATGTTGAATGTTTTGCAAGACGAGGGCTTTGTTGTAAAAAACATTCAATTAGATGTTGGTTTTTTAACTGCAACCAAAGAAATGGATATTGAGTCTCCAGGCGTCCGTTTTTGGGGTGGAAATTTTACGAATCCTGATCGCTGGGTGAAAATGAGCGTTCTTGATGTAACAGCAAACATTTCTGAGTTTGGAAGTCGAACTAAAGTACGTGTAAATTTTCAAATAAAAAAAGTCGATAACTATGGAGCTGTTGTTGAAGTTTATCAAGTTCAAGACGTTCAGTTTTATCAAGACTTCTTCTCTAAAGTTAGTAAGAGTATTTTCATCCAAGAGGAAAATTTATGAAAACGGTAATTCTAGCGGCAATTCTATCTGTTCTTTGCTTTAGCTGTGGGCATCGATATCGAAAAGATCAAGCTAAAAACCCAAGTCAGTTTACTCTTGGACAAGTTCAACTTAAGATTAAAAAGGGGATGTCTCAGACTGAAGTTGCACAAGCTTTAGGTTCTCCAAATATTGTCACCCAAGATAGCGATGGACAGCAGGCTTGGGTTTACGACAAAATGAGTCAGAGCGTTGAATACTACAACAGTAGTGGCGGATTTTGGCTCGTCATTGTAGGTGGCGGAGGCGAGAGAGGCGGTGCCACAACTTCTCAAAACACTTTAACTGTTGTGATCAAGTTTAACGACAAAAGCCAAGTAGATAACGTTACGTATCACTCGAGTCGCTACTAAGAACTGAAGAAGTTATTTTCGCAAGCTCGTTGTTTTGATGAAGCTCAGATACAATATCACATCCACCAATGAACTCTCCGCCAATATAAAGCTGAGGGATTGTTGGCCAATCTGAGAACTCTTTGATCCCTTGTCTTAAATGATCGTCTTCAAGGACATTACGAGTTTCATAGGGGACTTCTAATCGATTTAGAATTTGAACTACTTTTGCAGAGAAGCCGCATTGAGGCATTAATTTGGATCCTTTCATATAAAGAATGATAGGATTTGCTTTAATTTCTTCTGCGATCGCTTTTTTTGCTTTTTCTATTTCTGGCATAGGGGTTCCTTATTCTGTTGATTCCAAGTTTGAAAGGTATAAGTATTGAGTTTAAGTGCATGAAGGTCGGAGTCAAAAGCTTCCTTTAAAAGATTCATTACACTTCGATGTTGCTGTAGTAAAGACTTACCCTCAAAGTAGTCACTGACTACAATAGCTTCTAGGTGAGTATTGTCACATTGAGGATCTAATACCTCAATATAAGCATCCTTGAAAGAAGCCTGTAAACTTTCTTTTATTTTTTGAGTGAGCGTCATCAAAACCCTTATTTTTTAAAAGGCAGATTATACGCTGTATAACCTATTAAATCAAGACGGAGATATTTGAATTCGGGGAGAGGTAAATAGAGAGATTGAAGGGGCAGTGAATTATTTTTTAGCTAGAGGGCTGTTTTTAAAAATTTCTGCATATTCAGATTCAGGATTTTCTTCCGCTCTCTTTTTAAAGGAAAGACCTTCAAGGTTCTCTCTATAAAGATTGGCTTTACCTTCGGTTGCTAAAAACCGAATGCATTTGGTGTGATCCTTTAGAAGCGCCGCATGAAGAGGGGTGTTTCCGTTGCTGTCTAGAGCATCAACATTGGCGTTTCCAACTTTTATTAGAGCGCGCACACAAGCAAGACTTCCCACTCTTGCTGCTGTATGAAGAGGTGTTTCTCCATCTTTGTTTGGAGTTTCAACGTTAGCTTTACCTGTTAGGATTAGAATATGTAGACTGTCAGCTTTACTTGCTTGAGCAGCTAAATGGAGAGGTGCGTTTCCTTCGCTGTCTAGTGAATCAGCCTCTGAAATACTTTTTGAGAGTAAAATTCTTGTGCACTCAGGGTTTCTTAAAGCTAGATGAAGAGGAACTTCTCCTCGGGTATTTTTTGCACTAACATTGATTGCTGTTTCTTGTATAAGAAACGTCACAAATTGAAGATGTTCTCCTTTCACAGCTAAGTGGAGAATGGTGTTTCCATCTTTCTTGGAAGCATTGATGTTGTGTTTATTATCAGTTACCACTTTTTTTAGAGCTGCAAGGCGCTCTTTACTGGATCTAGTAGGGGGGGCGGTTGGTGTAACTGAGCTTGGATCTTTAAATAATGAAGAACTTCTTCGAGAGGGTTCCCATTTATCCCCTTGAGGTCTTTGAAGTACTTCTGGGACAAATTCGTGAAAGTATTCCGCTTCTGGGCCTAATGCACTTTCGTGGGCAGGAACAAACCCGAGGCTTTCTGTTTGTAGATTTAATGGTGTTGTCATAATTAGCTCTTTTTTGATTAACGTCTTATACCTATTCTATATGTAATATCGTATTTTGTCAAGACTAAAATTGAGAGAGATCTCTCAGAAGCCTATACCCAAGAGTCTAACATATAGATAGATAGGGTTCAATTTAGGCTAATGAAAGAAAGGATCGTTAAAAAGGGCCTTCATGCATCACTTCATCGAGGGGCTTTCTTTGATTTGGGGATTCTGACCCTCTTAATGAATCAGCTTCTGAAACTCTTTTGCCAAGTACAATCATCGCTTCGACTTGAAACTCATTAGGAATATTTAGAGAACTTCGGGCTTTTTCATAATCAAATCCCTCTAATCCATGGGCAACATATCCTCTGTGAGAGCTTTCTAGAGCAAGGCTCATCCATGCAGCACCGGTGTCAAAACTGTGAGTCTTTGAGGGCTTATCGTTGTGTTCAAAAAGGGTTCTGGAGATAACGACGACTAAAACACTGGCTTTTTGAGCCCACTCTTGGTTCTGGGGGACCATAAGGTCAAAAAAAGTTTGCCAGTGAGATGAGTTCTTTTTAGCGTATAGAAATTTCCATGGTTGAGCATTATAGGAAGAAGGGGCCCATCTAGCAGCTTCAAAAAGAGGAAGAACTTCTTTATCTGTCATTTCCTCTCCGCTCATAACCCTTGGAGACCAGCGATTCAATAAAAGATTATGAATAGCTGTGTTAGGCTTTCTATGTTGTTGAATCTCTGGGGTTAAGCTGTCTTTCACTGGAGTCTCTTGGTGGTGTTTTATTTTAATCGGAATTCGACTATAATCTTAGGTAAATTAACACACTATTTATTTATGTCCAAATCTCAGCTTACAGCTTTAGATCTTTTGAAAATAAAGTATCCAGAGAACTCTAAAACTTCCCTTCAAAAATGGATAAAGCATGGTCGCATTGTCATTAACGGACGGGTTGTCAAAAGAGATCAAGTACAGGTACAAGAAGGGGATGAAGTTGTTCTTCAGAAAAAGATAATCTCACCTTTTTCTTTTCCTGTTCTATTTGAAGATGCTGATCTCATTGTTGTGGATAAACCACCCTCCTTACTCTCTGTAGCGAGTTTAGATCCTAATGAAAGAAGTGTCCATGAGTACCTTAAAAAACATTTTCGTCCGAATAAAGTCTATCCTGTACATCGATTAGATCGAGAAGTGTCAGGTCCTTTGATTTTTGCTAAATCAGAGAGAGCTAATTCGCTTCTAAAAGAAGCTTTTTATGAGAAAAAAGTTAAAAGAGAATATAAAGCACTTCTTCATGGAAAGTTGGAAGGTGAAACGGGTACTTGGGAAAGTTATTTAGAAGAGCGAGCAAACTACAAGGTTCATGTAACTGACGATCGAGGCAAACATGCAGTTACTCATTATCGAGTGTTGGACCAAAATGACGAAGCCACTTTAGTTGCTTTAACTCTTGATACCGGAAGAAAAAACCAGTTAAGGGTTCATTCTCAAAAAGCGAATCATCCTATCTTTGGAGACAAAAAGTACGGCTATCCAGATGATGATTGTTTTAAGCTTGCGCTATTTGCTCACAAACTTGCTTTTGAACATCCCATTACTTTAAAGCAGCTTGTTTTTGAAGTGGAGCCCCCTAAATTCTTTAAGAGACTCCTTTGTATGTATAGGTTTAAGAAACCTATCTTAAATTAGCAACGAGTAAGCCGTGCAAAACGGGGAACTCATCTGTAACGTTAGCTGTAAAGCCAAAGCTTCCTGTAAAAATATCAGTAAACTCTGACCATTTATCTCCATCTAAACTGAAGAGTAAATTATCTTCGCTAGCTTTTATAAAAAAGTCATGAGCAATTTTTGCTGTTCCAATGGGTGCTGGATTAAGCTGAAAAACACCTCCGTTTACTTCAAGTGAAACGGGAAAAGTCTCTCCCTTGCAAAACTTTTTTTCTACACTATAATTCTTCATTAGTCCTTTAGGTTCAGCTGTGTAGCTTGCTTCATAGCTTATTGTGCTTGGTGAAACTTGTTGAATAGACATAATTGTCTCCTTACTACATATGTAGTATTTTGGGTTAAAAAAAATGGGTTTATCTGCCTCTTTTCTGTCTTAAATTTAAAAATATCCAATTTTTGAGTTAAGGATAAAGTAAAACAATAGCGCTAGGAAGGTGGCCATTGCTGTATCTCGTTTAATATTCCGTGTTCTTTTTTTGTGGTGGAGTAGGTTTCGAACTCTTTTAAAAATGCTTCGCTTTGCTATAAAATGATGGCAAAGAACACTCTTAGGAGCGGATACATGCACAGCAAGTGTTTTAAGCGCCTCTGCAAGATCTAGCGGTGAGTATCCTTGATTGAGAGAGGACTCATCGCATCCTTTCTCCTTTGTAAGCTTTAAAGACGAAAGAGGAAGGAGCGGAAAAAGAGCCTTCATGAACTGTAAAAAAGGAGCCAAAAGCAGGTCAAAGTTTGTGATATGAGAGAGCTCGTGCATCAAGATAGATTCCACTTGTTTTTGAGATAGGATATCATGAGCATTTACGGGTAATCGAATTCTCGGTTTAAATATACCCGTTGCATAAGGAGAGGTGTTTGGCTTATCTAGAAGTTCAACGGTAACCTTTTTCTTTTTTAATTTTTCTTGAAGTGATTTAGGGAGCTGATGAATTGGATAGGGCTTACATGTAACTTGAGTTTCCTTTTTTTCTTTAATTAGATTTAGAATAAAAAAAACAAGTCTTACGCAAGTCATCGCTAAGATTGAGTAAGCGATGAGCGCTATCCAAAATGGAGCTATATTTGAAAACAGCATATCAAAAAGTCCAAAGTGAAATCCCTTACCATGCCCGGTTTTAAACTCAAGCTCAGTATAAACTCTAAAGGGTGAGATTCCAGCTGCGACCATTAAATTTCTTGAATTTTCTTCTAGATTACTTAGATCTATATTTTGAAAAACACTCCATGTCGTAAATTTATAGAGGAAGATGTTAAAGAAGACCTTAAGTAGAGGGATCAATCTAAAGTAAAACTTCCACTGATTGGAACGAATGCGGAAGAGGAAGAGGAATCCCTCAACTAGAAGAGAGAAAATAATAAAAGCTAAGTAGGTGTTCAAAAAGAGATTGGGTACAAAATGTATGAAGAGCTTATGATTCATCTTTATACTTCTTAATTAAGGTTTCTATTTCGTTGAGCTCTTTTTTAGAGAGCTTGTCTGAGGATTCAATGAGGTATTGAATCATACTTGCTGTTCGCCCGCCGAAGAGTCTCTTTTTCATCCGTTCTAATAGAGAATTAGATTTTGTAGAGCAAACAAAGTAGAGATGCTGTCGTCCTTTCTTTGTTCGGTCAACGAGCTTTTTCGCATACATACGAGATAAGACAGTTAGAATGGTTGTATAGGCATAAGTGTGGTTCAGGCGCTCTTCAAGTTCATGAACAGTTGCCTGTTTGACAACTTGAAGGTTCTTTAGAATTAAAAGTTCCAGTTCGCCTGGTGCATTTCTGTTTTTCATGGGGCTGGTTATACTACACGTGTAGTTTTTAAAGCAAGATGCTCATGAATAAAAGAAGAAGCCTGACTTAAGAAACTTTTTTCTTGGGCATTCTGAAAAGAAGAAACGCGGCTAAAGCAAAGCTCATAGTTATCATAGGAATCGCAGGCATTAGCTTTTGAGTAGTTTGGTACCGGTAGACAAAAAACGAGCCTAAAATAATGGCTTGGATAAGAGCCATTTGCTGCCCTTTAGGGTTTCCTTTAAGCATTTTAATGCCGTTCATTAAGATTAAAGCGCCAAAAACGGCTCCTGAAATTAAAGAGGGTATACTTCCGGCAATGAAGCAACCTACTAATCCTCCCATTGAAACGAGAGCTGCATAAACTAAAACGCAGTAAGCTGAAATTTTCATAAATATTCCTTGGGTTAGTCGTCACTTGGGTTTGTGACAATTGAGAGAGAGTGGATCGTTATTTTTAAATGCGGTTTTAGGAGATCTAAAACCATCCGATGTTGTTCTACTTTTGTTTTTTCATTAAAAAGAAAAGAGTCTATTTGAATCTTTAGGTGATATTTGCCTGGGGAATGCCCAACATGATTTTTATGCAGGTGAGTCTTGTCATCAATAATTAATTTAGACGGCTTAAGCTTTTCGATCAAAAGCTCTTCGATAGCATCTATCCAGTTTTCCATCGCTTTTCCTTGATTAATCTTGTAAAAGTGGTATAAAAAACAAAAAGGAGGTTTATACCTATGTCTTCAGAAATACCCCGCCCCGATGAGCTAGAGTCCATTTTAGAAGATTATTCTTTGAAACTAGAAGATTTCAAGAGTAAATTCAATCCTTTTTTTAGCGAAGTGAGTTTTGAGCTTAAAAAAAGGGTCGATCACTTGAGATCAAGGATCGAACTTTATGCAAAGTACCATCAGAATCATCAATTAAAGCATTTGATTGAATCTAAAAGAGCTAAAGCTGAAATATCCGCGGTTCACTTAGAGGTTGAAACCCTTCAATCTAAAATGAAAGAGCTGGAAAGAGTCTATAAGCTTGGGCAAGATTTTTTTTAAAAAATATTGCATATTTAATCAGATTTTCATTTCATAGCTGCATGAATGATCAATTAAAGCTTTTTGAGCCCCCAAAGAACAATCCTCCTAAACAGCGACTTCCAGGCTGGATTAGGTGGCCTCTTAGAATCCTAGCGTTTCCAATTATGATTCTAGATGTTTATTCTCAGAAGTTTGCTTATATGATTTTTAAACCTAAATATAAGCTAGAAGGTAGCTGTAAAAAAAGGGGGAACTGCTGCCACTTTATTCATATGGGATGGCCTGATAACAATAAACCTAAACTCTCATCCCTCTCTAAGCTTTATGTTTTTTGGCAAACAGAGGTTTTAGGCTTTTACTTCAGAAGTTTTGACTTCGTCGAGGATAATGAGTTAACTCGTGTGATGAGTTGTCGTTACCTCTCAAAAAAAGGAACTTGCAGTCACTATAGGCTGAGACCTGGTATTTGTAGAGACTGGCCTAAAACTCATAGCTTTAGAAAACCTCATATTCTCAAAGGTTGCGGGTTTAAGCCTGTTCTAAGAAAGAAGAAAAAGATCTAGACCTTATTCCATTCATAATCAACCTCTTGACCTCTTTGAAAAAAGAGCTCTAGCTCTGTTTGAAAAATTCTAGAAGGATTTTCATTTCATAAATTAATCCCTTTAGTTATCAGGAAGCTATTGAGGTTTTTTATGTTCAAGAGAGCTTTTCTTCGAGGGCTTTTAGCTGTCGCACCGATTGCCATAACAATTGGAATTATTGTCTGGTTGTACAATATGATTGAGGATTTCATAGGAGGTCTTTATATCCGATTTATCGGAGAGGGGTACTATTTCCCAGGCCTTGGTCTTCTCATTGCTCTTATTATCATTTTTGTAATAGGGATCTTAATCAATAACTGGTTGATTCGAAAAGTTTATGATGGGTTTGAAAAACTCTTAGATAAACTTCCTTTTGTAAAAACACTCTATCGATCTATTGGTGACTTAATGAGTTTCTTCAAAGGAAACTCTAAAATGGAAGGTGGCCGAGTCGTTATGGTTTCTTTTCAAGGAATGAAAATGATGGGTCTAGTTTCAAGAGATAGTTTTCAAGACCTTCCCAAAGGGATTGGAGAGGAGGGGGACATAGCCGTCTACATTCCTTTGAGTTATCAGATAGGAGGGATGACTGTTGTGCTTCCTAAATCTATGGTACAGCCTGTTGAAATGGGCATAGAGGAAGGGCTTCGCTTTGCAGCAACAGCAGGGATGCCTGGACAGGCATCTGATGAAATAGAAAGTACTGATGAGGTTAAAATTGATGAATCTAAAAAGTAAACACCTATTGTTTTTAATACCTTTATTACTCTTAGGTACCTCTTTAGGAGCTCAGAACAAAGCTCTAAGCGATTATATTGTGAATTTCAATAACGAGGCCACTAAAAGCGATGCGATCTCTTATACGGGCAGCTATGAGTCTGGCTCTTCAGGAATTAAAGAGATAAGTCTCTACTACTCATCCTCAGACCCACTTCAGCTCGATGCTGCACGCCAAATGTTTTTGGAATTTGCAGATGAGTTCTTAGAGGGGTTAAATCAAAGTGCTAGGCTTCGATCTCAGCTCGAGCCTTATCCCTTTTCAGAAAAAGGCTTAGATCTTGTGATCTTCTTTAGGGACAGAAAAGGTAATTATGCCAAATCTCCCTTAGTTGGCCAGATCAGCATGAAAGGAGGGGTGATTACCTACTCTAAATTTGTCCAAGGGAAGTTTGAAATTATCAAACAAGAAAGCTACAGCTCAGCTCACAAGCTTGTCTCAAGACTTCAGGCAAGCGTAACTCTTGCAAAAAATCTCTAATTTCCGCCTCTAGAAAAAGTTAAATGCAGGCGTATTCGTAAGTAGCTCTCTCCAATATAGTTAAACGGATCTTAAAAACTATAAAACAAGGATCTACTATTATTTATATCTTATTCCTTTAAAATTCGCTCAACTAGAAGAAGTTTGAAAGATTTCAGTACAAAAAAAGAAGACTACTAATATAAACTCGTTTGAATAATTTATTTTCGATTTTTTTTTCTTTAAAAGGAGCGCATCTATGCTAGCCTCGGCTGCACCCGATTTATCACCCCATTATTTGCCTTCCGCTGGAGTTAAATCAGGGCATACTATTTTAGTTCAGATTCCTAAACGGCCTCTCGGAGCCTCTGAATATTCAATAACTTTTACTCCTGCAGAACACCTTTTTTTGAAAGAAAGTCTGAGCCTGTAAGGTTACACTATAATCTAGACTCTTTAGACTTTCCCTTTCAAGGTTCATTAGGTTTGACAGCCGTTTTTTTTTCAAAAACCCTAGAGACGCTCAAGTCTCTCTAAACATTCGTCAAATCTTAGTCTACTCTAATGATGAACGTATAGACTCTTCATGTTCAATCTTTTGCCTTCACTGGCTAATCTCTTCCGGGGAATCTAAAGATGGAAGGTCAGCACCAACACATTTATGTTTTGATGTTAATCCTAAAGAAATGCTTAGTGGGGCCGCAGTCTCTTTGCGTTCCAGTCCAGTTGATCGCTCTTATTTTAATGATAGTGATACATTTCGGATTTGTACATTAAATCACTCCTTAAGTCAGGCGCGAATTAAAAAGCTAAAAGTTCCCCGTAAATCAGATTGGAGATAATTAATAGATATTTCTTATTATAAAAAAGAGTCCTGATCAAGACTTGACCAGGACTCTAAAAAATATGCAATTTAGCTCAAATTATAAAGAGCTGTGAAAGATTTATCTATTTCTCTTTCTATCGGACTCTTTTAAAATGCGCTTTCGAAGTCTAATGTTGTTAGGGGTGACTTCAATAAGTTCATCATCAGCTATGTAATCAATCGCTTGCTCTAGGATGAATATCTTAGGAGGTATAAGTTGGATCATTTCATCGGTACCAGAAGCTCTAACATTTGTAAGCTGCTTTCCTTTTGTAATGTTAACAACTAAGTCATTTGTACGACTGTTCTCTCCAATAATCATCCCTTCATATACATCTTCAGGTGGATTAACAAAGAGCGTTCCTCTGTCTTGTATGTTGAAACAGGCGTATGCATTTACTTTTCCAGTGAGATTGGAAATAAGAACTCCGCGAGATCTATGTTGAATATCACCCTTCCAAGGTGCAAAAGAGTCAAATAAAGCTGTTAAAATCCCTTGTCCACGAGTCTTTGTTAAGAAACTGCCTCTCCAGCCCATAAGTCCACGAGTAGGCATTAAGAACTCCATTCTAGTGATACCATGATCATCTGTTTCAAGAGCCTGCATCTCTCCTTTTCGTATAGAAAGTTCTTCTATAAGAGTTCCACTGTAGGCTTCAGGAACTTCTATGTAGATGCGTTCGATAGGTTCGTGTTTTTTTCCATCAATCATTTTAAGAAGGACTTTAGGTTTACTAATACACATTTCAAACCCTTCTCGTCTCATGCTTTCAATAAGAACGGCTAGGTGAAGTTCTCCTCTTCCTGCTACAGTTACTTTTTCTTTATCTTCACTATCAAAAATGATCTGAAGGGAGACATTTCCTTTTTTCTCTTCTAGCAATCTTTCTTTAATTTTATTCATGGTTAGATGTTTGCCGTCTTTTCCAGAAAAAGGGCAGGCATTGACCATGAAATCTACAGACAAAGTAGGCTCTGCGATATCAATAATTGGTAGTTGTATTATCTTAGTTGGAGAACATAAAGTGTCACCGATCAAAACTTCTTCAGCGCCAGCTAAACAGACAATGTCGCCGCAAAAAGCCTCTTTTTGCTCAATCTTAGACATGCCTAAATAAGTTTGAATACGGGTCACTCTTTTTTTAACTTCTTTTCCTTCACGATTTATTAAAATAAAGTCATCCCCATGCTTAACGGAGCCGTTAATAATTTGACCCGTTGCTTCGCGCCCTCTATATTTATCGTAGTGCAAGGTTGCGCACTGCATTAAGAAAGGAGCTTCGGCGTCTCCTGTAGGAGCAGGGGCTTTTTCTAAAACGAGTTCAAATAAAGGAGTTAAATCTTTAGGCTCATCCTTAGGCTCATCTAGAGCATATCCTTGAATAGCCGATGCATAACAGTGTGAGAAGTCCGCTTGCTCATCAGTAGCGCCCAGTTCAATAAAGAGATCAAAAACTTCGTTTAAGACACGATCAGGGTCAGAATGTGGACGATCGATTTTATTAATGACTACTATAGGGTGAAGGCCCGCTTGTAAGGCTTTTTTCAAAACAAATCGGGTTTGAGGCATAGGACCTTCCCTTGCATCAACGAGAAGAAGAACTGAATTTACCATACCCAAAATACGCTCAACTTCACCTGAAAAGTCTGCGTGACCCGGAGTATCAATGATATTAATCTTCACGTCTTTGTAAACGACAGATGTGTGCTTTGCAAAGATGGTGATCCCTCTTTCTTTTTCCTGGTCATTACTGTCCATAACGCGCTCCGCTACAATTTCGTGTTCTTCAAATGTATGAGTATACTTCATCATCGCATCTAGAAGGGTCGTTTTCCCATGATCAATGTGGGCAATGATAGCAATGTTTCTGATTTTAATTTTGTTCTTCATGTTATAGGGGACTCTAGTTAAAGTTTTTTTTCGGGAATAATGAACCAGCCCACAAGATACGCAATGATCATGGGAAAAAGGCCTGTAGCAAAAGTAATAACGGCAACAATAAGCCTTAAAACAGTTGAATCCATTTTAAGAAAATGTGCAAGGCCTGCGCAGATACCTGCAATTACAGGGCCGTTAGAGGCTCGCTTTCCGCTAGCTAAGAGATCATTTGATGATCTATATAGGTGTTTATACTCAAGCGCTGGCGAGTTTTCAGGCTCAAGGGGAACAAGCTTAGTGGACAGCAAGTAAACTATGATGAGAGGAATGAAACCTGTTAAGGACCAAAGAAAAATAAACAGTAAGCGAACAATAACAGGATCTATTCTAAAATAGTTCCCTAGTCCTCCACATACACCTGAAATTTTTTTATTATACCTCGATCGGTAAAGTCTTCTCATCTATTCTTTTGTATTTAGTATTTGAGGGATTATAAACAAAAAAATATTTTTTAGGAATAAAAAAAATGAAGGATTAAATTTTTATATACACATTTTAAATGCAATTAATAACATTTCTATCGGCCAGGTTCTAGAGGGATAATGATCCAAGCAATAAAATAGCCAATAAGAAACGGGACAACACCTGTTATAATCATCAAAATAACAGTAATAATACGTATCAGTGAAGGATCCATTTTATAGCGTTTTCCCATCCCTCCCAAAACACCTGCAATCATCCTATCTTTCCTGGATCTATATAATCTTCTCATAATAAGCACCTTATGTTTTAATCAACCGCTCTAGATTTACTTTAAACAAAAGGGGATTAAAAGGAAAATAAACGATTTTATTTACAACGACGTCTTTTACCGAATTGATTTAAAAAGTGAGTCAAAATACCTTTTTTACTCAATTTCTTAATGAGAAATTTAACGGTAAAGTCTTCTGGATCAATCATTTTAGCGTAGGTGCAGTAATCAAGGGCCTTTACTCTTTCTCCCTTTTTTAGATAGTAAAACCCCATTAATGTGCTGAAACCAAGTACTTCAGAAAAGTGAAAGGTTTTTCTATTAGGGTAAAGTTTATTTAAATCATGAACATTTTCGAAGATTTCAGGGATTTCATCACTCTTGCCCTTTCTTAAGCATTGATCTGCATAGTTGATTTTAGAAAAGAGATTGCTTGGATTATATTTGTAATTTTCTTCAATCAGGCGCTCAGCTTTCCGTATTTTTTTAAGCCTCACATAAATATAACCCAAAAGATTGTAGATTTCGGGAAGGTTTTTAAACTTTACTAGGAGGTCCTCTACTGCAGCACGTGTTTTTTTTGGGTTTTTTTGAGCTCTTTCATAAAGGTTTAAATACTCTTTAAGTTCAAAAGGAGAAAAAACTTCCGATAGCTGATTTGTTAATCGATCATAGGTGATTTCGTAAGCCGGAAAGGTTAGGGCTTCAAAATGATGGGTAGGAATATGGGTAGTTGTCATAAATAATCTCCAACTATGTTGAGATAAAAGATAAAGCTTATTTCTGCAAGTAACTTTTAGATTAAAAGAGGCTCAACTTCACTAAGAGAGTCTTTATGCACGAGCATTAAAATTTTATCATTGGCTAAAATAATTGTTTCTCCAGAAGGGACAATATATTTAGTATCGCGTGTAATTAAAACAAGTAAGATGTTTTTAGGGAATTTGAGCTCGATAACTTCTTTGCCAACTGATTTTGAATATTCTGGAATAGTAAGTTCGATCATTTGCATTTCATGATCCTTTTCATTCAAAGTTGCCGTTTCATCCATTGTAATAGAGGATGAAGGAGGCTGAGAAGTCTCTTGTAGTTTTAATTTTTTTGCCATGAACCCGATTGTCGTACCCTGTAAAAGAATCGAAGTTAAAACAATAAAGAATACGACATCAAAGATAACCTGAGCTCCTTGCACTCCTGCCATTAAGGGAAAGGTGGCTAAGATAATGGGAGCCGCTCCCCTTAGGCCAACCCAAGAAATGAGAGTCTTTTCCCTTAAGCTAACCGTTTTAATGGGTAGGCTTATAAAAACACTTAGTGGTCTTGCTATAAACATTAAGAAACCTGCAATAGCAAGTCCTATCCATGCAATCTGAATCGTTTGACTCGGAGACATTAATAGTCCTAGAACAATAAACATAGAAATTTGCATGAGCCAGGAAATTCCAACATGAAACTGCCTCAAACTTTTTTTGTGAAGAGAGTTTTGATAGCTGCAGACGAGGCCAGCAACGTACACGGCTAAGAATCCACTTCCTCCTAGATAGGTTACGACTGAATAGACAAAAAGAACGGAAGACGTTGTGAAGACCGGGTAAAGTCCTTTATATTCAAGCTTAAGGTGGTTGATTCCTAAAACGATGGCTCGACCAAATAGATAGCCTAAAATAAGCCCGAAAGCCATTTGCTGCACAAACATTATAATAAGCCGAAAAGTACTAGCGTCGGATTGTTGTATAATTTGAATGAGGCCAATGGTTAAGAAAACAGCCATAGGGTCATTACTTGCAGACTCCATCTCTAAGAGAGAACCTACGGACTTTTTAAGTGAGAGGTTTTTAGATTTTAAAATACTGAAAACTGCGGCGGCATCTGTTGAGGAAACTACTGCGCCAAGTAAAAGACTTTCTAAAAAAGGGAGATGTAAAATGAAGTGAACAAAAGCTCCGGTTGCAATAGCAGTAATAAAAACCCCAACTGTAGAGAGCACAAGACCTCTACCGAAAATGGGTCGAATATCTTCCCAAATAGTGTTGTAGCCTCCAGAAAATAAAATATAAACTAAAGCTAAAATTCCGAGAAACTGTGCAGCAAAGGTGCTTTTGAAATCGATGAACCCAAGGCCTTCTCTACCGGCCAAAATCCCTAAAATTAAAAATAGAATAAGAGAAGGAATTCCTAACTTCAATGAAGCTTTACTACTAAAAATACTAAGCACAAGTAAAATGGAAACTTCTAGGAATATTTTTTCGGTGATCATTTGCCGTTGATTCGATGTTAAAATTGTTAAAAACTTTTTTTGACTGATTTTGGAATATAAGTAAATTATTTTTTTTAAAATTTCTATTGCGAAAGATAAATATTTTGTTTAATCGTAGTAAGTTTTAGATATAAATGTATAAGGTTGCTATAATGCTCAAACATTTCAATAAATGGTCGAGTTATGACTAAAGATTATGATGCCGTTATTATCGGTGGTGGTGGTGGACTTAAAATAGCACGTCCTGCTGCTAATTTAGGTTACCGAATAGCTGTTATTGAGCGAGGCCCTCTTGGTGGAACTTGCTTGAACAGAGGATGTATTCCATCTAAGATGTTGATTCATCCAGCAGATATAATTCAGCAGGTTAAAGAAGCTTCGAATGTTCAAGTGCACCTTAAAGGTGAAATCAATGTTCACTTTAAGGAACTTGTTCATCGAGTTAATCAAACTATTGAAAATGAGTCTAAGAGTATAGAGCCCCTCCTAGAAGAACATCCTAATATTGATTTTTACCCAAATACAACTCGATTTACAGGTCCAGATACCCTTGAGGTTTCAGGAACTTCAATACGTGGAAAGAAAATCTTCATCGCGACAGGGGGGCGTCCTCATATTCCCAAGATTAAGGGTCTAGAAGGGACTCCTTTTATGACTTCTACAGAGCTTTTAAAGTGCGATAACCTTCCTAAAAAAATTATTATTTTAGGAGCAGGCTATACAGCTTGTGAACTGGGGCACTATCTAGATGCGATGGGAGTTGAAGTTCATTTTATTGTGAGAAGTCGATTCTTAAGACATCTAGATACTGACCTGCAAGAAGCTTTTGAAAAAGCCTTTTGCAAGAGATTTAAAGTCTCTAAAGGGGAACCTACTGAAGTCGAATACAAAAATGGAGAGTTTACGGTTCGACTTAAAAATGAAAGTCTTAAAGCTGGTGCTCTTTTAGTTGTTTCGGGAATTGTGCCCAATACAGATCACCTTAACTTGGAGGCTACAAAAGTAGCTCTTAATGAGAGGGGTTTTATTGAAGTGAATCCTCATCTAGAAACCACTCAAAAAAACGTATATGCTTTTGGGGATGTTATCGGACGTTACCTATTTAGACATTCAGCTAATTTTGAAGGGGAGTACTTACTGCATGAACAATTTGAAAAACCAAAATCTAATAAGCCTATAGACTATCCACCCATTCCTTATGGAGTTTTCACTTGGCCTCAAATAGCAGGTGTTGGCAAAATAGAAAGAGACCTACAAGAGGAAAAAGCTGATTATTTAGTAGGACTTAACCATTATGAAGAGAGCGCTATGGGCATGGCTCTTCAAACAGATGTAGGATTTGTTAAACTTCTCTTTGATCGCAAAAATTTAAAGTTAATCGGCGCTCATTGTATTGGAGAGCAGGCAACGACCCTGATTCACGTGTTAATTGCTTACATGAATTGCAAAGCAACCCTAGATCAAATTTTATCCACCGTCTATATTCATCCAGCTCTACCTGAAGTTATCCGGAATGCAGCTCGAAAAGTTCGAAAACAGCTGAATGAGGAGAGCTCGTAAGTATGATTAAATTGCTCAAAAGCATTACAGCTCCTCTTTTTAGTCTCGCTATTGTCATGGTGGCTGTTGGACTTTTTTCCACTTTTGTTCCTCTTAGACTCGCACTAGATGGGCACAGCCCTTTTATAATAGGGGGAGTGACTGCAGCTTATTTTGCAGGGCTTGTTGTAGGGTCTTTAAAAACAGAAGCATTCATTTCACGAGTGGGGTACATCCGTGCTTTTGCGGCTTTAGCTTCTCTTACAAGTGCTATTGCTATTCTTATGGGTATGATTATCAAGCCTTACCTCTGGCTTTGCTTGCGCTTTAGTATGGGTGCTTTTACAGCAGGTATCTTTATTGTTATTGAAAGTTGGCTTTTAGTGGTTGGAGGAAAGGAAAGAAAGGGAACTATTTTAGCCTTTTACATGATCGCTTTTTATGCGGCCCAATCAGGAGGTCAGTTTCTTTTAAACGTGGCTCCTCCTCTCTCTTTTATTCCATTTAGTTTAGCAACTCTTTTTATCTCTTTATCCGTTCTCCCTGTTTGTTTAACGCGCTACTCTTCGCCTTCTCTAGAAGAACCCTCATTGCTCTCGCCCTTTCAGCTCTTTAAAATTTCTCCTTTTGGAATTTTCTCATCTTTTGGCTCGGGGCTCATAATGGGTGCTTTCTTTGGGTTGGCTCCAGTTTTTGCTCACAAAGTAGGAATGGTTACTTCAGAAGTCGCAACTTATATGGGAGTCACTATCATAGGAGGATTCATTTTACAATGGCCTTTAGGAAAGTTATCAGACCATATTAATAGAAGATCAGTTCTCATAGGAGTTGCTTTTATCACTTCTATTTTGGGAGCCCTCATTGCCCTAGCTTCAGTAGTATCGACCAACTTCTTGTTTATACTAGCTATTCTTTTTGGAGGATTTTCCTTTACGATGTACCCTTTGAGTATTTCTTATACGAATGATTACTTGGACCCTAAGGATTTGGTAGCGGCAACAGGAGGTCTTCTTGTTGCCTACGGAGTTGGTTCAGTTATAGGTCCACTAGTAGCGCCTGTTGCAATGCTTTTAATGGGGCCAGCAGGGCTGTACGTCTACTTTTCTTTGATGGCTGCTATGGTGGGAGGATTTGGAGTTTATAGAAAACGCTACAAGCGACCGATTTCATTGAGTGAGCAGGTAGAGTATAGACCCGTTCCTGGAACTACACCTATTGTATCAGAGCTTGATCCAAGAGCTAATGAAAAAGAGCATGAAGTAGAGGCATCTTCTAAATCCCATGAAGAAGGGTCTATCCATGAATCTGCAGAAGAGACGACAGTTTAACTGTCGCTTTCTACATGTTCAGCTTTTTTAATGTCGTAGAGGATATCATCAGTCTGGTGTCTATAAAGAGGCATATTAAGTCTCTTTTCATCTAGGATGTGCCCAATGAAGCCGATAGACCGTCCAATGACAAAGAATGCATTTAAGACGCCTACATCAATAAAGCCATCAATCTCATCTTCAGTGTAACCTAAATTTCTCCACATATCGACCATTAGAACTCCTATCACTCCATCAACATTGAGGATAAGGTTTTCTTTTTTAGCTGTGGTGATTTGTTCAACTCTAAGAGCGTAGTCCAGCAGAGAAGTGCTTGGAAAACTATCGTAGGCATAACGCTTTAAACAAGAAACACGGAGGTCCGGATTGCGAAGCGATTTTATCCGATGTCCTATACCTGGGATTGGAATATTTATTGCCTTCATCTCTTGAACAAATTCTTTAGGATTTTGTTCGTTAGAAAGAGCTTCTTTGAAGTATTTGGCAGCTCCGTCAATAGCTCCTCCAAATTTAGGTCCAATGGTTAAAAGACCTGTCACTAAACATGAAATCAAATCTTTTCCGGCTCTTGCAGTAACTCGAGTGTTATGGGCTCCACTGACTGCAGGTCCATGGTCAGCAACAGTTTTAATAACAGTTTCGATAAAGTCAGTAGCCCATTTAGGAAAGCGTTTCTTAAACCAAAGTAGAGTTAAAACATCTGCAACAGAAAATCCTGTGTCTGGAGTCGCAAGAGAGCTAATGGGATAACCTGCATAAACAGCTTCTTCTCCACGATCATCTGAAATGGTGCAGACAAAGCTAGTCGGTTTGCGTATGTGACCTCTTTTTTGAGCTGTATTGAAATCTTCAGGAATGTTCGGTACGGGCATTTCCTGAGAATCTTGAATAATACCCTCAGCATGGAGGTCTCTATAAATAGCTTCAATGACTTCAGGTAGATGATTAAATGTTTTAGGAACGTGGATCCCGGCTTTTCTCATCGCATTATTCTTAGCATCTGCAGTTTCAATTTCTTTTTTAGCGGAGGCTCCAGCATGACCAAATTGAATCGCTTGATTAAAGTGATTAGCGACGGTTCCAATACACCATGCTATAATTGGTTTTTTTATCAGACCTTGATTTACTGCGTCAACAATGTCATATTCAGCGGTTCCACCCACTTCCCCTAAGACAATCATATATTTAATAAGAGGGTTCTCTTCCATACGGAGTAAGTGATCCATATAGGAGGAGCCTGGGAAGCGGTCTCCTCCTATAGCTAAGCCTTCAGCCATTCCATCTGTATAGATGGAAATGATGTTTGCAAGCTCATTGAAAAGCCCTCCTGACTTAGTGACAACTCCGCAGGAACCAGGTCGATGTAGTTTTGCCTTTAAAATGTTTGAGATAGTGCCGCCCACATTCCCTGTTTTAAAGCTACCTGGAGAGATAGCTCCAACTGTTGCAGGACCAATTACAACTTTACCCTGTTCCTTTGCTAAAAGAGCAAGCTCTCTTGAGAAACGCTCAGGGATCCCTTCAGCTGTGATCATGAGTGTCTTTAAAGAGGGGAAGTCTAGTGCTTCTAAAGTAACTTGATAAGCAGATCTAAAAGAGGCAAAGTTTAAAAGAACAGAAGTTGTAGGGTGCTCATTAACCGCTTCTTTGGTTGTTGCATAGATTGGAATTAAAACCTCTTTTGCTCCCATGAAGAATTTTTGAAAAGAGGAGGGCTTTGATGGCTGTACGATTGCTGCAATAGAAGGAGAGGTCCTACCACAGAGGTAGTCATAGTCAAGCATCCTTTGGATTGCTTTAGGATTGTTATTCCAGAAAATGGCTTGGGTTTCTTTATTGAATAAAGTCATGCTAAGACTCCTTCTTTTTGGGTGATCAAGGATTTTCTTACAATTTCTGTAAGGTGCGTTTCTGGTCCATAGACTTCAATAGGGAGGCCTAAATGCTCAGCTGCTGTTTCAATGTTTTTGAGCCCGATTTCATAGTTGGGTCCTCCACGTCTAACAAAAATACGAGTTTTTACTTCTTTCATTTTCTCATGCATTTCTTTAAACGCCTGTATGATTCCATCAAATGTTTTGGCAACATCTGTGAAGTTAGCGATAGAGCCTCCAATAATCAAAACTTTTCCTCGCCCTTTTGGATCAGGGTTTTGAGTCATAAGAGTTAAAACACCTTTAGCATAGCAGTAAGTTTCTTCTTTAGAAGGGTTCCCTGAGTACTCGCCGTAGTTTGCTATTTCAGAGGCGCCCCAAACGTTTGCGATGCTGTCTGCGTAAACAACGGATGCTCCTCCTCCTGCAACGAGTGTCCAGACAAGGCCTTTTGGGTTGAGGATGGTTAATTTTAAGCTAGCTCCTGAGTTTTCATCTATTTTTTGGATTTCTTTCTCTATCTCAGTAGACTCTTGTTCTCCAAATGCAGGAGGAAAATCTAAATCTCCCCAAGTGTTTTGCATCAAAAAACGAGCAGTGTCATCAATGCGTGCTACAACATCTAAAATATGAACAGTATTGCCTTTTAAAATAAAGGGATTGAGTTCTAGATATGAAAAGTGCATTGCTTTAAAAAACTGATAAAAAGAAAAAGCTAAATCTAAAAAACGATCTTTGTCTTCAATTTCATAAGGAATGTTTTCTGAAATTTCTTTTTTAAGTTCTTCAGAGGTGCTATTAAAAGTTATATGAACTTCTTTTACTTTATTCCAATTCTCTTCAACTTCAACACCTCCAAAAGCAGACATGTAAAGAACATCATATTTTTCTTCGAGAGAAAAAGCTAAATAATATTCAGGCTCATTTTTTAAATTATAAAAAGGCTCTACAATAAAGGTGTCTAAAGTTCCTTTAGTACCGCAAATTAAAGCGGTTTCTTTTTGTGTGTTGAAATCAATCCAGTCTTTTGCCATTTTGATTGTGACATCACCAGGATTTTTATCTTGTAAAAAGACGAGTTGATTAAGACCTCTTTTTCCGAAAAGCATATCAGGTTTAACGACTAGGTTCTCTTTTTCAAGCCACGTATTTTCTTTAGACTTTAAGAGCAAATCGGATCCACTGTGAACTAAAACGCTTGAAAAGGGATAGATAAAGTTTGGAAAATAAGTTTCCCAGTGCTTTGCTAAGATTTTTTTTGCACTGTATTCTCGTATAGGTCTCTGAGCCATAACTTATGCCTTTTTTGTTATTCCAGAAGGCAAGTTTTTTACAGGATTTAAAGATTTTTTGACAGGAAAAAACTTATTTTAGCATGCATTCTTAAAATAGAGGGGTCTAAATTATAGAGACTAAACTCATCAAGCTTAATCCATTTCAGGTCATCTGATTCCGAACTAATTATAAAAGGGGCATTTGTTTTAGATTGAAGTATAAAACGAACATCATAATGTAGATGTGCTTTTTCTTTTGAATTTTCTGGTATTTCATGGATTGAGAGATCGAAAATATCCCTTGATAGAACTTCTAAATCCTCAATCCCTGATTCTTCGTTTCCTTCTTTAATAGCAACTTCAAGTAAATCTGAGTCTCCATCAGCATGACCTCCCAACTGGAGCCATTTTTTAAGTTTTTTATGGAGTGTAAATAAGCAGGCAGACTGCTCTTTATTCCAAAGCCAACAAGACGCTGTTAAGTGTCCTGATTCAAGAGCTCTTTCAAAGCATAGGGGATTATCTTTAATAAAATTTACGAATTGAGTAATCGTACGACCTTCTGAAGGTAGCGTTGCTGGAGAGGTTCTATAGGTTTTGAGTTGACTTAGAAGAAGGTTTCTATGCATTAGCTAAAACTAAATATTACTTATTGAGATAGGAAAGGTTACTTCAGTTTTTAAAATAATGCAAGGTTACCAATCAATCTTAGGAGCTAGTTTAGCTAACTTTGTCCTATCAGAGAGGCTCATCGCTTCAATCTCTCTTAGAGGTTTTAAATAGGGTCCTGCGAATTTCCACTGCTCTGTTTTTCCACTAAGATCAATCTTGTAAATATTAATGTGTCCTGCGTTAACCTCTTGTATGAAATTATTAGGCTCTGCGGCTACAAATTCTCTGGAGTTGGTACTTGCTGTGCGACCGCATTGAACGCTTTCATCAACCTCTTGGAACTTTTTATAGGCTTCTGATTTCCTATCCGTTGCAATTGCTATTTTAGCCCCTAAACCCATTGTTAAAAACCAAACGCCAGATTTTTCAACCTCTTTCTCATAAGCGGAATTTAAGGAAAGTGTTTTGATCAGTTTAGAAGAGTTGTTTCGTGTAAAAGCCTCTCCTTTACGAGGTAAAATTATTGGAATCCCTTGCTGTTTGTAATCTGCTGTAGTTGAAATAAAAGCGTCTTTATCAAGAGACAAACTCTTTATCTGTTCAGGGGATAGATCTCCGGTTAGACATCTTGTAAATAAAGTATCTGGTGGAAAAAATTGCCCGCCGCTTAGTTGGGCGGCTTTTCCATCAGGATTGGCTGGAGCAGCTGTCACAGAACGTCCTGAATTAAAAGACGTGCTATCTGGGCTTAAGGGTTGAAGCTCACCTAGAGACATGCTAGAGTGTGAGCGAGTAGGCGATGATCGAATTCTCTCTGGACTTTCACTTCCTGAAGAAAGAGAGTCTCTGCTTATACGTCCACTTGGGCTATTTCCTCTACTGGAGAGCGCTAGAGCATCCGCTAGACCTTTATCTTCCTTAGTAGAGGAGGCTGTTTCAAGTGAACTCTTCCGGACATCAAAATTCCTAATAGTTTGAGGGAAGAAAAGGGCGAGATTTTGAGTAGATTTTGATCTAAATATACTCTTGCGTAAAGGTCTAGAAGGAGATGTAGAAGGAGGGGTAGAAGCTGCGCAGGATGATCCTCTGCCAGAGTCAGGCTTTTCTTGATAGGGCTTTGGCATATCGATATGATCTTCCATCCAGGTGGGAAGTGTGCTTAAACTAGACGCGGTTCTGGTTCTCACGAATTTTCGGGTTCTCAAGTCAATGCTAGCTTGTTTCTGTATAAGATCGAGTCCCTTAGTATCTAAAGTTATTGGCACCCCGCCAGTATCCCAAATTGTTGGAATCCCGTTATAGAGTTCCTGTATTTCTGTAGGGGAAAGTAAGTCTCCACAGAATGTATCAGGGATAGGTATTTCCGATAAAACAGTGGCTGCAGCAGCATAAGTTTTTGCCTGAGTGGAATTCGTCTCTACATAAGAGTTCTTATCTGCCTCTGGAGTATCAGAATGGGTGATTGATGAAACATTATTAACTGTCATTGCTTTCCTCGATTTACTAGCTTATTATACATTAAATCGAGTTAAATGTCAAGTAAAAGCTTTAATAGTTAACTAATGCAGTATTTCAGGCTTTAATGGATTTGAATTGGAGTTTTAGAACTATATTGACGTAAACCGCTTATTATAAGCGGAAAATAGAGTTTATTTTGCACTGGAGCTATAAGGCTCGTAATTATCAAAGGGGGGGGCTTCTAATGTTGAAGCGATCTGAAGCTAAAAGACAGCGCTATATTTGTGGAAAACCCTCTAACAACGTCTTCTAGATAGAGAAATCTCTCGGAGAAGCATTTTAAGAGGGCAAGCTTACTTCATTTGTTAAAATAATAAGAGGTTAACAATTAACGACTGAAGCTCGCCTAGCCAGAGCATTTCTGTCTTTCATGCTCAGCTTTTCAATGTCTGTAACAGACATTAAAGTCGGTCCAGAAAAAGTCCATTTTTCTGTTTTTCCACTAAGTTCTATCTTGTAAATATTAACGTGCCCCGATCTTACATCTCTCTTAAAAAATTCACGATCTGCCGTTACCCATTCTCTAGAGCTTGTAGTTTCGGTGAGACTGCATGCAGACCCTTCAACAGTCTGTTGGAATCTTTGATAGGTTTCTGATTTTCTGTGTTCTGGAACAATTATTAGAGCGCCTGTATGAATCGTTAGAAGCCAAGCGCCAACCAAGTTAACGGAAGCCTCATATTCCTTATTGAGGGCAAGAGTTTTGATAAGTTCTTTAGAGTCGTTTGTTGTAAAAGGTTGTTCTTTAGAAGGTAAGGCCAATTTAATTCCTTGATATTCGTAATCTTCTGTACTTGTAAGAAAAGCATCTATGCCGGGGCCGGCTAAATTAGTTATCTGACTAGGTAGGATGTTTCCTGTAAGAATTCTTGTAAATAGAACACCTTCTGGGAAAAATACCCCATCATTACTTTCCTTGACTTCCCCGCTAGCGCTAGGTGGACGTTTTCCTAAAGGATGTCCTGGGCCAAAAGATTTATTATTTTCAGTTATGGGAGACCTATCAGATCCGTAGGGCAAAGTCGATCTGGGCCGTACCGGATTATCCTCTATTAAACGGAGGCTGCTAGCAGAGTTTCCAGTAGGCATTGATCGGATTCTTGCTGGACTTCCACTACTTTTAGATCCTTGTGAAGAGGGTGATCTTGTTGGGCTATGGCCTTTATTGGAAGCCGCTAGAGCATCCGCTCGACCATCATCTTCCATAGTAGGGAATTTCTTTTCAGTTGATTTTCGCTGGGCGCGCCAGTTGGGTGCATTAGAATCCCTAGAAGAGGCTTGTTTAGGAGAGTTTCCAGCAGACAATGATCGGAATCTCGCTGGACTTCCATTACTTTTAGATCCGAGTGAAGAGGGAGGTCTTATTAGGGTATTCCCTCTACTGGAGGGCGGTAGAGCATTCGCTCGGCCTACATCTCCCATAGTAAGGACTTTATTTTTACTTAATTTTTGCTGGGTGCACAGCCACCGTGCATTAAAATCCCTAATGGTTTCTGGAAATAAAGAAGGGGGGGCGGCGGGGGCTAAGAGGGCTACCCTTTTGAGATGGACTAGAGAATGAGCAATCATATCCGAAGGCCGAATCCGGGCTATGCTCGTTAGAATGTCTTCTATTAGTGTGATAGGTGAGGTTTTGAGCAGAGCGGCTTTTGAATAATTTACGTTGAGGAGGAGGTGCAGAAGCTGCTCTGGATGATGTTCCTGTCCCAGAGTCAGGTCTTTCTTGAGAGACATTTTCTTCAGTATTAGTATCTTGATTCAAAAAAGAAAGTTGCCTTAAATCAGTTACTGTTTGGGAAGTCAAAGAGGCGTTGTCCTCTTCCTTAATAAAATCGAATCCCCCCCGCCCTAGTAAAGGAACGGACTTCGCCTTCTAAATATAGATCTCTATCAGATGCTTCTAAAAGAACAGAGAGCGCAACAGTGTCAATGTTTGGCAGAAGGGAGGAACTCATTGCTTGGGAAGAGGTATTCCCTGCCTTTGGAGGATTTAAAGAGGGGTGTGTGTCGGGTAAAATTCTACTAAATGTCATTACTTTCCTTGATTTAACAATCTATTTTACAGCTCAAGTGTGGTAGATGCTTCAAACTCTTACTGGTACTATAGGAGTAGGAGTTGTTGCGCCCTCTCTAAAAGTCCATTCTTCTGTTCTTCCGTCACTCTCAATTTTGTACATATGAATGTGTCCGCGTCTTACATCGTGCTCAAAACATTCAGAATTAGCCACTACATATTCTCTGAAGTTGCTATCTTTAATGCGACCACATTGAGCATCCGAAGGAACATCTTGGAAATGTATATTGTCTGCGGATAGTCTATTTTTTGGTATAGCTGCTTTGTGCCCTGTGCCTATTGTCAAAAACCAAGCTCCATGAACGCTAATGCTAGTAATAAGGTCGCGAGTTAGAGCAAGTGGAGCGGCAATTGCAGAAGCATCATTTATTGTAGTAAATCTTCTGGAGCTGGCGCTAGGTAAGTCTATTGGAACCCGATTTGCTTTGTAATCATCTGTAGTTGTAACGAAACCGTCTTTTCCTTGAGAGAGGTTTTTTATAGCCCTAGGCGGAACCTGTCCAGAGAAACATCTTGTAAACATGCATTCTTCAGTAAAAAATTGCTCCGAGGATACGTAGACTCTTCCTCCAAGTCTAATAGGAGCCGCATCTGTAAAAGGGCTTGCTTCGCCAAAAGATCGGCTTTCACTAGAGAGTCTTCGTAAAAAGCGCGTAGGAGAGGTTGAAGGTGAGCGTTCAGGTGAGATTGACATTGAACCTCTACTAGGAGGTCTAGATGAATGGTTTGAGGCGAGAGGAGCGTTTAAGGACGCGCTAGAAGCGCTTCTTCTAAGGCAATGCCCCTGAACATGGAATTCGCTTATAGTTCGAGGGAATAAAGGGCCGAGACTTTGAGCAGAGTTTGCCCCGGATAGAGAGTAGCGAGAAGGTCTAGGAGGGGTAGAAGCTGCACTGGATACTCCTCTTCCAGAGTCAGCGCTTGGAGGGCGACTGAAAGTTCTAGCATCTATCCAAGGAATGTGAGTTACATCACGTACTTGTTCAGCGACGTCACTTGTTTCTACTAGAAAAAGCTCTTCCTCGAGAAATAGAGAAGGACTCGCCGCTTGGGGAAAGACGTCCTCTAGCTCTGGAACCTCATTAAAGATGCTGAGTAAACTTAAATCAACTGTCATTTTATTGCCTCGTATTCACAAACTAATTATATAATAATTTGAATTCATAGTCAATCGAAAACTTGAATCTAAAGAATTAAAAGTAAAAATAAGAAACTAATATACAGGAATTTAGAATTTAATGCATTGGAATTAGCATTTTAGTACTGTTTTAAGGTAAACTTCTCGATATGAATGATAAAAGTGACCGATTTATAGTGGCTGTAATGGTCGTAATTATCAAAGAAGGGAAACTTCTGATGATGAAGCGATCTGAAGAGAAAAAGGCAGCCCCAGGCCTATGGGAAACCCTATCAGGGCGTCTTCAACATGGAGAGGGCCCTAGAGAAGGGCTTTTAAGAGAAATTAAAGAGGAATCTGGACTTGAGGTAGATCTAAAGCCCTCTCCATATGATCTTTATATGACAAGGTACTTAGGGGAACCTATGCTCGGGCTTGTTTATGAGGCGAATTATCTCTCCGGAGAGGTGGCTCTTTCCATAGAGCACAGTGAGTACAAATGGGGGACTATTAGTGATTTTGAAGAAAAAACAATCCTCAAACGCCTTTTAAAGTCAGTAAAGAAGCTCTCTACAAAAATAGATCTCTAAAAGCCATAGATAGGATTGAGAAGTCCCTGTAATAAAGGATAGTTGAGTTGGGCTATTTGGACATTCTGGCTTAATAGGATGTCATTTGCAATGACGTTACATGCATCAACCACCGAGTTATCTAAAAAAGTGTAGTTAGGATTTGTATCGATAGAAGCCTGCGCAGGGATTCTATTTCCAGTAGTATTTGTGATTTGATTAATTGCAATAACGGTGGCTTTAATATTATTTACATCTAGTAATATAGCCTGCATTTGCTGAACGCTCCCTGTCTGGGAAAAAGCGATTTTTTGTTGATTCGGAGTTATAGGAATTAAAAATAAATGCTGAAACAAGCTTATTTGAAAACCTGCTAACTGGTCAACAAGAGCAGTTACAATACTTCCTCTGGTATCGGAAACAGGTGGAACAATGGGAGGGTTGATAAAGCCTGTTCCAAAAGTTCCAGCTGTTTGGTTACTTCCTGGAGAGGGCATAGAGAGTACGTTTGGAGTCATAATTCACCTTGCTTAAATTTTTCTTGCCCAAAGTGTAAAGGGATCGTACTCTTTTTTTAAAGATTTATATTATCTTGTATAAAATTTGTAGAGGCCGTATCTACACCTTTAGGTGTTAAAAAAAAGAACCCTCAAGAATTTATGAAAAAATATTGGCCCTTAGTTGTTGTTATCCTAGTTTCTGCTTTGGGAGGATTTGTACTGATTCATGCCAATTTGGAACACTCTTTCATGGGTTTTATGGTTAACTTCTCAGGTCTCTTTTTTCTATTTTTAGCTACGTTGAAATTTTGGGATCTTAAGGGTTTCTCTCAAGGTTTTCAGAAATACGACTTTTTAGCTCAAAGAAGTGTGGCTTACTCTTTTATCTATCCCTTTTTAGAACTCTTGATTGCGCTGGGGTTTCTAGCCCATTTCTTCTTAGTTGGGGTCGCTATTTTTACAGCACTTTTAATGCTTTTTGGTATGGCTGGAGTGATTGCTGCTCTAATGCGAGGAGAGGACCTTCGATGCGCTTGCATGGGAACTAAACTAGATCTCCCGTTAACCACTGTAACTATCGTAGAGAATCTAGGAATGGGAACTATGGCTGTTTTTATAGCTATTTACAGATTTTAATCGCGAGACGGGTCTTTATTCCTTTTTCCTTCATTTAAAAAGAAAGTTAAAAACCAAGCTACAATCAAGCAGACTGGAAGTATAGTGAGCGCTTGCTTGTAATCACCTCTAGTGTAGCTTGCAAAATTACCAGCACTGCCGTCCTTAGAAGTCATATCAAGAAAGAGACCAATGAGAGGTAAGATAGCTGCGCTACCTACCGCGACAATGAAATTAGTGCAGGCAATAGCGGTTCCTTTAATTTGATGCGGATTAATCTCTGTTGAGAAGGTGAAGTTGAGAAGTTGCGCTGAAGAAAACAAGCCCACAAAAAAGAGTAGGATATAGGTTAAGAATAAGGGCATGGCCGTCCAGTAAATAACGGGGAGTATTGATAGCGTTGTTAAAAAAATAGTGACACTAATTACTTTTTTGCGATTACCCAATCGGTCTGAAATAGCTCCCATAAGTGGACCGCCGAGTAGCCAGCCTACAAATAACATCGAAATAGCATAACCAGCGATGACTTTATTAACCCCGTAACCCGTTTGTATAAAAGCTATCCCCCATAAACCTGTAAGAGCTGAGGTAGTCATGTAGTATAAAAGGGCTATAATTGCATTTAGCCAACTTTGCCCGCTATGAAAGAGGGTCTTAATACCTTCAAAAAGAGCAAAGGGAGATTCATTAGGTTTTACGGAATCATCTAAATTCTCTGATTTAGGATTGTGATTAAAAAGAGTCAAAAAGATTAGAAATCCTAGGGCAACACCTATGAAGCCTAAAATAATCATCGTCCATCTCCAACCTATTTGGTGAATAGTCGAACTTAAAGGTCCTTCTCCTGCAAGACCACCAAGCATTGCTATGGAATTTGCAAGCCCTACAAGAAGAGCTCTTTTTGATTTTTCAAATAAGTGAGAGCAGACGAAAACCATGGCTACAAAGGCAAAGGATGCACCGGCTCCAATTAAAAGCCTTCCGACATAAAGAAGAGATAGAGTCTGAGAGATACCAAAAACAAAAGCTCCTATACCGCATGCAATAGAGGCATAGGTTAAGAGTTTTCTCGCCCCAAAGCGATCCATTAAAATACCTACAGGGATTTGCATGGGTGCATAAGTGAAGAAAAAAGCGCCTCCAAGTATACCGATTTCAGCAGCATTGAGTGAAAAAGCGGACATAAGTTCCGGCACCATAGTACTAGGCGAAACCCTTAGTAAGTATTCATAAAAGTAGAAACAAGCGGCAAAAGCCCAAATAACCCAACGCATAGCACACCTTATTTTAAGGACTGAAATACGTGACTATAAAGAATGAAATCATTTATTTAAATAAGCACTTTTCAATAAATTTTTAAAAAGTTAGAGTTCAATTTTTAATAAAAATAGCTTTGTAATGGAATTAAAAAAAACAACAACTCCTTTTCAGATCTTCTGTTGGTGTGTGTTTGATTGGGCGCATTCAGCATTCCCAACCGTTATCATTACCTTTGTTTTTGGAACCTACTTCATTCGTTCTGTTGCTGATTCTACAATTAAAGGAACGGCTTACTGGGGATGGCTAATAGGTGTTTCAGGTATTGTTGTTGCTCTATTATCTCCTGTTTTAGGTTCTATAGCCGATTACACAGGAAGAAGAAAACCTTGGCTTGCTGTTTTTACGTTATCCAATATTATTCTTACAGGGCTTCTCTTTTTCACCCTTCCATCTCCGTCTTGGATTTGGTGGGCACTAATTGTTCTCTTTTTTGCAACAGTAACCTATGAGTTTACCCAAGTTTTTTACAATGCCATGATGGTTAGCATTGCTCCTAAACAAAAAGTTGGAAGAATTTCAGGATGGGGCTGGGGGCTAGGTTATTTTGGCGGACTGTTATGTTTAGCTATTGCGCTAATATTTTTTATTAAAGGAAAAGGGGTTAGTCGTACAGAAGATCTAAATATAAGGCTAACTACTCTACTTGTTGCTGCTTGGTTTTTAATTTTTGGAATCCCTCTTTTTCTTTTTACCCCTGATGTTGAAAAGACGGATAAAACTTCGAGAGAAGCTATAGTTCAAGGCATAAAAGAACTCTGGAATACCCTTAAAGAAATTAAAAAATATAGATCTGTTTTTCTCTTTATTATAGCTCATCTTTTTTACATCGATGGTTTAAGTACCTTATTTATTTTCGCCGGTATTTATGCTGCAGGAACCTTTCATATGAGTTATACGCAAATTTTATATTATGCGATGATCTTAAACGTCTCAGCGGGAATCGGAGCTGTAATCTTTGCCTGGGTGGATGACTTTGTAGGGCCTAAATTTACGATCTGTTTTTCACTCGTCGCTATGATCGTTGCTGGCTCTCTTGTTTTGGTTGTGAAAAGTGTGCTTTGGTTTTGGATCTTATCAGCTGTAGTAGGTTTTTTTGTGGGACCTACTCAAGCAGCAAGTCGTAGCTATATGGCAAGACTAGCCCCTCCTCATCTTATTAATCAAATGTTTGGGATCTATCAGCTATCAGGTAGGATTACGACTTTTATTGGGCCTATTCTAGTCGGAGTACTTACAGAAGTTTACAAGAGTCAAAGAGCTGGAATGGCTGTGGTCTTTGTAATGATGCTTATAGGCTACTTTATTCTACTTGCTGTTCCAAAGCCTGCTGAGCCCACTTAAAAGCTTAATCTAAGCCTAAAGAATCAAAATTGGGGTTGCTAGCAGGTTGCATTCCATCTAGAGCGTCGAAGAAAAGATCCCCGTCATCATCAACTTTACCAGAGTCAACGCTGTTTGGAGATGGACTGTCAGCTCTCGCATGGTCAGAGTTAAGATATATAGCATCTGAGCTTTGATTGCCAGGACTCGCACGGCCAGAGTTAAGAGAACTCGCATCTGAGTCTTGATTATCAGGAGCAATGCTGTCAGGACTCGCACGGCCAGAGTTAACACGTAACTTAATGGCTTCGACTCCTGGTTGTATAGTAGCACCTATCCTCACCTGATCGGAAATAGGGGCGAGTCGATTTTTTGAAACACTTCGGGCTCCGCTAAGACCTCTTTTCACTTTTTCTACTATAGAAAGTTTTGGGTTTTGTATATTTTCAAGAGCTTTCTTCGCGCCTAGATATTCTTTGTTTGCATCAACAAGTACTGTGTCTGAAGCAGCTCGTTTCTCCATTTCTTTTGAAACAGTTTGCAAAGTTAATCGTTTCAGTTCTTGTAGTGTCACGTTAGGGTCCTCTAAAACGACATTCGAGATAACTTTTTCAAACCAGGCCGAAAGTTTGCCTTTCTTTACAGGTTGAAACCCTGAAGTAATGTCAGCTTTTAATTGTTCATAGAGGCCTTCTTTACGAGACAGGGTCATTGAGGCAACTTTTCTTGAGATAAACCCTTTCAGTCTTCTAGGAAGGGAAGATTTTATAGGTGGAGCTTTCATGAAAATATCATATGTACGATTAATTTGTCCGTGTAAGACTGTCGCCGTTTGTACTGTAGCCTCAAAAGAATTTAGAAGCGCGGCAGACCTTATCAATAGATCAAATACAGAGGCTATTAAATCAAGGGTTCTACAAGCCCCGGAACCTTCTTCAGGAGATTCTAAAAGAGTTTGCGACATCCTCCTGAGAGTTTCTTGCGTGTCTTTGTATGCTATATCCGCTTTGTTTAAAACATCGGATACCATACCTTTTGCCTCGCCTATTACTTGTTCGATATGATCTCTAGTTACTTCTTCTCCAATGCAAACCTCAACAAAAGTAGCTTCCATTTTTTTGATGATAGCTTCTTTATTAGCTTTAACAAGATTGATAAGTCCTAAAAACTCCACCTTCACTTCAGTATTAAGATAATTAAAAGCTTCTTTAATATCAGCTTTGCTTCTCTTAAATTGAGCTAGCTTTAGTGCTTTTTCAGCTTCGGCTAGTCTTTCCTTAGCTTCTTTAAGAATGTTAATTGAGTCACTTTGAGGTGAAATAGACCTTCTTACAGCTTCTGCTAGTTCAGGCGAAGGACTGAGTCTTAAAGAATTTTCATTGTCATTTAAGTGAGCGCTACATAAAGCGCTTCCATAGAGTGTAGCTATGGCCCTTTTTGAAAGAGGAGTTCCTGCTTTTTCTAGAGGGGTACAGATCATCTTTCGAATTCTATTAGTGAGCTTTGAAACTTTACCTGCAGTTGAATTCTCAGTGTTTGTAGATTTAATTACTGTGGTATGATATTTATTTAAGCTATTGGTATTTAGATGGATAAGCTTTCCGTCAATCCTGACTGCTGTAGATTTACCCAAGGCGCGCTGGACGATATTAGCTATACGAATCCCTTTCTCTAATGCCTTTTTTGAGATAGCAGTGTCCGTTGCGCTTGGCGTGAAAAGCAAGCGATTACCTGAAAAGTAGTTAGTTCTTACATTTGTTGATACTGACACAATTATCCTCCGTGAATGTTCTATAATTATAGCATATATATATATATAAGTCAAGAATTTAATTTACTGACAGTAAAAGAGTTAATTCTATAAGTGACATATAGTTAGTTAAGTATGTTTAAAATGGGGTGTTTTTTACCGAAATATCGAGGTTTTGAGGTGATTCTATGAAATAAAGCTCAATATCCAGGCTTGAATGAAGGTAAACATTTACAGAAGGGGAGAAGTTTCTTTATATTATCGAGTCTTTTCTCAGATAGATTGAATGAATCTAGATATTATATCCCACATCTTCTCATACTCTAAATGATGCTCTTGGCACCAGGTGACAAAGAGCTCTTTATGTAGTTTTTGCTTATATTCACCAGCATCAGAGGGGTCTAGAGGGCGTTGTTGATTTAATCAGGATCGGCCGATTCAGACAAATAAATATTTAAGAAAATAAGCGTATAAATGAAAATGGACTCCTGATAACGATAACAAGGAGTCCAAAGATGAGCTACGTTAAACGTA